>Ga0302323_100003194_pt1 | contig 13330 bp, 8 predicted proteins | sample Fen_T0_3_FD_201950 | JGI IMG/M metagenome (GOLD analysis project Ga0302323, IMG submission 201950) | Peat permafrost microbial communities from Stordalen Mire near Abisko, Sweden - Fen_T0_3 | ecosystem: Environmental > Terrestrial > Soil > Wetlands > Permafrost | place: Sweden: Abisko... | reverse complement strand
GACACCGGTCGCGGAACGCGCAACCGACGATCGGGCGGTTGAGGTGCGGCGGCGACCCGGCGATCGATGCGACCGGATGGTCGCCGTAGAGGTCGGGGGTCGCCGCGAACAACGCGCGGGTGTAGGGGTGGTCGGGCTCGTGGTAGAGCGCCTCCATCGGCCCGATCTCGACGATCTGTCCCGCGTACATGACGGCCCCGGTGTCACATGCCTGGGCCACCACGGCCAGGTCGTGGGTGACCAGGATCATCGACAGGCCGAGGTCGTCGCACAACCGGGTCAACAGCTGCAGGATCTGGGCCTGCACCATCACGTCGAGCGCGGTCGTCGGCTCGTCCGCGATCAGCACCTTCGGCTCGCACGACAACGCCATGGCGATGGCCGCGCGCTGCCGCATGCCCCCCGACATCTCGTGCGGGTACTTGTCGGCCGCGTTGGTCGGCATCCCCACCAAGCCGAGCAGCTCGTGGACGCGCGTCCTGGCCGCGTTTCCCGAGGCGACGCCGTGGTAGTCCATGGCTTCGAAGATCTGGCTCCCGATCTTCTTCACCGGGTCGAACGCGTTCATGGCTCCCTGGAACACCATGGCGATGTCCCGCCAGCGATAGGCGTTGAAGCCCTTCTCGCCCAGCGTCAAGAGCTCGGTGTCGGCCAGACGCACCTCGCCACCCACGCTCGCCGACGACGGCAAGAGACCGATCATCGCCAGCCCGGTGGTGGTCTTTCCCGACCCGGACTCGCCCACCAGTCCGAGGCGCTGACCTGCGTGCAGGGTCAGGTCGACGCCCTGAACGGCGTGCAACTCACCGCCGTCGGGCAGGTCGAACCAGACGTTGAGGTCTCGCACCTCGAGCAGGCTCACACGGCATCAGATCCGCGGCCGACGAGTGGCCGGAGTCGCCATGACTTGGGCGAGAGGTACGCCACCTTCAGGCGGGGGTTCAGCGCGTCCTCGATAGCCTGACCCACCAGGTAGCAACCGACGATCACCAGCGCCACGGCAAGTCCGGGCGGGACGATCGCCCACCAGGCACCCGCGCTGATTGCGGTGCGGTCGAAGGCGTGCTCCATGATCGTGCCCCAGGTGACGGCCGTGGGGTCGGACAGGCCCAGGAAGGCCAGCGCCGTCTCGTCGAAGATGGCGACGGCAACGGTGAGCACGGTGCTGGCAATGAGCAGTGGCCCCACCTGCGGGAGCACGTGTCGGAAGATGATCCGCGCGTTGCTGGCCCCGACGGTCTGCGCCCGCTTCACGTACGTACGCTCACGGATGCTCTTCACCTGGGCGCGAACCACGCGTGCGGTGCCGGTCCACAGCAGGATGCCGATCACGATGATGACGTGGGACAGGCTCGGCCCCCACACCGCGGCGATCACGATCATCAGCACGAGGTCGGGGATCACGAGGAAGTAGTCGGTGATCCGCATGAGCACGACGTCGGTGCCGCCACCGAAGTACCCCGACAGCAACCCGATCGTCCCCCCGAGCGTCATGGCCACCAACGTCGCGGTGAAGCCGACGATCAGCGAGATGCGGCTCCCGACCAGCACGAGGCTGACCATGTCGATTCCACCGTCGTCGCAGCCGAGCCAGTGATGCGGCGACGGAGCGTCGAACACCCCGCAGGTGGCCGTGTGGACGTCGGTCGGGGCCAACCAGGGGGCGAAGATCGCGATGATCAGGAACGCCAGCAGGATGCCCAGCCCGATTCGGGCCGATGTCCCCTTCACCATGCCGCGCACCGCGCGCAACGGACCAGCCTGCACGTCGGCGCGCGGCGCGTCGGTGGTGTTGATCACCGTGCTCATGACGTGATCCTCGGGTCGAGTCGGAAGTACAGGAGGTCGGCGAAGAAGTTGATGGTGATGACGGTGACCGTGATGACGAGGAACCCGCCCTGCAGCATCGGGTAGTCACGCTGCAACACGGCCTCGTAGAGCGCCGAGCCGATCCCCGGCCAGGAGAAGATCACCTCGACCAGGATCGCGCCGGTCACGACCGCACCCAGCGAGAGCGCGATCATCGTCAGCGTCGGGAGCATCGCGTTGCGTAACGCGTGGCGCCGGATGATGGTGCGGCGCGGAAGCCCCTTGGCGCGGGCGGTCAGGATCTGGTCCTCCCCCAGCGTCTCCAACATGGCCGAGCGCACGATCAGCGTGTTCTCGCCGTACAACGTGAGCACCAGCGTGAGCACCGGGAGGAACAGGTGCTTGCTGAGGTCGGTGATGTGGCTCATCGTCGACGCGTTGCTCGCGAAAGGGTCGCTCATTCCGGCTGCCGGGAAGATCCCGGCGAACATGATCAGCAGCATCGCGCCGATGAACTGGGTGGGGAAGGCGTAGAACGCGATCGCCAGGTTGGTGCTCATCGAGTCGGCGGCGGTACCCCGACGCACGGCCGAAAGCACCCCGGTGGCGATTCCGAGCACGATCGCGATCACGGTTCCGGTGAGCACCATGGGCAACGTGTTGCGCAGCGCCTCGGACAGGTTGGTCCACACCGGCTGCTGGTTGGCGAACGACACCCCGAGGTTCCCGTGCGCCAGCTCCTTGAGGTAGAGCAGGTACTGCTGCCAGATCGGTTTGTCGAGCCCGAACTGGGCCTCGAGCGCTTGGCGCAACTGCGGGCTGGCACCCGGCACGCGGGAGATGTTCGAGGCCGCGTCGCCGGGCAACACCCGAAAAAGAAGGAAGTTGATCGAGAGGGCGATGAATACGGTGGCTACGGCGAAGCCCGCGCGCTTGAGCACGTAGTCGCCGCTGCGCATCAGCTCACCTCCGCCACGGTCAGTCCGCTGAGCGAGGTAAACATACACAGTCGCCTCACCATGCTCTACGGTTCGTGGGTGACGCCCCGGCCAGCCGCCGGGGCACCGCGGAACGACTGTTCGGACTCGTCCCGAGGCTTGGAGGTGCGCCGGTGCCGCTGTCGATGCGGGGCGACGCGGGCCAACGGCTGCGCTACGAGCAGGTGATCGACCTGATCGAGGCGCTGATCGCCGACCAGGGTCTGCAGCCCGGCGACATGCTGCCCACGAACAAGGAGCTGGCCGAGACCGCCGGCGTCAGCCTGATCTCGGTGCGCCGGGCGCTCGACGAGCTCGAGCGGGCCGGGCGGGTCAGGCGGCACCAGGGCGTCGGCACCTTCATGGCCGCCGAGCGGATCCTGGCCACCCCGTCACTGGCCGGCGGGCTGCTCGAGACGCTGACCGGAGGTGCGGCCAGCCCGCACGTCGACACCCGACTGCTCGGCGTCCGACGTCGACCGGCTGGTCCCGACGCGGCCGGCGCGCTGGCGGTGACGGTGGACGAGCCGGTGTGGGAGATCAGCCGGCTGCGCGTCATCGGTGCCCGCGCGATGATCAGCGAGACGTCGATGATCCCCGTCTCGCTGGCGCCGGACCTCGACACGGCGGCGTTGCGCGACGGCCACCCGCTGTACGCATGGCTGGCCGACCGCCACGGCCTGGTCGACGCCTACGAGGAGCAGTACCTCGATGTCACGATCCCCAGCGCCTCCGACCGCAAGCTGCTCGGCCTGTCCGCCCGCGACCGGGTCGTGCGGATTCGAGGCGTCAGCTTCAGTAACGACGGGCAGCCGTTCGACCGGTTCCAGCAGGTGTACCCCACGGACGGATTCGCCTTCTACCTCGCCGGTCAGACCGATCGACGAGTGCTCCCGCTCCCCGCTCAGCGTCGGACCCGTCCTCGCGGACGCGCCGCCGCAGGCGCACGACCTCGTTCTTGACCGCAAACCACCCGCCCACCAGCCATCGAACCGAACGGAGTCACCATGCGAGCGCGGACCCTCATCCGAACCGTGGCCGCACTCGCGACCGCCGGACTGCTGCTGGCCGGCTGCTCGTCTGGCAGCGGCAGCGGACCGGCCAAGGGCGCCAGCGGCCAGCTCCGGATCGGCTCGACCGTGCCCATCGACTCACTCAACCCGTTCGTGGCGCAGTCGGACTACTCGGCCGTGGTCTTCCAGTACGTGTATCCACACCTGGTGCAGTACGACGCGAAACTGAACCTGGTGGCCGACTACGCGACGAAGTGGACGACGTCGAAGGATGGTCGGACCTGGACGTTCACCACAACGCCGAACGCCACGTGGTCCGACGGCCAGCCGCTGACCGCTGCTGACGCAGCCTGGACATTCAACACGATCCTGAAGTACCAGGACGGCGCCACCGCCAACATGGCCGGGTTCACGGCCCACCTGACCAAAGCCGCCGCTCCGAATGCCACCACGCTGGTCCTCACCTACCAGCGGCCCGTGGCCAACGTGCTGGCCCAGGTGCAGAACGTCGACATCCTTCCCGAGCACATCTGGAGCCAGTACGCGACCGCGGACGGAGCCGAGCTGAAGCGCTTCGCCAACGGAGCACCGATGGTGTCCGGGGGGCCATTCATCCTGACGAAGTACGAGAAGAACCAGATCGCCCTGCTCGACGCGAACCCCAAGTGGTGGGGGCAGAAGCCGCACATCACTGGCTTCGGGCTGCAGTTCTTCTCCAACGAGGACGCCATGATCACGGCGGTCAAGACGAACCAGCTCGACATGGTCGGGGAAGGCACTCCCCCCACCGCCGTCGACGCACTCAAGCAGGGTGGGCTCGAGGTCTCGACTGCTCCCAGCCTGTCGATGAAGACGCTGATCATCAACACGAACCCGGCCAAGACCCAGCACCGCGAGCTGCTGGACCCCCGGGTGCGCGAGGCCCTCGAGTACGCCACCGACCGCACGAGCATCATCGACACCGCATGGCTCGGCCAGGCGACGCCCGGCACCACGATCATCGCCACGGCCAGCGGCATCTGGCACAACGACTCGATTCCCGGCCTGCCGTTCGACCTCGACAAGGCGAATGCGCTGCTCGACCAAGCGGGGTTCAACCGTGGTTCCGACGGCATCCGGGTGGCTGACGGTCATCCGATGTCCTACGACGTGATCTTCGCGACCGACGAGAAGGGCACCGGCGACCGCACCTTCCAGATCCTGCAGTCCGACTTCGCCAAGATCGGTATCCGGATCAACCAGCGGACGATGGACGCCGACGCCGCGTTCAACGCGATCATGGCTCCCGACGGGAAGTACCAGACCTACGACCTGGCGATGTGGGACTGGGTGCCGCCGGTCGACCCGGACTTCATGCTCTCGGTCATGACCTGTGCCGCCTGGGGCAACAACAGCGACAGCGGGTACTGCAACAAGGAGTACGACGCGCTGTACGCCAAGCAGTCCACGCTTCTCGATCCAAAGGCGCGCAAGACGGTCGTCGACAAGATGCAGCAGATCGTCTACGACGACCGTCCTTATGTCGTGCTGAACTACCCCAACATCATCGAGGCCCACAGCAAGGCGTGGACCGGCTTCGTGATGTCGCCCGAGGTGGGCTCGGTGACGAACCTGTCGATGGAAACCCTCCTGAACGTGCATCGGGTCAACTGACATGGGGACCACCGCAAGGTTGGTCAGGTCGATCGGCGCGTCGATCGACGCGGTCGTCGTCCCGTACTTCGCCGACCGACGCGCCGGCCCGGGCGTCGGAGCGCTCGACCGGTTCGACGTCGACCTCCGCGTCGCGGTCCGCGGCACGCCCGCGTTCCGCGGCGAGGCCAGCGATCCGCCCATCGTCATCCCGCCGACCGCGGGCCGGCGGCCCACGATCGTCATCGTGGGCCTCGGGCCCCGCGAGTCGGTGGGAGCGGCACAGATCCGTCATGCGGCCCAACGCGCAGCCGACTTGGTGCGCGGCCACCGTCGAGTCGTCGTGACGCTCGCCCAGGTGGGCGACGACCGCCGCGCCGCGGTGCGCGCTGCGGCCGAGGGCTTCCTGCTCGGCTGCTACTCGCCGTCGACCCGGTCCACTCGAGCCAGCCATGAGTCGGCGCCGGAGTCGGTCGACCTGCTGGTCGACCCCGGCGACGAACGACGAGCGCATCTCACGACGGCCCTGAAACGCGGACAGGTGACCGCCGACCAGGCCAACTGGGCGCGTGAGCTGGTCGACACCCCCGCGGGCCACCTGACACCGGCGCGGCTCGCCGAGCGGATCCGCACTGCGGCCAGGGGTTCGGGGGTGCGGTGCCAGGTGTGGTCAGCCTCGACGATCGAGGAGCGCGGGTTCGGTGCTCTGTTGGCGGTGGGCCGTGGCAGTCGCCAACGACCGCAGGTGGTGGAGCTCACCTACGGCCGGTCGGCAGGTCGAGGCCTGGGGCTGGTCGGCAAGGGAGTCACGTTCGACTCCGGCGGTCTGAACCTCAAGCGCGACGCCAGCGAGATCGCGTGGATGAAGTCCGACATGGCAGGCGCCATCGCCTGCGCCGGTGCCGTGATCGGCGCCGGGCGACTCGGGCTCGCCACGCCGGTGCGGGCCATCCTGCCCTTGGTCGAGAACATGCCCGGCGGCGACGCCGTACGCCCGGGTGACGTGGTGACGCATCCGAACGGCGCGACGACCGAGATCACCGACACCGACTGCGAGGGGCGGCTGATCCTCGCCGACGCCCTCGCCTTCCTGGCCGCCACCCCGGTGTCGGGGATCATCGACGTGGCCACGCTAACCGATGCGGCCGGTTTCGGACCGGCGCTGTGGGCCGGTGCGGCGTCCGACGACGCACTCATGGCCGAGACACTGGCCGCGGCCGACGAGGCCGGGGAGCCCGGTTGGCGAATGCCCTTGGTGGCCGACTACGCCGATCTGCTCCGGTCACCGGTGGCCGACCAGGTCAACGCGGCCGGTGGCACTCCGGACACCTCGGTCCTGGCCGCGACGTACCTGCGTGCGTTCGCCGGCGAGGTGCCGTGGGTGCACATCGACAACGGATCCACCGCCTACCTGGAGCGCCCGTGGGCCGCCTGGCCGGTCGGCGCCACCGGGTCTCCGTTGCGGGCGCTCGTGCGACTGCTGGAGAACCGGGCGACTCGCTCCGCAGTTTGAGTGGACGCTAGTCTGTATGCACAGTATGAGCAGTCTCGAGGCGCGACCGGAGGGTGACGTGGACTTCGCAGATCGGTACGCCCGGAGGCTGCCCACCTCGGGCCGACTCTTCGACCGAGCCAGCCGGACCATTCCGGCAGGAGCGGGGAGCAGCGCCCGGACCGTGGGATTCGGCTGGGCCCCCTATCCGCCGTTCATGCGTCAGGGCACCGGGTCGCGGCTGACCGACGTGGACGGCAACGAGTACGTCGACTACCTGCTGGGCCTGGGCCCGATGATCCTGGGCCACCGTCACCCCGTGGTGACGCGGGCCGTGGCCGACGCGATCAGCGAGTACGGGACCTGCTTCGGAGTGCCGTACGAGCTGGAGGTCGAGGCCGCCGAGAAGGTCGTGGCGGCTGTCCCCGGCATCGACCAGGTGCGCTTCACCAACTCCGGGAGCGAGGCCGTCGGGACCGCGGTCCGACTCGCCCGCGCGCACACCGGGCGCCGCCTGATCGTCCGCTTCGAGGGGCACTACCACGGGTGGCAGGACACCGTGTACTGGAGCAATCACCCCGACCCTGCACTCGCCGGACCGGCCGACCAGCCGCGTCCGGTCGCCGCAGGCCCAGGAGTGCCGCTGGAGCTGACCGACACCCTGGTGGTCCTCACCTGGAACGACCCGGACAGCTTCGTGCGGCTGATGGAGCAGCGCGGCCACGAGGTGGCGGCTGTGATCACCGAGGCAGCCGTGTTCAACACCGGATGCATCCTGCCCGAGCCCGGCTACCTGGAGCTGCTGCGCAGCGAGACCCGCAAACACGGTGCGCTGCTCATCTTCGACGAGGTGATCACCGGGTTCCGGTTCTGCCGGGGTGGCGCGCAGGAGTGGTTCGGCGTCACGCCCGACCTCACGACGTTGGCCAAGGGACTTGGTGGGGGGTTCCCCGTCGCTGCCGTTGGCGGCTCGCACGAGGCCATGAGCATGATCGCCGAGGGTCGTTACTCCCACTCGGGCACCTACAACGCCAACGTGGTGCAGTGCGCCGCCGTGGCCGCGACGATGGACGTGCTGGCCGAGCCTGGGTTGTACGAGCGACAGCGCGCGCGCGGCAACCGGCTGGCCGACGGCCTGCGCAAGCTGGCCGACGACCACGGGATCCCGGCAGCCGTGGAGGGTCTTGGCACGGTCTTCCAGCTGTGGTTCTCCGACGCACCGATCCGGAACTGGCGCGATGCGGCAGCGCACGCCGACGAAGCGCGGTTCACCCGTTGGTGGCAGGAGATGTTCCTGCGGGGCGTGCTGTTCCACCCGCTGCAGTTCGAGAACCTGTTCGTGTCGTTGGTGCACACCGACGACGACGTGGATCGCACGCTGGTCGCGGCAGCCGAGGCGTTCGACGTGCTCGCCGCCGAGTCCCTCCGCCACTGAGGGCGTCGGCCACCCATGAGCGTCGACGGTGGCGGACCCGACGTGCACGTGGGGCTGGACCTCGGAACCTCGGGTCTGAAGGGGATCGCGCTGGATCCTGCGGGCCAGGTCCTGGCCCGATCCCGCGCCGACTATGCGACGCACCGGCCCGAGGCGGGGGCGGCCGAGCAGGATCCAGCCACCTGGCTGCGGGCCGTCGCCTCTGTGGTCACGGCGCTGCTCGAGGTCGTGCCCGCGAGCCGATGGGCCGGAATCGGGCTCTCGGGCATGATCCCGACGTTGGCGGTGGTCGACTCCTCCGGCCGCGCTCTGGGACCGGCCATCACCTGGGAGGACGCCCGGGCGGAGGACGAGGGTCTCGCGCTGCGCGAGGTGGTCGGGGCCGAGGCGCTCTACGACCTGACCGGCCAATGGGTCGACGGGCGCTATCTCTTGCCCATGGCCGCACGTCTCGCGCGCGCCGGTGAGTTGTCGAGCGAGGCCGTCCTCCTGCTCGATGCGAAGGACTTCGTACTGTTCTGGCTGACCGGCGTCCACGCCACCGACCCGAGCACCGCCACCGGCGCCGGGGCCTACGACCTTGCCGACGGCGTCTGGCGCCTCGACGTCGTCGCCGCTGCTGAGCGCGTCGCCGGGCGGTCCTTGCCGGGCCTGCCTGCGGTGGAAGCTGCGACGACGCTTCGTCCCCTCCAACCGGCGCGGGCGGCTGCCGTTGGCCTCCCCGCTGGCGTCCCCGTCGCCACCGGTGCGGCCGACTCGGTGTGCGGGCTGCTCGGCCTGGGGTTGGCCGAGCCCGGCGACATCGCCTACCTCGCCGGCAGCAGCACGGTGATCATCGGCACCAGCGTCGCGCCGGTGCGTGACCCGCGGCACCGTTACGTGGTCACCCCGTTGGCCCTGCCGGGCTACGGCCAGGAGATGGATCTGCTGGCCACGGGTTCGGCGATCGGATGGCTCGCCGACCTGCTCGGCCTCGACGGTCCAGCCGCGCTGGCCATGACGGCCGCGGACATCGACCCCATAGGTCCTGGGATCCCGGTCTTCGCCCCCTACGTCGCCCCCGGAGAGCAAGGAGCCTGGTGGGATCCCACTTTGACCGGGACCCTGGCCGGACTCAGCCTGTCCCACGGTCGCGCCGAGATCGCTCGGGCGCTGGTGTCGGGGATCGTGATCGAGAGCGCGCGTTGCGTCGAGATCCTTGCCGAGACGTCGGCGGTGGGCCACGAGATCCACCTCGCGGGAAGCTCCGCGCCCGACCCCCTTCCCCAGGATCTCGCCGACGCCACGGGCCTGGACGTGGTCGTCCATGGCGGGAGTGGCTGGCACTCGGCGATCGGGGCCGCTTTGGTCTGCGTGGCCGGAAGGTCGGGTGACCGAGCCGTCCGCGACATCCTCGCCCGTCGACCTGCGCCGGAAGCGGTCCATCGCCCCGTCGTCGGACGCCGCGAGGCATGGGCTCGGCTCCGAGCGGCACAAGACCGGTACCGCTAGCCCCGGCTAAGGCCAGCCTCGGATCTCTTCGTCGAAACGGTTGCGAATCTGGCGCGCGGGCTGCCAGCATGCGACCGTCCAGGCGCCGCCAGAGGCAGGGATCGGTTTTCACGGGGGCAGCGTCTACGCCGAACGCGATCCGAAAGCAGGCGTCCGTTGAAACCATCCCTGTGGCTTTCCACCACTGCCGCTGCCGTCCTGATCGTCCCGTTGGCCGCCGTCGCCTCGGCGAGCGGCGCCGCCGCGAATGACGGTCACGGTCTGACCGTGACGAGTCGGTTGCACCCGACCTCGACCATCACCGCCGACAAGGCGATCACCAGCAGTCTGGCCCGAACCGACCGCGCGCTGCTCGGCCGTACGAGCCCGGCCAGGATCCCGGTCATGGTCAAGCTCGACTACGACCCCCTCGCCACCTATGACGGCAGCATTCGCGGTCTCGCCGCCACGAGCCCCTCGGTCACCGGCCAGGCCCTGGGCAGCTCGGCCAGCCAGAAGCCGTACGCGGCCTTCATCGCCGCCCAGAACCGCACCTTCGCCCGCCAGCTGTCGACCGCCATCCCACGTGCCCGGATCGGCCAGGTGCTGACCACGGTGTACGGCGGCATGGCCGTCAGGGTCCCGGCCAACCGGATCAGCACGCTGCTGCGGATCCCGGGCGTCGTCGCCGTGCAGAACGACGCGCTGCGTCAACCGCTCACCGACTCGAGCGTCAAGTTCATCGGCGCCACCTCGCTGAACGGGCGACTCGGCGGCGCCCAGAACGCGGGCAAAGGCGTGATCTTCGGGTCCATCGACACCGGCGTCTGGCCGGAACACCCGTCGTTCGCCGACCAGGGCAACCTGGGAGCTCCGCCGCCCAAGGCGGACAGCACCCCCCGCGCCTGCAACTTCGGCGACGACCCGCTGACCCCCGCCAACGACCCCTTCCAGTGCAACAACAAGCTCATCGGAGGCCAGCCCTTCCTGAGCACCTACAACGCCTTCAACAACGACCAGATGTACCCGACGTCGGCCCGCGACAGCGAGGGCCACGGCACCCACACGGCCAGCACCGCAGCGGGCGACGTCGTCTCCTCGGCGAAGATCTTCGGCGTGGAGCGTGGGCCGATCCGCGGTGTCGCACCGGGCGCGTGGGTCGAGGTCTACAAGGTCTGCGGTCCGGCGGGCTGCTACTCCTCCGACTCCGCGGCCGCCATCCAGCAGGCCCTCCTCGACGGCGTCAACGTCCTCAACTTCTCGATCTCGGGCGGCACCAACCCGTTCACCGACCCCGTCGAGATGTCGTTCCTCGACGCCTACGCCGCCGGCGTCTTCGTGGCGGCTTCGGCTGGCAACAGCGGGCCAGGCGCCGGGACCACGGCGCACGTCTCACCGTGGGTCACCACGGTGGCGGCATCGACCCAGACCCGCGAGTTCCAGTCGACCTTGACGTTGCAGTCCGGGGCCGACTCGCTGGTGCTGAAGGGCTCGTCGATCACCGACGGAGTCAGCGCGCAGACACCGGTGGTTCTGGCATCGGCGGCGCCGTACTCCAGCGAGCTGTGCCTCACGCCGGCTGCGCCCGGGACGTTCACCGGGGAGATCGTCATCTGCCAGCGTGGTGGCAACGCTCGGGTCGCGAAGGGCTACAACGTCCTCCAGGGCGGAGCAGCCGGCATGATCCTCTACAACCCCGGTCTGGCCGACACCGAGACCGACAACCACTGGCTGCCCACCGTCCACCTCGCCGACGGCACGGCCATGATCGCCTGGCTCGCGGCGCACGGAAACGACGCGACCGCTTCGTTCACCCCAGGGGCCAAGGCCAACGGGAAGGGCGATGTCATGGCGTCGTTCTCCTCGCGGGGCCCCGGTGGCTTGGGCATCAAGCCCGACATCACTGCTCCTGGAATCCAGATCCTGGCCGGCGACTCGCCGACCCCGGACTCCACCGACCTCGGTCCGCCCGGGGAGCTCTACCAGGCGATCGCCGGAACCTCGATGTCGTCTCCGCACATCGCGGGCTCGGCCATCCTCGAGAAGGCGTTGCACCCGTCGTACTCGCCCGGTCAGATCAAGTCAGCCCTCATGACCACCGCGAAGACGGGCGTCGTCAAGGAGAACGGCGTCACGAAGGCCGACCCGTTCGACGACGGCAGCGGCCGGGTCGACCTCACCAAGTCCGACGACCCGGGCCTCACGTTCGACGAGTCGGCGGCCGACATGGCGTCGCTCGGCAACGACCCGGTCCACGCGATCGACCTCAACCTGCCGTCGATCGACGCGCCGGTCATGCCAGGCTCGGTCACGACGGTACGGACGGCGACCAACGTCACCAACGGCACCCAGCACTACACCGTGAAGACGACGTCCCCGACGCAGAGCAAGATCACGGTCTCGCCGACGTCGTTCACGCTCGCGGCCGGGGACTCGGTCGACCTGACGATCACCATCACGTCGAGTGCGCCGACCGGGCAGTACTTCGGCCAGGTGCGGCTGGTCCCGGCCAGCGGGTCGGGAATGCCCACGCTGCACCTGCCGGTGGCCTTCGTGCCGCATCAGGCCGGGGTGAACCTCGCCAGCGACTGCACACCATCCTCGGTGAGTCGTGACGCGTCGAGCACCTGCACGGTGACGGCAACTAACAACACCTCGGTCGACACCACGGTGGACCTCACGAGCACGGTGAACGACAAGCTCACCGTGTGGGGCGAGTCCGGTGCCACTGAGACCGGGCCGCGGTCGGTTGAGAAGCTGGGGGCTGCGCTCAACGCCCGTCACGCGGGAGTTCCGTCGATCGCAGCTGGTGCTGGTGCGGGATACGGGCTCGTCCCGTTGGCGTCCTTCGGGGTCACCCCGACGCCGATCGGGGACGAGCAGATCCTCAACTACACCACGCCGGCGTTCACGTACAACGGCGTCACGTACAACCACCTCGCGGTCGACTCCAACGGCTACGTCGTCGTCGGTGGCGGTACCGGGGCGGACAACGCGTACCTCCCCGCACTGCCGAGCAGTGCCCGACCGAACAACGTCCTGGCCCCGTTCTGGACCGACCTGGACGGGACCGGTGCGAACGGGATCTACATCGCGACCCTCACCGACGGCGTGCACCACTGGATCGTCGTGGAGTGGCAGGAGAACGTCTACGGCACGAGTTCGGTCCGGCACTTCCAAGCCTGGATCGGCGATGACGCGACGCAGGACATCTCGTTCGCCTACGACTCGAGCGATCTGCCGGGCGACCCCGGCCAGCCGTTCGCGGTCGGGGCCGAGAACGAGAACGGTGTCGGGCAAGCGCTGCCGGGACTGCCAGCTGCGGTTCAGTACGAGGTGACGAGCACGGCACCGACACCGCCGGGAACGGTCTCGTACACCTTCCAGGCACTCGGAGTGCGCACCGGGGCGGGTCAGGTGACCAGCACCATGACCACGCCCATCGTGACCGGCACGACCATCGTCACGTCGGGCGTCACCGTGACGCAGTGAACCGGGTTCG
>Ga0302323_100003192_pt1 | contig 13336 bp, 13 predicted proteins | sample Fen_T0_3_FD_201950 | JGI IMG/M metagenome (GOLD analysis project Ga0302323, IMG submission 201950) | Peat permafrost microbial communities from Stordalen Mire near Abisko, Sweden - Fen_T0_3 | ecosystem: Environmental > Terrestrial > Soil > Wetlands > Permafrost | place: Sweden: Abisko... | reverse complement strand
CCCGGCGTGCGCCGGGCAATGGTAGGCCAAGCGCCCACCGGCGCTTGCCCTGCGCACGCACAGGGAGACCGCGGCCCCGGTAAAATCGGCGCAGTGCACACCCTCAACGCCGACCTCCATTGCCATTCCACCGCGTCCGACGGCACGCTGGGTGCCGCGGTGCTGGCGGCGCGGGCCAAGGCCAACGGCGTCGAACTGTGGGCGCTGACCGACCACGACGAGCTCGCCGGCCTGCCCGCGGCACGTGCCGCGGCGCGCGCACTGGGGCTGGCGTTCGTCGACGGCATCGAGGTGTCGGTGACCTTCGCCGGCGCCACCGTGCACATCGTCGGCCTCGGCATAGACCCCGCCAATGACGAACTGGTAGGCGGCATCTCCGGCGTGCGCGCCGGCCGCGAACTGCGCGCCCGGCAGATGGGCGAGGGCCTGGCGCGCGTGGGCATCGCCGGCGCCTACGAGGGCGCGGTCGCGCTGGCGCCCAACCCGCACCTGGTCTCGCGCACGCATTTCGCGCGTTTCCTGGTCAACACCGGCGTCGCCCCCGACATGCACGCCGTGTTCCGGCGCTACCTCACCGAAGGCAAGCCGGGTTTCGTCGAGCATCGCTGGGCCCGGCTGGGCGACGCCGTGCGCTGGATCCGCGCCGCCGGCGGCGTGGCCGTGATCGCCCACCCGGGGCGCTACAAGTTCACGCCGACCGAGGAATACGCCTTGTTCACCGAGTTCATGGCCCACGGCGGAGAGGGCGTGGAGGTCGTCACCGGCAGCCATCACAACGGCGACGTCGCCAAGTACACCGAGATGGCGCTCGAGTTCGGACTGCTGGCCTCGCGCGGCAGCGACTTCCACGACCCCGAGGAGAGCCGGCTCGACCTCGGCCTGCTGCCCGGCCAGCCCATGCTGTCGCCGCGCCTGACGCCGGTGTGGTCACGCTGGTCGCACGCCCCGGCCGGCGCCGCCGCGCTACTCGCCTCGTGAGCCGCGCGGCCGCGCCGCAGGCAGCGACGCACGCGCATCCGCTGCAGGGCGTGCTGCTGATCCTGCTGGCCGCGGCCTGCTTCGCCGCGCTCGACTCGACCTCGCGCGGCCTCAGCCAACCGGACGGACGCTGGGGCATCCCGGTGCTGCTGATCATGACCTTGCGCTACACGGTGCAGGCCGGCGCGATGGCGCTGTGGCTGGCGCCGCGCGGGCGCGCCGCGTTCGCCTCGGCCCATCCGCGCTTCCAGTGGCTGCGCGGGCTGCTGCTGCTGGCCACCAGCTTCTGCTCGTTCTTCGCGGTGCGCTACATGCCGGTGCCCGAATACACCGCCATCAACATGCTGACGCCGCTGCTGGTCACGCTGCTGGCCGCCACCTTCCTGCACGAGCCGGTGTCTGGCCTGCGCTGGGCGCTGGTGGCGGGTGGTTTCCTCGGCGCGCTGGTCATCATCCGCCCGGGCTCGGGCAGCTTCGGCTGGGTCGTCGCGCTGCCGCTGCTGGGCGCTGCCGCCTACGCGAGCTTCCAGGTGCTGACCAGCCGCCTGGCCGGCGCCGAGAACCCGCTCACGACCCACTTCTGGACCGGCTTCGTCGGCTCGGTGGTGTTGTGGCCGCTGCTGGTGGCCGCCGCCGCGGCGCAGGGCCTGGACGCCAGCCTGGCACTGCTGGCGCGCCTGCCCGCCAGCGGCTGGCTGCTGATGGCGATGATAGGCGTGCTGGGCACCGGCGGGCACCTGTTCCTGATCCTGGCGCTTGGCAAGGCGCGCACCGCCACGCTGATGCCGTTCGTCTACGTGCAGATCGCCTTCGCGGCGCTGATCGGCTACGTCGCGTTCGACCATCTCCCCGACGGCTGGGCCTGGGTCGGCATGGCCGTGATCGCGCTGTGCGGCGCGGGCTCCGCCGCGCTGAACATGCGCCGGCCCGGCGCCACGGCGCCCGCGGCGGCGGTGGACGTACTGCCCGAATAGGCCGGGGGGCATCCGCGCCGTCTGATCGATGTCATGGACGCGCCGCGCGGCGGAGCGACAATCGCGCGATGTCCCAGTTCTTCGACGTCCATCCCGAGAACCCGCAGATCCGCCTGCTGCGCCAGGCGGCGCAGATCCTGCATGACGGGGGCCTCGCCGCGGTGCCCACCGATTCGAGCTATGCGCTGGTGTGCCACCTGGACGACAAGGAGGCGGTCGAGAAGATGCGGCGCGTACGCGGCGTCGACGACAAGCACCACCTCACGCTGCTGTGCCGCGACCTGTCCGAGCTCGCCACCTACGCGCGCGTCGATAACCGCCAGTACCGCCTGCTCAAGCTCGCCACGCCCGGGCCGTTCACCTTCATCCTCGACGCCACCAAGGAAGTGCCGCGGCGCGTGTCGCACCCGTCGCGCCGCACCATCGGCCTGCGCGTGCCGGACCACAAGGTACTGCAGTGCCTGCTGGAGGAACTCGGCCAGCCGCTGCTGGCCACCACGCTGATCCCGCCCGGCGAGAGCCTGCCGCTGAACGACCCGGAGGAGATCCGCACGCGCTTCGAGAAGAGCATCCAGGCCATCGTCTGCGCCGGCGCCTGCCCGATGGAGCCGACCACCGTCATCGACCTCAGCGGCGCCGACGCGCTGGTCGTGCGCGAGGGGCGCGGCGACGTGGCACTGCTGGGGCTGTGAAGCCAGCCGGGCGGCCCCGCAGCCGCCCGCGTCGGGCTTGACGGCGCCAGGCGCAGCAGGCTCGACCCGAACGCCTGCCCGCGCGTAGCGCGGGAGGCCGACCGCACGGCGCGAGGACAGTGAGCTTCAGGCCTTGGCGACCGCCGCCGTGACGACGATCTCGACCTTCCATTCGGGCTTGGCCAGCTTGGCCTCGACCGTCGCGCGCGGCGGGGCGTTGCCGGCGGCGACCCAGGCGTCCCAGGCGGCGTTGAGCGCCGGGAAGTCGGCCAGGTCGGCCAGGTAGATCTGGGCCATCAGGATGCGGCTCTTGTCGGTGCCGGCGCGCGCCAGCAAGGCGTCGATCGCCGCCAGCACCTGCGCGGCCTGGCCGCGCGCGTCCTGCGTCGCATCGGCGGCCACCTGGCCGGCGAGATAGGCCACGCCGTTGTAGACGGCCATGTCGGACAGGCGGGTGCCGACGTCGAATCGTTGGATGTCGCTCATGGAGTTCCTTGGAATTTCTTGAAGTTTCTGGGGGGCTTCTCGCGCAGCGCGGCGCGGCGGCCAGGCGTTCCGTCGGTCGACCGACTCAGTCCGGACGATTCGCCTTGCTGCCCAGCCTGGATTCGGTGCCGCTCATCAGCTTCGCGATGTTGGAGCGATGGCGCCAGATCAGCAGCACGCTCATGACGGCCACCGCCACGACGCGGGATGTGTCGCCGTGCAGAAAAAAGACGTAGACGGGCGCCAGCAGCGCCGTGACCAGCGCGGCGAGCGACGAATAGCGCGTGAGCAGCGCCACCGCCAGCCAACTGCCCAGGCTCAGCAGCCCCAGCACCGGATCGAGCGCCAGCAGCACGCCGGCGGCGGTAGCCACGCCCTTGCCGCCCTGGAAGCGGAAGAAGACCGGGTAGAGATGGCCGAGGAAGGCGGCCAGCCCGGCCAGCGCCACGGTGCCCGCGCCGAAGCCCAGGCGCTCCGCCATCACCTTGGCGAACAGCACCGCGACGGCACCCTTGAGCGCGTCCAGCAGCAGCGTCGCGATGGCCGCGGTCTTGTTGCCGCTGCGCAGCACGTTGGTGGCGCCGGGGTTGCCCGAGCCGTAGGAGCGCGGGTCTTCCAGACGCATCGCCTTCGAGACGATCACCGCGAAGCTCAGCGAACCGAGCAGATACGCCAACACCACCACACACACGGACCAGAACATCGCCACCGACGGCACCTTCATTGTTTTCGACGACCGGCAGTGTATGCGGGCGCGCACAGGCCCGACCGAAAAGCTGCCGCGCCGGGCGGGCACGCGGCGCACTGCGGCGACACGTCCGGGCGCCGTCCCACCCCGCGAGCACGACGCCGCCGGCCCGGTCCGCCTCGCCGCGTTCCGCCGCGCGCTGCCTCGCAATGCGGCAAGGCCCTTGACAACGAGCATCCATGCCGCCTGGCGCGCGTTCGCCGCCGTCCGCCCACAAAGTTATCCACAATTCCGGTGGACAACCGCGGCTGCGTCGGCGCGCCGAGAAATGTCGTGCACGGCCATAGACGCTGCCGGAATGGAAAACCCCCGACTCGCCTGCCGGCAGACGATGCCGGCGACGCTCGCGGGGGTCGCTTTCGAGACGGGCAGGCGCCGCGCGCGACGCCGCTGGAGCGCTTACCAGCCGCCGCCGTTGTCGTCGCCGGAGGGCGTGAAGTCGCTGCCCGACGAGCCGGCGTCGCCGCCCCAGTCGTTGCCGGAGCCGAAATCGATCTGGCGCGTCTCGAGCTCGGAGGCCGCCTGTGCCGAGCCGTTGTCGAAGCCGTTGCCTTGCACGCCGCCGCCGGACAGGCCGTCGCCGCGATGGTCGCCTTCGAGCATCTTCTCCACCAGCATGCCGGCGGCCACGCCACCGGCGGCCGCCAGACCGGTGCGCAACAGACCGCCGCCGGGGGCCGGGCCGTAGCCGGGTTGACCGTAGCCGGGCTGGCCATAGCCCGGTTGGCCATAGCCCGGCTGCGCGCCGTAGCCGCCGGCCTGGGCCGGATAGGCGCCGGCCGGCGCGAGCGGCGCGGAGGCCGCACGGCGCGAAACGGCGCGGAAGATCAGGAACGCGACGACCGCGAAGCCGGCGCCCCACACCCAGCCCGGAACGCCACCGCCGACGGCCGGCGGCGCTGCCGCGGGCGTGTACGGGGCCACGCGGGCGGGCGCGGTCTGCGCCGTCGCGCCGGCCTGCTCGCGCTGCAGCGTCTGCTCGAAGCTGCGGAACTTGTCGGGGTCGGTGAAGCCGATCTTCGGATCGATCTCGCGCGCGCGCCGCGCCTGTGCCGCCGCCTCGCCGAACTTGGCGTCGTGCGCCAGGATCTCGGCATAGACGTAGTGCGCCTTGGCGCTCTGCGGCTTGTCGGTGACGACCTCCTGCATCATCGTCTCGGCCGCGGAATAGTTCCCCGCCTTGACGGCGGCCTCGACCTGCGCCGACGTCGGAACGGCGAACGCGGCGGCCGACCACAGCAGGGCCGCGCACAACAGAAGTTTTCGTTTCATCATCTCGTCCTTTCAGACCATAAGACACCGACATCTTGCGCCTCGCGCAGTCGGCTTTCCAGCGCAGCGTACATGGGGTTGGTCCCGCCCGCGATCAAGAGGCCGCGGGCGCACTTTTTGAACGCACCGGCCGGCGCCGACCGGCAAGTCGCGCGCCCGCGAGCGTCGCCGCCGGGCGGAGGCCTCAGATCGCGCACTGCACTGGCCGGGCGCGCAGCTTGTCGGTCAGTACCGCGGGCGCGATCTCCACCAGGTAGCCGCGCCGGCCGCCGTTGATCAGGATGCGCGGCAGCGCCAGGATGCTCTCCTGCACGAAGACGTCGACGTCCTTGCGGAAGCCGAACGGCGAGGTGCCCCCCACCTGGTAGCCGCTGTGGCGCTGCGCCACCTCCGGCTTGCAGGGCTCGACCGACTTCACGCCGATCGCACGCGCCAGGTTCTTGGTCGAGACCTGGCGGTCGCCGTGCATCAGCACCACCAGCGGCCGCGCGGCATCGTCCTGCATGACGAGCGTCTTGACGACCTCGTGCTCGGGCACGCCCAGCTGGGCGGCCGATTCCGTCGTGCCGCCGTGCTCGACGTAGTCGTAGACGTGCTCGATGAACGCGATTCCTTGGGCGCGCAACCACTGCGTGGCGGGCGTCTCGCTGACGTGTTTGTCTTTCCTGGCCATGGCGCGCATCTTGACATGTCCGCCGCATCCGACGCCGGGGGCCGGGCGGACGCGCGCTGCTTCTCAGCGTCCCGGGGCGGACGCCGCGCCCACGACCGCCGCTGCGGGCGCGGCGCGGTGATTGCGCTCGAGCAGCAGCATCCGCTCGTCGCCCAGGCGCACATGCCAGTCCGCGGCGATCGTCGGCATGAAACGGACGCGGGCATCGAAGTCGCGCCGCAGCAAGAGCATGTGATCGACCTGCGCGGCGTCCAGGAACTGCAGCAGCAGGCCCTGGTCGAGGAGCAGCCGGTTGAAGAACAGGAAATAGTCGTCGCCGTAGGAATCGATGCGCGAATCGATGACCGGTTTCAGCCGTGGCCAGTCGCGGTAGATGATCTCGCTGCCCAGCTCGTAGGAATTGAAGACGTTGCCGCGCATGTCCGGCGCCGCGAGCTCGGCGATCATCGGCGCCGAGAAGTTGTTGGACGGCGAGAAGTCCGGGGTGGCCCCGCGTGCATTGCCGAAGCGCAGGCCCAGTGCCAGGCACAGCGCCGCCAGCGCGCACGCCGCCCAGCGCAGCGCGAGCTCGTGGCGCGCGGCGGCGCGACTGCGCCCGACCAGGCCGCAACATACCACGAGCGCGACGAATCCGAACCACACCACGTGGCGGTTGCGCTGCAGGGCCAGGGCGGTGAACGCCGCGAGCAGCAGCGCCTCGGTGACCGTGAGCTGCCGCCGCAGCAGCACGACCAGGCCCAGCGCCGCCGCGCCGACGAGCACGAAGATCCAGAACGCCGGCTCCTGGACGAACAGCGGGTGCAGCGTCGGCAGCCACTCCTTGATCATCGTTCGCATCGCCTGCGAGGCCTGCACGCTGAACGCGAACCGCAGCAGCTCGGCGCCGCGCGGATTGGCGACGCTCGCCAGCACCATGGCGAGCATGGCGCCGGCATAAGGGGCGCCCTCGCGCAGGCCGGCGCGCATGCGCCGCGCGACCGGCACGCCGTGCGCGCGCAGCGCTGCCTGCGCGCCTTCGCCCAGCGCGAACGTGCCGGCCAGCAGCGGCCCGAGCAGGAACGAGCCGTGCATGTTGGCCCAGGCCAGCGCGATCGGCACGCACCAGGCGAGCAGGCCGGGCCGGCCGCGGTCGCGACAAGCGGTGAGTACGCCCAGTTGGCACACCAGCAGCAGCAGGGCGAAGATCTCCGGCCGCAGCACGTAGCGGTAGTTGGCCACCAGCATCGCCAGCGTCGCCGCGAGCAGCCCGAAGCCCAGGCTGCCGGAGAGCCGGCGCGCCAGCGCGGCCGAGAGCGCGAACTGCAGCAGGCCGAACCCGCCCTGCAGCAGGTTCAGGCGGTCCTCGCCGAACACGCGCACGAACTCATGGAACAGCAACGAGGGCAGCCATTCGTGGGCGGTGAAGACGTTGTCGCGCACGCTCGTGAACGGAAACAGCACCGTGCGCGGGATGTGCCCCGTGTCGGCGATCAGCGCGCCGACCTTGAGCTGCAGCCACAGGTCGTTGCTGGCCACGGGCACCGTGTTCAGCAGCGCCACCAGCAGCACGCCCAGCACGACGGCCAGTGCGCCGGCCAGCAGCAGCAGCACGCGCCGGCGCGCGGTCGAGCCGGCGGCCCGTCCCGGCGAGTGGTTCAGGGCTTCGTCCACGTGGACAGCACGATGTCAGCGCGCCGGGGCGGCTTCCGCGGCCGGCGGCCCGGCGCGCTCCGTGGTGGCGGCCGCGCCCGCCAGCGTGTCGTAGTAGCGGAACTCGTGGCAGCAGCGCGCCCAATGCCGGTTGGTGCTCTCGCGCGAGCCCAGGCCCACCAGCCGGCGACCGGCGGCCTTGATCTTCAGCGCCAGCGGCATGAAGTCGCTGTCGCCGCCCACCACCACCACGGTGCCGATGTGGGGCCAGCGCGCGATGTCCTCCACCGCGTCCAGGCACAGCCGGATGTCCGCGCCGTTCTTGGCCGACGCGCCGGGCGGAAACATCTGGATCAGCTCGATCGCGCCCTGCAGCAAGGCGTCGCGATAGCGGCCGAAGTACTGCCAGTTGCAGTAGGCGCGGTTGATCGCCAGCGGGCCGTAGCCGGCGGCGAGGTCGACCACGGCCTGCACGTCGACCAGCGGCTCCTGCACCTTGAAGCGCGCATCGGGCTTGGCGTAGGCACCCTCGCCGGCACGCGCCTCCACCAGCGCGGCGTGCAGGTTCTCGAAGTCCCAGTAGAGGGCGACCGAAGGTCGGGGCGTGCTGTCGTCAGGGTTCACGAAAATCTCGGTGGCGCGAGCGCCGGCCGTCGTCGAAGGGTTCGCTCTCACTATAGGGCGCTCGGAAACCGCCCCTCAAGCCGCCAGTTCGCGCAGCGCATCGCCCGCCACGCGGCACAGCCGCCAGTCGGGCTGCATCGTCGCGCCCATCCGGCGGTAGAACGCCTGGGCGTCGACGTTCCAGTCCAGGACGCACCACTCGAAGCGGCCGCAATCGCGTTCGACGGCGATCTGCGCGAGCCGCTTCAGCAGGAGCCGGCCCAGGCCGGTGCCGCGCGCCGCCGGCTGCACGTACAGGTCCTCCAGGTAGAGCCCCTTCTTGCACAGGAAGGTCGAGAAGTTGTGGAAGAACAGCGCGAAGCCCACGGTCACGCCGTCCTGGTCGGCGATCAGGCATTCGCAGCTCGGATGCGGGCCGAACAGCTCGTGCGCCAGGCGCTCGGGCGTGGCCGTGGCCAGGTGCGACAGGTTCTCGTAGTCGGCCAGCTCGCGGATCAGCGCGACGATGGCGGGCGCGTCGGCGGGCGTGGCCGGGCGCACGTTCCCGCTGGTGGATGTCTTGCCCGCTGCGGGCGTCGGAGTCGGGGCGGATAGGCTCATGTCGACATTGTGCGACGTGTCGCGAGCGCGGCAGCGCGCGTCGGCGGTTCCGGCCTAAAGTGGCCGCCATGTCCCGCCCAACTCCCTACGTCGAACTGCGGCCAGGCCGCTGCCGCCAGGTGCCCGTGCGCACCGTCAGCATCCAGGTGCGCGAATGGGGCGACGCGTCGCTGGTCACGCCGCGCGCGCCGCCGCTGGTGCTCACGCACGGCTGGATGGACGTCGGCGCCTCGTTCCAGTTCGTCGTCGACGAACTGGCCCGCCTCGAGGGCGCGCGCCGCTACGTGATCGCGCCCGACTGGCGCGGCTTCGGCGGCAGCGACGGCGGCGGCGCCGACGCGTTCTGGTTCGCCGACTACCTGGGCGACCTCGATGCACTGCTCGATGCCGTCGTTCCCGGCCAGGTGGTCGACCTGGTCGGCCACAGCATGGGCGGCAACATCGTGATGAGCTACGCCGGGGTACGCCCCACCCGTATCCGGCGGCTGGTCAACCTGGAGGGCTTCGGCCTGCCGTCGACGCGGCCCGAGCAGGCGCCCGACCGCCTCGCCGAGTGGCTGGACGCGCTGAAGGCGCCCGGCGCGCTGCGTTCGTACGACGGCCTGGCCGCCGTCGCGGCCCGCCTGCGCGCCAACAATCCGCGCCTGGGCGCCGCGCAGGCCGACTGGCTCGCGCCGCACTGGGCGCAGCCGCGCGCCGACGGGCGCTGGCACATCCTGGGCGACCCGGCGCACAAGCGCGTCAACCCGGTGCTCTACCGGGCCGACGAGATCGTCGCCGGCTGGCGCCGCATCGCCGCGCCGGTGCTGTGGGTCGAGGGCGCCGACACCGACGTCGCCAAGTACTGGGGCCGCCGCTATCCGCGCGCCGAGTTCGAGGAACGCCTCGCGCAGGTGGCGCGCGTCGAGCGCCTGCTGCTGGCCGACTGCGGCCACATGCTGCACCACGACCAGCCGGCCGCGCTGGCGGCGCGGCTGGCGCAGTTCCTGGGCGGCGACTGACGGGCCGGGGCGACCGCGACACCGCCCGCCCGCGTGGCATGGCATGGCATGGCATGGCATGGCATGGCATGGCGTGGCATGGCGTGGCGTGGCGCGGCGCTTGACGGCCCGGCGCAGAAGCGAACAGGCGGAGCGGCGAAGGCGCCCACGGGAACGCCGCTTGCCGCAACGGGGCTCGCGGGCGCCTTCGCGCACGCCGGGAGTTGCCCATGTCCACCGTCGTCCCGCTCGATCCCGTTCCCGCGCCGCAAGGCGTGGCCGACTCCGGCGCCCACCGCGACCCCTTGTCGGGCGAGGTCGGTGCCCATCCGATCGGCGTCGGCCTCGGCGCCGCCGCGGGCGGCATGGCCGTCGGCGCGGCCTTGGGCAGCGTGGCCGGCCCGGTCGGCAGCGCGCTCGGCGCCGTGGTCGGCGCGATCGCCGGCGGCCTGGCCGGCAAGGGGGCGGCGGAGCTGGTCACGCCCACCGCCGACGACGCCTACTGGCGCGCCAACTACGCGTCGCGCGCCTATGCCACGCCGGCGCAGGACTACGACGACTGGGCGCCGGCCTATGCCTACGCGCTGCACCACTACAACCGCAACGTGGCGCGCCGCTTCGAGGACGCGGAGCCGGAACTGGCCGCCGGCTGGAGCGCCGGGCGCGGCCGCTCCGTCATGGAATGGACGCAGGCCCGGCTGGCGGCCTACGACGCCTGGGAGCGCGCACGGGCCGGCCACGCGACACCAGGCTGAGCGCCGGGTCGCCTGGAAACGCCGCCCCGGCGCGCCCTCAAGGCAGGCGGATGCGGTCGACCAGCGCCAGCGCCCGCGCGCTCGGCGGCGGCGTCAGCAGGCTCACGAGGATCAGCAGCGCGAAGCCGGCCGGCACGCCGAACAGGCCGGCGGCGATGGGCTGTATGCCCCACCAGAGGCGGATCGGTCCGGTCACGCCCAGCATCTCGCGCACCCCGGGCTGGTTGGCCAGCACGTAGTAGAGCGTCAGGCCCAGGCCCCCGGCCATGCCGGCGGCCGCGCCCCAGCGGTTGGCGCGCTTCCAGAACACGCCCATCACCAGCGCCGGGAAGAAGGCCGAGGCGGCGATCGAGAACGCGGCCGAGACCAGCAGCAGGATGTCGCCCGGCTTCTGCGCGGTGACGTAGGCGGCGCCCAGCGCCACCATCAGCAGCAGCACCTTGGAGACGGTGACCCGGCGCGTGCCCGGCGCCGCCGGGTCGGCGATGCGAAACCACAGGTCGTGCGAGAGCGCGTTGGCGATGGTCAGCAGCAGCCCGTCGGCCGTGGACAGCGCCGCGGCCAGCCCGCCGGCGGCCACCAGCGCCGAGATGACGTAGGGCAGGCCGGCGATCTCCGGCGTGGCCAGCACCAGGATGTCGCCGCCTATCTTCATCTCGCCGAGCTGCAAGATGCCGTCGCCGTTGACGTCGGCCACCTGCAGCAGCGCGGGGTCGACGTGCGACCAGGTGCTGATCCAGGCCGGCAACTGGTCGAAGCGCGTGCCCACCAGCGTCTGGAACACCTCCACCTTGATCAGCACCGCCAGCGCCGGCGCGGTGACATACAGCAGCAGGATGAAGAACAGCGACCACGCGACCGAGGAACGCGCCTGCCCCACCGACGGCGTGGTGTAGAAGCGCGTGAGCACGTGCGGCAGCGATGCGGTGCCCACCATCAGGCAGAACACCAGCGCGAGGAAGTTGCGCCGCGACTCCTCGAACAGCTTGCGCGCGGCGGCGTCGCCGTGCGGGTCGCCGGCGAACTGCTGCGCGTGCGGCGGCATGCCGGCCAGCGGGCGGGCGCGCTCCAGGTTGGCGTCGCGCGCGCGCGTCCACGCGAGGCGCGCCGCGTCCGCGTCGCGCGGCACGCGCGCGAGCTCGCGTTCGGCGGCCTGGATGTCGCCCTGCGGCGCGTTGCGCGCCTTCAGTTCCGCCACCTGGCTGGCCGCCAGCCGGCGCTCGGCGGCCAGCGCCGCGGGGATGTCGGCCAGGCGCGCGTCGAAGGCCGCGGCGCGGGCGCGGAAGATCGCGATCACCTGCCGCTCCGCCGGGTCGTCCTGCAGCTTCTTCTCCGCGGCGATCACCTTCTGCAGCTGGTAGCCGTAGGTGGCCTGCGGCAGGGCCGAGGCGTGCTGGCGCACGGACAGCCAGGTCACCGGCACGATGAAGGCCGCCAGCAGCACGATGTACTGCGCCACCTGGGTCCAGGTGACGGCGCGCATGCCGCCCAGGAACGAGCACACCAGGATGCCGCCCAACCCGAGGAACACGCCGACCTCGAACGCCACGCCGGTGATGCGGCTGGTGATCAGGCCGACGCCGTAGATCTGCGCGACGACGTAGAGGAACGAGCAGCCTATCGCCGCCAGCGCGCCCATCACCCGCGTCAGGTTGCCGTCGTAGCGCGCGGCGAGGAAGTCGGGGATCGTGAACTGGCCGAACTTGCGCAGGTAGGGCGCGATCAGCAGCGCGACCAGGCAGAAGCCGCCGGTCCAGCCCAGGACGTAGGCCAGGCCGCCATACCCGCTCAGGTACAGCGTGCCGGCCATGCCGATGAAGGAGGCGGCCGACATCCAGTCCGCGCCGGTGGCCATGCCGTTGTAGAAGGCGGGCACGCGGCGGCCGGCCACGTAGTACTCGGCCGGGTCGGTGGTGCGGCTGAGGATGCCGATGCCGGCGTAGAACACGATCGGGCCGACGAGGAACAGGAAGCCGATCCAGCGCCGCGGCAGGCCCAGCTGCTCGAGCAGCGCCATCACGCCGACGAAGACCAGGAAGGCGAGCGCGAACGCGGCGTAGATCCAGTGCAGGCGGCGGCTGAACGCGGCCCCGCTCAGCGGCGCGAACGGGCTGCGCGCCGGAGCGAAGGTGCGCGTGCGCAGGGCCATCAGCGCTCGGCCGCGCGGCGCCGGGTGGGGACGGCCGGGGCCGTCGCGGCGTCCATGAAGTCATCGTCGTGGGCGTCGTCCGCGCCGCCGCCGCCGGCCGCGACGAGCCGGCGATCGATGCGCGCCATGCCGTGCGCGTACAAGACCAGCAGGCCGACGAACACGAGGAGGCCGCCCTGCGCGGCGACCCAGAAGCTGAACGGCCAGCCGAAGAAGTCGGCGTCGAGGTCGCGCGCGAACCAGGTCACGCCGAAGCCGACGACCGCCCAGGCGAGCAGCAGCGCCAGCGTCAGGCCGCAGCTGCGCCGCCAGTGCAAGGTGCGGGCGGCCGCGGCGCGCGCTGGCGCCGCGGGGCTGGGCGAGGGGTCGGTCGAGGGCATGGTCAGGGCGGCGCACGAAACGCGCCGCGGTTGCGGCGACGCTGGGAGCGCGCCCACCGTCGGGGGCCGGGCACGCGGTGGCCCGCATTGTCCACCGGCGCCGCGGGCCCTGGGCGGGCGGCGGGCGGCGGGCGGACAGGCGGACAGGCGGGCGAACGGGAACTGTGCGGCGGCGCGGCACTCTGATCGCCGATGATGAGCACCATGACACCGAATCCGCCGCCGGCACGCCCGCCATTGCCCGTCGCCACCATCGTCCTGGTGGCCGCCAACGTCGCCGTCTGGCTGCTGCAGGTGCTGGGCGGCCTGCCGTGGCTGCAGCCCTCCAGCGAGCAGTTGGTGCGCTGGGGCGCCGACATGCCCGCGCTCACGCTCACCGGCGACGGCTGGCGGCTC
>Ga0302323_100003191_pt1 | contig 13336 bp, 10 predicted proteins | sample Fen_T0_3_FD_201950 | JGI IMG/M metagenome (GOLD analysis project Ga0302323, IMG submission 201950) | Peat permafrost microbial communities from Stordalen Mire near Abisko, Sweden - Fen_T0_3 | ecosystem: Environmental > Terrestrial > Soil > Wetlands > Permafrost | place: Sweden: Abisko... | reverse complement strand
CACGACGATCGCAAACCTCAAGGCGATGATCAATCTGGCCAAGGCCAACGGCATCGGCGTCTTCCTCGTGTCGGTCCCTCCGAACTCCTCCACGGCAGAAGTGCCGTCAATCGATGCCCTGAATGCGGCTATCGTCCGGCTCGCGAATGCCTACAAGATCTACGTAATCGACATTCACACGCCGCTGTCGACGTCGGCGGGCACGCTGGTCAAGAAGTACACGAGCGACGGGCTGCACTTCAGCGCGCTGGGTGCTGAGACGGTGGCGACCGCCGTGTTCAACCGGGTGCACAAACTCGGTTACTAGGAGCGGCTCCTAGAACTCCGGAGGTCTCGGCTCGGCGGCCAACGGAATCTGCAGCCCCTCTTGCTGGCTATGGCCCACGTACGGCAGGACGGCGGCCGCGATCACGAACACGGCCACGAAACCTACGACGACGGTGACCATGTACATCCCCCGCATCCCGAGGAGCGAGGCGAGCAGGCCACCGAGCCCCGTTCCGGCAATGGACGCCATGCTGTTCGCGGCGCCGCTCAGCAGTCCCTGCGCCGTGGCTGCGGTTCCCTTGGGCGCCTGTCTCGAGACGAAGGTCACGCCACCCACCACCAGGAGACCCCAGCCCGCGCCCTGGAACATCGTGCAGGCCACGAGCAGGTTCGGGTCTGTGATCGTCGCGTTGGCGATCTGCCGGAAGGCGATTATCACGGCGCCGAAGAGGATCAGGCGCTCCACGCCGAACCTCCGAGCCAGGCGCGGGAAGAAGACCATCATGGGGACTTCCACCAACGCGCCGATCGACGCGGCCCAGCCGATGAGCTGGTTCGAGGCTCCCAGGGAGCGTAGATACGGCCCGATGTAGACCGTCTGCGCGGAGACCGCGGCCAGGCAGATGAAGGACCCGAGCAGATAGAAGGCGATCGGCTTGTGGCGGAGCACGCGTCCGGGCGCGCGCCACATGCTCGGCATGCGGGCCACGTTCGTCCGGCCGGGGATCGTGGTCGCAATGAGGGCGCCCGCGAGACCCGCGGGGATCATGACCCAGAAGATCGACCCCGCGCCGTGGTTGTCCTTGAGCAGTCCGATGAGCGGCGCGGCCAGCATGAAGCTCGCGGATCCGCAGGCCCTCACACGGCCGTAGCGAGTCCGGTCGGCGCCGGTCTGCTCGAGGATGCGGACATCCATCATCGGCGCGATGCCGGACGTGCCCATCGCGAAGCACGCGGCCGAGACTATGAGCAGTGGCGTGACACCGGCGTTCAGCAGCCCGAACGCGCCGGTTGCCAGGAGCATCCCCGCTATGGGCAGGAGCACGAAGGATCGAGGGTATCGGTCGTGAATGGAGCCCCACACCGGCGCGCTCACGAGTCCGACGGCCGAAGTGAAGGCCATCAGCGCGCCGATCTGCGCCAGCGGGATCCCCAGACTCTGGTAGTACAGCGAGAGGTATGGCGACCAGGCGGCCACGGCGCAGAAGAGCACGATGTAGGCAAACGCAGCGCGACGCACTGGGAAATGGGCCTCGATTGGATCAGTCGTCGCGCGGACGCGTGTCGACCCTGGGGCTCAAAGTCTGACACCAACATCCACTCCGCGCTCTATTGGGGCGCTACGGTGTCCAGCGAACTCCCTTGCGTCGGAGGGGCTGCGGCCGGCGGCGACCGAGCCGGCGGCGACCGAGCCGGCGGCGACCGAGCCGGCGGCGACCGAGCCGGCGGCGACCGAGCCGGCGGCCGTCCCCGGCCGCGGCGCCTTGACCTAGACCCAGGGCGCCTCGCCGGGAGCGCGGAGATGGCTCACGTCGTTGGCGAGGATCAGCTGCGCGCCGTCCGGGCCGTCGCCGTGCTCGTACCGGAGAACGGTCAGGTTCGTCCGGTCCTGAGTGAAGCGACGACGGTAGTCGCGAACTGGAACTCCCAGGGCGACACACAAGAGGATGCGGTTCAAGGTGCCGTGCGCTACGACGATAACGCGGCGCTCGTCCTCGGCGCCTGCCGTCCCGATCGTGGTGGCCGAGGCCGCGGCTGGGTCGGGGGCGGGGGCAGGGGCCAGGGATCCTCCTGCCGCCCACGCCCGGGGACGTGGCCTGGGGCCTTCGTCGGGCAGGATGTTCTCGGCGACCAGCAGATCCAGCAGGAACGAGCGAGCCCGTGCCGCCACCTCGTCGCCCGTCTCGCCGCCCGGTGTCGGAAGACTCGCGGGATCTGCATCCCATCGGGCGAGAAGTCCGGGGTCGCGAGCGTCTATTTCCGTGTTCGTCAGGCCCTCCCATCGCCCGTAGTCGCGCTCTCGCAGCCGTTCGTCCACTTCTATGGGACGGCCCGTGGCGATGATCTGGGCAGTTTCCAGGGCACGAAGCATGGGGCTGGCGATGATTCGGTCGATCCGAACGCCCCGAAGCCTGCCGGCGAGCGCCTCGGCCTGCTGTCGGCCCTCCGGTCTCAAACCCACATCGAGCTGGCTGCCGAGCCACGCCGTCTCCCCGGCGTCGGGCAATCCGTGGCGCGTTAGCAGCAGATCAAGCATGGACGAGAGTGTATGAGATGCTGACGGGGCCATGGTCATCGTGGTTGGGGCTTCGTTCATCGCGTGCGTGGGGCACGTCATCGCGATGCGCGGGGTCGCCATGGAGCGTCGCCGCGATCCGCCGGGGCCCGCCTGAGGCGGAGACCGGAGACTGGCCGCTGGCGCCGAAGCAGTACCCCAAGGGCTGATCTACCTGCGGGTCTCAGGACAACGGGACGATCGGGCTCATGCCGAGGACCACGACGTAGAGACCGCCGTCGGGCCCGACCACAGGACGGGTGAAGTACTGATACGAGAGCAGGGTCCTGCTATTGGCGAGGTCGGCGGACACGGGGTAGCCGGCCGCGACGTTGCCTGCGCCGTCGATGAGGGTGATTGACGGGGCGTGGAGACCCGAACTGTCCGTAAGGACCCAGACCTTGCCCCCTCCGGCAGGCGCGAGCGTAGGTCGGGACGGTACCTGCGTCGGCCAGCCGGGCAGCGCTTTGCCGGCTCGTTCAGCCGGACGCGCCGACCGCGGCGAGCCCTGCGTCGGGGACCCGGTAGCGCCGCCACGTGGCCAACCGAACGCAGATCAGGGAGAACGCCAGGATCGCGATCCCGAAGACGACGCCCAGCCCGCCGGGCATCGGCACCAACAGCACCGTCGAGATGAACTCCACGGCGATCAGCACGTAGAGGATCCGCACGATGGCGTCGCGCGACAGGCGAGTGCAGAGCAATGCCCCGGTCGGCGCGCCGATCGCCACAATCGGCACGGCGGCCAGCCACATGTCCACCACGGGGCCTCGAAAATCGCCCATCACGAGCAAGTGAGTCAGGAAGCCCGTCCAGGTGACGATGGTCAGCAGCACCACGGTCGTCGGCGTCACGACGCGCTCGCAGACCCGGAAGCCCAGGACCAGCAGGACGAACATGATCGTGTTCTCGCCGACGGCCGCGAGTCCGGAAAGCAGCCCGCCCAGCAAGCCCGCGCCCACCAGCGCGAACAGCTCGCCGCGCCCGAACCGCCCGATCCAGTCGCGCCGGTCCGGTGCGAACCGGCGGCTAACCCAGAGCGCCAGGCCCAGGCCGACCAGGATCGCGGTGAAAAGGAGCCGGACCGTTCCTCCCGGCAGGTTCGGCGCGACGAAGATGGACGACAGGAAGACGCCGACTATCGCTGCCGGCGCTCCGAACCGGATGGCCCGCCACTCCACCGCGACGCGGTTGCGGACAATGGAGATGCTCGCACAACCCATTCCCACGCTCTGGATGGCGAACGAGAAGAGGCGTGCCTCGTCGGCCGGAACGGCGAGCACCTTGGTGAGCACCGGGAAGCCGACCGCACCGCCGCCCTCCGACGTCCCGCCGCCGACCAGCGAGCCGAAGACCATCGTGAGCGAGACGCGCCAGTTCGTTGCGATGGCGTCCAATGCGCGCTCGCCGCCGAATACCAGCCAGCAAACGAACACGATGACGCCCAGCGCCAGGTTCGTCCGCAGCATCGGCCAGAACGCCGGACGCGGCGCGGCCGGGTGTGCGTCTCCCTGGACCGTGGTTGCTGTCACGAGCGGGATTCTCGCAGAAATGCTGGTGCGCTATCGGCTCCAAGCTCAGCCGATGAGGCGCGACCCGACCCGGTAACTGGCCCCGGCCAAGGCTATAGTTCCTCTCGGCGAACACCCCGCCGGTGGCAACCTTGGGGCGGGCAAGCGCGGTCGAGGACGGGAGCGGCCGACTGCTTGAGCATCGCGTGCTTGAGGACGTGTCTGGAGGCAGATGTGGCGGAAAGGACGATCTCGCTCGGCGGCCAACAGTATCCGGTGATCCTGCCGAGCATCCGCGATCCGCGACTCGGTATCGCGGCGGTCGTTCTCAGCGTCCACGCTATCGGGCAACTGGGGCTGCACTTCTGGGTGAGCGTGCCCCAGATCCTGGTGTCGATCCTGACGTGCGCGATCATCGATTTCGTAATCACGTTCAAGAGGCGCCGGGCTTTCGTCTGGCCGGCAAGCGCGCTGCTCACGGGCAGCGGCGTGGCGCTCCTAATGCGCGTCGTCGGGACGCCGACGGATAGTCCCTGGGCCACGAACGATCTGCTGTTGTTCGCGGGTGTCTCGGCGTTCGCCCTGCTCCAGAAGTACATCTTCCGCTACAAGGGCAAGAACCTTTTCAATCCGTCGAACATCGCCCTGGTGGCGGCCTTCCTGGTGTTCGGCAACAGCCGCCTGGAACCGCTCGCACTCTGGTGGGCGCCGCTCAACCTCTGGATGATCGCCGCCTACGCGATCATCCTGGTCGGCGGAACCTACGTCATCTGGCGGGCGAAGATGATGTCCATCTCGGGGACGTTCTTCGCCACCTTCATCGTGCTGCAGGGTGTCCTGGCCGCATCCGGCCACTGCATCACCGCCAACTGGGCGTTCGCCCCCGTGTGTGGTGGGGACTACTGGCGGATGATCATCACCTCGCCGGAGGTGTTCATCTACGTCTTCTTCATGGTCACCGATCCTCCCACCGTACCGGCCGGCCGGGTCGCGCGAATCGTGTTCGGCATGTGCACCGGCGTGTCCACGACCCTGCTCATGGCTCCCCAGACGGACGAATTCGGGACCAAGGTGGCACTGCTCGGCGGGCTCACCGTCCTCCTCTTCGCTCATCCGGTATTCGACCTCCTCCTGCCCGAGAAAGGTTCGGCCGAGGACACGCTGAAGGGGTTCGCGACCAGGCTCGTCACCGGTGGCCGTGGCGCTACCGGATTCCTCCGTCCTGCCGCGAGCGTGGGCGCTATGGCCCTGCTGGTCGCGGTCGTCGGAACCGGCGTCGTCTTCGCCGGGACGCCGGCTCGCGCGGCCGTCTCGCCCACCACGACGGAGCTCCTGAGCGGGGCGGCGTATCAGGTCGACCCGGGGACACTCCCGCCGACCACCGTCAGCCAGTCGGTCAAGGACTGGGATCACGAGATCGCGGACAGCGCGCCCCAGCTTCTGGTCGTCCTGGCCCAGAACCTCCAGATCGAGAACCAGGCGATGCTCCACCTGGACTCGAACCTCCTTACCGCCGTTGACCATGGCGACCGGCTGGATGCGATGCAGGCCCGGGTGAGGGACGCCACCTCGACTGGCAAGTGCGTCATAGACGTCTACAGGTTCGAGTCGGTGAACGTGACGCTGATCGTGCCGTTCGGCGTCCAGTCGGGCTTGAGCCTTGGCTACGATGCCCGCGGGACAGTCACCCACGAGACCTACGACTCGGCCGGCAAGCTCGTCTCGACGCAGTCGGCCCAGTTCGCGAGCACGTTTGCCATTCGCCGGGCGACCGGGGGCCGCTGGCTCAACGTGGCCGTGCTTCCGCCTGGGACCGGCTCGTGAGCCGCCCTGGTAGGTAGGGATCGCCGTATGTCTCCGCGACCATCCATCGGGCTGACGCGTCGTAAGGGCGCGGTGATTGGCGCGGTGGTCGTGCTCGCGATCGCCGTTGCGGTCGGCGGGTACGCATTCGTCCAGGCGCAGGGGGCCGGCGGCTCACTCGGGCCGCCTACGTTCGTGGACGAGACGGGCTCGGCCGGCATCGACCAGACGTATGCGGGCGCGGCAACCTTCGCCACCGGCGGCGGAGTGGCGGTGTTCGACTGCAATGGCGACGGCAAGCCGGACATGTACATGGCGGGAGGCACGAACCCGGCCGTGCTCTATCGCAACGACAGCCCGATCGGGGGCGCCCTCCACTTCACCGCTGTGCACGACCCGGTAACCGATCTCACCGACGTAACCGGGGCTTACCCCATCGACATCGACGGCGACGGCATCCCCGACCTCGTCACCCTGCGAGCGGGCGAAGACGTCGTGCTTCGGGGTCTGGGTGGGTGCCGCTTCGAGCGAGCGAACGAGAGCTGGGGGATCGACGGCGGCAATGGTCTGACTTTCGCTTTCAGCGCCACCTGGGAGGGGACGAACCGGTTCCCAACTCTCGCCTTCGGTCGAAACCTAACGCTCCGTCCGGACGGCCGCACCACGCTGGACTGCGACACGAGCTCGCTCGTCCGTCCCGACGCGTCGGGCACGCGGTACGCCGCCCCGATAGCTCTGACTCCCGGGTACTGCCCGCTCTCCATGCTCTTCAGCGACTGGAGCGGCACCGGTCAGAGGGATCTCAGGGTGGCGAACGACCGCGAGTACTACAGGGCCGGCGTCGGCCAGGAGCAGCTCTGGCAGATCGCGCCGGGCGAGGCGCCGCGGCTGTATACGGCCGGCGATGGCTGGAAGCGGCTGGAGCTCAACGGCATGGGCATCGCGACCTACGACCTGACCGGTGACGGCCACCCGGATTACTTCCTCACGAGCCAGGGGGACGACAAGCTCCAACGGCTCGCCGGCGGCCCGGGTCGGCCGACTTACCAGGACGTCGCGCTTTCTCTCGGCGTCACCTCCGCCCGGCCGGCGGTTGGCGGCGACATCCTCCCGTCGTCCTCCTGGCACCCTGAGTTCCAGGACGTGAACAACGACGGGTTCATCGACCTCCTGATCACGAAGGGAAACGTGAACGCACAGCCCGAGTACGCAACCCGTGATCCGAGCAACCTGTACCTCGGCCGGCCGGACGGCACGTTCGTCGACGTCGCCGACGCGGCTGGCATCATCGACTACCACCGTGGCCGGGGCGCGGCGTTGGCGGACTTCAACCTCGATGGCCAGCTCGACCTCGTTGAGATGTTCTACGGAGCGCCCGCGAAGATCTGGCGGGACGTGGGGACCGGAAGCGCGGAGCACCCGGCAACAATGGGCCACTGGTTGGCCGTCCGGGCTACCCAGCCGGTTTCGAACACGGACGCGATCGGCGCGTGGATCGAGGTTCGGGCCGGCGGAAAGACATTCCGTCGCGAGTTGACGGTGGGTGGCGGCCATGCCGGCGGCCAGCTCGGCTGGACGCACGTGGGCCTCGGCGTCGCATCGCAACCGCAGGTCCGAGTCATATGGCCGGACGGAACCGTGGGTGCGTGGATGCCCGCCACCGCCGACTCGTTCCTTGTGGTCGCGAAAGGCGCGACCGCCGTGACTCCCTGGCAGCCGTCGACCCGCTGAGCGGAACGCGGGGGCGCTAGAACAAGCCCACGATGTTGCCGTCTGAGTCAATGTCGATCGACTCGCCGGCCGGGTGCGACGGCAGGCCCGGCATCGTGCGCATCTCGCCCAGCAGCGGCGTGATGAAGCCCGCACCGGCGGAGAGGTGCACCTCGCGGATGGGGACGCGGAAGCCGGTCGGGCGGCCCTTCAGGCCGGGGTCGTGGCTCAGCGACAGATGCGTCTTTGCCATGCAGACCGGCAGCTTGCCGTAGCCCAGCTCCTCGTAGAGCTTGATCGCCTTGGAAGCCGCGGGCAGTTCATCCACGCCGCGGGCGCCGTAGATGCGAACCGCCACGGTCTCGATCTTCTCGCGAATCGGGAGGTCGTCCGGGTAGAGCAGCCGGAAGTCGGGGGCACCTTCTTCAGCGGCGGCCCAGACGGCGCGGGCCAGGTCCTCGGCGCCGGCGCCACCGTCGGAGAAGTGGCGGCTGACCACGACCTCGCGCGCTCCGGCGGCAAGTGCCACTTCGCGGATCGCGGCGACTTCGGCTTCGGTGTCGCCGGGGTAGTGGTTGACCGCCACGACCACCGGAACGTTGAAGATGCGCACGTTCTCGATCTGCGCGGCCAGGTTGGCCGAGCCTTTTCGAACGGCTTCCACGTTCTCCTGCTCGAGGGCGGGATCGAGCGGCTTGCCGGCCACGATCCGCCCCACGCCGCCGTGCATCTTGAGTGCGCGAACGGTTGCGACCATCACCGCGGCGTCCGGCCGCAGCCCGCTCTGACGGCACTTGATGTCGAAGAACTTCTCGGCGCCCATGTCGGCACCGAAGCCCGCCTCGGTGCAGGCGATGTCGCAGGTGGCAAGCGCCAGGCGGTCGGCGAGGATGCTGTTGTTTCCGTGGGCGATGTTCGCGAACGGGCCGCAATGGACGAACGCGGGCCCGCCCTCCAATGTCTGCAGCAGGTTCGGTTTGATGGCGTCGCGCAGCAGCACGGTCATCGAGCCGGCGCAGCGCAGGTCCTCGGCCGTGATGCGCCGGCCGTCGAACGTGGTGGCCACGACCATCCGGCCGAGCCGCGCCCGTAGATCGTGAATGTCCGACGCGAGCGCGAGGGCCGCCATCACTTCCGACGCGACCGTGATCTGCCACTCCGTCTCGCGGGGATAGCCGTTCTCGCGGCCGCCCAGGCCCACGATGCCCTTGCGCAGCGCGCGATCGCTGATGTCCACGACCCTGGGCCAGAGAACGCCCAGCGGATCGATGCCGTGCGGATTGCCGTGCGTCAGCGAGTTGTCCACGAAGGCGGCCAGCAGGTTGTGCGCCGCCCCGACCGCGTGGTTGTCGCCGGTGAGGTGGAGGTTGAAGTCCTCCATCGGGATCACCTGGCTGTAGCCGCCGCCCGCCGCGCCGCCCTTTATGCCGAATACGGGGCCGAGCGATGGCTGGCGGATGCAGACCGCCGCCTTGTGCCCGATCCGGTTGAGCCCCTGGACGAGGCCGATGTTGGTGGTGGTCTTGCCTTCACCGAGCGGCGTGGGCGTGATCGCGGTGACCACGACGTACTTGCCGCGCTTGCCCTTTGCGGCGGCTTCGCGCTCGAGCCGCTCGATGCCTTCGAGGCAGACCTTTGCCTTGTACGGCCCGTATTGCTCGACTTCGTCGTCGTGAAGGCCGAGCTCGCGCGCGAGCTCCATGATGGGCCGAGGCGTGACGGACCGGGCAATGTCGAGGCTGGAGGGCATGGGCGAGGCGGGTGTCATCAGTCGTCCCTCGTTCCGGGGGCGCGCTTGGCCGTCGCGCGCTCGGCCTGAGCCGTGGCCGCGGCGAGCAGGTGCGTCAGCAGGATCGCGTTCGTGAGCGGGCCCACCCCACCGGGCACGGGCGTGATCGCCGAAACGACACCGCGCGCCGACTCGAAGTCGACGTCGCCGAGGAGTGTGTCCCCCACCACGTTGATGCCCACATCCACGACGACCGCGCCCGGCGAGAGCATGTCGCCGGTGATGAGCCCGGCCTTGCCCGCGGCGACGATGAGAATTTCCGCTTCGCGGGTCTGGCGCGACAGGTCGCGCGTCTTGGAGTGGCAGATCGTAACGGTGCCGTGCTCGCGGAGCAGGAGCAGCGACGCGGGCTTGCCAACCACGTTGGAGCGGCCGACAACCACCACGCGCTTCCCGGCGATTTCGATGCCCGAACGCTTGAGGATCTCCACCGACGCCTGGGCCGTGGCCGGCAGGAAGCCGTCGTAGCCGAGCGCCAGGAGGCCGGCGTTGCGGGGATGGATCCCGTCGATGTCCTTCGCCGGGTCGATCGAGTCGATGACCGTGGCCAGCGGGATGTGCGCCGGGAGCGGCATCTGGACGATGATCCCGGCAACGGCCGGGTCGTCGTTGAGCTTCTCGATCTCCGTGCAGACCGCATCCGGCGTCACGTCCGAGCCGATCTCCACGAGGCGGCCCAGCACGCCCACCTTCGCGCACGTCCGCAGGATCTGCTGCAGATACACGGCCGAGGGCGCGTCGGCGCCGACCAGGACGATCGCGAGGGTTGGCGCGTAGCCGTGCCGCTCCTTGAACGCCGCGAAATCCCTGCTGAGGCCTGCGCGGATCTCTGCGGCGATCGGGCTCCCGGCGAGGAGACGCGGTTCCGCCGCGGAGGGCGAAGACGTGGTGGAGGACGCGGAAGCGACGGCCGAACCGATCGAGTGCGGGGCGCTTCTCGCGTCGGCGCTCACTCGGCCTCCGGCTCTTGTGTCTGGCCGGACAGAACGATCTCGCGGACGCGCGCGGCCGCGTCGGCGATTTCGTGCAATCCCGAGTCGACCTGGTATCGCATCGTCTGTGCGTACTCCTCGTCGCCGACCGACGGGAGATTGATCAGCACGTTCTCGGCGGCGCCACGAGCGGCTGCTTCGGCGAGCAGCGCGGCCACGAGAACGTCGCTCGCGGCGTTGACGTTGCTACGGCCGGCGAGAGCGAGGGCGGCTTCGACGAGCTTGGCACAGGCCTGAACGCACTCCCACGGCGCCTCGGCGGCAGCACGTGCTGCGGTTTGGATCGCTTCCTTGCGAACGACCTGCCGCTCCTCTGTGTCGCGGGGCATCTTGAGTGCCAGGGAGTAACCCGCGTAGGCATCCGCGTCGAGGTCGACGAGGCGCAGGAACTCGGCTGAGAGCGCGTGACCGGTTTCGGTGCATCGGGCCAGCGTCGCCGCATACGCCGCGTACTTGGGACGACCCTCCGAGAGGCCCGCGACCATCGAGATCAGCGAGGCCCCCAGGGCCGCCGCCAGGGCCGACGCCGCTCCTCCTCCGGGCACGGGCTCGGACGAAGACAGCTTCTCGACGAACTGCGCGACGGTAAGGTCTGCAAAGGAACTGGTGGTTCGGGCTTGCTCCATGCGTGGATTGTAGGCAACCGCGGGCCGTTTCAGTTCGCCCGAGTCGTTCGGATGCCAGATCTGCCTTCGGCCGTCCCGATTTCCGTTGCTTAGGAGAGTCCCACCTCGTCGTCGACGCCGTTCACGGTCCATCGACGTGAGCGGTGCTGGAAGGCCAGCGCAAGTCGCGCACCGGGAGTCTCGACCTCGAAGATGGTGCGCGGCCCCACTTCGACGCGATACGCCGAGTCTTCGCGGCGAACGCCCATGAGCCGTGTCACCGGAAGGGTGACGTTGCCCCAGGTGATCTCGCGCGGGGTGCCGTCGAACCAATCCGCTCTGACGCGGACACTCACTGGATCCATGCGGACGATGGCCATCGCAAACGCTCCTCTTCGCTCTTGCGGCCGTAGTTCGCTCGGGCACTGAGCGGAGAACGGGCGTTCGAATACTCCATGCAGACTATGTGAACGCGTGTTCTGTGTCAAGCACGATCAGTACATCCGTTCACAGCACGAAAGATGCACGCCACCTGTGACAGCTAGCGTGTCACGAGTCTTCTGGGGTCTCCACTGGGAGGAGATTTCGGGGCCCGAAACGCGCCCTACGGACCGATGATCAAGCCGGGCACCGCTCCCCGACGCGGCCGGCCCGATCGATCGAGACGTCGTGTCCCGAGTTTCCGCTCAATGACAGCCCCACGAGCAAGGTGCGGCAGTGACGGAGCGATGGGAGTCTCCTGGACGCTCCTGGATGTCCGAATCGACGCGGAAATGGGTCGTCTTTCCCAAGGATGCTTCAGCCAGGCGCCAATCCGCGGAAACAAGGCGGCGATGCAGGCGACCAGGGCGTCGGTTCGTACTCCCTGTTCTCACCACTGTCATTAGGTGGAAATGGCGGCCGCATGGGGGCGGGACGCCGGGCAGGACGCCGGGCCGCGCTGGGGCGGGGCGCGGCTGGGCTGGCGCGCTGGGGCGGGACGGTGCCACACTCCGGGGCCCGGCGATCGGCCCGGCCGTCGGCACACACTGGTTCACGCCAAAGCACTCGGGCGGAAGTCACGCGCCCGCCGGCGGGCTATTCTCGACTTCATGAGCGAGTCAATGCGCCTGAGTTCGGCCGGACGTCCGGCCACCGATGCCGAATGGTCCGCGATCGAAGCGCGCCGGACACACGGCCGTCCGTTCCTGTTCCTCGTGACGAGTACGGGCATCTTCTGCACTCCCGGATGCCCCGCGCGAACCCCGGGCCGCGACAGGATCCGAGTTCTCAACGGAATCGACGACGGCGTCGCAGCCGGAGCCCGGGCCTGCCTGCGCTGCCGGCCGAACGAGCTATTCGAGTCGAAGTCGGGCGAGCCGGCTCAGAAGCCCGATCCGGTAGCCCACGCGATCGACCTCATGTCGGCTGCGATGGAGGCAGGTGACGAGCCCCCGACCGACCGAGAGCTTGCGGCCCGGCTCCGAATTCCCGAACGGCGGCTACGCGATCTGTTCCGCGAGACGCTCGGCGTTTCTCCGCGGGCCTGGGTGGCGGCGCGGCGGGCCGAGCAGCTCAGGGCGCGGCTCGCCGACGGACAGGACGTGACCGGCGCGCTCTACGACGCGGGTTACGGCTCGTCGAGCGCCGCATACGAAGCGGCCAACGGCGAACTCGGAATGGCCCCGGGACGGTATCGCGGCGGGGCCGCGGGCGAGACGATCCGCTGGACCGTGGCCCCGATTCCGGAGGGAGTGGCACTTGTCGCGGCCACTGACCGCGGTCTCTGCTCGATCATCATGGGCCACGATCCGGACGCACTGGCGGCCGAACTCCGCGCCGAGTTTCCGCTCGCGGCCGTTGCGCGCGACGACGCCATGCTGGCGGACACGGCCGCGATCGTCTCCGATCTGGCAGTGGGCCGGCGCCGTCCCGACGCGGACGCGCTGCCGCTCGACGTCCACGCGACCGCGTTCAAGCGTCGCGTCTGGGAGGCCTTGCGCCGCATACCCGCCGGCGAGACGCGCTCGTACGGGGAGATCGCCGCGGCCGTGGGAGCGCCCGGAGCGGCCCGCGCCGTGGGTTCGGCCTGCGCCACGAACCCGATCCCGATCGTCGTGCCGTGCCACCGCGTCGTGGCGTCCAACGGACAACTCGGCGGGTACGCCGGGGGCCTGGCGCGGAAGCGACAGCTGCTGGACGCTGAATCGGCCGCGGCGGAGTAGCAGCGCTGACGGGCGCGGCCGTAGCCGAGCCGGCGGAGCGAGCCGGCGGCCGAGCCGCGGAGCCGGCGGCCGAGCCGCGGAGCCGGCGGCCGAGCCGGCCGAGCGAGCCGGCGGCCGAGCGAGCCGGCGGCCGAGCCGGCGGCCGAGCCGCGGAGCCGGCGGCCGAGCCGCGGAGCCGGC
>Ga0302323_100003190_pt1 | contig 13338 bp, 12 predicted proteins | sample Fen_T0_3_FD_201950 | JGI IMG/M metagenome (GOLD analysis project Ga0302323, IMG submission 201950) | Peat permafrost microbial communities from Stordalen Mire near Abisko, Sweden - Fen_T0_3 | ecosystem: Environmental > Terrestrial > Soil > Wetlands > Permafrost | place: Sweden: Abisko... | reverse complement strand
TCGATCCGCCCGTCCGCGTTGACTGTCCCGCCATCAACGTGGGCGTTGGACGCGATGGATGGACGAGTCGCAGACCAGTTGGAGAGATCCCAGGCATGCGAACCATCGGCGCCTGCGAGGCCCGCATCGAGCTGAGCGCCTATGCCGCCGCCGACCTCGCGCTCGCGGCTCGCCAGGCCCGCCGCTCGCCACGACCGACGAGCACCTGCGGCGGGCCTGCACCGACGCAGGCGTCGAGCGGCTCGACTGACCGGGGCCCGTCGTCCCGCCGTGATGCCTCAGAACCTAGCGCTTGCCGCCGCCGAAGATGGTGTCGAACACGCCGCGGATCAGCGTCTGCGTGCCGCGCGACCCGATGACCTTGCCAACCGTGTTGACCGTCGCGCGCATCGTCCGCTGGCGCTCGCGCTCCATCGCCGCCGCCTCTCGCTCCTGCGCCTTGCGCTCGCGCTCGGCGGCCTTGCGCGCGGCCTCGAGCTCGCGGGCACGACGGTTGATCTCGCGCTGCTGCTGGGCAGGCGTCATCGTCCCCAGGCCGTCCGAGGTGGTGGGCGAGACCTGGCTGCGCAGCTGGGCATCGGCGGCGGTTGCGGCGGCGGCCTTCGCGTTGGTGAGGCGGGCGGTGATGATCTCGTGGGCGCTCTCTGGGTCCACCGTCGTGTTGTACTTCGCCGCGAACGGGGAGGCCGCCACCAGCGCGGCCACCTCCTCGGGGGCCAAGGGCGCCATCCGCGAGTCGGGCGGGATCAGGCGCGTGGCGGCGAGTGGCGTCGGGACGCCCTTGGCATTGAGGACAGAGACGAGCGCCTCGCCGATGCCCAGGCTCGTGAGCGTCCGCTCGACGTCGTAGTGGTCGGTCATCGGGAAGGTGCGGGCGGCCTTGCGCAGGTTGTCGGCGTCCTCGGGCGTGAACGCGCGCAGGGCGTGCTGCACGCGGTTGCCCAGCTGGGACAGGATCGAGGACGGCACGTCGGTGGGCGCCTGGGTGACGAAGTAGACACCCACGCCCTTGGAGCGGATGAGCCGCGCGGTGCGCTCGATCTGGTCCATCAGCGCATCGGAGGCGTCCTTGAACAGCAGGTGCGCCTCGTCGAAGAAGAAGGCGAGCTTGGGCTTGGGCAGGTCACCCATCTCCGGCAGCTGCTCGTAGAGCTGGGCGAGCATCCACAGCACGAACGTCGAGTACAGCCGCGGCTTGTCCATGACGTCCGCGACCTCGAGCAGCGTCACCATCCCCTTCCCGTCCGGGGTCGTGCGCATCAGGTCGTCGACGTCGAACTCCGGCTCGCCGAAGAAGATGTCGGCGCCCTCCTGCTCGACGGTCACGATGGACCGGAGGATGACGCCGAGGCTGGCCGGGCTGATGCCGCCGAGGTCCGCGAGAACCGGCTTGCCGTCCTCCGAGCCAAGGAACTTGAGGGTGGTCCGCAGGTCCGCGAGGTCCAGGAGCGGGAGGTGCTCGTCGTCGCAGTAGCGGAAGACCAGCGACAGGATGCTGGTCTGGGTGTCGTTGAGGTCCAGCACCTTGCCCAGGAGGAGGGGGCCGAAGGAGCTGACGCTGGCGCGGACGTGGGCGCCGGTCTTGCCCGAGAGTGACAGGACCTCGACAGGGTGGCCCTGCGCCGCGAAGGTCCACTTGAGCTGTTCCGAGCGCGTGACGACGGCCGGGTTGGCCGGGTCGCCGGGAGCACCGACGCCCGAGAGGTCGCCCTTGACGTCGACGGCGAAGACCGGGACGCCGGCGGCCGACAGCTGGCCCGCGAGGAGCTGGAGCGTCTTGGTCTTGCCGGTGCCCGTGGCACCCGCGATGAGCCCGTGACGGTTGACGCGCGAGAGGGGCAGCGAGACGCGGACGTCCGGGTCCACGTCGTCCCCCTGGATCGGCGACCCCAGCACGATGACCGGCTCGTCGAACGTGTACCCCGCGGCCATCTCGGCGCGGAACGCGTCGTCCACCTGGCTCCTCCCTGTGGTTCGCGCCGTCCGGCCCCTGTCGCGCCGGTCCACGCTCGGCCTATGATCGCACCTGCCGCGACCGTCACTCGGGCACCCTCTGCCTGACGCGGCGACTGCGTCCCCGACTGCGCCAGGGAGAGCACGCATGAAGATCGAGGAGATCGAGGGCATCGGCCCGGTGTACGCCGCCAAGCTGGGCGAGGCGGGCGTCAGGACAACGGATGACCTGCTCGAGCAGGGCGCGTCGGCGTCGGGCCGCGAGAAGCTGGCCGTGGCGTCCGGCCTGTCCACCGGGCAGGTCCTCGGGTGGGTCAACCACGTGGACCTGATGCGCCTCGACGGCGTCGGGTCCGAGTACGCGGACCTGCTCGAGGCCGCGGGCGTGGACTCCTGCACGGAGCTGGCCCGCCGCAACCCGGCGAACCTCGCCCAGACGTTCGCGGAGCTGGACGCCGCCCGCCCGAACACCGTCCGGCGCGTGCCGGGCGAGACGACGGTCGCGACATGGGTCGAGCAGGCGAAGACGTTCGACAAGGTGGTCACGCACTAGGAGCCGGACCGGCCGGTCCAGTGCCGGGTCATCGTTCGGGGGCACAGGGCGCTCCGCCGGATCGACGGGGCGCCTCTTGCTGTGGTGGCGCCGCACGTGTGCTCCCCCATGTCTGCCCCTGGGGCCGGCCGAGGCCGACTGGCTCGTCGCGGTTCGCGTGAGCACAGGTCAAGGCGCCGTGTCGCACGGATCGCGCCGACTCCGATCGCCCGTGCAGCCCGTGGTCGGGCCCGGCTTCATCGAGAGACCGGCAGCGCCTGGATGAGCCTGTGCTCCGTTGGCGATCCGCTCGCCGATCGCGTTCGGCCGACCCTTCCTCCCCGGCCCACAGGACGCTCTCAGCGAGCGTTGCCGCTCCACCCGCCATCCACGTGCGCTGCCTTGCTCAATCCCGGCCGAGCACCACGTCGATGCCGGCGAGAACCAGCTCCAGGCTCGACGCGGACAGCTTCCCGGCACGCTCGGTGAGGGCGTCACGGTCCAGGGTCACGAGCTGGGACACGTTCGCGACCGAGGCCCTGGGGAGTCCGGTACTCCGGGCGGGCAGGAGCACGTTGCCGGGCGCGTCACCCCATCGGAGGTTGCTGGTGAGCGCGACACAGACGACCGTCCGGAGGGAGCTGGCATTGAACGCCTCGCCCTGCACCACGACGACCGGCCGTCGGAACGCGGGCTCGGACCCCACAGGCTCGCCGAGATCGGCCCACCAGATCTCGCCCTGGGCGATCACCACTCCGTCGCGCCAAACGTCCGGCGTGCGGCGGCGGTCGTGAATGCGCCGCCGTCGACCTGGCCGATCTCCGCCACCACGGCATCGAGGCCGGCCGTCACCTCGTCGGGGGCATGGCGGGCGACGTACTCCCGCAGGGCGGCGCTGTACACCTCGCTCCGGGATCGGCGCGAGCGGCGGGCGAGGCGGTCGACCTGGGCGAACAGGTCGTCGGGCACGGAGACGGCGGTCTTCATACCCGGAGTATAACCACCGCTCGGGGCTCCGCGAGACCAGTGCACGATCTCCAGGCCCCATCGACTCGGAAGTCGCGTATCACCATCCGGGGCCCCCATCGAGGACTCTTGCGGCAGGCATCCAGGCTCACGTTCGCCTCCGCGAGGCAGGCACAGGAGATCCCTGGCACGAGGTGAAGGTCATAAGGATGGCGCCGTGATGGGCAGATGGATCACCAGCGGGGTTGTCGTGCAAGGGTCGCGAGCCCAAGTCGAGTTGGACCTCCCGATCCCCTCGTGGACCGGGCGATCCTGAGCCATCTCGCGATCACGGCGACCTCGCGATCACGGCGACCCGGCGCGGGTGCGGAACCCCGGGTCAGTCCTCCGGGGCCTTCGCGTACGTGCCCAGGATCCGCACCAGCTCCGTCTCGCCGCCCAGCTCGTCGAGGGCCGCGGCGCAGGCAGGGTCGGCCGGATCGCCGTCCAGGTCCACCCAGAACAGGTACTCCCAGCGGCTCACGCGGGCCGTCCAGGGCCGGCTCTCCAGCCGCGACAGGTTCAGCCCGCGCGTGGCGAAGGCCCCCAGGGAGCGGTACAGCGACCCGGGCACGTTCCGCACTGCGAACGCCAGGGAGGTCCGCGCCGGCCCCGCAACCGCTGCCGCCCGGGCGCCCGCGGACACCGCGCCACGCGCCTCGTTCCCCGCTCGCGCGATCACCGCGAAGCGCGTCCGGTTGTTGCTCCCGGACTGGATGTCGTCCGCGAGGACGGTGAGCCCGTAGATCGCCGCGACCCGCGCGGAGGCCACGGCGGCGGCCCCCCGCTCGCCCCGTTCCGCGACCTGTTTCGCGGCCCCGGCCGTGTTGTACGTCGTCTGCACCGTCCACGGCCTCGACCGCAGGAATGCGTCGGCCTGGGCCAGCGCCGCGGAGATCGAGTAGACCCGCGTGATGTCGCGGAGCGTGTCGCCCGGGAGCCCCAGCAGCGCCAGGCGCACCGGGACCGATACCTCGCCGACGATCGGCAGGTCGAACTCCCACAGGAGGTCCAGGTTCTCGCGGATGGTCCCGAGCAGCGACGACTCCACCGGCACCACACCCGCCGCAACGGAGCCGTCCTGCACCGCCTCGAAGACGGCCCGGAACGAGGACATCGGCACGGCCTCGGGGGCCGCGAAGAACCGCAGCACGGCCTCCTCCGCGAAGGCCCCGGGCTCGCCCGTGTACGCGACGCGCATGACCGAAGGATCGCTCATGACCGAGGACCAGGCATGACCGATGGGTCGCTCATGGCCGCCGCCCCCGCGTGACCTGCACGCTCACCGGGATCGCCAGCGTCCCGTCCGCCCGCCGGTGCACCTCCACGAGCCGATCGAACGCCTCCCGGATCACCGCCTGGACCTCGGGAGTCTGCGCGATGACCAGCGGCCGGATCCGGACGGCCGAGTCCAGGACGCCTGACCACAGCGTCCCGGGATCCCGCACGGCCGCCTCGAACATGATGTGGCTGACCCCCACGTCGCGGAACCCCGCGCCCTCGAACAGCGCCCGCAGCTCATCGTCGGTGCGGAAGTTCGTGGGGCCGGCGGGCAGCCCGGCCGGCACCGGCGCCCCCGCGGCCGCCGCGGCGTCCACGATCAGCCCCAGCAGCCGGTTGCGGCGCGGCGCGTCCCACGACGACAGCGCCAGCCAACCGCCCGGCCGCAGGACCCGGCGCGCCTCGGCCAGCGCCACCTCTGGCCGGCCCACGTGGTTGAGCACGAAGTTGCCGACGACGGCGTCGAAGGTCCCCTCGCCCGCCGGGATCGCCTCGAACGAGCCGACGCGGAACGGGATCGACGGGTTCGCGATCGCCGCCCGCCGCACCATCGAGGGCGCGACGTCGATGCCCACCGTGTCGGCGCCAATCGCGGCCGCAGCCGCGGCCAGGTCGCCGGGCCCGGAGCCCACGTCCAGCACCTGGCGTCCCTCCGCCACTTCGGCGGCGGCCAGCACGGTGCCGCCGACCCGCCTCGTCATGGGCAGGAGGAAGCCATACGAGCCCGCGCGCTCCTCCCAGCCCGCGGCCTCGAAGCGGTTGAACGCCTCGGCGTCGACGATCGGGGCGGCTCCGCCGCCCCCTACCGGTTGAACCACTCCATCGCGTCGACGTCCGCCTCGGCGTCGAACTCGGTCGAGGTGGGTTCCGTCTCGGCATCGCGCGCGCCGCCCCGAGCGTCGCCGGCGGCCCGGGCCGCCCCCGACCAGGCGTCCGCCCCGAGCATCGCGTTGAGCGCCCCGACGTACGCCTCCACCGACGCGGCGACCGTGTTCGCGGATGCCACCTCACCGGCGAAGCGCCCGTCGGAGCGGCTGCCCTCGGCGGACGCCGGCGGCCCGATCGCGACCGTCACCCGGCCCTCGGCGTCCGGGCCCTCGGCCAGCGCGTGGACGTCGTACGCGAGCAGCTGCGGGCTGCCGCCGAGCACGTCCGCCAGCGCGGCGTCCACGGCGCGGAACAACGCGTCGACCGCCCCGGTCCCCTCCGCCGACGCCTGCCAGAGGTGGGAGCCCGCGTGGAGCACCACGGCGGCCCGGGACACCACGTTGGACCCGGACGTCACCGTCCAGCGCTCGAGGCGGATGCGGTCGGTCATGCTGCGCCTCCCGCCTCGGCCGGGCCAGCGCCGTTGGTGGTCGTGAAGTGCCGCTCGTCCCGCCGGCGCACGGATGCCCCGGAGGTCCAGATCGCGTACTCCAGCGAGTCCGCCAGCGCCTGCGCGGACGCCGCGATGATGTTCGTGTCGCTGCCCATCGTGCTCCAGGTCTTGCTGCCGTCCTGCGAGTCGATGATGACGCGGGTGCGGGCGGCCGTGGCGGTCGCCCCGTCCAGGATGCGGACCTTGTAGTCCACGAGGTGCACGGCGTCGAGCACCGGGTAGAACGCGCCCAGGGCCTTGCGCAGCGCGCCGTCGAGCGCGTTGACCGGGCCGTTGCCGTCGGCGGCGGTGTGCAGGACCTCGCCCGCGACCTCCACCTTGACCGTCGCCTCCGCGAGGAGCTCGCGGCCGGACCGCTGCTCCACGAGGCAGGTGTAATCCAGGATCCGGAACGGCGCCGCGTACCCGGGCGAGTTGCGGCGGATCAGCAGCTCGAACGATGCCTCGGCGCCCTCGAAGGCGAGGCCCTCGTTCTCGAGCTTCTTGATGAGGCGGGAGAGCTCCCTGGCGTCGAGGACGCCCTCGAGCTCGTGGCCCAGCTGGCGCGCCCGGATGGACGTGTTGGCCCTTCCGCCCAGCTCCGAGACGACGAGGCGCCCGGCGTTGCCGACGGCGGTGGGGTCCACGTGCTGGTAGCTGTGCTCGACCTTGGCCACGGCCGCGCCGTGGACGCCGCCCTTGTGCGCGAACGCCGACCGGCCGACGTAGGGCTGGTAGTCGTTGGGGTTCTGGTTGGCGATCTCCGCCACGGACCTCGAGAGCTCGGTGAGGGCCGGCAGGTCGCCTCCGCCCGGAGGCGTGAGGAGGTTGTCGGTCTTGAGCGCGAGGTTCGCCAGGATCGAGACCATGTTGGCGTTGCCGCAACGCTCGCCGTAGCCGTTGATCGTGGCCTGCACGTGGCGGACGCCGGCCTGGACCGCCGCGATGGAGTTCGCGACCGCGAGCTCGGCGTCGTTGTGGGTGTGGATGCCCCAGACGATGTCGCCGGCCGAGGCGCCGGCCTCGAGCGAGCCCCGGACGTCGCCCAGGATCCGCACGAGCTCGTCCGTGAGGGTGCCGCCGTTGGTGTCGCACAGGACCAGCGTCCGGGCGCCGGCGTCGCGAGCGGCGCGCAGCGTCGCCAGGGCGTAGTCCCGGTCGTCCCGGTAGCCGTCGAAGAAGTGCTCGGCGTCATAGATCGCCTCCCTGCCGTGATCGGCGATGAACCCGATCGAGTCCGCGATCATGTCCAGGTTCTGCTGCGGCGTCGCGCCCAGGACCTCGGTGACGTGCAGCAGCCAGCTCTTGCCGAAGATCGTGACGACCGGCGTCTCCGCCGCCACGAGCTCGAGAAGGTTGGGGTCCTCGCCCGGCTTGTTCGACTTGTGCCGCGTGCTGCCGAACGCCGCCAGCCTCGCCGTCTGCCAGGTGAGCTTCCGGGCGGCCGCGAAGAAGTCGATGTCCTTCGGGTTGGAGCCCGGCCAGCCGCCCTCGATGAACGGGAAGCCGTACTCGTCGAGCATGCGCGCAACGCGCAGCTTGTCGGCGAGCGAGAGCGTGATGTTCTCGCCCTGGGTGCCGTCGCGGAGGGTCGTGTCGTAGAGGATGACCGGTCGGTCTGTCATGGCAGGGGATCTTTCCGTGCGTCAGGGGAGGGATCGTGGGGGCGGCTTGGGCCGGTCACCCGCCGCGGAGGGCGAGCACCGGCTGTCAAATCGCGATCCGGTCCGCGATGACGCGTGACATCTCCTTGGTGCCCACCAGGGTGAGCGCGACCTCGCCGCCGGCCGGCAGCAGGTCCTTCGTCCGGTAGCCGGCATCCAGCGCGGCATCCACCGCGGCCTCGATCGCGGCGGCGGCCTCGGGCCGCCCCAGGGACCAGCGCAGCATCATCGCCGCGGACAGGATGGTCCCCAGCGGGTTCGCGAGGTCCTGCCCCGCGATGTCGGGCGCCGAGCCGTGGATCGGCTCGTACAGGCCGTGACGGCCGTACGCCGTCTCGCGCGTCCCGATGGACGCGCTCGGCAGCATGCCCAGCGAGCCGGCGATCACCGCCGCCTCATCGGACAGGATGTCGCCGAACAGGTTCTCGGTCACCAGGACGTCGAAGCCCGCCGGCCACTTGGCGAGGGTCATGGCGGCGGAGTCCACGAGCCGGTGCTCGAGCTCCACGTCCGGGAAGTCCGCGTGCACCTCCTCGGTCACCTTGCGCCAGAGGCGGCTCGTGGCGAGGACGTTCGCCTTGTCCACCTGGGTCACCTTGCGCCGGCGCGTCCGCGCCAGCTCGAAGGCCAGCGTCACGATCCGCCGGATCTCGCTCTCGGTGTACCACAGCGTGTCGATGGCGGCGCGCTCGCCGGTCTCCGCGGTGCGCGGCTCGGAGGGCCGTCCGAAGTAGAGGCCGCTCGTGAGCTCGCGCAGGATCAGGCAGTCCACGCCCTCGAGCAGCTCGGGCCGCAGCGGCGAGGCGCCGATCAGCTGCCGGTGGACGGTGATCGGTCGCAGGTTGGCGAACAGGCCGAGGCCGGAGCGCAGCGCGAACAGCGCCTGCTCCGGGCGGACGGTCGCGTCGGGGTTGTCCCACCTGGGGCCGCCGACCGCGCCCAGGAGCACGGCGTCGGCCCCGCGGCAGGCATCGACATCCTCGGGACGGCAGGCGACGCCGTAGGTGTCGATGCCGATGCCGCCGACGACGAGCGGCTGCCACGCGAAGCCGAACCCGGAGCGGGCGCCGACGGCCTCGAGGACCGTCACCGCGCCCGCCACGACCTCCGGGCCCACCCCGTCGCCGGGGATGAGCGCGACCCGGTAGGTGGGCGACGAGCCTTCGCCCGCCGCCCCCGGTGTGCCCTCCGTCATGGGAGGTCCTCCGCGGTGCGCGTGCCGACGAACGCCACCTGGACGCCGTTGATCTCCGCGCCGTGGAGCTTGTTGGCCGCCACGAGGTAGGCCTCGAGCGACGCCTCGATGATGTTCGTCGACAGGCCGTGGCCGGTCACGACGAGCGCGCCCGGTCCCTCGTCCGACGAGCGGCGGGCCCGGACCAGGACCTGGCCCTGTGCGTCGCCCTCGGCCGAGACGGCCTTGATCTCGTACTCGGTGAGCACCGGGTTCCAGTGCAGGACCGGGCGGATCGCCTCGTCCACGGCCTTGAACAGCGCGTTGACGGGACCGTTGCCGGTCGAGTCGGCGGCCTTCGCCTCGCCGGCGCAGACCAGGGACACGGATCCCACGGAGTGCCCGCCGGAGCTGGAGCTGATGCTCCAGCCGAGCAGCTCGATGGACCGGGGCACGTCGGCCTTCTTCTGCTCGACGAGCGCGAGCAGGTCGGCGTCCGTGACCTCCTTCTTCGTGTCCGCCAGCGCGATCGCCGCGCGGTACACGGAGTCCAGCTCCTCGCCCTCCACCTCGACGCCCAGCTCCCGGAGCTTGCCCTGGAGCCCGCGCCGGCCGGACAGCTTGCCGATCGACAGGGTGCTGCCGGACAGGCCCACGGACTGGGGCGTCATGATCTCGTAGGTCAGCGGGTTCTTGAGGTACCCGTCCTGGTGGATGCCGGACTCGTGGGCGAAGGCGTTGGAGCCCACGATGGCCTTGTTGGGCTGGATGGCGAAGCCGGTCAGGTAGCTCACGAGGCGCGAGGCCGTGGTGATCTGCTCGGTCTGGACGCCGGCGGCGAGGCTCGGGAACTGCCCGGGCCGCGTCCGCAGCGCCATGACGACCTCCTCGAGCGACGCGTTGCCCGCGCGCTCGCCCAGGCCGTTGATCGTGACCTCGACCTGGCGGGCGCCCGCCTGGACGGCGGCGAGGGTGTTCGCGGTGGCGAGGCCCAGGTCGTTGTGACAGTGGACGCTGATGACGGCGGCGTCGCCGATCCGGTTCTTGACGCGGCCCACGAGGGCGCCGAACTCCGCCGGGATGGCGTAGCCGACGGTGTCCGGGATGTTCAGCGTGGACGCGCCGGCCTCGGTCACCGCCTCGTACACGTCGAGCAGGAACGAATCCTCGGTGCGGGACGCGTCCTCGGCTGAGAACTCGATCTCGGCGTCGCGACCCAGCGTCTCGCGGGCCCAGGTCACCCAGCGCACGGCCTCCTTGAGGGCCTCGCCACGCCCGATGCGCAGCTTGTGCTTGAGGTGGATGTCGCTCGTGGCGATGAACAGGTGCAGGTGGGGGCGCTCGGCGATGCGGATGGCCTCCACGGCGCGCTGCGGGTCGCCATCCCTGCAGCGGGCGAGCGCCGCGACCGCGATCCCGCCCCTCGTCTCCTGGGCGATCCGCCGGACCGCCTCGAAGTCGCCGGGCGAAGCCGCCGGGAACCCGGCCTCGATCACGTCCACGCGGAGGCGCGCGAGCTGGCGGGCGACCTCCAGCTTCTCCGCGGCGGTCAGGCCAGCGCCGGGCGCCTGCTCCCCGTCGCGCAGGGTCGTGTCGAAGATCCGGATCTTCCCCGCCGATACCCCCCCGCCGAAGCGGGGGGTGATGGCCTCGAACGTCATGGCTGCTTCTCCCCGCCGGGTACGGAGCTGGCCACGGCCTGGGCCTGGCCGGCCTCGACCACGACCGGCCGCAGGAACGGCATCTTCGCGCGGAGGTCCGCGCCGACCTGCTCGATCTGGTGGTGCCTGTCCTGGTCGCGGAGCCGGCGGAAGTCCTCGCCGCCCGCGTCCTGGACCGCGATCCACTTGGCCGCGAAGGCGCCGCTCTGGATGTCGGTGAGGACGTCCTTCATCGCCGCCTTGGCGCCCTCGGTCACGCGCGGGCCGCTGACGTAGTCGCCATACTCCGCCGTGTCGGAGACGCTGAAGCGCATGAAGTTGAGGCCGCCTCGGTACATGAGGTCCACGATGAGCTTGAGCTCGTGCATGGTCTCGAAGTACGCGAGCTCCGGCTGGTAGCCGGCCTCCACGAGGGTCTCGAACGCCGCCTTGACGAGCGCGGACACGCCCCCGCACAGGAGCGCCTGCTCACCGAACAGGTCGGTCTCGGTCTCCTCCTTGAACGTGGTCTCGAGGACGCCCGCGCGGGTGTTGCCGTTGCCGCGCGCGTAGGCGAGGGTGCGGGCGCGTGCCGTGCCCGTGGCATCCTGCTCCACCGCGAACAGCGCCGGGACGCCGCCGCCCTGCTCGTAGACCGAGCGCACGAGGTGGCCCGGACCCTTGGGGGCGACCATGCCGACGTCCACGCCGGCCGGTGGCTGGATCCGGGCGAACCGGATGTTGAAGCCGTGGGCGAACATCAGGAGCGCGCCCGGCTTGAGGTTGGGCTCGATCTCTGCGTCGTAGACGGACTTCTGCACGGTGTCCGGCAGCGCGATCATGATCACGTCTGCGGCCTTGACGGCGTCGGCGACGGTCTTGACCTCGAAGCCCGCGGCCTCGGCGAGCGCGCGGCTCTTGGACCCCTCGGCCAGGCCGACGATCACGGACAGGCCGCTGTCGCGCAGGTTCGCGGCGTGGGCGTGCCCCTGGGACCCGTAGCCGAGGACCGCGATGGTCTGCCCATCGAGCGCCGACAGGTCGGCATCGGCGTCGTAGTACATCTTGGCTGTCACAGCTTCAGGGCCTCCTCGATGCTGCCGGCGCCGCGGAGCATGACGGTTGCCCCGGTGCGGACCAGTTCCTTGATGCCATAGGAGCGGAGCAGGGCGACGAGCGCGTCGATCTCCGTCTCGGTGCCGTGCGCCTCGACGATCACGGACTCGGCGGAGATGTCGACGATGGCACCCTTGTACATCTCGACGATCTTGATCACCTCGCCGCGCGTCGTGTCCGTGGCGCGGACCTTGATCAGCGCGAGCTCGTGCTCGACGACCTGGTCCTGCGTGACGTCCTGGACCTTGAGCACGTCGATCAGCCGGTAGAGCTGCTTGGCCGCCTGCTCGACGGCCACGTCATCGCCGTGGAGCGTGAGGGTCATGCGGCTGATGTGCTCCTTGTCGGTCCGGGAGACCGCCAGGGAGTCGATGTTGAAGTTGCGCGCCCGCATGAGCGAGGCGACGCGGTTGAGCACGCCCGGCCGGTCCATGACCAGCACGATGAGCATGTGCCGCTTCGCCTCGCCGGTACCGGGGACGGCGCGGACGGGCGGGGCCTCGGGCACCGCGCTCACGGGGGTGGCGGCCGCGGGATCCGGGCTCATTCCTCCGGCCCCCGCTGCTCGATCAGGTCGGACAGGCCCTTGCCCGCCGGCATCATCGGGTACACGTTCTGCTCCTGCTCGATCTCGAACCAGATGAGCGCGGGCCCGTCAACCGCCTGCGCGGCGTGGATCGCCGCGTCCACCTCGTTCGTCGTGCTCACCTTGAAGGCGGGGATGCCATAGGCCTCGGCCAGCTTGACGAAGTCGGGGCCGGGCAGGTGCGAGGAGTGGTAGTTGCCTGCGTAGACGAGCTCCTGCCACTGCCGGATCATGCCCAGCTTCTTGTTGTCGAGGAGCGCGATCTTCACCGGGATCCGGTCCGCGGCGAGGGTCATCAGCTCCTGGCTGGTCATCTGGAACCCGCCGTCGCCGCAGACGGCCCAGGTCTCCGCGTCGGGGTTGCCCAGCGCGGCGCCCATCGCGGCCGGGACCGCGAAGCCCATCGTGCCCAGGCCGCCCGAGCTGATGTGGCTGTGCGGCCGGCGGAACCCCGTGTAGCGGGCGAGCCACATCTGGTTCTGGCCGACGTCGGCCACGTAGGTCGCGACGTGGTCGGTGAGCGCGCCGATGCGCTCGACGACGTGGTCCGCCGTGAGGATGTCGGAGCGGCCGGAGCCGTGCCAGGACGAGCCCAGGGACTCCTCCCGCCACTCCTTGAGCTGGGCCAGGTACTCCGCGCGGTCGGCGGGGTCCACCGCGTGGACCAGCCTGGTCAGGCCCTGGAGGACGTTCTTCGCGTCGCCCACGATGGGAACCTCGACGGCGACGTTCTTGCCGATCTCCGCCGGGTCGATGTCCGCGTGGATGATCCGGGCATACGGGGCGTAGGTCTTGACGGAGCCCGTGACCCGGTCGTCGAAGCGCATGCCGATGGCGATGAGCAGGTCCGCGGACTGGATCGCACGGTTGACGTGCTTCCACCCGTGCATGCCCATGTAGCCGTAGGCGAGGGGGTGCTCCTCGTCCATGGCGCCGATGCCCAGCAGGGTCCAGGCGACGGGGATCTGCGCCTTCTCGGCGAGCGCCTTGAGCTCGTCCCACGCCTCGGCGATGAGGACGCCGTGCC
>Ga0302323_100003189_pt1 | contig 13339 bp, 11 predicted proteins | sample Fen_T0_3_FD_201950 | JGI IMG/M metagenome (GOLD analysis project Ga0302323, IMG submission 201950) | Peat permafrost microbial communities from Stordalen Mire near Abisko, Sweden - Fen_T0_3 | ecosystem: Environmental > Terrestrial > Soil > Wetlands > Permafrost | place: Sweden: Abisko... | reverse complement strand
TGGTCCTCGCCGCCGCAATGGATGTCGAAATAGTCGCCCAGATACTTCTGCGCCATCGCCGAGCACTCGATGTGCCAGCCTGGATATCCGCGGCCCCATGGGCTGTCCCATTCCATCTGGCGCTTCTCGCCGGGTGCCGTGAATTTCCACAGCGCGAAGTCGGTGGTATGGCGCTTGTCGCCCAAATCCACGCGCCTGCCGGCTTCCTGGCCCTCGACGTTCAGGCGCGCGAGATACCCATAGTCCTTCTGCCGCGACGTGTCGAAATACACGCCATCGGCCGTGACGTATGCGAAGCCGTTCTTTTCGATATCGGCAATGAATTCGATCTGCTCGCGGATGTGATCGGTCGCGCGGCACAGAATTGTCGGATCCTCGATGTTGAGCAGGTCGAGATCGGCCAGGAATGCATCGGTGTAGAGCTGCGCGATTTCCCATGCTGTCTTGCCTGTGCGGCGCGCGCCCTTCTCCATCTTGTCCTCGCCGGTGTCGGCGTCGGAAGTCAGATGGCCGACGTCGGTGATGTTCATCACGTGTCTGACGGAGTAGCCATTCCATTCGAGCACCCGCTTCAACACATCCTCGAACAGGAACGTCCGGTAGTTGCCGATGTGCTGGTAGTCGTAGACCGTCGGGCCGCAGGTGTACATGCCCACGTCGCCAGGCTTGAGCGGCTCGAACCGGCGCAGCGAGCGCGTGTAGTTGTCGTAGAGTTGCAGAGGAGCGGGCATTCGGCGTTTCGACGGTGAGGTACCACAAAGAAGCCGCCGGACAAGATGCCGGCGGCGCACCAGTTGCATGCGGATGATGTTATGCGAGAACCCCATTCGCTGGCAACCGGCGGTGCCGCAGCAGCGTTGCGGCACCGGGCCCGGCGAAGCCGCAAGGTAGAATGCGAAGCCTTTCCGTCGCCTCAGCCGCCAACGTCCACTCGCAATGCTCGCATCCCTTCCCCGATCCGTCTGGTGGCTCATTGCGGCGGCGCTGCTGGTTGCCTGGTTTTCGGGCATCGCCGTGCGCAAGCTGCAGCACCCGGACGAGGGACGGTACGCCGAAATCGCACGGGAAATGGCCGTCTCAGGCAACTGGGTGACGCCGCGCCTGAACGGCCTCAAGTATTTCGAGAAGCCGCCGTTCCAGTACTGGGCGACCGCCGCAGCGTTCAACATCTTCGGCGTACACGAATGGACGGCACGGCTGGTGCCGGCGCTGGCGGGCATGATCGCCGTGGTGATCGTCGGCATGACCGCCGCGCGCCTCGATGGCGCCACGACCGGCGTGTATGCCGCACTCGTTCTGGCCGCGAGCTTCTGGCATTTTGCGCTGGCGCAATTGCTTACGCTCGACAGCGTGTTGAGCGCATGGCTCGCGGCGAACCTGTGTGCATTCCTGCTCGCCCAGCGCGACGGTCTCACTCCCCCCGCCCGACGCAACTGGATGCTCGTTGCCTACGCTGCAGCGGCCGGCGCAACGCTCACCAAGGGCCTGGTAGCAGTGGTGATTCCCGGCGCGACACTGGTCCTGTACTCGTTGGCGACGCGCGACGCCGGTCCGTGGAAGCGCCTGCATCTCGTCCCGGGATTGGCGCTCTATCTGTTGCTGACCGTCCCGTGGTTTCTGCTGGTATCGCGGGTCAATCCGGAGTTCGCGGAGTTCTTCTTCATTCACGAGCATTTCGAACGCTTCCTGACGACCGAGCACCGCCGCGAGGGCAGCTGGTATTACTTCGTTCCCCTGCTTCTGGCGGGCATCCTGCCGTGGCTGTTCATTTGGCTGTGGACCGTCGTGCGCAGCTGGCGCAATACGGCGGTCACCGCGAACGGGTTTTCCTGGCCGAAGTTCTGCCTGGTCTGGGCGGCGTTCGTGTTCGTGTTCTTCAGTTTCTCCAGCTCCAAGCTCCCGTCCTACATCCTGCCGATATTTCCGGCGTTGGCACTCGTCCTAGGCTGGCAACTGACGCAGTTGCGGCCGCAAACGATCGCCATGCTGTTGTTGCCGCTGGCGGTTCTGTCCTCGTTGCTCTTCGTCGCCGTGGTCGTGACGCTCGGGATTTTTATTCCCGACCTTGCGGACGCCAATACACCGGCTGAAATATTCCACACATTCGCCCCATGGGTTGTCGCGGCGGTCGGGATCATGGCCGCGAGCGCCATTGCCGCGTTCCTGCTTCTTCGTCGCGGCACGGGGGCCGCAAAGACGCTGGGCATTGTCGCACTGGCGCTGGGCACCGTGGCGGGAATGCAGGTCGGCTTTGTCGGCTATGACGCGTTCCGGGTGACGCGCTCGGCGTACGACCTCGTGCGCGCCGCCGAGGTGGTTGAAGCACAAGGCGGCGGCGGCCCGCTCGACCCGCGCATTCCCGTCTATCAGGTCCGCACGTATGACCAGACGCTGCCGTTCTACCTTGGCCGGACGACGACGCTGGTAGCCTACCGTGACGAAATGGCGCTGGGCCTCGACACCGAACCGGAACGCGGCTTTGCAACGGAGGCGTCCTGGATCCCCTTCTGGAAAGCGCTGCCGCAGGGCTATGCTTTGATCCGGCTGGATGACTACGCGGCGCTGGTGGCGCAGGCCGTTCCCATGCGGGTTGTCGCGCGCGACCCGCGCCGTGTATTCGTCGCAAGACATTGACCATGACTTCCTCCGCCTTCGCCTTCCTCTTTATCGGCGTGCTGCTCAATGCCGGAGCACAGTTGCTGCTCAAGGCGGGCACCAACGCGCTGGGCGTAATAACGCTGACCCGCGACAACTGGTGGGACATGCTGTGGAAAATGGGGACGCAGGGACATTTCGTGGCAGGCGTCGCCTGCTACATGATCAGCGTGCTGGTCTGGATCATGGGTCTGTCGCGCGTACCGGTGTCGGTGGCCTACCCGATGTTGTCGCTGGGTTATGTGATAAATGCCGTGGCCGCGTATTACCTCTTTGGCGAGTCCGTGACGGTAATGCGCTGGCTGGGCATCGGCTTCATCATCCTGGGCGTATGGCTCGTCGCCAAGACCTGATCGGACCACAACGTGAGCGCGCTACCCTATCTGCAGTTCGCCCGGCCCACGCTCGACGATGCGACGATTGCGGGCGTGGCCGACGTGCTGCGCTCCGGCTGGATCACGAGCGGCCCGAAGCTCAAGGCCTTCGAGACCGCGCTTTCGGAGTACGTCGGCGGCCGTCCGGTGCGTTGCGTGTCGTCGGCGACCGCCGCGCTGGAACTGGCGCTGAAGGTATGCGGCATCGGTCCCGGCGACGAAGTCATCACGCCGGCGATGACGTTCTTCGCGGCGCCCAACATGGTCGTCAAGGTGGGTGCGACGCCGGTGTTCGTCGATGTCGAGCCGGGTACGCGCAACCTGGACTTGGCCGCGGTGGCCGCGCGGATCGGGCCGCGCACCCGGGCCATCCTGCCCACGCACTTCGCCGGCTTGCCATGCGACATGGACGGCCTCTACAAACTGGCAACGAAACACAAGCTGCGGGTCATCGAGGACGCGGCGCTCGCCATCGGCTCGTCTTGGCGCGGCAAGCGCATCGGCAGCTTTGGCGATATCTGCGTCTTCAGCTTCCATCCGAACAAGAACATCACGTCGATCGAGGGCGGCGCGCTGGTCATGGGCGACGAACACGCGGCGCGGGAAGTCGAGGTGCTGCGCTTTCACGGTATTACCTACCTCCCCGACCGCACGCGCGACGTCGCGGTGGCCGGCGGCAAATTCAACATGCCGGACGTCAACGCGGCGGTCGGCCTGGCGCAGCTCGCGCGGCTGCCGGAATTCAACGCGCAGCGCCGCGCGCTGGTCGGCCGCTATTTCGAACGTTTCCGAACGGATCCGGCCTGCGAGCTGCCACACCCCGGGTACCCGGGTGATGAAGCCGGGCACAGCTGGAACATGTTCGCGCCGCTGCTGCCGCTGTCGCAGCTGAACATCACCCGGCGCGAGTTCCGCGATGCGCTGGAGAAGCAAGGCATTGGCACCGGGATGTCCTACGAAGCGGCCCACCTGGCCACGCTCTATCGCCGCTTCGGCTATCATCGCGGCAGCCTTCCCCATACCGAACGTATCGCGGACACGACCGTGACTCTTCCGCTGCATCCCTCATTGACCGCTGCCGATGTCGATCGCGTGTGCGCCGCATGCGCGGAAGTCCTCGCCGCTCATTCCTCCTGATCCGTCGTCCACGTCCGCGCCCTCTTCTGCGACCATGGCAGCACCACAGTTATCCGTCGTCATTCCAGTCTATAACGAAGAGGCCGGCCTTCCCGCGCTCTTCGCCCGCCTCTATCCGGCACTCGATGCGCTGCACGTGCACTACGAGGTCATCTTCGTCAACGACGGCAGCCGTGACCGCTCGGCAGCGTTGTTGCAGGACCAGTTCCTGGCCCGTCCGGACGTGACGCGGGTCGTGTTGTTCAACGCCAACTACGGCCAGCACCTGGCGATCATCGCGGGTTTCGAGCGGGTGCGCGGCGGGCGCGTGGTGACGCTCGATGCGGACCTGCAGAATCCGCCGGAGGAAATCGGGCGTCTGCTGACGGCAATGGATGCGGGCTACGACTATGTCGGTGGCGTGCGCCGCACGCGCGAAGACGCTTGGTGGCGGCGTACGGCATCGCGCGCGATGAACGGAATGCGCGAGAAGATCACCCGCATCAAGATGACCGACCAGGGCTGCATGCTGCGCGCTTACAGCCGCGATATCGCGGACTCGGTCGCAGCGAGCCGCGAGGTCAGCACCTACATCCCGGCGCTGGCCTATACCTTTGCAAACAGCCCTACGGAGATCGACGTCGGGCACGAAGAGCGCGCTGCCGGCGAGTCGAAATACCCGCTGTACAAACTGATCCGGCTCAATTTCGACCTCGTCACCGGCTTCTCGCTTCTTCCGCTGCAGCTGTTCTCGATGTTCGGCATGCTGGTGTCGGCGCTGTCTCTCGCCGCCTATGTCGTCGTGATCGCGTACCGGCTGTTCCTCTCCCAATGGCAGGGCTTCGCGACGCTGCAAGTGCTGTGGGATCGCGACATCCTCGCCTTCTTCCTGATCGGGATGCTGCTGTTCGGTCTGGGGCTGATCGGCGAGTACGTCGGGCGTATCTACCAGCAGGTTCGCGAACGACCGCGCTACATGGTTCGCGCGATGCTGGAGACACAGGATACCGCCGCGCAGGAGAACGCGGCACACGAAAAAACCGGGGCCGCGCGATGACTCGCGCAGTCGTCTTTGCCTATCACAATGTCGGCGTCCGCTGCGTCAAGGTGCTTCTGGCGCAGGGGATCGAGGTGCCGTTGGTCGTAACGCATGCGGACGATTCCGAGGAAACGCAGTGGTTCGGCTCAGTCGCCGCCACTGCAGCCGAATATGGGATCGCAGTAATCGCGCCCGCCGACCCGAACGCGCCGGATGTCGTCGCCCGCGTCGCCTCGCTCGCGCCCGATTTCCTGTTCTCGTTCTATTACCGGCGCATGCTGGGACCGGCTCTGCTCGCGCTGCCGCCGCGCGGCGCGCTCAACATGCACGGATCGCTGCTGCCCAAGTTCCGCGGGCGCGCGCCGGTGAATTGGGCCGTCCTGGCGGGCGAGCGGGAGACCGGCGCCACGCTGCACTACATGACGATCAAGCCGGATCAAGGCGACATCGTCGCGCAGACCACCATACCCATCCTTCCCGACGACACGGCGCGCGAAGTCTTCGACAAGGTGACCGTCGCGGCCGAAATGACGCTCGCTCGCGTGCTGCCGGCGCTGGCTGCAGGCACCGCGCCGCGCTTGCCGCAGGACCTAGCCCACGGCAGCTACTTCGGCGGTCGGCGTCCCGATGACGGGATCATCGATTGGAGCCGCGACGCAACCGCGATCCACAATCTCGTCCGCGCCGTTGCGCCACCCTACCCGGGTGCATTCACCGCGATCGATGGCGCGCCCGCGAGGGTCCTGCGCACGCGCGTCGCCGATGCCGGCGTGTCGCCGGCGCGGGCACCCACACTCGAGTTCGACGGCGAACGCCTCATCGCACGCTGCGGCGGTGGCGGGATGTTGCAGGTGCTGGCACTCGAGGTCGACGGCACGGTCACTTCACCGTCCGCCCTCGCTGCCCGGTTCGGCTTGGCACCGCTTCGTTTGGGAGAAAATTCCGCGTGAGCGAGGACCGAGAAAATCCTGTTCTCGACAGGCGCGGCCTCGGGAAGTACCGAATCGAGGCGCTCGCCGACGGCATCTTCGCCGTGGCGATGACGCTGCTCGTGCTCGACATCAAGTCGCCGGAGAATCGGAATTTCGAGAAGGCGGGCGATCTCGTCACCTATCTCGCAGCGCTCGAACACAGTTTCGCGATGTACGTGATCAGTTTCTTCGTGCTGGCCATCTTCTGGATCGCGCATCACGTGCTGTTCCATTTCGTGCGCCAAGTGAATCGCAGGCTGATCTGGCTCAACATCGCCTTCCTGCTGCTCGTCACTTTCGTTCCATTCTCGACGGACCTGCTCGGCGACCATGGGCATCTGACGCTACCCGCGCTGGTCTACGGGGCCAACCTGCTCGCGCTGGGTTCGCTACTCGTGTTTCAATTGCGCTATCTGGTCGCCAACCCCGAACTCGCGGCCGCCGATTTTTCACCTGTCGTCGTGGCGCACATGGGAAGGGATATCAAGCTCCTTGCGGCCGTGCCGCTCGCGTCGATGGCAGTGTCGTTGGTGAGCCCGCGAACCGGCATGTACCTCTATCTGTTGCTGGCGATTCCCACGTTTGCCCCCAGCCGGCTTGACCGCCTGCTCCATTCCGGCGCCGCCACGCGCGCCGACTCTATCCGCGAAGATTCATGAAAAAAGTCCTGATCCTGGGCGTCAACGGCTTCATCGGCCACCACCTTTCCAAGGAAATCATCCGTGCCACGGGCTGGGAGATCTTTGGCATGGACATGCAGACCGATCGCATCGCCGATCTGCTGGCCGAGCCGCGCTTCCATTTCTTCGAAGGCGACATCACGATCAACCGCGAGTGGATCGAATATCACGTCAAGAAGTGCGACGTGGTGCTGCCGCTGGTGGCAATCGCCACGCCCGCCACCTATGTGCGCGAGCCGCTGCGGGTGTTCGAACTCGACTTCGAAGCCAACCTGCCCATCGTCCGCGCGGCCGTACGCTACCGGAAGCGCGTCGTATTTCCGTCCACCTCCGAAGTCTACGGAATGTCGCGCGATGCCGAGTTCGATCCCGAGAATTCCGAGCTCGTGCTGGGGCCGATCAACAAGCCGCGCTGGATCTACTCGTGCGCGAAGCAGCTGATGGATCGCGTGATCCACGCCTACGGCATGCAGGAGGGCCTCGACTACACGCTGTTCCGTCCGTTCAACTGGATCGGCTCCGGACTCGATTCCATCAACACGGCGAAGGAAGGCAGCTCGCGCGTCATCACGCAGTTCCTCGGGCACATCGTGCGGGGCGAGCCCATCAAGCTCGTCGACGGGGGCACGCAAAAGCGCGCATTCACCTATATCGACGATGGCATCTCCGCATTGGTGCGCATCATCGCCAACAAGGACGGCATCGCGACCGGCAAGATCTACAACATCGGCAACCCGGCGAACAACTGGTCGGTGCGCGAGTTGGCGGAAAAGATGCTGGCCCTCGCGAAGCGCTACCCTGAATACGCCGAGAACGCGGCGAAAGTGACCATCGTGCAAACCACGGCTGCAGACTATTACGGCTCGGGCTATCAGGACGTGCAGAACCGCGTGCCCAAGATCACCAACACCTGCGCCGATCTCGACTGGAAGCCCACGGTTCGAATGGAAGACGCTCTCACGCGAATTTTCGATGCCTATCGTGGGCAGGTCGCCGAGGCGCGGCGCCTGGTCGACTAGGGCTGCCATGTTTCTCGCGCTGAAGATCGACGTCGACACGCTTCGCGGCACGCGCGAGGGCGTCCCGAACCTGGTCGAGATCCTGCGCAAGCACGACATCACCGCCACGTTCCTCTTTTCGCTCGGACCCGACCACACGGGACGAGCGATCAAGCGCGTGTTCCGTCCGGGCTTCGTGGGCAAGGTGCGGCGAACGTCCGTGGTAAAGCACTATGGAGTGCGGACGCTGCTCTACGGCACCCTGCTGCCCGGCCCGGACATCGGTCGTCGTGCGAAGGATGTGATGCTTGGCGTGCGCGATGCCGGCCACGAGACCGGCATTCACTGCTGGGACCACATCCGGTGGCAGGATGGCGTGGGCGGCGCCGACGAACAATGGACGCATGATGAGATGCAGCGCGCCTGCTCACGTTACGTTGACATCTTCAAGGCGCCGCCAACCACGCACGGCGCCGCGGGATGGCAGATGAACCGGCATGCGCTACGGCTCACGCAGCGACTGGGATTCGACTATTGCTCCGACGGCCGCGGCACGCACCCTCATTTGCCTGTCTGGAACGCGGAGCCCATTCGCTGTCCGCAATTTCCGACGACACTGCCCACGCTGGACGAGTTGATCGGCACCGGTGACATTACCGAGGAAAACGTCGCCGCGCATTTGCTGGAGCGCACGCGGGAACCTGCGCCGGCTGGTCATGTCTTTACACTGCACGCGGAACTGGAAGGGCTGCGGCTCGCGCCCGCTTTCGAGCAGCTGATCGCCGGCTGGAAGGCACAGGGTTGGACGTTGGGGCCGACGCGCCGGCTGTTCGAGGCCGTCGAGCCGATGGCACTGCCGCGCTGCACGACCAAGCCCGGCACGATCCCCGGCCGCACCGGCACGCTGCTCGTGCAAGGTCCCGAATTCCTGGCCGATGTCGACCTGGCGCAGGCGGCATGACGATTGGAAGTCACTGAGGAGATTCCGATGCTGGGCAAGAAGGTAGCGAATTTCAGTGCTGTCGCCACCGGCGGCGAATTCAAGCTGTCGGACCACAAGGGCGAAGCCGTCGTCCTCTATTTCTATCCCAAGGACAACACGCCCGGCTGCACGACCGAGGGCGAGCAATTCCGTGACGCCCACAGGAAGTTCCGCCAGGCCGGTGCAATTGTCGTCGGCTGTTCGCGCGATTCGCTCAAATCGCACGAAAATTTCAAGGCGAAGATGGCGTTCCCGTTCGAACTCATTGCCGATACCGACGAAAGACTTTGCGCGCAGTTCGATGTCATCAAGATGAAGAACATGTACGGGAAACAGGTCAGGGGAATCGTCCGGTCGACGTTCCTGATCGACGGCACCGGCAAGCTCGTCAGCGAATGGCGGGGCGTTCGCGTTCCCGGCCATGTGGAGGAAGTGCTGGCCGCGGTCAAGGCGCTGGCCTAAGAGCAGCTAAGGACGGGTTCGATGTTCACGGGCAAGTTCGCCCTCGTCACCGGCGGAAGCTCCGGCATCGGCAGGGCGGCGGCACTGGCTTTCGCAGCCCATGGCGCCAAGGTCGTCGTCGCGGATCGGCGCCCAGGGGAACCGCGGAGACCACACGCTGATCCAGTTCGAGGGCGGTTACCCGATTTGATGTCCCGACCGCGTCGACCCGTATCAGACGAGCTGCCGTTGCAATGACGCCTTCGCATCCGCAGACAACGAGGCCATGGGAATGGGCCCAGAAGAGCCCGGACGTCCCACGGAGGGGACAACACCTTGCCGCTGCAGCGGCCCGACAGTGTCCGGTTTCCACCACAACCGGTCGCCACTGGGCGGACGCCTACCACTAGGGCTTGTGCCCATGGCTTTCCTTGAGGCAGCATAATGACACTTCCCTGATCTGCGACCCTTTCCCGTTGGAGGCCCATGGTCGAACGCAAGCTGCGCCCCGCCCCGTCCACGTTGCACCTCCTCCCCTCTCGCAAACCCGTCAAGTCCGGCTCGGCATCCGCGACGAAACTCTTCGTTCTTGACACGAATGTACTGATGCACGACCCGACGAGCCTGTTCAGGTTCGAGGAACACGACATCTATCTGCCCATCCTCACGCTCGAGGAACTCGACAACAACAAGAAGGGCATGACCGAGGTGGCGCGCAATGCCCGCCAGGTGAGCCGCTTCCTCGACGAACTGGTGACCGCGCTGGGCGAAACCAGCGAGGCAATCGCCAAAGGGATCCCGCTCTCAGCCAAATCGAACGGCGCGGCCACCGGCCGCCTGTTCCTGCAGACCGAGAACATCTCGACGGTGCTGCCTGCCTCGCTGGCCGGCGGCAAGGCCGACAACCAGATCATCGCCGTCGTCATGCATCTGTCGCAAACCCATCCCAAGCGCAACGTGATCCTGGTGTCGAAGGACATCAACATGCGGATCAAGGCACGCGCGCTGGGCATCGCGGCCGAGGATTATTTCAACGACAAGGTGCTGGAGGACACCGAACTTCTCTATTCGGGCACGCGCGAACTTCCCGCGGACTTCTGGGACAAGCACGGCAAGGGCATGGAGTCGTGGCAGCAGGGCGGGCACACGTACTACCGCGTGACCGGCCCGATCGTCTCGTCGCTGTTGCAGAACGAGTTCCTGTATCTGGAGAAGAAGGACGAGGCCCCGTTCTACGCAATCGTCAAGGAGATCACCGGCAAGACGGCGCTCCTGTCGACCCTCAAGGACTACACGCACCAGAAGAACAACGTCTGGGGCATCACCGCGCGCAACCGCGAACAGAACTTCGCGCTGAATCTGCTGATGAATCCCGAGGTCGACTTCGTCACGCTGCTGGGGCAGGCCGGTACCGGCAAGACGCTGATGACGCTCGCGGCCGGCCTCATGCTGACGCTCGAGTTCAAGGTCTACACCGAGATCATCATGACCCGCGTCACCGTCCCGGTCGGCGAGGACATCGGCTTTCTTCCCGGCACCGAGGAGGAAAAAATGAACCCCTGGATGGGAGCGCTCGAGGACAACCTCGATGTGCTGAACAAGACCGACGATGAGGCCGGCGAGTGGGGCCGCGCGGCCACGCGCGATCTGATCCGCTCGCGCATCAAGGTGAAGAGTTTGAACTTCATGCGCGGCCGCACGTTCATCAACAAGTTCCTCATCATCGACGAGGCGCAGAACCTGACGCCCAAGCAGATGAAGACGCTGATCACGCGCGCCGGTCCGGGGACCAAGGTCGTGTGCCTGGGCAACATCGCGCAGATCGACACGCCCTATCTCACCGAAGGCAGCTCGGGACTTACCTACGTCGTCGACCGCTTCAAGGGCTGGGGGCATTCCGGCCACGTGACGCTGCAACGCGGCGAGCGCTCGCGGCTCGCCGATCACGCGGCCGAAGTGCTGTAGCGCTCGAACCTAGTCACGTTTTCCCGCCGCGTAATTCATCGAAAAGGAGAAGGCGGGCTTCGGCCGGTGGCTGGCGGGCAACAGCCACTCGATGCGCTTGGCATGTTCTGCCATGCGCGCGCCAAGTTTCGGATGGCTCGACCAGCGGGTCGCGACCGCCGCCACCGCGACGAGCCGCCCAATGTTCTCCTCGGTGTCCCCCTCCAGACGCCGGGCCAGCACGGCGGCAAACGCCGGCGCGAAAAGCGGATCCTCCGGTACGCTTACCTGCGCAACGGTCAATGCCTGATCCACGCCGTCGATGTCAGTCAGGGCGTCCCCGTAACGATGGTGGATATGCGTGCGGTAGCCAGCAAAGAGCTCGCCGGCGGCCGCGACATGGCCATGCGCGAGCAGATTCTCCGCAATGGCCGGAATCCGCACCTCCAGCATGTCCTGATTCGCGATGGCGTATCCGTTCTCCGCCATGCAACGTCCGCCCTCGGCGGCAATCCGTGCATATCGCTTCGCGCCGTTCACGATGTCTCCGCGCGCAACGCACAGGTCCGCGAGCGCCATGCGCGCGGGCCAGATCAGCGATATGGCCTCCAGGAAGAAGGCCGATCCGAATCGGCACCCCGCGAGCGTGCAATCGATCGTCCCTTGATAGAGTCGTTCCGCACGCGGCAGATCGCGATCGACATGGTGCGCGATTGCCGCCATGAAGAAATAGTAGCCCGGCATGAAATACGGAACGATCTGGCCAAACTCGTGCAGATGGGCGCATCTGCGAATTCGCGCTGCCGTGGCCGCCGGGTCGCGGACATGTGAACCGTATTCCTTTTCGACTGCGTCCAACAGTTGTACAGAGACGCGCAGCGACTCGGCCGGCCTGCCCGTGTTCATGCAGTCCTTGACGTAGCGATAGGCCATGCCTTGCCAAACCGGCGAGGCACCATCGAAATGCGCGACATGCGCGCCCAGGTACTCCAGGTATGCGGGGAGCATTCCGCTGGGCGTGGGATCGACCGCCAGAGGCGCGCGCGAGGCCCACAGGATCTGTCGCTCGCCGAACGTGCGCACATCGACATGCGCGAAACCATTGCGTCGGACAGCATCGCCAAATGCCTGCGCCGACAGCAGGAAGCCATGGAAACCCGGCGAGAGTGCCGCGTGCAAAGTGGGCGAATGGTTGGAGCGCTGAATGTATTCGGCACTCGGAGTCGTCAGCACCAGCACGCCATCGTCGGCGACATATTGCGCCAGCAAGGCGACAAAAGCGGCAGGGTCCGGCACATGCTCGATCACTTCCGACGCGTAGACGATATCGAAGCGCCGCCCATGCAGCTCCGGAATGTCCTGCAGCAGCTGGTTGTAGACCTTGATGCCGAGCAGTCTGGCACCAATCTGTCCATAGTCCGCCAACTCGACGCCTATGGCATCGCCACCTGCCATCCGCTGCCAGTAGTCGACGGCAAACCCGAAACCGCAGCCAACATCGAGCAGTGAGTGTTGACCGGTTCTGCGCTCGGCCAGGATGGGCCAGACCGTTTCCCAGACCCCGCCGCCCACCTCCACGTAGAATCGCCAGAAATCGTTGCCGGTTTGCCCAAGCTCGGAGAAGTCGGTGATGCCCGGCGGATCGAAGTGGCCGCTGCCGCACGAGGGGCAGCGCAGGAAGGTGAGTGGCGCATGAGGCGGCGCCATCGACAATGCGTCGAGCAACGGCGCATGCGGCCCCAACGAGCCGCACACGGGACAGGACGACGCGCGCGGTGGCGCATCCGCCGCCGTCCAGGAAATGTCGTCGGGCGTGATCATGGGTGTCGGCACGCAGGCGGGCGGCTGCCTGCGCTGCATGTCGTTGCGGCCCATTGTAGCGGAGCGAAGCGGGTCACCGGGACCGCCCTTCGGAATGGCCCTTTGCCGCATTCGCGGCGGCGGAAATCAGCTGCCGCAACGCCAAGGCGTCGAGCATCCCCCCCATCCCGCCGCTCAGGATCGCGTTGGTGAACAGCGGTCCCCACGTGGCGAATGCCGGCGCAAACGGATTTTGCGGCGTCGAGACGGTGCGCGCCCAATCGAGATAGTCGGCGCAGACTTCGCGCGCCTCGGTACGCGCCGTGTCTGCCGATTCCA
>Ga0302323_100003187_pt1 | contig 13340 bp, 5 predicted proteins | sample Fen_T0_3_FD_201950 | JGI IMG/M metagenome (GOLD analysis project Ga0302323, IMG submission 201950) | Peat permafrost microbial communities from Stordalen Mire near Abisko, Sweden - Fen_T0_3 | ecosystem: Environmental > Terrestrial > Soil > Wetlands > Permafrost | place: Sweden: Abisko... | reverse complement strand
TGGCCAAGAATGGCAACGACACTTCGGGTGTCCTGTACACGCCGACCTATTGTGCGCTTCTCGGCAGTGGCGCCATCCCCATCACAGTCCAGGTCGTGGTCAGCGACAGCGCGACCGGCTTGTCGACGTCGGCCTCGGTGGCGCTCACGTTGAATTGCCATGTCTCGCAGAACCTCACCACCAAGACGCTGTACCAGGCCCAAGCGGACATGTCCGCCTACGAGGCCGCGCCGGCCGGGTTCACCCCGGTCTACACCCAGCTCGTCGCACGCCACGGCGCGCGCGGCATGTCGAGCGCAGGCTCCGACATCGCTGCCTACAACATGTGGCTCAAGGCGCAGGCCGATGGCGCGCTGACGGTGCTTGGCCAGCAGCTCGGCCCTGACCTACTCGCTTTCATCCGGGCGAACACCCTGCTTGGCGCCGGCGTCCCGGGCATCACCGCCGCAGGGTACGGCAACCTCAGTCAATCGGGCGCCGCCGAGCAGAGCCAGCTAGCCTCGCGAATGGCGCAGCGGTTCCCCGGCTACTTCGCCCAGGTCGCGGCCAATGCGCGCAAGCTGGTGGTACAGACCTCGGGCGTGAATCGCGCGTACGACAGCGCCGGGTACTTCGTGAATTCTCTCGCCGCCAGCGTGCCCGGGTTGAGCTCTCTCATCACGTACCCGCCGGCCATCAGCGGCTACGGCAGCAAGCCCAAAGCCCAGTTGCCGGGAACCAACCGCTTCATGCTGTACTTCCACAAGCTGACCGCGGCCCAGGATCAGGTGACCAGCACAAGCGATCCCTACTATGCGACCTACCAGGCCAGCCTCGCCTATCAGACGTTCAAGTCGAACGACCCGATCGCCAGCGCAAAGGTCAGCGCGATCAGCGCCATTCCCGAAGCCGCCGCGGCCGCCCAGACCATCTTGCAGGGCCTCTTCACGCAAGACTTCATTGTCAAGCTCGGCACGACCGGATACACCTTCGCCGATACCGGTACCTTCGGACCGTACACGGGCGCCGACGGCAAGAGCTACACCACGGTGGGCAGCGGGGGCACGACCATCAAGAGCGCGCTCGATGCTGCGACCGCTCTCAACGATGTGTACGTCATCGTTCCGGCCATGGCGGCTGAGCTCGCCAACATGGACTTCACCAAGTACATCTCCGACGCGCAGGTGCAGCTCTTCTCCTACCTGGGAGACGCCACGGATTTCTACCAACTGGGGCCGGGCGCCACCGAGGACGGCAACGCGACCTACGCCATGGCGCAGAGCCTGGTGGACGACTTCTTCAACGAGGTCGACGCCGTGGCCAAGGGCAACCTACAGAACGGCGCCAAGCTTCGCTTCACGCACGCAGAAATCGTCGTGCCGTTCACCTCCATCCTCGGGCTCAAAGGGATCTTCGCTCAATTGCCCAAGGCCCAGACCTACACCTACGCGGCAAACAGCCCGTGGAACGCCCACCTCAGCGCGCCAGCTTCCAGTCCGTGGCGTGGCGCGATCGCAGGTCCCGGCACCTCCAACATTCAGTGGGATGTCTACCGGGACGGCACGGGTAACCTGATCGTGAAGATGATGCTCAACGAGCAGGAGATGGACTTCTCCGCGGCGTGCGATGGGGCGCGCCACGCCCCTGGCAGCCACTTCTACGACTACGCCGGCCTCAAGACCTGCTACGGGCACGTCGCGCAGTAATCGCGTGAGCGAACCGACACGCCCAAGTAGACGAAGCCAATGCCGCTTTCCAGATAGTTGGGGATGGTTGCAAGGACCTGGGCGTCGCGCAACCATTGCGGGCCGGTGGTGAGGACGCGCTCTTCGATGAGCGAAGACAACCGGGCGAATCCGGCTGCGGCAGTCCGCGACTTCACGCCATCGAGCAGCATGCCCTCGACCTCCACACGGTTCCTTACGGCGGACGAGAGTGCGACGGCTTGCAGGTAGAGCGTGTCGCCAGCCCCGAAGTGCGAATCGTCGCGGACACCCACTTCGTCATGGTTCTCGAGGGGACTGCCCAGGGCATACGCGACGAGCCGACCGGAGACGCGGTCTCGCAGCCCGATGCAGAGCGACCGGGGATGGCAGAGCGTGGAGTCGATCACCTCCGGCGGGTATTGTAGAAGCGGCCGTTGATTCAACCGCAGTACGCCAGGCGGATAGTGAGACACGCCACCGTAGCATTCGACCTCGAGTGCCATGATTTGTGGAAGCACGACCTTGGCGTCGGCGGCTGTAAGCTCCTCGAGCTCCAGCGTGGCAAGCGGTACATCCAGCGGCCCAGGACGCCGCTCGGGACCGTGGGCCATCACCTTGTCGACGTCTCCTCGCCCAACGCCAACCAGGTCTTCGAGCGCGCGGCGAAGCAGGACGAGCGCCTCTTCGATCGCACTTGGCTTCATGTCGTAGCGTGGATAGAAGCGCAGGGTTTGCTCGCCAGCGGGCAGTAGAATGAGCCCCCTCCGGAACGCAGCATCCCGCAGCCAGTCGCGCCAGTCCGCCCGGACCACGTCGAACCCAAGCAGCACCCCGCGCCCGCGCAGGCCGCCGAGTAGCCCTTCGAAGTCGCGCATCAAGGCGCGCAGCCCATCCCGCGCAAGCTCGCCGGTGCGCCGCACCTGGGCCAGATCGAGCTTGGGGAAAAAGGCAAGTGCCCGCAACATGCCCACCGAGTCGCCTTCCCAGGTCGTGTTGAACTTCTTTTCCTCCTGGAAGAAGGTGGCCAGGTCGTCACTAACGAACAGCACGCCGTTTTGCGCCTTCTTCGCCCAGACCACGATGTCGGGGGAGCACGGCAGCTCGAACCACTCATGGGCCCACAGTCGCCCCGTGGCGCCCCATCCAGTTTGGACTTCGTCGAACATGAGAGGCACGTCGAAGATGCGAGTGAGGAGGCGAAGCTGACGGAAGAAGCGCGCCGAGGCGAGCCGCAGACCACCTTCACACTGAATAGGTTCGATGAGCACACCGGCAACCCGCTGAGCCCGCCGCAGAACTTGCGTATCGAGGCGTGCGCGCTCCGTGGCCACGAAGACCTCGACCGCCAACCTCCGTGCTTCCGGATCGATCGGCAGCTGGGCGAGCACATCGTCGCACGCGGCGAGCAGCCGCTGAAATTCCTGTCGCGGCACCGTCCCGTGCGACTGTCGCCCGCTGACCATGATGCTCCAGACCTGTTCGAGGCTCTTGTTCTCACGTCCGCGTGTGGCCACCGGCGACGCCGAATCTTCGACCGGGAAAGACACTTGCGGCCACTGGAAGGTTGGAAATCCGAGACGGGCTCTGCGTCGGTGCGTGACGGCCAGGCTGCCGAGGGTTCGTCCGTGAAAAGCGCCGTCGAACGAGATGACGAACAACCCCAGCGCTTCGGGGGTGCCACCGGCCACCTGCCCTGTGGCGATTGGGCTTGTCGTCTTCACGCGGTTGAGCAGCACGGACTTGATGGCGTTCTCCACGGCTTCCGCACCCGTGTTGACCACGAAGTGCCGCGGCGTTCCCTTGGGTGCGATGGTGTCGAGTGCCGCCTTGAACCGCAAGGAAAGGGTCGTCTGATACTCCGAATGCGCATACCGACCCACGACGAACGGGAGATTCCCCAGCAATTCGGCCATCACATCGGGATCGTTTTCGCCGAACGGATGGGAGGCGATCAGCGCGCCAAGATCGAGAAAGCGGTAAGGCTCGCCGTCGGGCCGCCGATCCGTGGCCGCGAGATAAGGTCCCATGGACTCGCTTGGATCGAACGCCAGGGGCAGCGAACAGAACAGACCCTGCGCCGCCGCGGCCAGCGAGGCGTGCGATGCGGGCAAGCTCGTGGCCACGGCTTCGTCGAGAGAAAGCCTCATGTCGAGCAACACCGCAGGCACGCCGGCCTGCATGCCCCCGTCGTCATACCGGCGGCGCAAGACCGCGAGGCGTTCAACCTGCTGCCTGGCGCACGCAAGCGCATCCTCGAGCGAAATCATGATCTGCGATCTCCAGTCTTGACCAGCGAATCCCCGACTATGACCGCCGGTTTCGTGGTGAGCAACTTGGATCGTCCACCGCGACGGCCCCGCCGGGTCGCCACGCCTGGCTAGTGCGTTGTGCCCGGCGAGCCGGTCTCTATTCCGTCGGAAGCCAGGAACGCGCCGCCCACCCCCGCTGTGCTCAACGTCGTGACGGTGGTGAGGCCAGCCCTGTTGTCGAACGTGAAGCCGGTGGTGGCGGCGCCGAACTGCACACCGGCGATGAGCTTGCCTGCTGGGTTGAACAAGTTGACCGCGTCGCTGGTGGCGCCCAGGCCCACCCCCGAACCGGTGTAACTGCCGATGAGGAAGCCCGCGGGCGGAGTGGTGCCGAACCAGGCCGTCACGAATTGGCCCACGTTCGTGGCGGTGCCCTCGATGAGAACGGCCGACTGACCTGGCGCAATGCTGCCAACACCCACGATCGGAACGGACAATGCGAAGGAGTTCGAGTTGTCGTCCATCTTCCAGCCGCTCATGTCGACGGCCGCGCCGCCGATGTTGGTGACCTCGAACCAATCGGCCGAGTAGGGGGGAGTGCTGCTGCCCCAGGGCGCGACCTCGGTGATGATCAGCCTGCCAATGTTGCCGATGCCAGGCGAGCCGATCTCGTTGGCGTCGCCGGCCGCAACGAAGGCCCCGTTGACGCCGGCCGAGGTGAGCGTCGAGAGCACAGGCAACGGAAGCGTACTTCTGCCGGCACCCGCGTGGTTGTCGAAGGTCGCGAAGGTACCGGATGGCGAGGCGCCAAAGCCCACGCCGGTTACCAGATTGCCGGCGCCGTCGAAGAGGACAACCTCATCGCCGCTGCTGCTTAGGCCCACGCCGGAGCCGGAGTAGCTCCCGATCTGAGTCGCACGCGGAGGGTTCGCCGCGAACCACAGCGAGCGGAACGTGGCCGCCGCGGTGGTCAGGTTCGCGGTCTCGATGAAGATGACCGCCTCGCCGGGGGCGATCGATGTGATGCCGTTCAAGGCAATCGCATTGGCGATGGAGTGCGAGTTGTCATCCATTTTCCAGCCGGTAAGGTCGACGGCGGAGTTGCCCGTGTTGGTCACCTCGAACCAGTCGGCAGCGAGTGGACTGCTGGCGCTGGACCAGGGGGCGATCTCCGAGATCACGAGGGTACCGGGGGCCACGGACTGCGTAACAGTGAGGGTAAAGCCGACGGTGGCGTCGGGCGAGCCGCCGACCGTCGGGTCATCGACCGCGACGGTGACGCCCAGTGTGGGCTTCGAGGCGTGACTCAACGAAGTGCCTGCCTTGAGGTAAAGCGAAACGCCGACAATCTCGAAGGACGCGGCATCGGTCCCGCTCAGGCTCAAGGTGTTCGTGCCCAGGCCGTCGTCCGCCACGGAGATGTCCGCTAGGCGCACGTGGCTCGATACGTCGGCCGCCTCGGAGAGCGACGACACCGTATTGAGCAGCGTGACGGCGGTCGGCGCCAGGTTGGCGCTGTCGTTGTCCTGGATGGTCACGGTCGCGTTGGCGTCGGGGCCAACGTCGTAGCTGCCTGTATCGGACAGTTTCAGCGTCAGCGTCTCGGACCCCTCGACGATTGCATCGTCCACCGGGGTTATGGTCACGTCGACGAAAGCAGCGCCCGCTGGAATGATCTGCGAGCCGGTGAGCGCCGGTGTGTAGTCGTCGGGGGTCGCTTGACCGACGCCCGCGGCGAAGGTGTAGATGACGGTCAGTGGAGAGGCACTGCCGCCGCTGCGGGTAAATCGGAACACGCCGGGATCGCTGCCGCTCTCCGACGCCAGGCCGTCCACGGCAGTGATGCCCACGATCGGAACTGCTCCCGCACCGATCGTGCCGGGCGAACCGATCTCGGCGGCATCGGTGGCGGCCACGAAGGCACCATTCTGTCCGACGACGCTCAGGTTCGCGAGCACGGCGTTGCTCTGCCCCGCCGAGTTGTCGAACGTGGCCAGGGGAGTGCCGCTGGGAGACGGGCCGAAGGAGACAGCCGCACGCAGCGTACCCCCGAGGTCGAAGAGGTTGACGGCGTCGCCACCGGTGGAGAGTCCGACGCCAGAGCCGGAGTAGCTGCCGATCTGCAGACCCGCGGGCGCCGTTCCGCCGAACCAGACATTGATGAACGTCTGGGCTTTGGCCGCGAGCGCCGCTGAGTCAGCCGTCTCGATGAAGATCACCGATTTCCCGGGGGCGATGCTGGTGACGCCGTTCAAGGGCACGGAAACCGCGAACGAGTTCGAGTTGTCGTCCATCGTCCAACCGACCAGGCTGACCGACGACGTGCCGAAGTTCGTCACCTCGAACCAGTCGGATGCCAGCGGACTGTTTCCGCTGGACCAGGCCGCCACCTCGGTGACGGCGAGGTTGATCACGCCGCTCGCGGCGGGGGTAATCGCCAGGGTGTACGAAGTGCTGGCGTCGGGCGTCCCGCCCACCGTCGTGTCGTCGACGTTGAGGGTGACGTGGTAACTAGATTGAGTCGCAGCGTCGAGCACGGTGCCCGCTTTGAGGAACAACGCGGTGCCGATGATTTGGAACGAGCCGGCGTCCGGTCCGGAAAGGGACAGGCTGTTGTCGCCGAGCCCATCGTCGGCGACGAAGAGCTGTGCCAGGTTGACCGCGCCGGTGGTGTTCGTGTTATCGGGGATCGATGTGACGGCGCCCGCGAGTGAGATGGCCGTGGGTGCCAGGTTCGCCGCCGTGGATGGAGCGTAGACCCAAAGCTGCGGATGGTTGACGTCACCGCCGCCGTTCTCGTTGACCACATACAGGATGCGGTCGCGGTCCATCGTGATGCCTTCCATCGTCATGTCGGGCACCGAGATGGTGTCGCCCGGGTCGGCCACGAGGGTCAGGGTGTGCTTGACGTTGCCCGACCGGTCGACCTGCACGATTTTGCCGGACTCCTGGCTGATGATCAGCAGCTGGTCATAGGTGGAATCGCCGGCGAGTGAGGGCAGGTTCGACAAAGCATAGATGTCGGAGAAGTCGAGCGTGCTGACCCGTGACGGGTCGAAGAGGTCGATGGACTCGTCCGTGGTCGGCGAACCGTTGGTCGCGGTGCCGGCGGCGAAGTCGATGCCCGTCTCGAAGATGGATCTGGGATCCTTCTCCTTCACGAAGATGTAGTGACCGGTCTTCGGGTCGTACGTAACGCCCTCGAGCCCGATGTTGCCGATGGTGGTACCGAGCTTGACCGTCTGGACGTCGGAGCGGTGCAAGGTCGCGCCGGGGACATAGGTGAAGAGATTGACCTGACGGTACCTTTCCTCGTTCAGCAAGAACTTGCCACCGCCGACGTAGGAGATGCCCTCGGTGTCGTAGAATTCGGTGCCCTGCGGGCTGCTGCCAGGGGCGAGTGTCATCGAGTTGATCAGGACGCCGGTCTTGGAGACCTGGACGACCGACGTGCCGCCGTCGCCGACCACGAAGAGCGTGTTGGTGTCCCAGTTGAAGGTCACCGAAGAGGCTTCCTGCGCAAGCAAACTCGTGCCGTCGGGCGGCAGGGTGCGGGTTGGTTCAGGTAGGTTGTACCGACCGACCCGGACGTACCTCGAAATGTCCACGGTCGGGAACACGACGGGCGAGATGGTGAAGACCTGCGTGGTCGCCGCGCCGTGGACGTCGGTGACGGTGACGGCGGCCTGCCAATCGCCGCTTGCGGTGGCGGGTGCCGTCCACACCACGCGGCTAGACGTGGCGCTGTCCTGCTCGCCCGAAAAAGTTCCGCCATCGGTGGCCCACTGGAACGTCAGGGCGGTGCCCTCGGGATCCGTGGCATCGACCAAGAGGTTGATGGCCTGGCCCGAGATGGCCGTGGTCGCGGATTGCACGTAGTCGACGATCACCGGCGCCTGATTGACGGCAGGCCCGCCGATAGGAAGCGTGATGTCGCCGACAGTGCTACCGCCACGGCCGACCGTCACGGTGATGGTGCACACGCCGGTCTGACCTGAGGCCAGCACGAAGGTGGGGTTCGCGACGTTGGTAGCGTTGAAGGCGCCCGCGCATGGACTCGTCCAAACGTAGCTCAGCGGATCGTTGTCGGCATCCGCGGCAGTGACGGTCAAACCCGTCGTCGTGCCGGCGTCCAGCCAGCCGTTGGGCGACACAGAGAGGTTGGTGATCGTCGGCCACGTGTTGGTGGTCACGCTGACCTGCGCTTGGCCCTTGCCATTGGCGCTGTCCACGCCGATCACCCAGGATGCCGAAACCGAGGCGCCGTGCTGATCCGTGACCTTGATCGAAACCGTGCATGATGCCGCGGCCACCGGCGCCGTCCAAATTGCGTTGGCCACGGTGGCGTCCGCGAAGGTGCCACACGTGGACTGCCACTGGAGCGTGACGGTGTCGAGTGGGTTTGGATCATGGGCCAGGACCTTGGCCGAAACCTGGTCACCCGGCGCCACGCTGGCCGACGAGATCACCAAGGAATCGATGACGGGGAAGGCGTTCTGGAATGCGTCCGGAGCCTTCGCCTGCTGGGCCGTGATGACCACGACCACCGTCTGCCCACGCAGAATCGTGATGTTGGAGGCCGAGCCCGTGTAGATGACCGTTCCGCCCGCATCCGTCGCGGCCACGGTGAAGGTGTACCCCGTCCCAGCGGGCAGGCCGCCGAGAAGGGCTCCCCACTGTGCTCCACGCGCGTACAGAATGGACACCCGAGGAGCAGGCAGTGCCGGGCCGGCGACCGTCACCGAGACCCCGGCGACATCCGCCGAAGACAGGGCCTGCACTGCCAATTCCACCTCGCCCGACGCCGACGATTGCGATCGCTGCGCCCCGCACGCGGCCAGCGCAAGGCCCGCCACGATGGCTGCGAGGGGAGAGCTGCGAAGCGGACCCGAAGACCTTCTTTGCATGGCTGCCTTTCCTTTGGATCAGGGTTCTTCAGCCAAGCTAGTGCCGTCGCGCCCGCCAACATTCAACAGCTTTGCAAAGGCTTGGTGACGGCTTCGATGCGATCGCGCCGGTAGCCTCGAACCCGGATCCTTGGTCACACCGACCCACGAATGTACCTCGCCTGACTTGCTGCTTGCGGTTTCCCCATACCCAGCGCACAGGCGCCTGGCGAAGGCGCGCAAGCGCGTGGCGACCGAGCGCAAACAAACGAACTCGACCTCGTCGAGGAGTGGATCTCGCGCGGGGTTGCCGAGCACGGCGCTCGGAAAATCGAGAAGTAGAAAATGACCGAAACCGGCCTCATCACGACCGAAAGCGTCGAGCGCGCGATCATCGTCCTGCGCGGACGCCTGGTCATCCTCGATTCAGAGCTGGCGACCCTCTACGGCGTTGCCGTCAGCGTGTTCAACCAGGCAGTGAAGCGCAACATGGAGCGCTTCCCGGCCGACTTCGCCTTCCAGCTCACCCGCGAGGAGTACGAATCTCTCAGATCACAAACTGTGATCTTAAAGGCCGGACGAGGCGCGCATCGAAAATACCTGCCTTGCGTGTTCACCGAGCACGGTGCGGTCATGGCCGCATCCATCCTGAACTCGCCAAAGGCCATCGAGATGAGCGTCGAGGTGGTCCGGGCCTTTGTGCGCCTCCGGCAGATCTTGGCCGAGGCGGCGGTCATCGATGGGACTCTGCGTAGAGCGGCCCCGCAAGGAGCCCCCTCGTGAGGTCGGCTGAAATGGTCTCCCTGGAAGATGTGCCATGCCGCGCGCGCGTCGCTTGTGAGGGCTGTCTCCGGCAAGCCTTCGAACGGGCGCCAGCAGCCTCGAAACCACCGACCGCCCCAGGCCTTGGCTAAGGACGCTCGAGCGTCGACTCCCAGGTCGTAACCTCCTGCTCCTCGTAGGATCCGTCGGCAAGCTGCATGGCATCCGCTTCTCCTGCATGCCATTTCCGTGACTTCTCGTATGGATGCAACAAGGTCCTCGAGTCAAGTCGGGTGTATTGGGTTGCTTGCCTGACGCTCATCTCGGTTCCAGTGACCAGGATGAAGTCTTGTTCAAGTGGCTCTGTCTTGGTGTTCGTTCGATTCATCAGAAATTCCTACGGGAATCATAGAATGCCGAACGACCACGCCGGGTTACCATTGCGTATTCTTTTCGCATCGAAATGGAGGCACACCAGCTCGGGACTTGCCCCCAAGACGACGTTCATGTTAGGCGCACAAAAAAGAACCGGCCGATCCAGAAGGACCGGCCGGCCGGCTTTTCAACTAACTCTTATTAGAATGCTGCGACTGAAAAATCACCAGCGTGATTGACCACCGCCCACACAGTGCCCGTGCTGACGTCGACGCCGTAGGTTCCGAGTGCATAGTCGGCCGTCCAGGGTCCCGCCACGAAGCTGGGCGTCCCGCCGATATTCGCACTGACCGCATTGACCCAGAGGCCGTTTCCGTCCTTCGACGCCAGACGGAGGTTGGCAGTTCCGGGTTGGCTGGCATTGAAGCTCAAGGATAGGGCGTAGGTGTCCGTCGTGACGGTGTCGGGTACAACATACGAATAGTCAAGGTACTGAGGGCTTGCGCTGTTGACCGGAGTCAGCTTGGTGGCAAGGCTGTCAGCCAGGCCCCAGAGCGTGAAGATGTCGCTGCGGAGCTCGCTCGTGGTAGGAGCCCAACCGGTGTTGACGCTCTTAGCCAGGGCGCGAAGGTTGTAGTCTTTCCCGGTGCTGCCGTTGCTGCCGCCAAGAATCTTGGCGACGGTACCGACGTAGCCAGTTTCCCCGTTGGTGATTGCTTTGGTGGTGTCATCCGTAAGGGCGTAGCTGGCTCCCTGATCTACGACCTTCTCGATTCCGTTCAGGCTTTAACCAAAGGTTTCATGTTTGGTGAAGGGGACAGGGGCGGTGTAAGACACCACCGTCGGAACGAGACTGGTTGCAGTGCTGCCTGGCCCATTCGGCTGATTGTAGCTGGTAGGGGTGTTGCCGTCGTACGGGATCACGTCGTTGGTCTGGTCACAGTCCCCGTTGCAGCCGTTTGGCATGGCGTAGTAGTCGACCGTGACCTTCGCGCCATCAACAGTGAAGATGTAGTAGCCGACCGCGAAGAGCTCCTGGGCGATTGGCTTCTCCAGCGCGCGAAATGCCGACTGAGAATTGTAGCTGGTCTGGTAGGGCGGAATGTAGAACTTGTAGCTGTCGGAAGCAGCGATGATGTTCTGCACCTTGTAGGCGCCGGTATTGGGGCTGGATACGATTGCCCGGTTGTGCATGTGGTCGTGGCCACCCATATGATAGCGGACGTCACTGCCCACCAGTTGCTGCATGAAGGTCTCCATCAAGTCCTTCGAGGCCTGGCTGGCAGTCGGGTTCGTGCTGTTGAACAAATTGTCCGCATGGTTCTCGGTAACGAGGCCCTTGTGGCCGAAAGAGAAGCCATGGGTTTTGGCCGGCCGGGAGGAGAATCGACTGCCAATCCACGCCACGTCGGTGGCGTCGAGATTCGAATGCGCTGTATTGGAAGGCTTGGTGAACTGGTCGATGAGGACGAACCGGGCGTTCGCGCAGTCGAAGGAGTAGGTCAGACCTTCCATCGTCGGCTCGCTCACGAAGTTGTTGCAGACGCTGAAGGTTGGGGTCGTGGGAGGCAAGTGTGCCGGGTAGTAGCTGGCGTATGTGTTGCTTGTCACAAGTGCGTCGGCCGGCGTTGCATTGTTGAGACCGTTTTGGGTCTGAGGGAAGATGCGCTGGAATTCGAGGGCATACGCTCCAGCGGCGGCAGGACTGCTTGGCTTGTCTTCGTGATTGCCCCGCAAGGGATAGAAGCCGATGCCGGCGTCATAGAGCGACTGGGCGAAGGCTGCGCGAATATCAAGGTTTTCAGCCTGCGTCGTGGTGCTGGCCGAGCTGGGCTTGTCGGTGAGGTCGCCGACTTGGATGACAAACTTGACCTTGTGCTTGATGAGCTCTTTGTTGATGTGGTTGATGACATTCACCGCGACGTTGGGGTTCTTCTTGTCCGGTGAAGTGGGCCACTGCGTGTCGCTCATCACGGCGAACTTCAACGGATTCGCTTTCACGGTGAAGACCTGCTGGGTGGCGGCGCCCTGGGCGTCGGTCACGGTGGCGGTCACCGTCCACGGTGCGCCGGTGGCCGGCGCCGTAAAGGTGACCTGGCTGCTGCTCGCGTCGGTGGTCGGCGTCGACAGGCTGCCCGTCGGGCCGGCCCAGGCGAAACTGAGCGCGCTGCCCTCGGGATCGGCGCCCTGCAGGCTCAAGGTGACGACGTCACCGGCGTTCACCATGGTCGCGCTCTGCACGGTGCTGACGATCGTCGGGGCGGCGTTGAAAGCCGCGGCCTTGGTGGGCACGGTGATCTCACCTGTGCTCACGAAACCACGGCCGTCGTCCACGCTGACGGTCAAGGTGCAGGCCGTCGCCGTCTCGGCGCTGGCGAGCGTGAACGTCGTGGTCGCCGCGTTGGTTCCGAAGGTACCCTGGCAGGCCGAGCTCCAGCTGTAGGCGAGCGTATCGCCATCCGAGTCCGTGGCAGTGGCAACCAGCGCGGTCGCACCGGTGGCAACAACCCAGGCTGGCGTGGCGCTGACCGACGACACCACCGCGGCGTTGTTGAATTGCACCGCGACATTGGCATTGCCGCGACCATTGGCAGCGGCGACATTCACGGTCCCCTTCACCGACGCCTTGGCGCCGTGGTTGTCCTGGACCTGGATCGTGAGGTCGTAGTTACCCTCGGTGGCCGGCGCGGTCCACGTCGTCGACATGGCGGCGGCGTTCGCGAGGGTTCCACCGGTGGCAGTCCAGGCGTAGGTCAGCGTGTCTCCCGCGTCGGGATCATGAGCCACGACAGCGATGCTCACGACGTCGCCCGGGGTGACGGCCTTCGACGACAGCGTCACCTGGTCGATGACCGGGGTGGCGTTCTTGTACGGGGTCGTCGAGAGCTGGTTGGCGGTGATCTGAACTGACACGGTCTGCTTGGCGAGAATGCTCACAGCAGACTTCGCGCCCGAGTAGATCCGGGTGTTGCTCGAATCGAGCGCGTCCGCAGAGAAGACGTAGTCGGTCCCCACCGGCAGGCCACCGATCACGGCGCCCCATTGGCCGCCGGTCTTGTAGAGCGTCTGGGAGCGAGGAAGCGTAAGGGCGGGACCGCTGACGGTCAGGGTGACCGCGTTGACGTCGGCAGCGGAGAGCGCCTGGACGCTGACCTCGGCTTCGCCGGTTTGGGGGGAATTGGATGCTTGGCCGCATCCGATTCCCGCGAGGGCCAGGGTGGTGGCGAAAGCGGTGAAAGCCAACCGCTCTCCTGCTCTAGTGATTCCTGTTCTCATTGCATCGCTCCTTACTTGTTACTTGTTCCCGTAGTCCGAGAGGCGCATTCGCGCGAATGTGCCTCGTCCGCACACCCAGAGCGCCCGCCCGACGTGTGCGGACGCCC
>Ga0302323_100003186_pt1 | contig 13341 bp, 10 predicted proteins | sample Fen_T0_3_FD_201950 | JGI IMG/M metagenome (GOLD analysis project Ga0302323, IMG submission 201950) | Peat permafrost microbial communities from Stordalen Mire near Abisko, Sweden - Fen_T0_3 | ecosystem: Environmental > Terrestrial > Soil > Wetlands > Permafrost | place: Sweden: Abisko... | reverse complement strand
GCACTTGCCGACGAGCCGCAGAAACGACTCGTCGTTCGCCCGTTGCCGGAGCATCTCCATCAGCTTCTTGCGGTCGATGCTGTCGAAGAAGGACTCTATGTCTGCCTCCAGCACCCAGTTCACTTCGCCTCGCATACACGCCGCGTTCACTGTCCGCAGCGCATCGTGCGCGCTCCTCCCCGGCCGGAAGCCATACGAGCAGTCCAGAAAGACCGGCTCGTACAGCACCTCCAGTACCATCGTCAGCGCGTTCTGCACGATCTTGTCCTCGATGGTCGAGATGCCGATTGGTCGCGTTTTCCCTGGTGCCTTCGGGATGTGCACCCGCCGTATCGGTTGGTGGCGATAGCGCCCCTCCCGCATCCGCTTGTGCAGCACCCGGAGATTCTCCTCCAAGTGCTCTCCGTACTGCTCCTTGGTCACGCCATCGACACCTACCGCTGCATCCTTGCGAATGCGCCGGTAGGCTGCCGTCATCAGCACCTCGTCCACGTGGTGCGCGAGCGCGAGCATCCGGGCCTCGGGTTCCCGTTTCGCTCTCTCCGCTACCTTCAAAAGTCCCGGTAACACGTTTGCCGACGTCCCTGCGTCGCTCATGGTTCCCTCCTGAAGTTCGTCTCGACACGGGCCGCCTTTGCTCGGTCGGGTCCGGGTGCCTGCCGTTCCCCGTCGTCATCGCTCCTATTCGGCCCTCTGACTCCTCGCCTTCGTCGGCCGCCGCTATGGTTGTCCCTTGCTGCGCGGCCCACCTCGGTTGGGCGTCTTTTCTGTCCCGGCCGCGGGTGCACCCTTACCCGTGGCGCGTCGGGGATTCTTGCGCAGGCTCGCTACCGGCCCGCCGGGCTTGGCTTTGACCGGACGGGTTTCGCACCCGTTGGACGACTTCTCGGAATTTCATGAATTACCGCATGTCTTCATTCCTTTCCGACCAGCATTGCCTGGTCGCACCGTGAGCGTGTTCGTGGGCGGCGCGCGGGAGGCGGAAAGAGTGGGTGAGGACAGAGCGCTCCGCGGGCCGCGGGTCGCGCACGCTCGCGCGAGCCGCCCACGCCAGCCGCTTACCGCAGGCCGCTCACGCTACCGCTCAGGGTGGCCGGCCCGAGTTGGCTCGGAAGGTCGCCCGCCCATGTGGGCCAGACGGGTGAGCATGGCGCACAAGCGGTCAAGTAGTGTGAGCAGCGTCAGGATCTCGGCTTCGGGAGCAAGGTTGAGTTGACCGCGCCCGTACCTTGGGACGGCTTGGCATCGCGATCTTCTCCCAGAATTTCCGACAAGCCCTAGACAGGCGTCTGCATCTGGTGCGCGAAACCTTCTGCTTGCCATCGCGATCCTAGCATGCACATCATGCTTCTTTGGTGTTGGCGCAGTCTGACAACAATCGTGGAAGAGCTTGATGATGCGTATGTTCCAAGTCGTTGTGGCCATGGTGTCCTTCGTATTTGCTTCACAACTTGCCTGGGCAGGCGCGACCGATGCGAAAGAACGAGCGGCGCGAAAAGCTTGCCTTACGGGTGACTTTGCCAAAGGCGTCGAGATACTGGCGGACCTGTTTCTGAAAACGAACGATTTCGTTTACATCTTCAACCAGGGCCGTTGTTTCGAACAGAACCACCGCTATGAGGACGCCATCGCTCGCTTTCGCGAGTTTCTGGTGAAGGACTCGGCCGCAAGCAAGGAAGAGCGTGCCGACGCGGAAAAGCACATCGCGGCCTGCGAGTCGTATCTCGCTAAGGCCCAGCCCGAGAAGGTTGCCGCGTCAGCGTCAGCCACTCCCACACCCCCCGAAACGCTGCCTGTACCCCCGGCCGTGGCAGTCCCCATACCACCTCAGCCGATGCCCCCCGTCCGAGTGGCAACGGCGGGTTCTACCAACAGCGACCGCGGCATCGGTTGGCGCACCGGTGGGGTTATCACCACTTCGATGGGCGCCGCGGCCTTGATCGCTGGCGTTCTCCTAAACCTCAAGGTCAATAGCATGACCACGGATCTTGAGAAGCCCAACAACTACAACCAGTCGACCAATTCCACACGCGAGACATACAAGACCATGGGATGGATCGCCTACGGCGTGGGTGGCATCGCGATCGCCACCGGTGCAGCACTCTATATCGTAGGCTTGTCCCAGGGCTCTTCGTCCGGTGACGCGACGGTTTCGTTGCTGCCCACTCTCGCCCCCGGCGTTGCGAGCATCACCATGACGGGAGCCTTCTAAATGAGATTTAAGGCCAACCGCGTATGGCTCCGTTTGGGTGACATTCGTGGCGGTATTCTTGTGATCATCGCCCTCGCGGGATGCTTTCGCGATCCCGATGCCGACAAGCTCGTGTGCCAGGGCAACGACCAATGTCCCACAGGCCATTGGTGCACGGCCGAACACAAGTGCTCCGAGGGCCAGGCGCCGACAGACGGCAGTGCCGGCTTTTCGGTCGACCTTCGTGCCTCAGACACTGGCGGCCCTGTGATGGACGGCGACCCTACGGACACGTTGTCGAGCCCTCGTGATACGCCGGCCCTGCTCACCGATGCGAGCGACGTAGCCACTGCGCCGCTCGACATAGTTGATCTTCCGGAGGCCGCAACGGCAACGCTCGATGCCCCCATGGCCGACTCCACGAAGATCGACTCGGAATCCACCGATTCAACCGATGCCCCCCTGTCCGGGAGCGGGGGTGCCGGTGGCTCCGGCGGCACAGTGAGCACCGGTGGCGTTGCGAGCACAGGTGGGGTCCTCGGCAGCGGGGGCACCATCAGTTCATTGGGTGGCGTTGGAAGCGGCGGCGTGATTGGCACTGGCGGTATTCTCGGCAGCGGTGGCGCAATTGACACTGGGGGGAACCTGGGTATGGGTGGAACCCTGGCAATGCCGCCAGTGATCAGCAGCTTCGCCGCAACTCCGGCTACCATTACTCAAGGTAAGAGCACCACGCTGAACTGGTCAGTGGCCGGTGCCACCAGACTCTCCATTGCCGGCGTGGGCACAGTGAGCGGCAACCAGTGGACGGTGTCACCTGCTCAAGACACTACATATGTCCTTACTGCACAAAACGCCAATGACTCGGCATCTGCACAGGCTGTCGTAACCGTCGTCCCCGCGCCATCGATTTCCAGTTTTTCCGCCGATTCCGCCTCAGTGTTGCCGGGCGGCAGCACCAAGCTCAACCCTGTCTTTGGCGGGGGAACGGGAAGGGTCGACCAGACGATTGGAGCGCCCGTGACGAGTGGAAACTCCTATGCTACCGGGGTCCTGTCTGCCAAGACGACGTTCACCCTTACGGTGACCAACGCTGCAGGCGACGCAGTCACAGCGACGACCACAGTGGCAGTCGTCGGGTTTGTGTCCGCGGGGACCATGTCCACCTCCAGAATCCAGCACACCGCCACCCTGCTGGACAACGGAAAGACATTGCTCGCCGGCGGGTACACGGGCAGCTGGACATATCAATCCAGCACCGAGTTATACGATGAATCGGCAGGAACCTTCGTGCCAGTTACAAGCGCGATGTCTTCGCCCCGAGGCATTCACACAGCTACACGCCTTGGCAATGGCAAAGTCCTACTGGCGGGCGGCAACGACACGAACACAACCCGAGTCTCATCCGCGGATCTCTATGACCCATCAACGGGCACAACCGGAAGCTTCACTGCGGTCTCGGTTCCCATGACAACGGCAAGAAGCGCACACACAGCAACGCTGCTGCAGAATGGACAAGTGTTGCTAGCCGGCGGAACCGACGGGACAGCAAGTTCCCTGTGGAGCGCGGAGTTGTACGATCCTAGCGCGGGAAGCAACGGAACCTTCAGGGCTACCGCGACGAACATGTTGGCCGCACGGCGGGACCATATTGCCGTGATCTTGGCCTCGGGACAGGTCCTTATTGCGGGTGGGGACGGCGCGGGTGGTGCGCTCTCTGCGGCTGAACTCTATTTCAATGGGAGCTTTACGGCGACAGGCCCCATGAAGTCGGCGAGAGAAGGCCACTCGGCCGCGTTACTCGCGAACGGAAAGGTTCTCATTGTCGGCGGATATAACGGGTCGTCGATAGTCGCGAGCGCCGAGGTCTACGATCCGCAGACGGGCAGCTTCACGCTCCTGGACACGACCATGTCACTGCCAAGGGTAACAGCAGCGCTAACTCGGCTCACGGACAATACCGTGCTCGTTACAGGAGGTGAAAACAACCCCACTGCGAACGCTCTCGCTGTGGACCTGTACGATTCAGGCTCCGGAACCAACGGGATGCTGCGTGCAACGACTCCGATGTTGACGCCCCGGATGGGGCACACGGCAACGTTGCTTAAGAGCGGCAAGGTTCTCGTCGCGGGCGGTGCCGGCTCAGTAGCCGCAGTCGAACTCTACATCTACTACTAAGGGTAGCGAGGCCGAGGCCCAGCCATTGACGAGGCGTCCGCGACTCGCCGACCAACAAGACTGGCCGCTCAGGGACTGGGAGGGAATCTCTAATCTCAAGACTGTGACCGTGGGCGACTCCTGCGGTCCTAGGCTTGGCAGCAGGGCGAAGTACAACTCGTTTCGCCCTGCTGATCCGCGCGCGCTGTGGGCCGGCTCACTCCAGGCCGAAGCCGCCTGCGGGCGCTGTGCATGTTCCCAACGCTGCAGCCGTTCCCCAGTACGTGATGAACGCGAAGGCGTTGCTGCCGCTGCTGACCTGGAAGATATAGTACTTTCCAGAGACCTTAGCAGGGAGTGTCGGCGGAGACGAGCAGTTCGAAATCAGTTGGCCGTTTAGATAGACCTGCCGTCCATCAAATTGGCCGCATCCCCACCCGCCAATATCGTCGCAGGTGGCGAAGCAGAACGAACCGGTCGTGTTTGGCTGGTAGGTTTGGTTCCCGTAAACGATAGGGACGGTCGAGCACGGAATCGCGCTGTTCGTATCGTGCGAAGCAGTCACATCGAGAGCGATGGCATCGAGCACCCCCACGTCATGTCCCTCGGCATCCAGAGAAACGATGGTGGTGTCGCTCGCGTTCACATCAAGTGCGCCCGTGTCCAGCGCGGCGCCGTCGAGCAGCACGGGTGCGCCGCCGTCGTTGCTGCTGCCGACTTCATGGGTGTCCGCACTATCGCTGCCGGGCAGCGGTGCATCCTCCGCGTCGCTTCCGGTCGCGTCCAGGCTACCGCCATCGACGGGACGTGTGCCGCCAGTGCCGCCGGTGCCGCCTGCCGACCCGCCGGTGCCGGTACTGCCACCTGCTGCACCGCCAGTCGAGACTCCGCCACCACCCGCACCGCCAACCGTTGTCCCTGCGGCACCGCCGCTGGCACTCGAACCGCCAGAACCACCCGAGCCGCCACTGCCAGCGGCTCCACCCGAGCCACTGCCGCCCGAGCCGACTGTCGCGCTCGAGCCGCCGGAGCCGCCCGCACCACCAGAACCACCCTTTCCACCGGTTCCACTACCGGTGTCCTTCTTGCCGGCGTCGACCGTCGGATTCGAGTCGCCATCGCTCGAACAACCAAAGCTGAAAAGGCTGGCGCAGAACACTGCGCCGAAGCCAAACGATAGAATGCTTGCTCTATTCACGATTAAACTCCTAGTTGTAGTGTGTAGCTATGACACGGCTTCGGCCGGCGATGAGAAGGAAGATCGCCTTTTTCGGTCGGCGAATCTCGCACCTGGTCGCGTCGCGACAGCCCAGAAACGGAATGGCTGGAAGCCACGAATATCCAGAACCGTCACGGGGTTGTCACCCAAACGGGATTTGCGCAGGTTGAAATTCCGGCTTGATGATTGCTGAACCATCGGAAAAAGAGCGCGTGCTGGTCGTCGAAGACGAGAGCGACCTGAGTAGCACCCTTGCCTATGCTCTGCGCGCAGAGGGCTACGACGCACAGGTCGCCGACCGTGGAGAGTCCGCTCTGGGGGCGCTGCAAAGCTTCTCCCCCGATCTGATCTTGCTCGACCTCATGCTGCCCGACATGTCGGGCTTGGACATTTGTCGGACGGTGCGTGGCCGACAGGATGTCCATCCGCCGGCCATCATCATGGTCACGGCGCGCGGCCAGGAAATCGATCGCGTGGTGGGCTTCGAGGTCGGCGCCGATGACTACGTGGTGAAGCCCTTCAGCGTGCGCGAGCTGATGCTGAGGATCGAGGCACGGCTGAGAGCGCGCAAGGCTGCCTTGGAACGCCCCACCGAGGTACCGAGGGAATCCGAGGCATCGGACCAGGCCTCCGACTTCGTCCTGTCCAATCTGCGCGTAGACACCACCGCCCATCGGGTCTTCGTAAACGAGTCCGAGATCCACGTCAGCGCCCTCGAGATGAAGCTCTTGGTCGAGATGTTTCGTTCACCGGGCAGAATGCTTACGCGGCGTCAGCTTCTGACCAAGGTTTGGGGATACCACCCCGACGTCGCCAGCCGCACGGTCGACACTCACATGAAGCGCCTGCGCGACAAGCTGGGCGACGCCGCGCCGCTGTTGCAAACGGTACGCGGCGTGGGCTTTCGGCTGTCCGGATAGGCTCGGTGCTAGCGGCGCCGCGAGCCGAAATGTCCGCGGTTGCCGCCGCGTCCGCCGTGGTTCTGCCGCGGACCTTGCTCGGCCCTGGGGCTCGGCTCGTTGCTGTTGGCCGTGAATGGATGCTTTTCCACCACCGCGATGTTCGTCCGGGTGAGGCGCTCGATATCGCGCAAGTAAGTTCGCTCGGAGGCGTCGCAGAACGAGAGCGCGACACCCCGTGCGCCGGCGCGGGCGGTGCGGCCGATGCGATGAACGTAGCTTTCGGGCTCGTTGGGAAGCTCGAAGTTGATGACGTGGGAGATTCCGTCCACGTCGATGCCACGCGCGGCGATGTCGGTCGCGACCAACACACGAACCTGCCCGTCGCGAAAAGCGCCGAGCGCCCGCTGGCGCGCGTTCTGACTCTTGTTGCCGTGAATCGCCTCGGCGGTGACGCCGGCGCCGTCGAGATCCCGTGCGACACGGTTGGCGCCCGCCTTGGTCCGGGTGAAGACGATGGCGCGGGTCAGCGACGGATCACGAAGCACCTCGCGCAGCAGCGCGCGCTTGTCCGATTGCCTGACGAACAGCACCCATTGGGCGACCGTGTCCACCGTGCTGGCCACCGGCGTGACCGAAACTTTCGCGGGGTTGCGCAGAATCTGATCCGCCAGCTTGGCGATGGGCGCGGGCATGGTGGCCGAGAACAGCAGGTTCTGCCGCTTGCCAGGCAGCTTGGCGATGATGCGCCGGATGGGATCGATGAACCCCATGTCGAGCATGCGGTCCGCCTCGTCGAGCACCAGCGTCTCGACGTCGGCCAAGGGCACGCACCCCTGACTCATGAGATCGAGCAGCCGGCCGGGCGTGGCCACCAGGACGTCCACACCTTTGCGCAAGGCCGAGACCTGCGACCCTTGGGAAACCCCGCCGAAGATGGCGGAGCATCGGTGCGGAAGGTTGCGACCGTAGACAGTGAAGCTTTCGGAGATCTGCAAGGCCAGTTCGCGCGTGGGCGCAAGCACGAGGACGCGGGGACCGCTGCGGCGAACGCGTCCGGGCTCGGATAGGCGATGAAGCAGCGGCAAGGCGAACGCGGCGGTCTTGCCAGTGCCGGTCTGGGCACAGCCGAGCAAGTCGGCCCCCTGCATGACGTGCGGGATCGACTGGAGTTGGATGGGCGTGGGCGTGGTGTAACCCTCGGCTGCGACCGCGCGCACGATGGGCTCACGCAGACCGAGTGCGGCGAATCCGCTGGCGTGCGGGGCGGGTACGCTGGATGCTGGCGAAATCGGAGCGGACGTAGAACGGGACGTGGACGTAGACATGGTAGCGATCATCAGGAATGGAACCTTTTTCTCCCGGTCCTCTCGTTGCGCCCGTCTTCAACTGAGACGTATGGTCGAGGAATCGGATGTGGGAACGGCAGTCCGTGCAAAAAACCGTTCAGACACAAGCCAACCGGTTCCGGCGCGCTTCGCAGATGCAAAGGCAGGGACGACTGTGAAAGACTATGACCGCGGAATGCCGTCGGCGCCAGCAATTTCTTGCCCATGACCTCCGACGCCACGGGCCTGCCCCGCGGATTCTAGCCGGCGCGAAACTGGAAATCGCGCTGACGAACCACCTTCTCGTCGTCGAGATCCACAAGAAATGCAGTGCCTTCGCCCACCATGCCGTTGAACGCGCGAAGGTACCACACGTCCACGCCCCAACGCCCGTGCCCGCTCTCGCTGGGAGGACACCACTCCGCTGCTTCCAGATCGCCGAGCCCCGGAGGACGGGCCCGCGTTTCGCTGGCGACTTCCTTGAAGTTGTGAGAGCTGCGGGCGATCTGCTCGGCTTTGCGCGCCGATTTCGGGTCGATCTCGCGCCGCCATTCGCTGACCAGCCGAAACGATTTGAGGTCACCCCCAATGGGGCCCTCGGCTTCGTAGACTTCGTCTGCAGCCAACCCGCCGAAGTCGGACACGTCGAATTCGGGGAACAGGTCCTCGCGCTCGACCTGCGCAAACCGGTCCGCGAAGGACAGCTCGCCGATCGCCTTGCCCTGCGCCGAGTAGAACGCGTACAGCCGGACCACGTAATCGCGCGACGGGATGCGATGGTCCCAGTCGAGTACCCACATGGCGGCCTTGTACGCCTTGCCCTTGAAGGGCAAGAACACTGGCAAGGCGGCCGCGATCCTCTGGATATCCGCCGGATTCTGAAACAGCCGCTGCGCCGCCAGCCGCGGGTGCAGCTTGATTCCGCGCTTCAGTTCGTCTCGAAGGTCCAACTCGGCCATGGGCGTTTGTCTAGCCTACCCGGGAAACTGCAAATCGCACAATTCTTCGAAAGCGGCTGCTTCTACAGTTCACCCTTCACCTTTACGCGCCGGATGTCGGCGCCGATCCCACGCAACTTCTTCTCCAGGTGGTCGTAGCCACGGTCCAGGTGGTAGACGCGCAGGACCTCGGTCGTGCCTTCGGCGATGAGGCCCGCAAGCACGAGACACGCAGAGGCGCGCAGATCGGTCGCCATGACCTTTGCTCCCTTGAGCTTCACCGGCCCCCGTACCACCGCGATGTGGCCGTCGATCACGATGTCCGCACCCATGCGCATCAGCTCGGGTACGTGCATAAAGCGGTTTTCAAAGATGTTTTCCGAGAGGACCGACTGCCCTTTCGCCCTCGACATCAGCACCATGAACTGCGCCTGCATGTCGGTGGGAAACCCTGGATGCGGGCGCGTGGCGATGTCGGTGGGCTTGATGTCGGCCTTCCCGATCACGCGAACCCCGCCCGACTCCATGGTCACCTCGGCACCTGCGGCATGCAGCTTCGCGATGACGGCGTCCAGATGCTCGGGCAAGCAGTCTCGAATCAGCACGTTGCCGCGGGTGATGGCGGCGGCGACCATCAGGGTGCCGGCCTCGATGCGGTCGGGAATGATGGCGTGGTCGACCGGATGCAGCTCGTCGACGCCTTCGATGGTGATAAGCGACGTCCCGGCCCCTCGCACATGGGCGCCCATCTTGTTGAGGACGCGCGCCAGCTCCTCCACCTCGGGCTCGCACGCGGCGTTTTCGAGGACCGTGGTCCCCCTTGCCAGCGTCGCAGCCATCATAAGATTCTCGGTGCCGGTGACCGTGACCACGTCGAACACGATGGTCGCCCCGTGCAGTCGACGAGCCTTGGCGGTGACCAGGCCGTGCTCGAGCTCGATGCGGGCCCCCATGGCGGACAAGCCCTTGAGGTGCTGATCGATGGGACGCGCGCCGATGGCGCAGCCGCCAGGCAAAGACACCCTCGCCTCGCCGTGGCGCCCGACCAAAGGCCCGAGCACCAGCGCCGACGCCCGCATGGTCTTGACCAGCTCGTAGGGCGCCTCGAAGTTCTTCACGTTCGAGCTGTCGACGACGGTGGTGCCGTCGCCTTTCACCTCGGCGCCAAGCTGCCCGAGCAGCTTGCGCATGGTGATGACGTCGCCCAGGCCGGGAACGTTCCGGTAGGTCGACTGGCCGCGGGCCAAGAGAGACGACGCAAGGATGGGCAACGCCGCGTTCTTGGCGCCCGACACTGACACCTCGCCACGCAGCCGGCGACCACCCTTGATGACGATTTTGTACATTGAAGCTAGGCCCGAAAGGCGGCGGCTTCAGCCCAAACGCGAAGGCATGCAGCCGAGGTGAAAACCAGCGTCTCCACGACTTTGGCGCTGCCCCCGGCCGACCAAGCCGCCTAGCTTGGCGCGCGACTAGGCCGCGGGAGCCGCTGCTGCGGCGCCCTTCTTGTGTTCCGCACAGACGCCGCCCGCGACAGTGGGCTTACGGCAGCCTTCCTTGCTGCAGATGTTGTAGCGCTGCTTCTTGCCGACCTTGCCGCGACGCCAGGCCATGTAGTGCTTGCGGCAGTACCCCTTGGCACGCACGGTCAGCTTGCACTTCTCCACGCAGCACTTTTCCGCGCCCTCGGCGGCGGTTGTCGTCTTGGACGGCTGCTTCTTGGCGGTGGTCTTTTGTTCGGCCATCTGGTCAGAATCCTTTCTTGGGAAAGCCAGGGACCGGACGGTACCCCAGCAAGAGCCCCGAGAATGGATATCTCAGGCGATAGAGTCAAGTTGCATTGTCGGGGCGGCGAGGGTGATTCCTTTGTCAGAATAGTGTCGTACGTGGTGCCCGAGGATTCGTGCCCAGGGGCTTCTGGCCGCGGGGGGCGCTGGTGGCGAAGGCGGCTCCGGCGGGGCGACGGCAGGCCTCCTGGCCGGCTCGGGTGGCTCCACGACGGGCGGCCAAAACGCTGGGGGGCACTCCAGCGGCGGCATCGGCGGCGCTGGCGGTTCGTCCAGCGATGCGGGGACGGGCTCCGGCGGAAACGACACCAGCCCTCCAGTCTCGTTCACCGTGCGGGTTTCGAAAGCGGGAACCGGGACAGGCTCGGTCACCGGGCCATCTTCCCAAGTCGCCACTGGCTCCACGCACGTCTGCGGTCTGCGGCCCAACGGCGCAATCGTTTGCTTTGGAAACAACGACAGCGGGCAGACCACCCTGCCAAGCAGTGACGCAGCGTCGTTGTAGTGCCAGAGGCCGGTCAACCCGAAGGTGTTTGGTAGAGATCGCTTGCAGCAATACTGTTCACCAGCCCCTTACCCAAGCCCCAAGCAATCACGGCGGCATCCCCATCGCCAAGCGAACGGTCTTGAACGTCTCCGTCCTTCGCCCGGACAGATCACGCACTACCAACGGCGGAAGCGGCTGCAGGGGTTCTGCGTGCTCGGTCCTGCGCATGGCGAAGATGCACAACAACGGCTCCTTGCCTTCGCGTGGGACGATCTCGCGCCAGCGCACGAGTCGCAGGCCCGCGGCTGCTGCCGCCGGCTCGACCCGCTCACGCTGACTCCAAGCCTCGCAAGCCACGAAGGGCGCTCCCGGTGCAAGCATCGGCGCGGCGGCCAGGCAATAGGCCTCGATTCCACCCCGGTGCTCGAATCGACAGGGCCCCCGCTGGACGCGGCCCGATTCTGGCCCCGCACCGATGGGAAAATACGGCGGCGTTCCGGTGACCAGGTTGAAGAGTGACTCGTGCTTCAGGAGCTCAGCGGTCCGGAAGTCGTCGATGACAACCGTGGCCCGCTCGCCGATTCCATTCCAGGCAAGGGACCGTCGGGCCAGCCCCGCCGACACCTCCTGGGCCTCGACGCCCACGAGCCGAGCCTGGGGAAACTTCCATGCCGTGAAAAGCAGCACGCTGCCGATGCCACACCCGAGATCGAGACAACGCTCCGGCGATTCAACCAGCGTCGCCGCCAAGTGCGCCGTCACCAAATCGTCCAGCGACGTGCGATGCCCATCCGTACGCTGAAGCAGCCGCCAGTTTCCGGCGAGCCAGCACAGGTCTTCCTCCGGCCCCGGCCAAAGCTCGTCCAATGCGCCCGGCACCCCCGGCGGCGGCCCCAAGACCTCCCACCCCGCCGGCCTCCGCGCCGCCCGCACCACGCCCCCCCGAGGCGAAGCCTGGTCGACCGGCATGGGAAGCAGCGAGATTTTCACGGCCGGTCATCCTATCAGCAACGCGGGTCGAAAGGAGCCGGTGGCGCGGGAGTGGACCTGCCCTGAGAGGCGATTTGCTTTGAGAAGGAGCCAATAGACGCGCCCCCATCGCCGCCTGCGACGCGCCGGCCTGCGCTGTCCTATTCGGCCACGACAATCTCACCTGTCATCTCCTCGTGCCCGTCGCCACAAAACACGCTGCAGTGAAATACAAAATGCCCGGCCTTGTCAGGCTTGAACTGAACTCTGGTTGGGGCGCCGGGCTTGATTTCGGCATGGATCTTGAGGTCGGGCGCATCGAAGCCGTGACGCCGATCGGACGTCGTAAGCTCAAGCTCCACCAGCTCGCCCTTCTTGACCGTGATGACTGACGGCTTGAATTCGAATTTCTTTGCGGTCACCTTGATAACCCGAGCTACCGCAACGGCGACTTGAGGCGCGGCCGGTTGCTGTTCGGCGGCCGACGCCGATCTCTCAGGCGCGAGCCTAGATCCACGCTGGCCAAACAGGAGTAGCCCCGCGGCCAAGCCGACGCGGCCGGCCAGACGCCATGGGCGAAGGCGCATCGTCATGCCTCCGAGAGGCTGAGCTCTTCGATGTTTACATTCTTGTCCTTCTCCTCCACCTGGCGGTAGCCGAGCCCCTTGAATGGCTGGGCAGGATCCCAAGGGATCGGCTGCTTCTTGGCCACGCTCCCAGGCGCCGGAAGAGGGAACATCAGCGATTTGGCCGAGTGATGTGGAATGTGATCGGTCGTGTGATGGTGCTCTTGATGGATGTGCCCATAAAAGACCGTGACGTTGCGATAGGGCAGCAGGATGTCCACGACCTTGGCGCCGTCTTGCGTGGCCCAATCCCAGGAGGGATAGAGATCGAAAAGCGGCCGGTGGGTGAAGACGACGATGGGGGCGTCCTTTCCGACCTTCTTCAAATCGCCAGCCAACCAGTCTCGTTGCGCGTCGCCCACCGCGCCTTTCGGATCAGATACGTTGTCTACGGTGACAAAGTGAATTCCCTTGTGGTCGAAGGCGTAATAGGGGGAACCGAAGTGTTTCTTGAAAGCGTCGCCCGCATCGAGAGAAGCATCGTGCTCTCCTGGCATAAATCGCAGGTCCTTGACCCGAAGGTCCGATACGATTTTGCGAAACTCGGCCATGCGCGTGTGGCGCACATCCTTGTTATCGGTGGTGTGGGTCAGATCGCCCGTGAACACGATAAAGTCCGGTTGCAGGTCCACTGCGTTGATGGTCGCAACGGCTTGCCTGAGGGTCGTTTCCGCCTGCGGATTGGGTGGCCCCTGAAAGCCCCAGTGCGTATCCGACAGTTGGAGAAAGAAGAAGTCCCT
>Ga0302323_100003185_pt1 | contig 13345 bp, 10 predicted proteins | sample Fen_T0_3_FD_201950 | JGI IMG/M metagenome (GOLD analysis project Ga0302323, IMG submission 201950) | Peat permafrost microbial communities from Stordalen Mire near Abisko, Sweden - Fen_T0_3 | ecosystem: Environmental > Terrestrial > Soil > Wetlands > Permafrost | place: Sweden: Abisko... | reverse complement strand
CGCGACCATCAGGAAGTCCGCCCGCGGCCAGACCGCGTTGGGGGCCACGATCCGGAGGTCCATCCCCATCGTCGCGGCACCGATCAGGAGCTCGTCGCCCATGTTCCCGCGGGCATCCCCCACGTACGCCAGGGCAACCTCGCCCAGCGGCAGCCCGACGTGCTCGCGGATCGTCAGGAGGTCTGCCAGGACCTGGGTCGGATGGTCCTCGTCGGTGAGGCCGTTGTAGACGGGGACGCCGCTGAAGTGCGCCAGCGCCTCGACGTCGGTCTGGTGGAAGCCTCGGAACTCGATCGCGTCGTACACCCGGCCGAGCACGCGGGCCGTGTCCTTCACGGACTCCTTCTTGCCGACGTGGCTGCCGGTCGGCCCGAGGTACGTGACGTGGGCGCCCTGGTCGTAGGCGGCCACCTCGAACCCGATCCGGGTCCGCGTCGAATCCTTCTCGAAGATGAGCGCGATGGAGCGGCCTGCGAGGTGGCGGACCTCGCGGTGCTCGCGCTTCTCCCGCTTGAGGCGGGCGGCCAGCTGCAGGAGGTGCTCGATCTCGTCCGCGGTGTAGTCGCGAAGGGTGAGGAAGGAGCGCCCGAACAGGTCGGCGCCAGGGTCGAGAGCCATTGCCGGACTCCAGGATCTGGTGGCGCAGCGACGGGTCGGGGCCCGGACGCGCCGTGCCGACGTCCGGGTCGAGGTGAGCCGAGCGTGCGCCCCGGGTCGGCGGGCTGTCATGGTCCCTCCGGCCCATTGCGGACAGGCGGGACGACTCAGGCCGACTCCGGCTCCGGGGCCTCGATGCCGGCCCGGACACGGCGGAGGGCCGCTGCGCCGATGACGCCGGTGACGGCGATCGCGATCCCGAAGGCCACGGGAATGCCCGCCGGGACGACGAGCGCCCGGATCACGCAGTAGAAGGCCACGGTCCCGAACAGGCCCACGAGCAGCCCGCGAAGCACGCCGAGCGCGCCGGGGCGCCCGCCGTGCACCTGCTCGAAGACGGCGAGGACGGACACGTAGACGGGGAACGTCGCAACGATGCCGCTCGTGACGGGCCCCAGGTGCGGGGCGATGGTCGTGAGCAGCACCACGAACGACGTCGCCACGACGATCCTGGCCGGCAGGTCCCACGCGGGATGTGCCCGCCCGGTGCCGCCCCCGGTGGTCACGGGCAGCAGCCGCAGGACGCCCGCGATCGCGGCCACGACCGCGAGGACGAGGACCGGGAACGGCGCGCCGGTCACCGGCTGGACGGCGAGACCCACGGCCACGTACCCCACCGACGCCGCGGCCATCGCCGGACCAGCCCCGCGAGGGCTCGCGACCAGGTACCCGAGGCAGAACCCGCAGATGGCCCCGAGGCCCAGCAGCGTCCCCACCGTTGCGTCGGCCGCGAACGCTGGGCCCTGGTCGAGTGCGAAGAAGAACAGGATCGGCCCCGAGGTGAGCGGCAGCGCGACGAGCCAGCCACCGATCGCCGGGCCCCATCGCCGGGCCGCCAGGCTCGCCCCTCCGATGAGCAGCGGCGTGAGGGTGAGCTTGAGCAGCAGGAGGGGCACCCGGTGATGCTACCGGCTGGCCGGCCAATCGCAGTCGGCCGGAAGGCGCCGCGGGCCGGTGGTCGGCGCGGATTCGCCGTCGGCGGGTCGCCGTCGGCCGGTCGTCAGGCCGGCTCCGCGCCGGCCTTCGCGCGACTCGCGAGACGCCGCTCGCCGGCCGTCTCGGTCCGCCAGCCCCGCACCGTGTGCGACCCGTCGTTCGCGTAGCGGTCGGCCACCATGATGTCGAACGCGTGCACCGATGCCTCCTGGTTGGAGTAGCGGCCGGCCGTCCAGGAGCGGCTCCGGGTCCCCTGCTGCTGCATCTCCACCACGTGGTAGTCCTCGCGGTTGGTGATGTCCCAGAACTCCACGGCGCCCGAGATGTCGACCGATTCCAGCCGGTCCGCCTCGACGTAGAGGTCGCAGTGGACCGTGCTGCGGTTCGGCCCGTCCGGCCACGCCTGGTGCGTGAGCACGTAGTCCGGGTGGACCGACACGATCAGGTTCGGCCACAGGATGTAGTAGTAGATCCGCCGCTCCTCCACCTGGTCGCGGGCGTAGAGCAGCGGCCGGCCGTCCCGCTTGCCGCTCATGGACATCGTCTCGCAGCCGTCCGCGAAGACCATCCAGCCGCCCTTCCACGGGCCCTCGGCGGCGAAGTCCTCGCCCAGGTCGTAGGGCGTGAGCTTGTTGAGCAGCGGGTGGACCGGCGGGCAGTGGTAGCACTCGCTGTAGTTCTCCGCCACGATCTTCCAGTTGGCCCCGACCTCGTAGGTCAGGCGCGCGGCGCGCCGGAGCGTGCCCATGTCGCGGCCGAAGTCGTCGTGGTGGTCGATCCAGTCGCCCATGTACTCGCGGAGCGGTGGCGTCAGCGTCTCGTCTGCGAAGCACAGGAAGACGAAGCCGCCCCAGGTCTCGCACCGGATGGGCGTCAGGCCGTAGGTCTCGAAGCTGAAGTCCTCGAGGTCCTCGGTGTGCTTCGCCCGGACCAGCCGGCCGTCCAGGTCGTAGATCCAGGCGTGGTACGGGCATTGGAAGCGGACCGCCTTGCCGCACTCGCGCTCCTCGACGGCCGTGCCCCGGTGGCGGCACACGTTGTAGAACGCGCGCACGACGCCGTCACGGCCGCGGACGATGATCAGGTTCTCGCCGTTGATGTCCCGCAGGAGGAAGGAGCCGGGCTCCGGGACCTCCTCGGCGCGCCCGACCGCGATCCAGTCCCGCAGGAAGATCTCCTCCCGTTCCCACGCGTAGACCGCCTCGTCGTGGTAGGCGCGGCCGGGCAGGAGCGTGGCTCTGCGGAAGGGCGCCCGGACCCGCGTGATCTCCTCGGGCGAGATGGGTGCGGGCGTGCGCGGGACGGCGGGGACTCCGGTGACCAACGATGCCTCTCCTGCTGGAGCCGAGATCGTAGCGGAGGGCGACGCTCCCGGCGCGACGGGCGGTCAAGAATCCTGGGCCGGGGCACACCTCGGGGCCCCGCAGCGGTCGCCGACCTGGCGGACAGTCATGGTTCGGGGCGCTGCGAGCCGCGGCGGGACGCCTGAGGTCGAGAAGCTGGACTCCGAGTCCAGCCGGAGCGGGCGCGGAGCCGGTTGACGATGACCGGCGCCCTGGTCGCGTCAGCCCAGCGGCACCGTCTGGTGCCACGCCGGCACCTCGACCGTCAGCCCCAGCGCCTCGACCTTCGGGGCCATCGCCGCCTGAGCGGGCGGGTCGCCGTGGACCAGGTACACGCGAGACGGAACCCCGGGGTCGCCGGGGCGCCGGCCGCGAATGAACGCACCCAGCCACGCCAGCAGCTCGGGCTCGTCCGCGTGGGCCGAGAAGCCGTCCAGCGACCGGATCGTCGCCCGGACGGGCATCTCGCGGCCGTTGATCCGCGCCTTGTCCGCGCCGCGCATCAGGTGCCCGCCGAGCGTGCCCTCGCCCTGGTAGCCCACGAACAGGACCGTCGCCGACGGGTCATCGAGCAGGTGCTCGGCGTGGCCCACGGACCGCCCTCCCGTGAGCATCCCGTTGGACGCGATGATCACGTACGGCTTCGATGCACGCCCGATGCGCTCCGACTCCTGGACGTTCTGGATGACCGTCTGCCCCGGGAAGTCGAGCGGCGACCCGTGGGCGGCGAGCAGCGCGGCGGTCTCCTCGTCGTATGCCTCCGGGTGGGCGCGATAGATGTCGGAGGCGTGGCTCGCCATCGGCGAGTCCAGGTAGACGGGAAGCTGCGGGATCCGCCCCGCGTCAAGCAGGCGGTGGAGCTCCCACACGATCTCCTGCGTCCGGCCGATCGCGAACGACGGGATCAGCAGAACGCCCTTCCGCTTCACGGTCTCGCGCACGACCTCGGCGAGCGTCTCGATCGCCTTCTCGGCCGCCTCGTGCTCGCGGCCGCCGTACGTGGACTCGCAGACGACGACGTCGGCATCCGGGACCGGCGTCGGGTCCCGCAGGATCGGCGTTCCCGGTCGCCCGAGGTCGCCGGAGAACACCACGACGGTGTCGCGCCCGGCGCCCGGCGCCGTCAGGCGCATCCGAACGATCGACGACCCCAGGATGTGCCCGGCGTCGAGGAGCGTGACGTGCACGCCGGTCGCGACTTCCTGTTCCGCGCCGTAGGGCACGACGCGGAACATCGGCAGCGTCGCCTCGGCGTCGTCCTCCGTGTAGATCGGCGCGTCCAGGTCCAGGTCCACCTCCGGACCGGCGGCCCGCAGCAGGTCTTCCGGGTCTGGGCCGCCCGGGCTCTCGGCGCCTGTCGCAGCGAGAGCGACGGCCTCGTCGAACAGCCGCTCGTCGCGCGCATCGTCCGCGGCGGCCCGCCCCGGATCCCGGCGCTCGCGCCGCGCCGCGCGCTTGGCGAACTCCTCCTGCAGCTTGGCCGAGTCGAGCAGCACAAGCCTCGCCAGCTCTGCGGTGGCCGCCGTGCAGACGATCGACCCCCGGAACCCCTCCCGGACCAGCAGCGGCAGCAGGCCGCAATGGTCGAGATGCGCGTGGGTCAGGACGACCGCGTCCAGGGTCGCGGGATCCAGGCCGAGCGGCACGCGGTTGCGCATGCCCTCCGCTGGTCCGCCCTGGAACATCCCGCAGTCGACGAGGACGCAGGCGCGGCCGGTATCGACGAGATGGCGCGAGCCGGTGACCGTGCGCGCGCCGCCGAGAAAGGTGAGCTCCATGTGCGGATCCTGACACAACGGGGGCGGCGGAAACGGCTTCCCGCGGCGAGGCAGCGTCGCCTGCGGCAGACGGCTCCGGCCGCCCGCGACGAACCACGGCCCGAGCCTCATGCCCGGCCGCCCGGTACCATCGCCCCGGTGACCCCCGCCACCGATCGCTGGAGCCCCGGCGCCGTCCTGCCGCGCCTGCCCGGCCTCATCGCCGGGCTCGTCGTCTTCGGCATCGGCATCGCCCTCATGGTGCGCGCCGGCCTCGGCCTGGGCCCGTGGGAGGCCTTCCACCAGGGAATCAGCAGGATCACGGGGCTGGAGCTGGGCACCGTGAGCATCCTCGTGGGGATCCCCATCCTCGCCGCCTGGTGGCCGCTGGGCGAGCGACCCGGCGTCGGCACGATCCTGAACATCGTGCTGATCGGGACGGCGACGAACGTGGCGTTGTCCGTGGTGCCGCCGGCGGCGGGTCTGCCGGCGCAGGTGGCCATGATGCTGGGCGGCGTCGTGACCATCGCGATCGGATCCGGGCTCTACCTCGCCGCGGACCTCGGTCCGGGGCCGCGGGACGGCCTCATGACGGGGCTCCACGGGCGGTTCGGCTGGTCGATCCGTCGGGCTCGCACCTCGGTCGAGCTGCTCGTGCTCGTCGCCGGCTTCCTGCTGGGTGGCACGATCGGGGTCGGCACCGTCGTCTTCGCGCTCGCCATCGGGCCGCTCGTCCAGGTCTCGCTGCGGGTGTTCGACCGCGACGGGCGGTTCTCGAGCCGGCGCCTCGCCGCCATCGAGGCGCGCGGCATGACCGGGGAATAGTCCGGGAGCAGGCGACGCTGCCCGGGAACCCCGGTCAGCGCATCCAGTCGGGCGGCCGGCGCCTGGACCGCAGGATGACGAAGTAGGCGATCAGGACGATGAGCAGCGCCGCCACCAGGGCCACGACCGGGACGATGTCGGCCCCGGCCGAGGTCTCGCCGGGCGCGTCCGCGGCGACGTCCGGGGCGGCTGCGACGCCGCCCGGCCGGTACTGGGCCAGGTCATCGGTCCAGATGGTCGTCGCCGTGCAGGCGTTGTCGACGTAGTACTCGGGTCCCGGGCCGTCGGTCAGGAACAACAGGTACCTGTCCGCACCGAAGACCCGGTCGATCGAGGTGGTCACCCCGGGCTCTGGGCCGCCGTGGACCTTGATCACATCGGGGACCGACCCGGCGCCCCGCCAGCGTTCCTCCACCCTGACGCTGGCCCAGCGCCCGCCGTTGTCCACGCCGGTGACGGTCCCCACGAGCACCACGTCTGCCTTCGCCATCGCGTCGGGGATCGAGGCCGGCGACGCGCACGAGGCCAGCACCGGGGCCGCGGCCGGGCCGGGAGCCATGCCGAGCCCGATTGCCAGGAGGAACGCTGCGCCACCGAGGGCGAGCCGGCGACCGCTGGTGCCACGACGCACCGTGTTGCCTCCCGCCACCGGGGTCACCGGGCCCGCCGCCGTCACGCCGCTCCCCGGGTCAGTGGAACGAGCCGACGATGAGGCTGTCCACGGCCACGGCCGCGAACAGGAGCGTCAGGTAGCTGATCGAGAACTTGTAGAGGCGGATCGCCTGGGCGAGCGACCCCTCCGGCGACGATGCCTGCCGCCACAGGACGAACGCCCGCCACAGGAACACGGCCCCGAGGCCGACGGCCGCCACGAGGTAGACGAGGCCCATCCTGGCGACCGCGAAGAAGATCAGGCTGATCGCGACCAGCAGCACCGTGTACAGCGCGATCTGGCGAGCGGTCTCGGGTACCCCCTTGACCACCGGCAGCATCGGAACGCGGGCCGCCTCGTAGTCCTTCCGGATGCGGAGCGCCAGCGCCCAGAAATGGGGCGGCGTCCAGTAGAAGACGATGGCGAACAGCAGCAGGGCGGGGACCTCCACGCGGCCGGTGACCGCCGCCCACCCGATGACCGGCGGCAGCGCCCCGGCGGCGCCGCCGATGACGATGTTCGACGGGGTGGTGCGCTTGAGCATCAGCGTGTACACGACGACGTAGAACGCGATGGCGAGCAGGGTCAGGAACGCGGAGACGAGGTTGACGAAGAAGGCCATCATCGCGATCGAGATCACCCCGAGGATGATCCCGAAGACAACCGCGTTCTCCGGTGGCACGTCGTTGTGCGGGAGCGGCCGGCGACGGGTGCGGGTCATGAGCAGGTCGATGTCGCGGTCCAGGTACTGGTTGATCGCGTTCGCGGAGCCGGCCGCGAGCGTCCCGCAGAGCATCGTCCAGAAGACGAGGCGGAACCACTCCGGCGCGTTCATCCCGGGCAGGTCGCGCGTGGCCAGGACCATGGCCGGGATCGTGGTGATCAACAGCAGCTCGATAATGCGTGGCTTGGTCAGGGCGATGTAGGCACGGACCGTGGCCGAACGAGCCGAGCCGGGGGCGGGGGTCACGTCGCTGGTGGGGGTCACGTCGCTGGTGGGGGTCACGTCGCTGGTGGGGGTCACGTCGCCGGCGACCGGGATTGGGACCGGGACCGCGGCGGAGCCGCCGCCGGAGCCGCCCGAGAGACCGGTCCCGTCGGGGCCGCCGGGCCCCGTTGCGACGGGCGCGTCCGCGCTGCCCGACATGCGCGCCTCGTAGTAGGCGGCCACGGCCAGCGCGACGGCGAGCGCCCAGATGATCGCGCCCAGGGCGAGGTGCAGCGTCTGGGTCCACTGCGCGAGACCCGTGAGGACCTGGAGCCCGCCGATGACCGCCTGGAGCGGGAACAGCAGAGCCGCCGCCAGGCCGAGGCGTACGAGGACCGGGTGCCGGCGCTGCGTGCGCCACGCGACCCACCCGGTGCCCACGACGATGAGGCCGACGACGGCGGCGACCCAGCGGTGCAGCACGTGCGCGGAGTTCGCGTCGGTGAGCGCCGGGAAGAGCGAGCCGCCCATCAGGGGCCAGTCCGGGAACACGTACCACTGTGAGGTGGCCGTGACGTTGGAGCCGAACAGCAGCAGCGCGAACGTGGCCGCCGCGCTGAAGGCGGCGAGCAGCGTGAACCGCTGGCTGCCCCCGCGCCCGGCGATGCGTGCCGGGTAGCCGCTCCGCACGAACAGGTACACGAGCAGGCCCAGCAGCGACATCGCGGCGGCGAGGTGCGCCGTGACGGACTCCCCGGAGTTGTTGAGGCGGACCGTCTCCTTGCCCAGCCAGGCCTGGAACCCCACCAGCACGACGGCGGCGAGGCTCGGCCAGAGGATCGAGCGGCGGTCCCCGTAGTCCCGCCACGCCAGGAACGCGACGCCGAGGATCAGGAGGCCGATGGTGGCCGCGACGGTGCGATGCCACCACTCGAGCCACGCCTTGTAGTCGTCCGTCGGCGGGATCAGCGCCCCGTGGCAGGTGGGCCAGTCCGGGCAGCCCATGCCGGAGCCCGTGGCGCGCACGACCACGCCGAGGGTGACGAGGAGCACGGTCGCCACGATCGTGACGAGGGTGAGCTTCTGGTAGCGGGTCACGGGGTGGAGCGTCGTCCTCCGGCCAAACGGAGTTGGGCACACGGGGGTTGGGCACGGCGAGGTTCCGCGGGGTTGCCGGGCACATCTTAGGGCCTCACGTCGCGCGGGGCCGTTCGGGTGGCTTGCCGGGGCGGTCCAGGTGGCGGCCGGGGGCAATTCCGGCGCGACGGAGCACATCCGGCTACCCTCCGCGCATGCGCCGCCTCGCCCCCGTCCTCATCGGCCTCGTGACGATCGCTCTCGCCGCCTGCGGCGCGAACGGCTCGTCGGCTCCCTCCTCGCCCGCGTCCGCCCCTGCGTCCGTCACGGCCCTCTCCCCGGGCGCCTCTGCCGGATCATCCGCGGGCACCGGCAGCCCGAGCGTCATCCCGGTGATCGTCACCCAGCAGTCCGTCGTCGGGCCCAACCGGTTCGTCTTCTCGTTCCTCGACCCCCAGACCAACCTGCCGGCCGGGGCGCCGGATCGCACGGCCTCCGTCGCGTTCATCGCCCCCGGCGAGACGACCCCGGGCACCGCCACGCCGGCGACGTTCGTGTGGGCGATCAAGGACGTCCGCGGCGAGTACGTCGCCAACGTGGACTTCCCCTCCGCGGGTGACTGGAAGGCCGTGTTCATCACGGAGGCGCCGGGCAAGGCCCAGGAGGCGATCGGCGTCGCGTTCCAGGTCGCCGCCAAGGGCACGACGGTGGCGGTCGGGGAGCCGGCCCCGGCCTCGAAGACCCCTATCGCGACGGACGTGGGCGGCGATCTGCGCATGATCTCCACGGACCCGAAGCCGGATCCGAACTTCTACAAGGTCTCGGTCGCTGACGCACTGGCGCGCAAGACGCCGTTCGTGCTGGTCTTCGCCACCCCGGCCTTCTGCCAGAGCGCCCAGTGCGGCCCCACGCTGAACCTGGTCAAGTCGGTGGCCCAGACGTCACCGTCCTCCGTGGCGTTCATCAACGTCGAGCCCTACCAGATGACCTGGACAGACGGCAGGCTCCAGCCCGTGCTGGACGCGAACGGGCAGCTGCAACCGGTGGCGTCCGTGAACGAGTGGGGCATCCTCACCGAACCGTGGGTCTTCGCAGTGGACCGCAACGGGATCGTCCGCGGGTCGTTCGAGGGCGTCATCAGCGAGGCCGAGCTGCAGAACGTGGTCAAGGAGATCGCGGCGTCCTGACCGGCGCCGGCACGAGCCGCTACCCGGCGGAAGCGTCCTCGAGGCGGTAGACCACCAGCCGGCCGCCGTCGGCGCGGAAGTAGACGCGGACCGGGGTCGATCCCGCGAGGTGCTCCGCCAGGTGTCCTGGCGGGAATTCCGTCCCATTCTCCAGGGTGCCGATCTCGAACGCGAGCTCCCGGCCGTCACCGGTCCGGAGCGTGAAGCCCTTGACGTCCGTCAGGCCCTTGGCATCGATGGTGAGGAGCACGCCGGTCACCGGCGACGTCTGGGGAGCGGGGGATCCGCTGGCCGGGACCTCGATCGACGCGGTGGCCACAGGCCCCAGGGAGGGCTTCGGCGTTGCCGTCGCCGCACAGCCGGTGACCGCGACCGCAAGGAACAGCCCGGCCGCGTGCACCACGAAGACCGCAACCGTCCCACGCACGGTCCGGCCCGTGCTCACGACGGCGCCAAACCCGTGCCGCTGCTCCCCGGCTTGACGGCGGGCTCGCCGGCGGCGCACCGCGGGCAAGTGGCCGCACCCGGTTCGTACGTCGGGAGCTGCAGGCGCCACAAGGCGCGCAGCGGGTAGACGCGGCCGGTGACGGGCGAGGTTATCGCGGACAGGCCCCCGGAGCGGTCCACGATGACGGCGCACTCCACGATCTCGCCGCCCAGCGCCTCGACGGCCGGGATCATCGCCATCAGCGAGCCACCGGTCGTGAGGATGTCGTCCACCAGGAGGACGCGCTCGCCGGGAGTGATGGTGAAGCCGCGCCGGAACTCGCGCCGGATGGCGCCGTCATCCTGCGAGGCCACCTCCTCGGCGAAGATCGCGCGGGTGCCCAGTTGGCGGCCCGTCTCGAAGGCGAGCATGACGCCGCCGGTGGTCGGACCGGCGACCAGGTCCACGTCCGGGGTCCCGTCCTCGCGGCGGTGGGCGCCGGCCCAGAAGCCGCACAGCTCGCTGGTTGCGGCCGGATCCTGCAGCACCTGGAACTTCTCCAGGTAGGCGTCCGAGTGCCGGCCGCTCTTGAGCGTGAAGTGGCCCTCGCGGAGGGCGCCGCTGGTCCTGAACAGTGCCTCCGTCCGGGCGGCGATGGCTCGGTCCGCCGTCTCGCTGAGGGTGCGTCGCAAGGTGGTCATCGCGGGGGATTCTATGCGGCCCGAGGCCGAACCGTCCGAGTCCGGCCGGGCGGCGGGTCTGGTCCGGTCGCGCGGCGGGTCTGGACCGGCCGGGCGGCGGGTCTGGTCCGGCCGCGCGCGCCCGAGCCGTCCGGCCGGGCGGCCGGTCCGCCACGCGTACCAACGGACCTGGTGCAAGGCGGGTGCGAGGGGCGAGAGCCTGACAGTCACCAACCGGGCTGGTGCAAGTCAGGGCCGGCGGCTCAACGGCAGGCGAAGTGCTCCGAGAACCGTGCCGCCTGAGCGTGACCGGTCCTCGCGCGGGTACCACGGTTGACAGGACGGTGGCAGAACCTCGCCGACCACCAGCCGCGTTGGTAGCTGGCAGTGTCTCGGGCCAGGGGGCGCGTCATCGGCTCGGCGTGCCACTCATGCCCGGCGCCCGGGGTCGGCCCGTCAGGCGGTCAGGGCATCAAGCAGCGAGTCCCAGCCGGCGAGGTATGCGTCCACGTCGTCGTCGGCCGCCGGCACGGAGCACACCGGCCCGGCGCCCACGATCGCCTCCCACACGCCCCGGTTCGCCAGCCACACCCTGATCAGGCGCGTCAGCAGCTCGTCCGCGCAGGCGCGCCCCTCGGCGCCGGTCCGGATGGGCGTGGGCCGGAACGTGTAGCCGGACCGCGGGCCCAGGTGGTGGATGTGCCACGGCAGCCCGTGCGCCCGAACCGAGGCGTCCATGCCCGTCGCGAGCCGCGCGCCCAGGCGCTGCGTGTGCGCGTACGCCTCGGGCGTGAGGATCTCGGTCATCACCGCGCGCGCCGCCGCCATCGCGAGCGCGTTGCCGAAGATCGTGCCGCCCGTGGCGACCAGGTTCGCCCGCTCGCCGTCCGGGCCCTTGCGCTGCTCCAGGACCGCGGCGATCTCGTCGGTCATGCCCCACGCACCGAACGGCAGGCCGCCGGCGATGGACTTGCCGATCGTGACAAGGTCGGGCCGCAGCCCCCACTGCGCCGTGAGGCCGCCCGGCCCGACGACCTGCGTGTGCGTCTCGTCCATCGCGAGCAGCGTGCCGGTCTCGCGGGTGATGCGCCGGACCTCCTCGTGGAAGTCCGCGTCCGGCAGCAGCAGGCCGATGTTGTTGGTGATCGCCGGCTCGGTGAGCACGATGGCGATGTCGCGCCGCTCGAGCGCCCGGGCCAGGGCCGTCGGATCGTTGAACGGGACCAGGGCGGTCCCGCCCGCGGTTCCGGCAGGGACGCCGCGCTCCTCCGCGACCACGCGGCCGTCCGCGTCCAGCTCCACCAGGGCTTCGTCGAGGTGGCCGTGGTACTTGCCGTCGAACATGAGCACGCGGTCACGCCCGGTGAAGACGCGAGCGACGCGGATCGCCTCGGTGTTCGCGTGGGTCGCGGAGCTCGTGTACTGCCACTTCGGGAGGCCGAAGCGGTCTCCGAGTAGCTCCGAGACGACGATCGCGTCCTCGTCCGGCAGGAGGAACTGGTTGCCGCGGGCCATCCGATCGGCGACGGCGCGGACCAGCGGCTCCGGCGCATAGCCGCAGAACATCGACATGTCGGCGATGTTGAAGTCGCGGTAGGTGTGGCCGTCCACGTCCGTGAAACGGGCGCCCTTCCCCTCGGCCACCCACATCGGCAGGTGGTGGTAGCTGCCGACGAGCCAGGCCATCGGGACGCCGTTCGGCATCACCTCACGTCCACGTGCCATCAGGGCGGCTGATCGGGCATGCTCGGCTGCGAAGCGTGCGTCCTCGGCGTTCTTGAGCCTGCGGACATGCTCGCGGTTCACGCCGGATCTCGCTGCTTCGTCAGTCACCGCCGGAGTCTACCCGCGAGCCAACGAGCTACGGAACGGTGACCCGAGTCGGTCGGCGGCGATCATCGCCGTGGCGCCGGCGGAACGACCCGCACCGTCGTCGCGGGGTCGAGGCTCGCGACAACACCCCAAGCTGGCGCGACGCCGGGAGGCGCCATGTGCCGGACGAGGAATGGGCCGGCAAGCGACGCCGGGGCCGCCGCGAGCCCGAGCGAATCGTCGACCATGACCTCGGTGGCGTCACCGGTGCCGGGTTGGCCGTCCGGCCGCGGGCTGGCATCGGCCAGGACGGGGCGCGTGTCGGCACACGGTGATGCGGCCAAACCCTGACACGAGGCCAGCGATGACCGGCCGCCGAGGAGCCACCCGCCCACGACCGCGATCTCATTGGGGCCTGCCGCCACGCCTTCCCGGAGGAGCTCCGTGACCGTGAGCTGCGTGTCCGCACCGTGCGTGACCCAGCCCAGAAGCTCCAGCTGGCCACCGGTCACCCGGAACGCCATCGGCCGGTCCGCCGTGTCTCGCTGGATTGTCGCGATCGCCTCGTGCGCGATCATCGCGCCCGCGAGCGCCACCCCGGCGCCATCGAGCCCCTGGAGCTGCAGCCCGTAGCAGTCCTCCGGCATCGGGCTCGGGCACGGCAACGGCTGCAGCTCCAGGACGCCCGTCACGAGGACGATCTGCCCATCAAGGGAGCCGTCCGCCAGCCCGGCCCGAAGCTCGTCCATCGTCATCGTCGGGATCACCGGCCAGGGCACGGCGGTCGGAGAGGTCGGGACGGTCGGCGTGGTGGCTGCCGCAGCTGCCGACGAGGCTGGGGTGCCCCCGGACGCTGCCCCCGCCGTTGGCGTCGCCGGGCCGATGGTGAGCCTTCCGCCCATGACTGCCAGCACCAGCACGGCGACGAGGCCGATCGCCGCCCAGCCCGTCGGCGCCTTGGACCGGCGGGACCCTACCAGGACCGGCAGCACCGCGAACCCGGCGGCACCCTTCGGGGCTCGCATCTCGCCGCGCACGGCCGCCAGGACGTCGCGTGCCGCGCT
>Ga0302323_100003183_pt1 | contig 13349 bp, 6 predicted proteins | sample Fen_T0_3_FD_201950 | JGI IMG/M metagenome (GOLD analysis project Ga0302323, IMG submission 201950) | Peat permafrost microbial communities from Stordalen Mire near Abisko, Sweden - Fen_T0_3 | ecosystem: Environmental > Terrestrial > Soil > Wetlands > Permafrost | place: Sweden: Abisko... | reverse complement strand
GGAATTGCACCAGGGCAAGAACAACCGGTGGAACGTCCACTCGTTCGTCCGTTCCAGCAATGCGGACACCGGCGCCACCTTGAACATCAGCGACTTCCTCAAGGATCTGACCGCCAATCGTGGCCTGGCGAGCAGCAAGTACCTGACCAGCATCCAGGCCGGCACCGAGATCTTCCTCGGCAGCGGGCGTCTCGATACCGACCAGTACTACTGCACCATCCAATAGTGTAGCGTTCGGACCCATGGTCCGTCGCACTGCCGTCTCGCTCGTACTTGCCACGCAACTGGCCTGCGCCCACCGCGCGCGTAGGCCAGAGGTTTGTGCAGAGCCGGCCACGGCCCGACCCGCGCCGACCGCCCCGAAGGCCGTGCGTGGAAGAGCCCTCGAACAGCTTCAGCGCGACTTCGTGGAGCTGCGCTTCGGGATGTTCATCCACTTCGGAATCCTCACGTTCACCGGCAAGTGGGGCGACGGGAACCTGGACCTCGCGCGGTTCAATCCCACGGGGTTCGATCCCGGCCAGTGGGCCGACGCAGCGGTCGCCGCAAAAATGAAATACGGCGTCCTCACCACCCGGCATCACGACGGCTTCGCCCTGTGGCCTACCAAGGCGGGCAAGTACAACGTGGCTCACCTTCCCTGGCGCCAAGGTCAAGGGGATGTGGTCGCCGAATACGTGACGGCCTTTCGCAACCGGGGACTTCTGCCAGGGCTCTACTACTCGATCTGGGACATCACCCACGGGGTTGCCGACGGACAATTGACGCCTGACAAGCTGGCGTACGTCAAGACCCAGCTCACCGAGCTGCTCAGCAACTACGGTCCCATCCCTGTCCTGGTGATGGATGGCTGGTCCTGGCAGATGGGCCACCATGCCGTCGCGTACGAGGAAATCCGCAACCTGGTGAAGTCGCTGCAACCCAATTGCCTGCTGACCGACCACACCCACTTGGCCGACCCGTGGGACGTGGACGTCGTCAGCTTCGAGGAGCCCAAGGGTGCCTGGTCGCCCGTGGGAAACGCCTATCCCGGCCAGCAAGGACAGAAGGTCAACGCCGCGGGCGGCAATGACTGGTTCTGGGGGCCGGGCATGGGTGATCTGATGACCGTGGATGATATCGTCAAACGACACCTGGGTGATCTCGAAAGCAAGTGGACCAACTTTCTCCTCAATTGTCCGCCCAACCGGGATGGGCTGCTCGATCCGGACATCGTCAAGCTGCTGAACGACGTGGGCGCCGCCTGGTCACCCGACCTCGCGCGCCCGCCCCTACCCGCACAAGGGCCACAGAACGAGCGCCCCTATACCCCGGTGTCAGCCACCGCCAGCAGCGGGAACGCGAAAGACGCCATCGACGGCAAGAACGACCAGGGCTTGTACAGCATGTGGCAGCCCACCGGGGCGCTGCCGCAGTCGCTCACCCTAGACCTCGGCCGCGTGCGGCCCGACCTGGGCTGGCTCGCGGTGCTGCCACGCTACCACGACGAAAAAAGTAGCACCGACGGCAACGTGACGTGGTACCGGATTCTCACCAGCAGCGACGGCGACGACTTCGAAGAGCGGGCCGCCGGGCCATGGACGGCAGACGGCAGAATGAAGGTCGCCACGTTTGCGTCCACAGCCGCACGCTACGTGCGTTTCGAGATCCGTGGCGCGAACGGTAGCCCGGCGGTCACGGAAGTGACCGTCGGCGCGCAAAAGTAGGGCCTCACACACCCATGAGCCATTTTCCGCCGCGGCGTTACTACTGAATCAACGGTCGCTCGCCACGGGCTGCGCCCGCAAACCTCGGGATGAAGACACCCATGTACCCATCTTCGGCTCCACTGCGACTGATCGCCATCCTCTGTTCCCTTTCCACCATGGGGTGCTTGAGGCCACCTCCCCGGGCGACCGGGTCCGTTGCTTCCGCCTCGACCGCAGCGCCACCACCCCTCGAGAAGATGGTTGACCTCGACGCGTGGACAGCACAGCAGACGATGAGCCCCGGCATCAACATCGGCAACACGCTCGACAACACCACCCTCTGGGAAACCGGCTGGGGCAATCCTTTCATCACGAAGGAATACGTGCAAAGCCTGGCACGGCTCGGGTTCAGGACGGTTCGCCTGCCCGTGGCGTGGAATACCTACGCGTACGAGGGACGGATCCAGCCCGAGAAGTTCGCGCGCGTGAGCGAAGTCATCAGCTGGATCACGGGCGCTGGCATGTTCTGCGTGCTCAACATCCACTGGGACGGCGGTTGGGTCGATTCCGACGTCAAAGAACGCTACGGCGACACCTTCCACACGTTCAGCGCTGATGCCGAGGCAAGATTCCGCTCCTATTGGGAACAGATAGCCACCTTCTTCGCTGGCAAAAGCGAGAAGCTGATCTTCGAAGGCATCAACGAGGAAACCAACTTCGAAGGTGAAGGTTCGACCCAGAAGGCCTACGCCACCCTCACCCGCGTGAACCAGCTCTTCATCGACACGGTTCGCAAGACCGGTGGCAACAACGCCAAGCGATTGCTCATCGTCACGGGCTACTCCACCGACATCGCGAAGACCTGCGCGCCCATCTACAAGATGCCCACGGACATCGTGCCCCATAAGCTCTTCATTTCGGTCCACTACTACACCCCCTGGCAATTCTGCGGCATGACCGAGGACGCCGACTGGGGAAAGATGATGCCCACCTGGGGAACGCCCGAGAATGTCAGCGAGCTGAACAAGCTGTTCGACCTGATGGGTGACTTCGCCAAGCGCAACGATGTGCCCGTCTTCATCGGCGAGTTCGGTGTGGTCGCCAAGAAAGAGTCGGCATCGCGGGTGCGCTGGCTGTCGGCCGTATGGAAGGGCGCCCTTGCGCGCAGGATGATTCCCGTTCTGTGGGACACCGGCGAGGCGATCTCACGCCACGATCCCTATGCAGCGGGTGCTGATCTGTCGCAGTCCCTGCGAGACGTCGCGCCCCCTTCAGCGGCACCTGCGCCAACCACGAAGTAGGCCACGCCACCCCGGCTCGCATCGCGAGAATCGGAGGGAAGCGAAAGAGTCTTCGCGCCTGCGAAGCTGCTTTCGCGCCTCGTCCACACATCGCTTCCCCACCGCTTAAGTGGACTATCTTAGTCCTCTTTTACATTGACGACCGTCGGTGGCGCCCCCTATTCTCAAGCCCACACAAGGTTCGCGGAGCGAGAGACACCGGAGGGGGACTGGCAATGCAAGACGATTCCACGACAGCCAGAGCGTCTTATCTCGTCGGCATCGACGTCGGCTCCACCACGGTAAAGGCCGTGGTGGTCGATCCGGTGTCGCACGAGATACTTTGGTCCGACTATCAACGACATCAGACACGGCAGGCAGAGAAAGGGCTGGAGCTTCTCGAAGCGATCCTAGCCAAATTTCCTGATCTCGCCGAGACGCCTTCCAAAGCGCGAGCGTTCATCACCGGTTCGGGCGCCTCGCCTCTGATCGAGCCCGTTGGCGCTCGCTTCGTGCAAGAGGTGAACGCGGTCACGCTGGCGGTGGAGCGTCTTTACCCCGACGTCGGCTCGGTGGTCGAGCTCGGTGGCCAGGACGCGAAGATCATCATCTTCAAAGAGGGCAAGGACGAAGCCGGACGAAGCACCGGCAAGACGGCGATCGCATCGATGAACGACAAGTGCGCATCGGGCACTGGGGCCACCATCGACAAGTGCTTCATCAAGGTTGGCATGCCCGCCGCCGACGCCGGACAGTTACGTTTCAGTGACGAAAAGCTCCACCACGTGGCGGCCAAGTGCGGGGTGTTCGCCGAAACCGACATCGTGAACTTGGTCAAGGCCTCCATCCCCTCAAGTGAGATCATGTGCTCCCTCGCGGACGCCATCGTGATGCAGAACCTGTCGGTGCTCACACGTGGGAACACGCTCCGCCACCGGGTCCTGTTGCTCGGCGGGCCGAACGCGTACCTGCCTTTTCTCCAGGACTGCTGGCGCAAGCGTATCCCCGAAACCTGGGCATCGCGCGGCTATGACTACCCGAAGGATCGACCTATCGAGGAGCTGATCTTCGTTCCACCCAAAGCGGAATACTATGCAGCCTTCGGGGCTGTCATGTACGGCCTTCAGGAGCCAGGACAAACCGGGCTGTTCCACGGGCTCGAGGGTCTGCGTGCCTTCATCGCTTCGGGCCGCAAAGCCAAGTTGGGCGATGCCGCAGGACCGCCGCTGGCGCGTACGAAAGACGAGCTGGAAGACTTCCGCATTCAGTACAAGATTCCCCGCTTCGAAGCGACCAAGCTCGAACGCGGAAGCAAGGTCCGGGTGGTCATCGGCATGGACGGCGGGTCCACCTCGTCGAAGGCCGTGGTGATCGACGAAGAGCGCAACATCCTCAAGAAGGAATACCAGCTCTCCAAGGGTAACCCGATTCAGGACGTGAAGGAAATCCTGGCGCGCCTGAAAGACTGGGCCGATGGCGAGGGTGCCACGCTGGACGTGGTCGGGTTCGGGGCGACCGGTTACGCCGCGGACGTTTTGGAGAAGACGGTCCGCGCGGACGCCAACTTGGTGGAGACCGTGGCGCACATGGCTTCGGCGACCACCTACTTCGGCGACGTGGACGTGGTCTGCGACATAGGCGGGCAGGACATCAAGGTCCTCTTTCTACAAAACGGCGACATCAAGAATTTTCGACTGTCGAACCAGTGCTCGGCGGGCAACGGCATGTTGTTGCAGGCGATGGCGGACCAGTTTGGAGTTCCCATCACCGAATATGCCGAGACCGCCTTCGCCGCCTCGCTGTCGCCGCGCTTCAGCTACGGCTGCGCGGTCTTCCTCGATTCGGATCGCGTGAACTTCCAGAAGGAAGGTTACGCCAAGGAGGAGCTGCTGGCGGGGCTGGCCCAGGTGTTGCCGAAGAACGTATGGCAGTACGTGGTCCAGATCCCTCGCATGGCCGCGCTCGGCCGGCGTTTCGTCCTTCAGGGCGGCACACAGTACAACCTGGCCGCCGTGAAGGCGCAGGTCGACTACATCAAGGAACGCGTGCCCGGCGCCGAGGTGCTGGTTCACCCTCACTGCGGCGAAGCCGGCGCCATCGGTGCGGCCTTCGAGGCGCTGCGCGTGGTCAAGCGTCGCGGCCACTCTACCTTCGTCGGCCTCGACGCGGCCATCCTGATGGAGTGGGAAGCACGCAACGATGAGAGTACGCGCTGCCACTTCTGCGCCAACAACTGCGCACGCACTTTCATCGACACCCACACGCCCGACGGCAGTCAGGCCCGTTACATCAGCGGCTTCTCGTGCGAGAAGGGAACCGTCGAGTCGAAGGACGCCATGCTGGCCATCGCCACCGAGCGCAAATCGGTGATGAAGCGGTTCCCGAACCTGGTGGACTACGAAGGGCGCATGCTGTTCCGTCACTTCTACGACCCGCAGCCCTTGCCCGACGACGGCGCATCCATGGATGACGTCGCCGTCGAGAAGACCCTACTCGGGGTTCGGCGGCAGACCGCCACGCGCCAGTTTCACCGCTCCTCCCCCGAGGCGCTCGATCGTCGCCGCAAGCTACGCATCGGCATTCCTCGAATGCTCAACATCTGGTCGACGGCGCCGTTCTGGCGGACCTATTTCGAGACGCTGGGAATGCCCAGGGGCAACATCGTGTTCTCCGACACCACGTCGGAAGAGATGTGGATCGAAGGCGGCAAGTACGGCTCCGTGGATCCGTGCTTCCCCGCCAAGGTCGGGCAGGCCCATGTGCACAACCTGCTTTTCCACCATCATTCGCCCGAGCTGCCGCTCGACTACATCTTCAACCCCAGCCTCACCCACGTGCCGTCGTTCGTGAAGAATGCCCAGGACTACACGTCCTGCCCCATCGTGGCCGGCTCGCCCAACGTGCTCAAGGCGGCTTTCACCAAGGAGATGGATTTCTTCACCCAGCGCGGAATCCGCTACCTCGACGCGGCCTACACGTTGATCGAACCCCACCTTCTGCGCCGCCAACTCTTCGAATCGCTCGGCGAAGTCCTGCAAATGACCGAGGACGAATCGGACTTCGCGTGCACCGAGGCATTCACGGCCATGAAGAGGTTCGACCAGGACCTGGAATTCAGGGGTCGTGAAATCCTGGATCAAGTGGAACGGGAAAACCGCGTGGCGCTGCTGCTCCTTGGCCGCCCCTACCACCTCGACCCGGGCCTGAACCACGGCGTGCTCGAGGAGTTCCAGTTGCTCGGCTTCCCTGTGCTGAGCATCCGCTCGATTCCCAAGGACGAAGAGTATCTGTCGCCCTACTTCGCCGAAGATCTGGCTGCGGGGCGTATCAAGAGCCCGCTCGAAATCAGCGACGTTTGGCCTGAGAACTACTCGTCCAACTCGGCCATGAAGGTCTGGGCCGCGAAATTCGCCAGCCGGCACCCGCATGTGGTCGTGCTGGATCTGTCGTCGTTCAAGTGCGGCCACGACGCCCCCACCTACGGCATCATCGACAGCGTGATCACGGCCGCGGGAACGCCCTACTCGGCCCTGCACGACATCGACGCCAACAAGCCCGGGGGTTCGATCAAGATTCGCGTGAAGACCTACGCGCACAGCCTGGGTCTGTACCAGGAGCGCCTGCAGGACATGGCGCAAGCCAAGGTGGAGCTTGCCCACAACATCGACCTCAAGCGCCTCGAGCTTCTGCGTCGCAAGCAGCACGAGCTCGGTGCCCGCGCCCTCGGTGATACCGGCATAGCACGGCAGATCGCCGACCTGGTGGAACGGGTGGGCCGTTACGAGCTCGACAACAGCGAAAATGCGGAACGCGCGAAGGCCCTGGCGGCCAACGCGGCCCGCGCGGAGATGGGTTTGGTTCGTTTGGGCGTGCGGCAGGGCGACAGCATCGCTCGGCTCTGATTTCGCCTCTGGTGAGGAAGGAGTGGTCATGAATGCAATGGACAACGCACAGGCCAAGCAAGCGCCTGTACTGAACGATAAAGTGACGTCGGCGGGCTTCGACAGGGCCGCCGAGCTATCCGACCTGGAAGCCGAGCTCGACGCCTTCGAACGACAAGAGAAGGAGCGGCTGGGTCTTCCCGCATCCGATCGCCACTGGCGGGATTCCATGGTGAATCCGCAATTCAAGAAGAGTGAACGTGCCAACACCACGCTGCTGGTTTCGGGCCTGACCGCCGCACACGATCACCTGGTCAAGGCGGCCCTCCGCGGGCTCGGCTACAACGTGGAGGTCATCGACGTCCCCGACTACGAGGCGCTTCGCTATGGCAAGGAGTTCGGCAACCGCGGCCAATGCAATCCGACCTATTTCACGGTCGGGAACCTGGTCAAGCACCTGACCGAGCGCTGCCGCGACGAGGGGCTTTCCCAGGCCGAAGTGGTCCAGCGGTACGTGTTCCTGACCGCCGGCGCGTGCGGCCCCTGTCGCTTCGGCATGTACGCCACCGAATACCGCAAGGCCCTGCGAGACGCCGGCTTCGACGGCTTCCGAATCATGCTGTTCCAGCAGCAGGGCGGCCTTGCCCAGGCCACGGGCGAAGATGCCGGTCTGGAATTCACCCCACGGTTCTTCATCGGTCTTCTGCTCGCGCTGATGGCTGGCGACGTGCTGAACGGCATCGGGTACCGCGTACGCCCGTTCGAGGTCGAGCCCGGCAGCACGGACCGTGCGCTTAAGGCTGCGCGCGAACACGTGCAAAACGCCCTCTCCGGCGGAAAGTTGCTTCCGTTGGTGTTGCCCCTGGCGCTGTGGAAGGCGCGCCAAGAGCTCGGCGCGGTGAAGTGCGACTACACCCGCCCGCTGCCCCGCGTGTCCATCATCGGTGAATTCTGGGCCATGACCACCGAGGGCGACGGCAACTACAAGCTGCAGCGATTCCTCGAATCCGAGGGCGCCGAGTGCGACGTCCAGCTGGTCACCAACTGGCTGCTCTACAACGTGTGGGAAGCCCGCTACGACACCCGCACGCGCGCCTATCTGCGTGGCCAGGATCAGGCCGCCGCCAGCTTCAAGGGCAACGCGGCGCGGGTCGAGTTGCACCGCCTCACCCTGTGGGCCGCCGATCAAGCCTTGCGAGGCGTGTTCCAAGCCTTCGCTGGCCTCACCGGATTTGCCGGCTACAAGCTGCCCAACATGGACGAAATCGCCGCGGTCGCTCACCAGCACTACGACAATCGCCTGCGTGGCGGCGAGGGGCACATGGAGGTGGGCAAGTTCATCCTCAACGTGCTTCACAACAAGTCGCACATGACCTTGTCGGTGAAGCCCTTCGGGTGCATGCCGTCGTCGGGCATTTCCGACGGTGTGCAGAGTCTTATCACCGCGCGCTTTCCGCAAAGCCTTTTCTGCGCCATCGAAACCTCGGGCGACGGCAAGGTCAACGTGCAAAGCCGGGTTCAGATGTCGGTGTTCAAAGCACGGCAAAAGGCCGCGACCGAATACCAAGAGACGATGGACAGGCTTGGCATCACGCAGGACCGGCTGCAGGCATTCCTGGCCGAGCATCCGAGCTACGCGAGTCCCCTGCATCGTTCGCCCCATGGTGGGGCCGGAACCGCGGTGGACCGCTTGGTCGAGGTCGCTCCGCTGCTGGGCAAGTCCCCATCGCAAGTTCGCATCGAGGAGGCGCGACGCCGAGGACGCGCCATGGTCACGACGGCGCGCAACCTCGGCAAGCGCACCCTCGCCGGCGCCAAGCACCTGCGAACCGAGTCGGGCTCGCTGTGGGGACGGCTCAAAGACTCGCTCACCAAGCCGGCGGCAACACCGTCGCCCGTACCGCCCGCGCCCGACAAGCCCATGCCGGTGCGGTCGTCAAAGCTGACCGTCGTTCAGCCCGGCGCTGCGGAGGCCCCGACCGTCGAGCTGCGCCGACCCACGCCCGCGACGAAGGCGCCCGAGGTGAAGACGCCGCCTCTACCGGTCAGCGAGCCGTCGACTGATCCGGCGAGCGCGCTCAGCGTTGCCCGCGGGGTTGGTACTGCGCCTCGGGACTTCCACTGGCTGAAGGAGAACATTCCCTGCCAGTCGGCCTGCCCAGCGCACACAGATATTCCCGCCTACCTCAAGGCGATTGCCGACGGCCGCCACCGCGACGCCTACGAGATCAATTTGCGGGACAACGTCTTCCCGGGCGTCATGGGGCGCGTGTGCTCGCGCCCGTGCGAGGCCGCGTGCCGACACGGCTGGGAGGGTCTTGGCGAGCCTGTGGCTATTTGCTGGAGCAAGCGCGCTTCGGCCGACTTGCACGGCGGCGAGCCCATGGTGCTTCCACCTTTGGCATCACCAACCGGACGACGCGTGGTCGTAGTCGGTGGTGGGCCTGCGGGGCTGGCCGCGGCTCGGACGCTGGCGCTGCTTGGACACAAGGTGGTGGTACTCGAGCAACATGCCAAGCCCGGCGGCATGATGATTCAGGACATCCCGGAGTTCCGGCTGCCACGCGAGGTCGTCGAGCTGGAAATCGAGCAGATCCGCCTGACCGGCGTCGAGATCCGCTGCGGGGTTGCCCTCGGCCGCGACGTGACCCTGGCCGAGCTCGAGACCAGCTACGATGCCGTGGTCCTCGCGGCGGGAACCTTCCGACCCAACCACCTCGACCTTCCCGGCAAACAGCTCACCGGCATCCAGCACGGTCTCGACTTCCTCCTTCGGGTGGGCCAAGGCGAAACGATCGAGCTTGGCCCGAACGTGCTGGTCATCGGCGGTGGCTTCACGGCGATGGATTGCGCCCGCACAGCAGCCCGCCTGGGCGCTGACACCATCCAGCTCGGGGAAGCCCCGGGCGGACGCGATCAGATTCCGGCGCTCAAGCTGGGCGCCGAAACCGTGCGGGTTCTCTACCGTCGGTCGAAGGAGGAAATGCTCATCACCCCGGGCGAGGTCGAGGATCTTCAGCACGAAGGCATGGACCTCGAAATCATGGTGGCGCCCGTCGCCTACCTGGCCGGCGACGATGGACGCGTGCGCGGCATGCGCTTCGTGCGCACGCAGATGGGAGCGACCGACGCATCGGGCCGGCGTAAGCCGGAGCCCATTGCCGGAAGCGAATTCGAGCTTCCGGCGACCACCGTGCTGCTGGCGACCGGGCAGTTTCCCGATGGGACCATCGTCGGCAAGGACAGCCAGGACCTCGTCGGCAAGGATGGCTGGCTAACCAGCGGTTCGGCCCACCGAACCGTTCGCAGCAAGGTGTTTGCGGCCGGCGATTTCGCCACCGGCGCACGCTCACTCATTGATGCCATCGCGCACGCCAAGGAGTGTGCCACCACGGTCGACGAGCACCTGATGGGGCGGCGACGCATGCAGGAGATAGCCCTGGTGGAGGACTCGCGAGCGACGCTCCGAACCCGCGAGATGGACGCCGCTCCGAGGCGCAAGATGCGCCTTCTGCCAGTGCTCGACCGAACCTTGCGTTCCGAGGTCGAACAGGGTTTCGATCGCGAACGAGCCGCCGACGAGACCACTCGCTGTTACCTCTGCCACAACAAGATGGAGATCGATCCGGCCTTGTGCACGAGCTGCGATCTGTGTCTCAACGTCAAACCACGCGCAGATTGCATCGTCAAAGTCAGCGGCTTCGCCTACGACGACGCTGGCCGCATTTCGGGCTTCACCCGTGCGACCGAGGAAGACAAGAACCCGCGCATCTGGATCAATCAAGCCGACTGCATCCGATGCGGCGCCTGCATCGACGTCTGTCCCGACGACGCCATCAGCGTCCAGAAGGTCAGCCTGAAAAACGTGATGATGGCGAAGAGCTGAACGAAGCGGGACCGGCCTGGCGCCTACAGCAGGTGGGCGCCAGCGCTGGGCTCGAAAACGTGGATCTCGGCTGTGCGACCGCAACGCTGCTGGTAACCGGCGGAGATCGCCTCGGAGAAAGCTTCGACCGCGTGGGTAGCGACGAGGTTCACGGTGCTTCCCCCGAAACCAGCGCCGGTCAGTCGAGCGCCGTGACAAACCGCCTGTGGCAACGCCAGGTCGACCAGCACGTCGAGTTCAGCGCAGCTGACCTCGTAGTCGTCGCGCAAACTCGCGTGGGATTCGGCCATGAGTGTCTTGAGGCGAGGCAGGTCGCCCGCGTCCATGGCCGCGACGGCCTGTCCCACCCGGGCATTCTCCGAAACCACGTGCCGGCAGCGCCTGCCAACCACGGCCGGAAGGATTGGAAGAAAGCGCGCCAGATCTTCGAGTGAGACGTCGCGCAGGGCGCGCACGCCGAGCAGCGACGAAGCCATGATGCGCACGCCTTCTTCGCATTCGCCGCGCCGCTTGTTGTACTCCGACGACCCAAGCGAGTGGCGGACGCCGCTGTTCACCACGACGATCTTGAGTCCATCGGGAATGGTCACGGTCTTGCGAGCCAGCGACCGGCAGTCGATGAGAAGGGCCTTCCCTTTCTCACCACACGCCGAGGCCATCTGGTCCATGATTCCGCAGGCGACGCCGACGAAGCCATTCTCGGCCTCGCGCGCCACCTTGGCGGCCTCCTGCGACGGCAAATCGAAGCCGCCCAAAGTCTGGAACATCAGCAGGGTCGCCACTTCGTACGCCGCCGACGAGCTGAGCCCCGCGCCCTGCGGGATATCGCCCGTGACGGCCGCTTCGCAGGCCGGGACCGAAATCTGTCGCTGCCCGAGCGCCCAGACCACGCCTTTGAAATAGTCAGCCCAGGGATGCTCGGGATCCCGCTGCAAGAAACCCCGTGGAAAAGCGCAGCGCTTGCCAAGGTCCAGAGCATGAAGCGTGAAGGTGTCGCCCGTAACAGGTCGCGCCGCCACCGCGACGCCGCGGTTGACGGCCGCAGGCAGCACGAAGCCATCGTTGTAGTCGGTATGCTCACCGATGAGGTTCACGCGCCCAGGGGCGTACGCTCCAATTTCGGCGTCTCGATCGGTGGCGCAGCGAAAGCCTGCAAACAGTGAATGACGATCGATTGACACGGCTAGGTGCTCCCCCAGATCGGCGACGGATAGGCCCCGCGGCTCACCATCTCGGCTATCTGCCGAACCGCGGTCGGTTTGTCCTTCGCGTGGGTCACGCCGAACCATCTGTCGGTACTTGGCAACGCACGCATCTTGGCGCCCTTCTCTTTCAGGATCTCGTTCACCACGACTGGGATGATGCTTTCCGCGTTGTCCGGCGTATGCCGCTGGCGCTCGAAGAAGTCGACCAGGTGCCGTTCCAGCTGCGCGAACACCGCAGGTGTGAATCCAAGCATGTTCATGGAGACCACTTCATCGCCACGCAGCATGACCTGATTACCGGTCTCGTCCAAATAGCGGGCCGTGCTTCCAAATGTCTCGATCTGTTTGCGCTCGATCAGCGCCGCTACATACCCTTGCCCGTCCAATTCACAGATGCCGCGCGCGACTGATCCATGGTCGGACAGGGTCTGCAAAACCGGATAGCCCACGACGCAATATTCCGGAAGCCGTCCCGGAGAAGGCGCCTGACGGAGGAATTGTGCGACCGATACGAAGGCACTTTTTCCGTAGTAGTCATCGGCATTCACCGATACGAAAGGCTCGCTGATGCACCGACGTGCACACCAGATGGCGTGCGTGGTACCCCAGGGCTTGCTGCGATCCGGGCGCGAGGAGAAGCCCGCGGGCAAATCCCCCAGTTCCTGGAAGGCGTATTCCACCGCCACCCGGTCTTCGTACTTGCAGCCAATCAGGCGGCGAAACTCGCTTTCGAAGTCGCGACGGATCACGAACACGACCTTCGTGAATCCCGCGGCGAGACCATCGTAGATGGCGTAGTCCATCATGGTCTCGCCGCTTGGTCCGAAGGGGTCGATCTGTTTGAGGCCGCCGTAGCGGCTGCCCATGCCAGCAGCAAGAATCAAAAGGGTTGGGCTCATGGTTTTCCTTTGGGTCCCGTCCGCGTCACTTGGACGTGAGCAGACCCAGTTGCCACGGAATGGAGTTGTAATCGCTGGTATTCGCCGTAGGCAAGAACCCCTGGTACAGGTACTGAAGCTTCGCTCCATCGATGAGCATCGTCTCGTCGTGGCCCGCGCGGACCATTTCGCCGTGACTGATGTCGTCGGTCCAGGCCGTGCCTGAGAACGTGACGTTCTGCTTGCCGGCAAACGGAAACACGCCATTCTCGTGCACGGCCGTCCACGGCCCCTCCAGGCTCTCCGCGGTCCACGAGCGGAAGTAGCGTCGAGAAGTCGACGTCTTGTCGAAGGCTTCGACGAGCGCCAGGTACGTGCCGGTGCCCGCGATCTTGTACACGTTGGACGCCTCGAATACCCTCCCCGCTTCCGCATCTTCCAGCACGACGACCGGCTCGGAGAATCCATAAGGTAACTTATCGATGGGGGTCTTGCTCTTGTACCAACGGCCATGGTCGTTGGAGTAGATCA
>Ga0302323_100003180_pt1 | contig 13352 bp, 9 predicted proteins | sample Fen_T0_3_FD_201950 | JGI IMG/M metagenome (GOLD analysis project Ga0302323, IMG submission 201950) | Peat permafrost microbial communities from Stordalen Mire near Abisko, Sweden - Fen_T0_3 | ecosystem: Environmental > Terrestrial > Soil > Wetlands > Permafrost | place: Sweden: Abisko... | reverse complement strand
GAACAGCACGGGGAACACGGGCAGCCCCGACGGCAGTGGGCCGGTGGGCGTCACGTCGACGACGTCGAGCTGCTCGCCGGTCAGGTCCGGAGCGGTCGCGGACGGGAGCTCGGTCACGACGACGCTCGCACCGTGCGCGCCTGCGGCGGCCACCTGCGCCGACGGATCGGGGGCCGCGGTGATCGCCGCACCGACACCGGTCTCCGGCCCCACGGTGACCGGTCCGACGGCGAGCCGGTCGTCGAAGAACACGACCCCACCGAACCAGCGTGGCGCCGGATCCAGCACCACCCGGTCGGCATTCCAGTCGAACCGTCGGTAGGCACCCCACGGCAGCACCAGCAGGGCCCCGTCCGCCCGGCTCGCGGCGACCGGCCCCGAAGCGGCGGTCCACGCCGGCGGGTACCAGACCGACCCGAGCCGACCAGAACACCCCCACATCAGGGCCGGCACCACGGCCACCGGCAAGGCGACGACGACCAGGGCCGCGGCGCGCCGGGTTGCCGCCGGCGCCCGAAGGTCGAGTGCAGCCCGGGCGGCTCCGGCCAGCCCGACGGCCCACACCAGCGCGAGTGGTCCGACCAGCTTCTGGCTGTCGCGCAGCAGTCCCGCACCGGGTACGTGGGTGACCACGTGTCCGAACCCGCTCTGGAGCGGACCCGACAACAGCACAACGAGCACCACGTCGAGACCCGCGGCCACGACCAGCCCGGTCCGCCAGTGGGGCAAAGTCCGCCAGCTGCGGGCCAGCCCGGCGGTGGCGACGACCACCAGCAGCGCGCTGGCTGCGGCGACGACCAGACTCCCCCGACCCGGCGGGGCGACCTCGGCGTTCCAGACCCCGCCGAGGCTGAGCAGCGAACCCACGGTGCCGAGCGCGGTGTCGGCGCGCGGGGCGAAGGCGGCGACCGAAGCCGGATCCAGCCGAACCGTCCCGCTCCCCAACACGCCGGGCACCCACCAGGGCGCGTTCAGGACGGCCGCCAGGATCGCGAAGCGGCCCACGTCGGGCCATCTCGGGTCGTGGCGCGCGGGGCAGGCGATCAGGACCGCGAGGACGACCGGCACGAAGACCACACTCGCCTGCGCACCACCGACCGCGGCGGCGACGGAGGCCAGGGCCAGCGTCGGCCACGCGACCCCTCGCGAGCGACGCACCGAGCCGACGGCCCACGGCAGCGCGGCATAGCCGATCAGCAACGTCCAGTGACCGATCACCAGACGTTCGAAGACGTACGGGTTCCAGATGTAGGCCAAGGCCGCCGCGCAGGGGGCCAGCGCCCTGCCGTTGCGGCGCCCGACCAGCCGACCCGCGCCCAGTCCGGCCAGCGCGAGCGTCGCGACGAGCACGACCTTCTCGACCACCCAGCCGGGCACGAGCGTGGACGCCAGCGACACCAGCGCGTCGCTGGGAACAGCCCGGGGTGGGCCGCCACCCACGCCGAGCAGCTGGATGGACCACGGCAGATGAGGGACGAAGACCAGGTCGTAGCTGAGCGTGTAGCCGGGGCGCAGGGACGGTCCGAGGACCAGCGCGGTGGCCCCCACGGCGACCGTCGCCACGATGAACGTCCGACGCCGGTCGAGCGCTTGCGTCATCGGGCCTCCTGCATCGGTCGGACTATCGTGGCCCGCCACGTGTGCCCCCGTGGCCTCGACACTCGCTTGGGCGGCAACGGCTGCCGTCGGACGCGACGGGCGCGTTGGAGGTGACCGGTGCCACTGCGGCGATCAGTGTCGTCGGCCGGCGCGACGACCGTCGCCCGGAACGCCCTCGCGGTCGCCTCTGGTCTCGCCGTGGCCCAGGTGCTGGCCTACGGGTTCACCGTGGCCATGGCTCGCGTCCTCGGCCCGGCCGACTTCGGAGCCCTGAGCGCACTGCTCGCCGTGATCTTGATCGCGAACGTCGTGGCGCTGGGAGTGCAGGCAGTCGGCGCCCGCCTGCTGGTCACGACGCAAGCGGACCGACGATCTGGAGTCGCCGCCGCGATCCTGGCCCGGGCCTGGCGCTGGGCCCTGGCCACCGCCGCGACGATCGCGGTGGCCACGCCCGTCCTGGCCGCGCTGCTCCACGTGGGGGCGACGGCCGTGCTGGCGACCGCCGTCGGACTGGTCCCCCTGGTGCTCGCCGGCGCGTTGTTGGGCACCACTCAAGGCGTCGAGGCCATGGGGCGTCTCGGGGTGCTGCACGCGCTCCTCGCCGCCGGCAAGGCGGTCGGTGGCGTCGCCGCCGCGCTCGCCCTGGGGTCGGTGACCGCCACGATGTCCGGGTACGCCCTGGGACTGGTGGTCGCCGTCGGCGTCGGCGCCTGGGTCGCCCGACCACGACGGGCCCGGGCTGACCGGGGGCCGCTCGTCGGGTTCGACCAGGAGACCGCGCACGCCGCACATGCGCTGCTGGCCCTCTTCGTGCTGGGCAGCGTCGACGTCCTGCTGGCGCGGGCGATGCTGCCCCCTGTCCTCGCCGGCGAGTACGCAGTGGGGGCCATCGTCGCCAAGATCGCGTTCTGGCTCCCCCAATTCGTGGTGCAGGTGGCGTTCCCCCGCATGGCCTCGGTCCGGCGCCGGCGTCAGACGACCGTCGCAGCCGCCCTGGCGGTCGGCGCGATCGGCCTCGTGGTGGTCGGGGTCACCGCAGCGTTCTCGACGCAGATCGTGGCCGTCGTCGGCGGAGACCGGTATGCGGCTGTGGCGCCGTCCCTGTGGCTGTTCGCCGCGACCGGGGCCATGGTGGCGCTGGCCCAGGTGCTGCTGTACAGCCGGATCGCCGGCCACGACCGTCGGGCCGCGCTAGTGGTGTGGCTCGGCGTCGCGCTGCTCACCGGCCTGGTCGTGACGCGTCTGCACCACAGCGTGACCCAGGTCGTGAGCGCGGCCCTCGTTTCGGCCACCGTGGTGGTCACGGTCGGCGCCCTGCGCCTCTTCGCCGGCGACGACCAGCCGGTGACCGCCGCGTGAGTCAGTTCTGCGCCGGCCAGGGTCCCGGCGCGTAGACCTCGTTGTACCCACTGGCCGGACCGAAGGCCCGCGCGATCGCCGCGTGGGCCGGGTACACGTCGTTCTGCACCCAGTCGTTGATCACGGACACCGTTCCGACGTAGGTCTGCGTCGTGAAGTTGCAGTGCCCGGCGCCGTAGGGAGCACCCGGGCTTGGCGGGTACGTGGCCGGGGCCACGGTGTAGCTCTGGACCAGGTCGCCCACCTGCTGGGGCACGTCGGCGACCCGGTTGGCGTAGACCGTCTCGTTCTGGGCGATCACCAGCGGATCGGCCCTGGTGTGCACGGTGAACACCGGGTCGGTGATCGCTCCGGTGGGGGTGTCGGCCTGCAACGCCTCGCGCGCGGTGGGGTCGGCCGAGACCCGCGTCCCCGCGGCCATCTTGGCAAGCAGCTTGTTGGTGGTGCCCTTCCCACCGATCGAGTCGATCAGCGTCCGCTCGTCGGTGCTGATCCGGGCGGCGTAGTTGCTGGTGGTGTTCTCCGACGGGTTGCCGCCCACCCGGTTCTCGATGTCGGAGCGGAAGAGCGTGCCGTACGTCAGCGCATTGACCAGGGCCTCGCCGTAGGCCTCGACCTGTGAGGTGAGGTCGGCGCCGTCGTAGGTCTTGGTCTGCGGCTGGGCGTCGGCGAGCGCAGCCAGGAAGATGATCTCCGGGACACCCACCTGGATGTTCTTCCCGGCCGCGAGGACCGCGTCGTACCCGGTCTTCCACTGCTTGGCGGCGTCGGCCCAGCCGGAGTAGCCGGTCAGCTGGAGCTGCGGCGCCATCAGCTGCTTGATGCCGTAGGTGACGTCGAGTGCCAGGTCGAGGTTGTCGTTGCCGCCCGCGACGACCCCGCACATCGGCGCCGCCCCGTCGACCCAGGTGGCACCGTCCTTCTGCTCGAGCAACGCCGTGACCAGGCCGCCCAGCGAGGCGCCCCAGACGATCGTCCGGTTGGGGGTCCCGATGTGGTCGACGAAGTACTGGTGGAGGTCCTCACCGGCGGTCACACCGTCGTCGACGGCCCAGCCGTTGCTGGCGTACGCCGAGCCGGCCAGTGCGTATCCCTGGTCCAGGAGCTGTTGGCCGACGTCACCGATCGCGTCGGGCGTCGATCCGGGGGCCACCTCGGGGTCGGTGACCACCGGCTCCTTCGGGTACAGCGGCAGCCGCTGAGGAGCCCGAATCCCGTGCGACCACAGGAGAAGCGTGCCGTTCCAGGTGTCGGGCATCACGATCTCGAACTTCGCCCCGCTGATCTCTCCGGTGCAGGTCGCCTGGTCGCAGGCCGTGAAGGCGACGTCGGTCGCGCTGGAACGCGCGGCGGGGACCTCGGTGCTGGACGAGCACGCGGCCAGACCGAGCGCAGCGGTCGAGACGATCAGCAGCGAGCGGAGTCGCGAAGGTCGACGCATGCGGGCAGTCTGGCACCACGGCGGTCGCGACGGGAGCCGGACCCGGCAGGACGCGCCGAGAATCAGTGGGCCGCGTCGTCCCAGTTGGCGCCCACGCCGACGCTGACATCGAGGCTGGGCCGCAGCGGGTAGGCGCCCGCCATGGCCGTGCGGACCAGCGCCTCCAGGGCGTCACGCTCACCGGGGGCCACCTCGAAGACGAGCTCGTCGTGCACCTGCAGGAGCAGCCGCGACTGCATCCGGGCGTCGGCGAGCGCTCCGGCGACGTCCAGCATGGCGACCTTGATGATGTCCGCAGCCGAACCCTGGATGGGGGCGTTCAGGGCCATCCGTTCGGCCATCTCCCGACGCTGCCGGTTGTCGCTGGTCAGATCGGGAAGGTGGCGGCGGCGCCCCATGATCGTCTCGGTGTAGCCGGTCTGCCGGGCCTGGGCGACCACGTCGTTGAGGTAGTCGCGTACCCCGCCGAACCGCTGGAAGTACTCGTCCATCAGGCCCTTGGCCTCCTCGGCACCGATGCCGAGCTGCTGGGACAAGCCGTAGGCCGACAGGCCGTACGCCAGGCCGTAGGACATCGCCTTGATCCGGGCCCGCATCGCCGGCGTGACCTCGTCGGGCGCGACCTGGAACACGCGCGAGGCGACAGTGGTGTGCAGGTCCTCACCGGAGTCGAAGGCGTCGCGCAGCGCCTCGTCCTGCGAGAGGTGGGCCATGATCCGCATCTCGACCTGGCTGTAGTCGGCGGTGAGCAACGACTCGTAGCCGGCGCCGACGGCGAACGCCCGGCGGATCCGACGACCCTCGTCGGTGCGGATCGGGATGTTCTGCAGATTCGGGTCGGCCGAGGAGAGTCGGCCGGTGGCCGCGACGGTCTGGTTGAACGTGGTGTGGATCCGCTGGTCGTCGGTGACCGACCGTTGCAGGCCCTCGACGGTCACGAGCAGCTTCGCCGCGTCGCGGTGCCTCAGCAGGTGCTGCAGGAACGGGTGCTCGGTCTGCCCGAACAAGCCCTGCAAGGCGTCGGCGTCGGTGGTGTAGCCGGTCTTGATCCGCTTGGTCTTGGGCAGCCCCAGCTCGTCGAAGAGCACCACCTGGAGCTGCTTGGGCGACCCGAGGTTGACCTCGCGACCGATCTCGGCGTACGCGGCCTGCGCGGCGGCCTTCACCTCGTCGGCGAAGTGGCTGCGCAGCTCGTCGAGGTAGGTGACGTCGATCCCGATGCCCGCCCGCTCCATGTCGACCAGCACGTACTCCAGCGGGATCTCGACGTCCGCCAGCAGCCGGTCGCCGCCGCCTTCGACCAGCTCCGGGGCCACCACGTCGGCGAGGTCGGCGACAGCGCGCGCCTGCAGCCCGAGATCGGCCGCGTCGGCGTCCTCCGGGTCGCCGCCAAGGGTCAGCTGGCCGTCGTCGGCCGCCTCGGTGCGCAGCTCGCGGTGCAGGTTGCGCAGCACGAGGTCGGCCAGGTCGTAGGACCGCTGGTCGGGGCGGATCAGGTAGGTGGCCAGCTCGGTGTCGAAGGCCAGCCCGCGCAGGGTCAGTCCGGTGGCCGCCAGGGCCAGCATGGGTCCCTTCGCGTGGTGCATGACCTTGGGCCGCGCCGGGTCGGCCAGCCAGGCGGCCAGGAGCGGCTCGGCCGCGGAGTCCAGCGACGTGGGGTCCACCCAGGCGGTCGTGCCGTCGGCGCCGGCCCAGGCGACGCCGGTGCACTCCCCGCCACCACGCCCCCACTGGCCGGCCACGGCCACGCCGGTGGACGACGGTCCGGCGGCGTGCGCGGACAGCCAGCCGCCCAGTGAGCCCGAGTCCAGCCGCTCGACCGTCACGTCGAACCCCGAGTCGGCCTCGGGCTCCGGCGTGTCCAGGGTCTGGTAGAGCCGGTCTCGCAGCACGCGGAACTCGAGCGCGTCGAACACCTGGTGCACGGCGTCGCGGTCCCACGACTGCCGGGCCAACGCGTCGATGCCCACGTCGAGCGGGACGGTGCGCACCAGCTCGGTCAGCCGACGGTTGAGCTGCACCTGCTCGAGGTGTGCGCGCAGGGTCTCGCCGACCTTCCCCTTCACCTCGTCGGCCCGGGCCACGAGGTCGGCCAAGGAACCGAACTCCCGGATCCACTTCGCGGCGGTCTTCTCGCCGACGCCGGGGATGCCCGGCAGGTTGTCGCTGGGGTCTCCGCGCAGGGCGGCATAGTCCGGGTACTGCGCTGGGGTCAGTCCGTAGCGCTCCTCGACCGCGCCGGGCGTCATCCGCGCCAGGTCGGACACCCCCTTCTTCGGGTACAGGACGGTGACGTGGTCGTCGACGAGCTGGAACGCGTCGCGGTCGCCGGAGATGATCGCGACGTCGAAACCCGACGCCTCGGCCTGGACGCTCAAGGTGGCGATGATGTCGTCGGCCTCGTAGCCCTCGGCCTGCAGTGCGGGTAGGTGCAGCGCAGCCAGGACCTCCTGGATCAAACTGACCTGCCCCTTGAACGCGTCGGGGCTCTGCGCCCGGTTGGCCTTGTACTCCGGGAAGGTCTGCGACCGGAAGGTCGCTCGGGACACGTCGAAGGCCACGGCCACGTGCGTGGGGTCCTCGTCACGCAGGGCGTTGATCAGCATGGACGTGAAGCCGTACACCGCGTTCGTGGGCTGGCCGGTGGACGTGGAGAAGTTCTCCACGGGAAGTGCGTAGAAGGCGCGGTAGGCGAGCGAGTGACCGTCGAGCAGGAGGAGGCGCGGGCGTGAGGTCACGGCGCGATCCTAGGCTGGGTCGGTGACCGAATCCGATGGCCCCGACCGGGCCGAAGCGCTCCCCGACGCCGCGATCCACGAACGTCTCGGCATCGAGATCCAATCGGCCGGGCCGGACACCGTCGTCGGCACCATGCCCGTGGTCGGCAACACCCAGCCGTTCGGCCTGCTCCACGGCGGCGCGAGCCTGGTGCTCGCCGAGAGCCTGGGCTCGATCGGCGCCGCCGTCGCGACCGGGGGCCGGTCGATGCCGGTGGGCATCGAGATCAACGCGTCGCACCACCGGGCGGTGTCGCAAGGAACCGTCACCGGCGTCGCCACCGTGATCCACCACGGCCGGACCCTGAGCACCTGGCAGGTCGAGATCACCGACGACGACGGACGCCGCGTCTGCAGCGCCCGCATCACGTGCCTGCTGCGCGACGTCGCGCCCGGGAACTGAGCCGGGCTAGGGGCGGCAACGCGGGCCGGAGCGTTCCCGATTCGTGATCTTCGCGATTGGTGCCACACGGGGGTCACCCTGGCTATGCTCCGCCCGTCGGCGAGCGGCTCTTTGCCGGCGTCCCGCGCGTGACAGCGAGGAGGCACCGAGTGGTCGCACGACTCACCGTGAGGCTGGTGAGCCTGCTGCTCGCCGGCATCGGAGTCCTCGCCCTGGGTGCCGGCGTGGCCCACGCCGACGGTGAGTCGATCGTCGGGACCCTCTTGACCAACGACCGCGCACCGGTGGCCGGAGTCACGATCACCGTCACGAGCGACTCCGGGTTCAGCAAGTCCGGCGTCACGCAGACCGACGGCAAGTTCGCGATTCCGGTTCCCAAGGTGGGCAACTACAGCGTCGAGCTGGACGAGTCCACGCTCCCAAACGGGATCGCCGCGCCGGTGACGAACCCGATCCAGACCGAGGTGCTGGCGGGCACCGACCGGCCGGTGCTCTTCGTCCTGGGAGTCCGGGCCCGCAACGTCGAGAGCAAGTGGCACCAGCTGCCGCAGTACGTCGCGGACGGCATCCGGATCGGACTCATCATCGCGTTGTGCGCGGTGGGATTGTCGCTGATCTACGGCACCACCGGTCTCACGAACTTCGCCCACGGCGAGGTGATCACCTTCGGGGCCCTGAGCACGTACTTCTTCAACGTCAACGTCGGCATGGGGCTCATCCCCGCTGCCGTCCTCGGCGTGATCGCCACGGGCATCTTCGGCGCCGTTCTCGACCGAGGCCTGTGGAAGCCCCTGCGCAGACGCGGCACCGGGCTCATCGCCATGATGATCGTCTCGATCGGTCTGGCCCTCGCCGTTCGCAACGTCTACTTGATCATCTTCGGTGGGAGTCCGCGGCCGTTCAACGAGTACGTCGGCGAGCCCGGCATCGACTTCGGCCCGATCACCTTGACGCCCGCCGACCTGGCCGGCGCGGGCATCTGCATCGTCGTGCTGGTGCTCTCGGGTCTTGCGCTGCTCAAGACCCGCATGGGGAAGGCGACCAGGGCGGTCGCCGACAACCCCGCGCTCGCGGCCTCGACCGGCATCGACGTCGAGCGGGTCATCTTGGTCGTGTGGGTGGCCGGATCCGCCTTGGCCGGCCTGGGCGGGATCCTGCTGGCCCTGTCCCAGCAGGTGGCCTTCAACGGCGGACAGCTGGTCCTGCTCCTCGTCTTCGCCGCGGTGACACTGGGCGGGCTCGGAACCGCCTTCGGGGCTCTGGTCGGGTCGGTGATCATCGGCTTGATCACCCAGGTGTCGGTGTGGCTGGGTATGCCCGCCGAGCTGCAGAACGTCAGCGCGCTGGCGGTCCTCATCATCGTCTTGATGGTGCGACCACAGGGCATCCTCGGACGACGCAACCGGATCGGGTGAGGCCACCATGGACTGGGGATACATCTTCACCGCGTCGGCCACCGCCGCCGTGGGGTTCCTCGGCATCGTCTACTGCCTCGGCGCCATGGGCATCAACATCCAGTTCGGCTACACCGGGCTGCTGAACTTCGGTGAAGCGGCATTCCTCGCCGTCGGCGCCTATGGCCTGGCGACCACAGTGGCAACGTTCGGGCTGCCGTTCTGGGTCGGTATCGCCGCCGGTATGGCCGGGGCGATCCTGCTCGCGCTGCTGCTGGGAATCCCGACCCTGCGGCTACGCGCCGACTACCTCGCGATCGTCACCATCGCGGCCTCGGAGATCGTGCGGCTCTCATTCCGGTCGCTGACCTTCCGCAAGACCTTCGGCGGAACCGACGGCCTCCAGCAATTCGCGAGCCAGTTCTTCGCCCTCAACCCCCTACCGGAGAACTCGTTCTACAAGTTCGGCCCGATCCAGATGAACGAGCGAAATGCCTGGGTATCCATCGTGGGCTGGACCTTCGTCGCCCTCTTCTCGATCCTCACCTTCTTGTTGATGCGCAGCCCGTGGGGACGGGTGCTCAAGGGCATCCGCGAGGACGAGGACGCCGTGCGCTCGCTCGGCAAGAACGTGTACTGGTACAAGATGCAGTCGCTGATGATCGGCGGCATCATCGGGGCATTCGGAGGCTTCATGTACGCGCTCGGTCAGTCGGCCGTGCAGCCGGACAACTTCACGACGAACCAGACGTTCTTCGCCTACACGATCCTGATCGTCGGCGGTGCCGCGCGCGTCCTCGGCCCGCTGCTGGGAACGCTCATCTTCTGGTTCCTCATCCAGTTCAGCGACGTCGCGCTCGGAGAGGCAGTCAACAACCATGTGATCACCTTCATGACCGCCGAGCAGGCGGCCCAGGTTCGCTGGGTCCTCGCCGGCGTCGTCCTCATGTTGCTCATGATCTATCGACCGCAGGGGATCCTGGGCGACCGGAAGGAGATCGCGCTCGATGAACGCTGAGCCATCGACCACCGCGTCGACGAGCAACTCGCGGGACCAGATCGCTCAGATCCTGGCCGACGTCCCACGCGAGCCCGGCGCAGCCAAGCCCGACCCGATCCTCGTGGCCGACGGTGTCCTGCGTCGGTTCGGCGGCCTCACCGCCGTCGACGTCGACCACATCGAGGTGCAGCGCGGCGCCATCACCGCCCTGATCGGCCCCAATGGAGCCGGTAAGACCACGTTCTTCAACATCCTCACCGGGTTCGACCAGCCCGACGCCGGCGATTGGTTGTTCGAAGGCAGGCCGCTGAAGGGGTTGTCCGCCTATAAGGTCGCCCGGCTCGGCATGGTCCGCACCTTCCAGCTCACGAAGGTCCTGAGCAAACTGACGGTCCTGGAGAACATGCGGTTGGGTGCTGTCGGTCAGCGCGGTGAACACTTCTGGACGTCGATCGCTCGGCCGCTGTGGCGTGCCCAGGAGAAGTCGATCACCGAGAAGGCGGACGAACTGTTGGCGCGGTTCACGCTCGATGCCAAACGCGAGGACTTTGCCGGTGAGATGTCCGGCGGCCAGCGCAAGCTGCTCGAGATGGCGCGCTCGCTGATGACCGACCCGACGCTGGTGATGCTCGACGAGCCCATGGCGGGCGTCAATCCGGCGCTGACCCAGTCCCTCCTCGGGCACGTGAAAGCGCTCCGCGACGAGGGCATGACGGTCTTGTTCGTCGAGCACGACATGGACATGGTCCGCGACATCTCCGACTGGGTGATCGTCATGGCCCAGGGACAGGTGATCGCGGAGGGTCCGCCGCACGAGGTGATGCGCGACCAGCGGGTGATCGACGCCTACCTCGGGGCCCACCACGACCAGCCGTTGGCCGAGGTTGCCGACCAGGTCGGTCTGGGCGACCTCGACGGACTCGACATCGTTGATCATGGCAATCAAGGTGAGGGAGCGTCGTGACGACCGATCCCACCCGCGATAGCGGGGCGATCAACCGCGCCGAGGAGGTACTCGCCCAGGATCACGACGCACCGACGCGAGATCGCTCGGCGCACCTCGCGGCCGCACCGAATGCCTTCGTCGTGGCCGACGACCTGATCGCCGGCTACGTTCCCGGGGTCAACATCCTCAACGGGTGCGACCTGTACGCGGGCAAAGGCGAGCTGGTCGGCATCATCGGGCCGAACGGGGCGGGGAAGTCGACGTTGCTCAAGGCCATGTTCGGCCTGGTCAAGATCCACACCGGCACGGTCCGCCTCGGGGACGACGACATCACCAACCTACGGCCGAACAAGCTCGTCAGCATGGGGGTCGGGTTCGTCCCGCAGACCAACAACGTGTTTCCGTCGCTGACGATCGAGGAGAACCTCGAGATGGGCGTCTACCAACGCCCCAAGTCGTTCAAGGAGCGGTTCGAGTTCGTCACGTCCCTGTTCCCGACGCTGGCCGATCGCCGCAAGCAGCCCGCCGGATCGTTGTCCGGCGGCGAGCGCCAGATGGTCGCCATGAGTCGGGCCCTGATGATGGAACCGGCCATCCTGTTGCTCGACGAGCCCTCGGCCGGGCTCTCCCCCGTCATGCAGGACGAGGTGTTCATCCGCACCAAGCAGATCAACGCCACCGGGGTCACGGTGATCATGGTCGAGCAGAACGCGAGTCGCTGTCTGCAGATCTGCGACCGCGGCTACGTCCTCGACCAGGGCCGCAATGCCTACACCGGGAGCGGGCAGCAGTTGCTGGTCGACCCGAAGGTGATCGAGCTCTACCTCGGCACGCTCGGCGCCGAGAACTGACTGCCTGACCGCTGGTGGGTCCACAACCCTGAACGTCCGCCCGCCACGAAGCAGAACAGACGTCGGGCCCCGTCCAGACGGACCGGGCCCCACGTCAGTGTCGTCCAGGATCAGCCGTTCGGGCCGATCCCCTGCTTGACCATCTCGGTGATGACCTTGCCCGACTCGTCGAAGCCGACCAGCACGATGGCGTCCGGTCCGGCAGCCTTGGTCGCCGAGACCTGCGAGCTGAACGTCGTCGCCGTGTCGTCGTAGTACTCCGTGGAGACGACGTTGCCGCCACCCTGCTTGATGAACTGGGTGACGTACTTCGTCAGGCCCTCGCCGTAGGAGTCCTGCCGACTGATGATCGCGATGTTGGAGAAACCATCGGCGATCACCTGGTCGGCCAGAACACGGCCCTGGAGCTGGTCCGACGGGGCGGTCCTGAAGTACAGACCGTTGTCGGGGTAGTCACTGAGCTCGGGTGACGTGTTGGCCGGTGAGACCTGGATGACACCGGCGCCAGTGACGGCGTCGATGACACTGAGCGTCACCGAGGACGAGGCGGCGCCGATGATGGCGTCAACACCCTTCTGCAGCTGCTTGTTGACGGTCAGCGACGCGGTGTCGGTGGTCGTGTCGCCGGAGTCACCGGAGATGAACGTGACCGGCTTGCCGAGGACGCCACCAGCCTTGTTGATGTCCTGCACCGCAGCCTGGACACCTGCGATCTCGGGCGGGCCGAGAGACGAGAGCGACCCGGTGATCGGAAGCAGACCGCCGATGACCAGCTGGCCGTTGGCGCCGCTGTTCACCTTGCTGGTGAGCACCGGAGCCGGGCCCGTGGGCTTGGGCAGGCTGCCCTCGCTGTAGGTGACCGGCAGCGCCGTGTCGACCGGAGCGTTCAGACCGGGCACGGTGTTGGCCTCGTTGTACTGGTAGACGCCGATGGTCGCCTTGGTCTCGTCACCGAATTGGTCGAACTCGATCGGTCCGGACACACCGTTGTAGTCGATGTCCTCGCCCTGCTTGAGCAGCTTGTTGCACTGGTCGAAGGAGGTGCAGGCTGTGCCACCGGAGGAGACCGCCTGCATCTGCTTGGCGATGTTGCGGCCGGCGTCCGACTTGGCCGCCTGGGCGGACAGCGCCACCAGGACCACGGCGTCGTAGGCCTCCGGCCCGTACGAGTAGCCGATCGTCGGCAGCTTGGGGTTGATCTTGTTCAGCTCGTTCTTGAAGGCCTGTGAGCTGGCCGCGCCCGGCGTCGTCCCCTTCGTGCCGACCATGGTTCCCTTGGGCAACTCGCCGATCGGGCCGGTGCCGAGGTTGCCATCGGTGAGGTAGAGCGGCGTTCCGCCGCCGCCGCCGGCGGACGTGGGGGTGCTGGACCCGCCCCCGCCGCTGCTGCTGCCGCAGGCGGCCAGCGCGACGCTGGCGACTCCCGCGACCGCAATGAAACGCCACGTGGCGTTGAGTCGGATCATGCACCGCTCCTCGTTCGGACGGGTGGCCTGTCACGGACGTGACAGGCGGCGTGGCCGAACCTAGCGCCCGCGTGGGCTTCCTGGCACCGCCCGCGGCAGGCTCGGTGCGGGGTCGT
>Ga0302323_100003179_pt1 | contig 13357 bp, 10 predicted proteins | sample Fen_T0_3_FD_201950 | JGI IMG/M metagenome (GOLD analysis project Ga0302323, IMG submission 201950) | Peat permafrost microbial communities from Stordalen Mire near Abisko, Sweden - Fen_T0_3 | ecosystem: Environmental > Terrestrial > Soil > Wetlands > Permafrost | place: Sweden: Abisko... | reverse complement strand
GGTTGCGCCAGCCCGTGAGCGATCAGGGCCTCGATCAGGGGAGCCAGCTCGAGGCTGCCCTTGCTGCGAGGCTCGGTGTCCACCAGGCAGAGCGTCTTCCACGGCTTGTCCGGCTGCTCCTTGGGCGTCTCGAAGATGGCCTCGTAGGTGCGACCGCCGATCTTCAACGTCGTGTGGCGGCCTTTGTACGAAGGATCCAGCCCGCGCTTCATAGTCCAGATCGTCAGGTTGGCCACGATGTCCTTCGAGCTCGGTCGGTCGGAGCGGGTGATCCAGAAGTCGAAACTCTCGCACCAAAGCCCGCTGGCAACGGTTGCGAAATCGAAGTCGATCGTCAGGCGCGCGTCGGCCAGCCGGCGGGGCAGCTGGTCCCCTGCCCTGGCCTCACTCCACGGTGATCGTCCCAGAAGCACCTCGGGGTAGCTCTTCATGGACGGCCCGGCACTCTCGGGCCAATCCCACTCCCAGCCGGAGTCGCCCTGGCCACGAAAGACGGACTGACGGTAGTTCGCGATGTCGCCCTTGCCATAAACGTTGTTGAAGAGCACGGCCCCTTCGATTGGGAGTAGGGCAGAGTCCTCCTTGCGCACGTCGACAGGTGCCGCCGGGAGGCTGGCCTGTGCGAGCACGAACAGGATCGACATGAACATGATGCCCTCCAGCGCTGACGCGGATCGTATCGCCATAGGGTACTCGATTCTGCCCGCTCGGAAACCCCACGGAGCGGAGCTCCCCGGGAACGACGGGGCCAGCCTCGAGACGCGGACGAGGCGCCTCATCTGCCGGCCGCTGCTGCTCACGCGTTGATCAATGGACCGGCTCGCAGTTTCCCAGGTGGCAGACGGTTCCTTTAGGACATATCTTGCCTTGGCAGGGATTCACTGGGAATGGAATCAAGCACCTTCCGTCTACGCAGATCTGCCCGCGCACACACTCAACCCCCACGCAAGCCTCGGGAATGACGCAGCCGCCATTCAGGCACGCTCTTCCCGTGGGGCACGTCATCCCGGCACATGGATCGTCGACACACCGGCCGCGGAAGCAGACGCGGCCGGCGCCGCAAATAACACCCACACAGTCGTCTTCGATGACGCAAGCACCTTTCAGGCAGATTCTGCCTGCGGGGCAAACGACACCGCCGCAGCCGGGATTCAACACGCACTGGCCTTCTTCGCAGGTTGTCCCCGAGCAGGAATGACCCTTGACAGTGCACATATCCATGCAATTGCCATCCCCATCGCACATTCCCGAGGGGCACACGCTCGCGCAGTCCTTGGGATAGCACACGCCATTTTGGCAGCCGCCTTGGTGCGGACAAACCACTGCCAGGAAGACGCCATGATCATCGGGGGCTCCGGCACATTCGTTCGCCTTGGGGCACCTGTCCTGCGGGGGCGGAGGCGTGGTGGCGCAGGTGACGGTAGTCGCGATGTCCTTGGTGTAGACGAACAGCAGGTTCTCGCGTGGATAGTCGAAGTCGCCATTGGTCGCCCTCTGCTGGGCAAATCCGTCGTAGACTCCGCGGGTCACCAGGTCGACTTCCATTCTTGCAGTGTGAATGCCACCGGCCCCGGAATGGCCGGGCCCCGGGCAATAGCCCCGGGCTCTCCAGTCCTCGATGACGTTGCCCTTCAAATGAAGGTCGAAGTTGCACAAGCCAGCGCCAGATCGCAACAGGGAGCTGTCAACGCGCTTTCCATCAAACCGCAGCTCTACCTCCGAAATCTTCCAGCAGAAGGGCGACGTGTCCACGCGCACTGCGGACACATCGACGGTCCGATTTCCGGAAACGTCGGCGTGCGAGCTCACGGTCACGTTGAAGTCCTGGGGATCGTAGGTAACCGTCACCTGCTGGGCAGAACCGCGGCGCGTGAGAATGAGGAACGCTGCAAGCAAGAAGAAACCGGACGTTGCGCGCTTCATAACCCTGATCCTCCTCGGAACTGCGAGCCGAACACCACGACGTTCTACTCCCGAGCCGGTGGATGTCCGGTCCCTACGGGGCTGTGCCGGCTTCGCCCGGCCGGCCGTGGCCGCTGAAACCGCTCCACCTCTCGCCTTCCTCCTGCCGTCGGAGAACGATGTCCTGTCAGCTAGACGGTTGAGGGATCTTAGCTCCGCCCTTTGCCAGGGTCAACGGCGCGCATCGAGGACATCGAGGACCGGAGCCGACGCGCAGGATTGAATTGAACCGAAGGCCTGCTAACGACGAATGAGCTGCTCCTGGGGGACACCACAGCTGTTTCGAACCTCGCTGGCCTAGTTTAGGGCGCCGCGAACGCACCGGACGGTGCAAGGGCAACACAGCAGCAGCCACGCACTTGCTCCTCGCCACCGCAGCCGCATACAATTCGGGACCGCATGACCGCATTCGTCGCTCTTTGCCTCCTCTCCAGACTCGCGTACGCGCTCAACGACGTCCTTGTCGGACGCCTGGCACGCCAGCACAGCGACGTCGAGGTCGCGGCCCTGCGCGGCCTTTCGCTGGGCCTGACGATGGCCCCCCTGCTCTTCTGGGTCCCGGCCGCAGCGTGGGGCCAGCTCGCCCACGAGTGGCCCAGCTACCTGCTGCTGATCGTGGTCACCGCCATCGCGAACGTGCTCCAGAATCGCGCGGCGCGTTTCCTGCCCTTTGGGCTACGGGCGGCGATCCTGCTCTCCGCAGTGTCGGTCGCGAGCATTGCGCTCGGAGCGGTCTTCTTCGCCGAGCGGCTCTCCCTGCCGCACTTGGTGCTGTGCGTCGTGCTCGTGGGAGCCGCCCTTGTCGCTGCGCTCGGAGCGCACGCTACGCATGAGATCCAGCCCGACGTGCCCAAAGGCTCGGCTCTGGCCCTTGCGTCCGGTGTCGGGCTCGCGGTCGCTGGCCTCCTGACCAAACGCCTGGCCACAGAGACTCACCCCCTGCTGACGGCGTGGGCCTGGGAGTTTGGCGCCGGCGCGTGCCTCGCACTGCCGATGCTCTGGCAATGGCGTCGCGGTGCTCCGCCGGATGTCGTCCGGCGCTTCCTCCAGACTGCCAAGGCATCGGCACCGACGATCATCGGCTCAGCCGCGTCGCTGGTCGCGCTCGGCATTGGGGCGCTGGGACTCTGGGGCGCTCTGGCAGGTACGCAGGTGCTCTTCACAGCGGCCCTGGGTGTCCTGTGGCACCGCGAGGCCATGGGCCTCCGGCGCTGGCTGTGCTTCGCAGCGGCCGCAGGCGCCCTCTCCGGCTTGGCTCTACTAGCCCCCTAGGCCGGGCGACGACGCAGAAGGACGCTGCCGGGACTTCAGTGGGTCAGCTCGAGCACCGTTGCGGCCGAGTTCTCGAAGACAACGGGAAGGCGCGTCTGCCGGGCCCGAGCGGCGTCGGCTGTCCCTGGCCGCAGGACGAGGTACGCCTGGGGCCCTGAAGCGGTGACAGCGTCTAGATCGCCAGCGCTGGGATCCTTTCCGGACAGCAGTCGCGTGGCGACCTGTTGACGCTGGTCGACCAGGTCCGCGGGATATCCGTCCACGTCCTTCATGAAGATGCGCGGATCCAGGGTGTAGCCGTCTCCAGTCGCAGGCACGCCGGCTTGAGCGTTCAGCGCCTGGAGCTCCTCCTGCCTGGGAAGGGCCACGTAGAGAGCACGCTGCCCGTAGACGGGCAACCCCAGGTCGCTGTCGACGAAGACAGCGCGCGGGTGAGTCGAAGCCCGCATCCAGCGGTAGAGGTCGCGCTGCGCCGGGTCATTGTGCTCGAGAGCGATCTCCGACTCACGGAACACACGCCGGCCCGCGTTCCAGTCCCTCGCTTTGTGCACGCAGTCCAAGCCGAAGGGCAGAAGGAAGACGGTCAACACCGCGAGGGCGACCGGCCAGGCACGCGCGTGGAGCGCGCGTAAGGCGATGCCGGCCACGATTCCAAATGCGAAGATGCCGAGCAAGAGGAACTTGTACTGCGACCAGATCGGCGCCAGCAGGAAGAAGAACAGCAGGACGTTCATGGCCGCGCTGACGAGCAGAAGCGCGGCCGTCCGGCCCTGTGCGCGCAGCTTGTCCCGAACGGCACGCCTGGCCCAGATGAGCAGCAGCGACATGGGCAGGAACGTCACCACGATCACCGCAGCCTGCCGAAAGAAAGCGGCCGCCGGAACGAGTTGGAGCACAGGTCCTGATCGCCCAGCCCCGAGTTGAAGATAGTACGGGAGCACGATCGCTCCCACCGACGCGAGCGCGCCTGCGAGAAGCATGGCGAGGCGTCTCTGCTGGCCGCCGGCAAACCAGGCCAAGAGAGCGACGACAGCGCCGAGCAGCGCCAGTGGCGGCAAGAGAAACGGGTAGACGAACGCGAGTGCCAGGACGCTCGCGGCAAACGCGACCACCCGGCGCCAATTAGGAGAGCCCTCTCGCGCCAGTCTCAGCAGGAGCAGGAGCGCCAGCGCGTAGAGCGCGAGCCCCAGAGGGAACGCGGTGCATCCGTTGAACTTTTCGAGGATGGGAGCGCCGCGGGGTTCCGCAAAAGGAATCGGCAGCAGCCGCCCGAGTCCACTCTTCAGCGCGCTGTCCGGCACAGACTGAGTGAAAGTGAAGGCGTAGAGAGAGGCCGCTGTGCCGAACAGCGAGGCCTCCGCGTCTCCGGTGACGAGCAGCCCGATCCGGTAGGTGATCACCAGCAGCACTGCGAGTGACGCGACGGCCACGAGCGAGGCTGCCCAGAATGGGGAGATCCCCAGCAGCTTGGAGATCCCGGCCAGGACCAGCGCACCGCCCCACGGATAGGTGCCTGGCTGGCCTGCGAGGAGCGGGCTTCCGGGCGGGATGTTCCCCTGAAGGATCTGGTACACGATTCCCGCCTGAACGAATCCGTGGTAGCCGTACACGCGCAAGTTAGGCGACGCCAGCAGAAGGATGGCTGGCGGGAGCGTGCCGAGAACGACGTAGGACCAGCGAGGGGCCCTGAGACGGAGCATCACGAAGAAGGTGCACGCCAGGGCGAGGCTGAGAACCGAGGCAGGGAGCATCATGGGTTGCGCCGGAGTATACGCGACCTGCGCGTGCCCGGGAATCAGTCCAGCTAGACCGCGCTCTGGTCTCGACGTATCGTCTGTGTATGCAGCGCTCCACCTGGGTCGTCCTGGCAGCGGTCTCTGCGATGCTCGTGCTCACCGCGAGCATCGAGCTTTCGATGGGACGACGGCTGCTCGGTCCAGACGGCCACTTCGGTCTCTGGGAAGGCAACATCTGGAGCAGCGAACAGTCGCAGCGCGTGGCAGATCCCTACTCGTTCTCCCACGTGATCCACGGCTTCGGTTTCTACGGGATCCTGTGGCTACTGGCCCGGCGTGTGCCACCGCGCTACCGCTTTCTGATGGCGGTGCTCCTGGAAGCCGCCTGGGAGATCCTTGAGAACTCGCCGCTCATCATCAACCGCTATCGCTCAGCGACGATCGCCTTGGGCTACGAGGGCGATAGCGTGCTCAACTCCCTGAGCGACGTCCTGATGATGTCGCTCGGCTTCTGGGCAGCCCTGCGCCTTCCCACGCGCCTGATCCTCGCGGCCGTAGTCGTGATGGAGCTGGGCACTCTGCTGTGGGTGCGCGACAACCTCACGCTCAACATCATCATGCTCATCCACCCCATCGAGGCCATCAAGGCCTGGCAGATGGCAGGTGCGCCGACACCTTGAACGACGGACGAGGAGCCGGGAACGCCGCGCCTGTTCCGAGCCTCGGCTGACTAGCTGCGGCAGTCACATCGCTCAGTCTTCGTAAAGGGAGGCCGCCCATTCGTACGGCTGACCACGTCGCTGTGGATCTCCCGCAGGGGTGGTGCGGAACGAGACTGCAGGGACGGGTTGCCGCGTGGCTGCGGCGTGTGCGGCAACCCGTCCTGCGCAGAGCGCGCATGTGGAGCGACACTACGAGCGGCAGCCTTGTCGCACCATCTCGACTTGGCTCAGGATGCGACGCGCGTCAGCGGCTGGGCGGCGGTGGAGGCGGTGGCGGTGGCGGAGGAGGAGGTGGCGGAGGAGGAGGCGGCGGAGGAGGAGGCGGCGGAGGAGGAGGCGGCGGAGGAGGAGGCGGCGGAGGGGGTTGGTGGTGGGGGGGTTGTTGGTGGCGGGGGTGTTGGTGGGGGTGGAGGTGGTGGAGGAGGAGGTGGAGGAGGGAGCTCCATCTCGCCGAGCCTCGAGACTTGCGCGGCCGTGAGCTGTCGTCTGACCCTCACGGCACAGACGAGGTTGGCGCGTTTGATCTGACGCTCGAGGTCCAACAGGCGGTCGAGCTGGTCCGCGATCTGCGTTTCGGTCGCGCCGGCCGTGCCGATCAGCGCGCTCAGTCTTGCCTGTTCGCCTTCGACCTTGCCCTGAAGATCTTGCCAGGCCTTCTGCGCCAGCTCCAGCTGCGATACGACAAAGGCGCGTTGCGACTCATTGAGCCCGATCTCCTTCGCATAGGCCTTTGCCATGATCGCCTCGATCCTCAGGCGTTCGATCGGGTCCTGGATCTGCTTCGGCGAGACAGGGGGATGGGGCGGCGAGGCGGTCGCGAGCCCCGCCGCGCCGAGCGTCAGCCCGAACAGTATCAGGCACTTCATCGTCTTCCTTCCTTTCCGCGGCCCATAGCCGCAAGTCCTTCTTCGTAGGCCTTTGACAGGCAGCCTCCTTGGGAGCTGAGCAGGGCCTCCGTCGGCGCTCTCCAGTACAGGAGAGCGACATCAGCGCTCGTCAACTGCCGCTCCGGTGGGCGTCCGGGGAGGAGCCAGAGGGCCGCGGCGAGCACGAGCATAAGGCTCACACCAGCGACCGACACGCGACGGCGGAGGACAAAGAGCCGGCGCGTGCGCGGCTCGCGAGAGAGAACGCGGTCGAGCGCCGGGATGCCTGCCCGCTCGGACTCTCTCAGCCGCTCAAAGAGCGGCCGCAGTCGACCGTCCAGATCCTGATCGTTCTCCAATGTCATGTCTGTCCAGCGCCTTTCTCAGGCGCTCCTTTCCTCGCTCGTAGTGCACCCGGGCCGAACCCAGGGTCACGCCCATGACCTGCGCCGCCTCCTGGATCGTGAGGTCGTGACAGAAGACCAGCCGAAGCACATCGCGCTGCCGCGCCGAGAGACCGGCCAGCAGGCGTTCGATGCGCCGGATCCCCTCCTGCGCGCGGAGGCTGTCGAGTGGCGTCGTGGCTGCGTCGGTCGCGACCGACATCCCGAGGGAGAGCGCGCCTCGCCGGAGCCAGCGCGTCATCGCCCGGCGTCCCTCACGGGCGGTGAGGCGGATGACTGCGAAGAGCCACGTCCTGAAGGCGGATTGCCCGGAGAAACGCGCCCGTCCCTGGAGTACCTTCAGGTACACCGTCTGCAGTACATCCTCTGCCTCGAAGCGATCTCCCCGGCAACAGTGCAGGCACCACGTGAAGGCGCTTGCGTGATGCTCCTCGAGCGCCTTCAGCACGTCATCGTGTTCCCGCGCTTCGGTTGTCAGGGTCGCCCCCTTTAGTCACCCAATTAGTGCCGTTCGGTGGGGGCATCATATGACAGGGTGCCCTGCTCCCCTCGCGGCGCGACCTGACCAGCCCGAAGTCGCGCAGGGCCGCAGCGGCGCGGCGCCCCTACACCGTCGGCGGAGGCACGTGCGCGGCTGTGGGGATGCGCGCGGTGAAGGTCGAACCGATGCCGGGCGTGGACTCGACCGTCACGTCGCCGCCCATCATGCGGCAGTAGTGGCGCGTGATTGCCAGGCCGAGGCCGGTGCCGCCGAACTTGCGCGTGGTCGAGGCGTCGGCCTGCGTGAACGGCCGGAAGAGGCGCCCCACCTGCTCAGGCGTCATGCCGATGCCGGTATCCGTGACCGTCACGACGAGCTCGTCGCCGAGGTCTCCCGCCGCGCGTCGGACGCGCAGGGTGATCGTGCCCTCTGACGTGAACTTGGCGGCGTTCGACAACAGGTTGAAGAGGACCTGGCGTACCTTGACCACGTCCGCGTGCAGGACGCCCAAGTCGGGCGAGGCGTCGACCTCGAGCCGGTTGCCGTTCTTCTGCACGAGCGGCAGGACGGTCATGGTCGCGCTCTCGATCAAGGGGCCGATCTCGAAGGTCTCGAGGCACAGCTCCATGCGCCCAGCCTCGATCTTTGACAGATCCAGGACGTCGTTGATCAGACCCAGCAGGTGCGCGCCTGCGTCGTGGATCTTCTTGAGGTCAGCCCTGCGCTCCTCGCCCTGTCCCTCTTCGGCGGCTGTCTCACCGAGCATCTCGCTGTAACCGATGATCGCGTTGAGAGGCGTGCGCAGCTCGTGGCTCATGTTGGCCAGGAAGGTGCTCTTGGCGCGATCCGCCTCCAGCGCCTGATCACGGGCCACGGCCAGATCCTTGAGCGTCTGATCGAGCCGGTTGCGCTCAGCGACCAGGTCAGCGACGCGCTCCTCGACCTTGCGCTCAAGGCCCGCGTTTGTCTCACGCAGCTCGGTCTGGTAGCGCAGCACCTGCTGACCAGCGGCCTGAAGGCTCGCCGCCATGTCGATGAACTCGCGGTTTGTGCTCCCTGGGACAAAGTCGGCCACGGGCGAGTCGGCGATGGCGTGCGCTGCCTCGACCATCTCGGCCATGGGCGCGCTGATCGAGCGGAACACGAGCACGGCCATGAAGGTGGTGACCGCCAGCGAGGCCAAGGCGCACAGGACAAGCGTGAGCGCGCGCGCCTGGCCTTGGGCCTGGACAGTCGTCAGGGCCAGGACGGCCGCGCCGATCAAGCCGACGAAGTACGCCAGCTTGGTCCTGAGGCGAGTCTGCCAGCGCGGGCCAGGCCAGGCCTGGCGGTGCACAAGCAGCCGCCGCGCCTGGCGGCGGACCGGAGCAGTGACAAGCTCGGTCACGGTGGCGGCAAACATGACGTAGAGGATCACGACGAGCAGGCCGCCGATCAGGATGGCAGGCAGGTTGCGCGTGCTCCCGGACGCCAGGTACTCGACCAGCGCGCAGGCGCAGGCGATGAGCGAGGCGAACGAGCCGCCCAGGATCGTGTTCCAGCGCGGGTACAGCTCCAGCGCACGCGTCAGCAGAATCAACTCGTCCGTGGGGGTCTCGAGATCGAGCTCGGTGCCACGGGTGTGGTCGTTGAGAGCGCGGATGTCGCGCGGCTCGAGGCGCGGACCGAACGGCCGCAGCAGCCCGCTCAGGACGTAGTGGCTGGTCGAGGAGCCGGCGATCGTGACGAGAAGCGTGATGAGGATGTAGAGCAGGCGCCGGGGCGGGAAATCGCCGACAGCGAGAAGATAGAGGATACCGAAGACGGCGCCGGACTGCCCGCCGATGACCGAGAAGAGCGTCACGGCAAAGCCGTAGCTGACACGCGCAGCAACGCGTTCAAAGATCCGGGCGAGAAGGCGCGCGAGCGTGCCGGTCATCGTGTCACGGGTGATCGTCGGCGTGCATTGTGCACTGCCGCCCCGGCGCGTTCAAACGGACCAGACGACGGAATCGGGCACAAACGCTCGTCCCATCTTGGGGCAAACGCCCGCGACGGACGATTCCCGCCGTAAGGCGAGTCTCTGCTAGTCTCCCACCCTGCGCCGGTCGGGCGCACGCAACGGGAGTGACCATGACCAACATACTCTGCATCGGTGCGGGCTTTGTCGGCGGACCAACGATGGCTGTGATTGCGCAGCAGTGCCCGGAGCACCGCGTCGTGGTCGTCGACGTCAACGCCGAGAAGATCGCCGCCTGGCAGTCGAACGAATTGCCGATCTACGAACCGGGCCTTGACGAGCTCGTGCGCGCGACGCGCGGCCGAAACCTGTTCTTCACGACGGAGATCGAGCGCTCGATCGCCGAGGCGGACATCATCTTCGTCAGCGTCAACACGCCGACCAAGACGTTCGGCCAAGGCGCTGGCAAGGCCGCCGATCTCCAGTACTGGGAGGCCACGGCGCGACGCATTGCCGAGTGCGCCACCACGCCCAAGATCGTGGTCGAGAAGAGCACCTTGCCCGTGCGCACAGCCGAAGCGATGGAGCGCATCCTGAGCTCGAACGACAAGGGGCTCGAGTTCGACGTGATCTCCAACCCCGAGTTCATGGCCGAAGGCACCGCAGTCAGAGACATGCAGCACCCTGACCGGGTATTGGTCGGCGGCCGGCCGACGCCATCGGGCCAGCGCGCGGTCCAGAAGATCGTCGACATCTTCGCGCACTGGGTACCGCAGGAGCGCATCCTGACGACCAATCTATGGTCGGCCGAGCTCGCCAAGCTGACGGCCAACGCCTTTCTCGCGCAGCGCGTCTCGTCGATCAACGCCATCGCCGGACTGTGCGAGATGACCGGCGCAGACGTCACCGAGGTCGCGCACGCGATCGGCCGCGACAGCCGCATCGGGCCGCGCTTCCTGGCGGCCAGTATCGGCTTCGGTGGATCGTGCTTCGAAAAGGACATCCTCAATCTCGTCTACCTCTGCGAATCGCACGGCCTGCCTGAGGTCGCGGCCTACTGGGAGCAGGTGGTCGCGATGAACGCCTACCAGCAGACGCGCTTCGTGTCCAAGATGATCACAGCCATGTTCAACACGGTGGCGAACAAGCGCATCGCGCTCTTCGGCGCCGCCTTCAAGGCGCACACCAGTGACACGCGCCAGTCGCCGGCGCTGGCGGTGTGCCGCCGCCTGCTCCAAGAGCGGGCGCGGGTCGTACTCAGCGATCCACACGCCCTGGCGAGTGCGCGCGCCGCCCTGGGCGATCTGGCCGACGACGTGACCTTCGAGCCGGATCCGCGCGTGGCCGCGCGCGGGGCTCATGCCATTGCCGTGCTCACGGAATGGCCCGAGTTTGCCGCGCTCGACTACGGCGCGTTGCACCGCTCAATGGTGCACCCGGCGTTCATCTTCGACGGCCGCAACGTGCTCGACCACCACGCGCTCCACGCCCTCGGCTTCAACGTGTATGCCGTGGGCCGGCCGCCTCTGACGCATTTCAGCTGACTCGCGCCCCACGCCGCAACCGCACTCGCCCGCGCCGCAGGCTGTGGCACGGCGCGAGCGCCTGCGCCAGAGGAGATAGGCCAGCGCGGACGAGACCGCGGCTGCGACCAGCGTCCGGTCGAGCCACTCAGGCACGCTCCGCCCTCCGGCTCCTACGCATAGCCCAGCAGCCTCCCGACCTGGAAGACGAGAGCAGCGGCCGTCCACGCAAGCGCCGTCATGTAGGCGACCTGGAACAGCGGCCAGCGCCACGAGTTGGTCTCGCGGCGCACGATGGCCACGGTGCTCAGGCACTGCATGGCGAGCACGTAGAAGACCATCAGGCTCAGGCAGGTGAGCGGCGTGTAGACCGGGGTGCCGTCGCTGCGGCGCTCGGCCAGCATGGCCTCGCGCAGGGCGCGCGAGTCGCGGCCCTCGCCCTCGATCGAGTAGAGTACCGCCATCGTGCCGACGAAAACCTCCCGCGCGGCGAATGAGCTGATGACGCCCACGCCGATCTTCCAGTCGTAGCCCAGGGGCGCAATCATCGGCTCGATCAGGTGACCCAGCCGGCCGGCGGCGCTCGCGGACAATGCCTGGCTCGGGCTGGCGTCGTGTTTGGACGGTCTCGGGTAAGTGGAGAGCGCCCAGATGATCACCGAGATGGCGAGGATCACCGTGCCTGCCCGGCGCAGGAAGATCCCCGAGCGCTCCCACATGCGCCTGAGCGTCACGCGCAGCGACGGGCGGCGATAAGGCGACATTTCGAGCAGCAGCAGCGAGCGCTCGCCGCGAAAGAGCGTCGCGCGCAGCAGCCAGGCCACGGCGAAGGCCGCGAACAGACCCAGCAGATACATTGCCAGCATGAGGCCGGCGCGCTGCCAGGTACTGAACCCGACAGGAAGCAGGACCGCGATCATCAGGCTGTAGACGGGCAGCCGCGCCGAACAGCTCGCGAGAGGCGCGACCAGGATCGTGACCAGGCGGTCGCGGCGGTTGTCGATCGTGCGCGTGGCCATGATCCCCGGAATGGCGCAGGCAAACGAGCTGAGCAGCGGCACGAACGCGCGCCCGCTCAGACCCACGCGCCGCATCAGACGGTCGACGATGAAGACCGCGCGCGCCATGTAGCCCGTGTCCTCCAGCAGGCCGATGAAGAAGAACAGGATCAGGATCTGCGGCAGAAAGATCACGACCCCGCCGACGCCCGGGATGACTCCGCTCGTGAGCAGGTTCGAGAGCTCGCTCGCGGGCAGCGCCGCGTGGGTGGCCTGCTGCAGCGCCCGTTGCGCCGACTCGATCCAGCCCATGGGCGCCTCGGCCAACCGGAAGATGCTGAAGAACATCAAACTCATCACGCCCAGGAAGAACGGCCAGCCCCAGAGGCGATGCGTCAGCCAGTTGTCCACGCGGTCGCTGAACCCGGCACCCGCTCCCGCCCGCCGACGGAGTGTCGCGGCGGCGATTCCCTGCACCCAGGCGTAGCGCGCGTCCACGGCGGCCGCCACGCGATCGAGGCCCGCCTGCGCCAGCTGCCGGCGGGCGTGCTCAAGCGCCTTCTGGACTTCGCTCGGCAGCACCGGCTGGCCGACGTCGGCGGCGGACGAGATCAGAAGCAGCGCTTCGACTGGGGCCAGACGAGGCTCGACGACGTCCCGCTCCACCAACAGCTGGGCCAGATGCGAGAGCGCGGAATCGAGCGGCCCGGGCAGCGGCGCGCGCTGCGGCGCGCGACCCTTGAGTTGTTGGGAGATCGCCTGCCTCAGCTCCACCAGCCCTCGGCGCTGCTTGGCGACGACCGGCACGACGGGGCAGCCGAGACGGGCGGAAAGCGCCTCCGCGTCGATGACGACGCCGTCGCGCTCGGCCAGATCGATCATCGTCAGGGCCACGACAAGCGGGATGCTCAGCTCGGCCACGTGCGCTGCAAGGTACAGGTTGCGCTCGAGGTTAGTGGCGTCCACCACGCACACGATCACGGCAGGGGTCTGGTGGCCGTCGCGGCCAAGCAGCACGTCGCGCGCGATGACCTCGTCAGGCTGCCGCGCCTGAAGAGAGTAGGTTCCCGGCAGGTCCAGTAGGTCCAGTGGCTCGCCGTGACTGCCGCAAGTGCGACCGGTCCTCCGCTCGACCGTCACGCCGGGGTAGTTGCCGACGCGCTGGCTGAGCCCGGTCAAGGCGTTGAAGAGCGTACTCTTGCCGCTGTTCGGGTTGCCCGCCACCGCCACCAGCGCTGCGTGGCAGCCTGCGACGGCCGCTCCCCCGCCGGTCGCCATGCTCGCTGGGACGCGATACCCGTCGCGCGGTGGGGACAGCCAGGCGTGGCCGTCTACCGTGACCACCCGCACTCCCCGCGCCTCCGAGGCACGCAGGGACAGGAGGTAGCCGCGCAGGTCCACCTGCATCGGATCGCCGAGCGGCGCATAGCGCACGACGCTCAGCTCCGTCCCAG
>Ga0302323_100003178_pt1 | contig 13358 bp, 15 predicted proteins | sample Fen_T0_3_FD_201950 | JGI IMG/M metagenome (GOLD analysis project Ga0302323, IMG submission 201950) | Peat permafrost microbial communities from Stordalen Mire near Abisko, Sweden - Fen_T0_3 | ecosystem: Environmental > Terrestrial > Soil > Wetlands > Permafrost | place: Sweden: Abisko... | reverse complement strand
CATGACTCCGCGATCAACGTGATGCGGCGTCATGGCCGTCGAAGAGCGAGGCCGCGGTGACGACGCGCAGCGGCGCGTGGCCGCTCTCGACCGAGGTCTGCTCCGGCTCGGCGGAGAGGCTGGTCATCCGACTCCTTCCATCAGGAACGTCCGGGTCTCCTTGAGCATCTCGCGGGCGATCACGATCCGCTGGATCTCCTGGGAGCCCTCGTAGATCTGCGTGATCTTGGCGTCCCGCAGGAAGCGCTCGACCGGGTACTCCTTCACGTAGCCGTAGCCGCCGAGGACCTGGACGGCGTCGACGGCGACCTGCATCGCGACGTCACCGCAGTAGAGCTTTGCCATCGCCGAGGCCTTCGTCAGCTCGTCGTCGTGGGCGCCCTCGTCGACCATGCGGCCGTACCGGTAGAGCAACCCGCGGGCAGCCTCGGTGGACGTCTCCATGTCGGCGAGCTTGCCCGCGATCAGCTGGTGCTGCGCGATCGGCCTGCCCATCGTCTCACGGGTGCGGGCGTACTCGAGGGCGTAGTCGGTCGCGCCCTGCGCGATCCCGAGCGCCTGCGCCGCGACGCCGGGCCGCGAGCGGTCGAGGATGCGCATCGCCAGCCGGAATCCCTCTCCGACCTCTCCCAGGAGCGACTCCGGACCGACCCGAACGCCGTCGAACACGAGCTCCCCGGTGGTGGAGCCGGTGATGCCGAGCTTCTCCTCCAGGCGCGCCACCTCGAACCCGGGCGTGCCCGCCTCGACGACGAAGGCCGAGATGCCGCGATGCCCGGCGTCGGGGCCCGTCTTCGCGAAGACGGTGTAGAGCCCGGCGACGCCGGCGTTCGTGATGAAGCGCTTCGTGCCGTCGAGCACCCAGCCGTCGCCGTCCGGGCGCGCCGTTGACCGCATTGCGGCCGAGTCGGAGCCGGAGCCGGCTTCCGTCAGCGCATAGGCGGCGAGCACCTCGCCGGAGGCGAGCCGCGGGAGCCAGGCGGCGCGCTGCTCGGCCGAGCCGGCGAGCTTCAACCCGAGCGAGCCGAGCTCCTGGACCGCGAGGATCAGCCCGCTCGTAGCGCAGACGCGCGAGATCTCCTCGATCGCGACGAGTGACAGCAGCACACCCGTGCCGGTGCCGCCGTCCTCCTCCTCGAAGAAGAGACCGAACAGGCCGGCCTCGCGGAAGGCCTCGACGACGTCCCAGGGGAACGTGTGCGACGCGTCGATCTCGGCGGCGCGCGGCGCAACGACCTCGCGGGCCACCGTGCGAACCAGCTCGCGCAGCTCGCGCTGCTCCGGGCTGAGCGGATCCCAGGACACCTCTGTACCTCCTCGCCGCCAGATGCTTTGCTATCCGATAGTAGGAATATAGACTATCTCTGATGAGGAAGCCAGTCGTCCAGGACGCGCGGCGGGACGTGATCGCCGAGGCCCGCAGGCAGTGGGCGACCCAGTGGGGGGACGGGCCTGTCGCGTCGATGGAGGCCGTGACCTCGCTGATGCGCGCGCAGCAGATCCTCATGCAACGGCTCAACGCCCTCCTGCGAGAGCACGACCTCACGTTCCCGCGCTACGAGGCGCTGATGATCCTCTTCCTCAGCCGCCGCGGCGCGCTGCCGCTCGGCAAGGTCGGAGAGCGGCTCCAGGTGCACGCGACCAGCGTCACCAACATCATCGACGGCCTCGAGCGCTCCGGCCTCGTGGAGCGGCTGCCCGACGCGAGCGACCGGCGCCTGACGCTGGCCCAGCTGACGTCGAAGGGCCGCGCGACCGCCGAGGCCGCGACCACCGCGCTCAACGAGGTGCACTTCTGCACGAAGCCGCTGCGCCGCTCCGACCTCGAGGCGATCACGACCGCCCTGCGGCGGCTCCGAGCGGCCGAGGACGGATTCGAGCCCGGCGACTGAGCCGGATCAGCCGGCCGCGAGGCGGTCGAGCGCGGTCGAGAGCCGCTCCGCGATCTCGGCGACCGTCTCCAGCTCGATCACGAGCGGCGGGGCGATCGCGAGCCCGTCGCGGAGGCCGCGGGAGAGCACCCCGGCCTCGCGGGCGAGCCTGACGAAGCGGACCGGCGCGCCGGGGTCGGCGTCGACGACGTCGTCGGCGAGGGCGACCGCGGCCATCAGCCCGACGCCGCCGCGCACCTCCCCCGCGAGGGGGTGCGCGGTGACCTCGGCGAGGGTCGCATGGAAGTCTGCCTCGAGCTCGAGTGCCCGGTGCACGAGGTCGTCGCGCGTGAGCACGTCGAGGTTCGCAAGGGCGGCCGCGCAGCAGGCGGCGTGGCCGGCGTAGGTCGCGCCGTGGGCGAACATCCGGCCCGGGGCGTCCCAGAAGGGCGCCGCGATCTCGGGGGCCACGATGACGCCGCCGAGCGGCAGGTATCCGCTCGTGACCCCCTTCGCGAACGTGATCAGGTCGGGGTGAACGTGGAAGCGCTCGACGCCGTACCAGCCGCCCAGGCGGCCGAAGCCGCCGATCACCGAGTCGGCGATCGTGAGCACGCCGTGGCGACGACAGACGGAGACTGCCTCGTCCAGGTAGCCGGGCGGCGGCACGTGCACGCCGCCGGCGCCGATCACGGGCTCGAAGACGAACGCGGCGACGTTCTCGGGCCCGATCCGCTGGATCTCCTCCTCCAGTGCGATCGCGGAGTCCCACTCCACCTGCGAGGTGTCCTCCAGCAGCGGGCCGAAGCCCTCCCGGTAGGGCATCCCGAGGATGCTCGTGCCGATGCCCTGTGTGCCGTGATAGGCGTGCGAGCGGCTGATCAGATGGTGGCGTCCGGGCTCGCCGCGTTCGGCGTGGTAGAGGCGGGCGAGCTTCGCGGCTGTCTCGATCGCCTCGCCGCCGCCGCTCGTGAGGAACACCTTCGAGCCGGGCAGGGGCGCGAGCCCGGACAGCTGCTCCGTCAGCGCGGCCGCCGGCCGGTTCGTGAAGGGCCCGAACGTGTGAAAGGTCTCGAGCTCCGCCATCTGCGCCGCCACGGCCGCGGCGATCTCGGTGTTGCCGTGGCCGACGTTCGCGTACCAGAGGCTCGAGGCGCCGTCGATGTACCGGGTGCCCCGGTCGTCCCAGACGTGCACGCCCTCGCCCCGCACGATCAGCACCTCGTTCCCGGCCACCTCGGCCATGCTTGCGAACGGGTGCCAGAAGACCGTCACCGGAGTAGTCTCTCACGGCCCGGCCCTCACGCCGCCCGAACAGCGTTCGTCCGGCACGTCGCCCCGAGGCCTCAGCCCTTCACCACTCCGAGCGGCCGCAGCTGCGCCACCCGTCGCGCGAGCCCCGCCCGCTCAACGACGTCGACCACCTGCTCCACGTCCTTGTACGCGAAGGGTGCCTCCTCGGCCAGCCCGGCGCCCGAGGGGCAGCGCACGACGACCCCTGCCGACTCCAGCTGCCGGCGCAGCTCACGGCCGTTGACCAGCTTCTTCGCCCGCGTGCGGCTGAGCCGGCGGCCGGCGCCGTGGCAGGTCGTCCCGAACGAGCGCTCCAGGGCCCTTGGCCCGCCTACGAGAACGAAGCTCGACGTCCCCATGCTGCCCGGGATGAAGACGGGCTGGCCCACACGGCGGAACGCGGCCGGGATGTCCTCCGAACCGGCCGGGAACGCGCGCGTGGCGCCCTTGCGGTGCACGCAGAGCTCGCGTCCCGCGTGACGCTCGAGCTTGGCGACGTTGTGCGCGACGTCGTAGACCTGACGTGTCTCCCGGGCCGCACGCGACCCCAGCACCTCCTCCACCGCCTCGCGCACGGCGTGCGCCAGGGCCTGGCGGTTGGCGAAGGCGAAGTTCGCGGCGGCCGCCATCGCGGCGAGGTAGGCCTGCCCTTCGGGAGACGAGGCGGGTGCGCAGGCGAGCTGTCGGTCGGGCAGCACGATCCCGTATCGCGCGCGTCGCTCGTCCAGCAGCCGCACGTAGTCGGTGCAGACCTGGTGACCGAGGCCGCGTGAGCCCGAGTGGATGAGCACCGTGACCTGGCCGTCGTGCAGCCCGAACGCCTCCGCGGTCTCCTTGTCGAGCACCCGCTCCACGCGCTGCAGCTCCACGAAGTGGTTTCCCGAGCCGAGCGTGCCGAGCTGGCCGGCGCCGCGAAGGTGCGCGCGCTCGGAGACGAGGGACGGATCGGCGCCGGGCAGGCATCCGCTCGACTCCGTGCGCTCGATGTCGTCCCCGGTGCCGATCCCGCGGGCGAGCAGTGCGCGCGGGCCCATGCGGAGGACATCGTCGAGATCGTCGCCTTCGAGCCGAAGCTCGCCCGCCTTTCCTGCGCCGGCGGGCACCCGGCGCGCGATCCGGTCGACGAGAGCCTCGCGGCGCGCGCCGAGCTCCTCGGCCCGGAGCGGCAGCGCGAGCAAGCGCACGCCGCAGTTGATGTCGTAGCCGACCCCGCCGGGGGAGACGACGCCGTCCGGGAGCGCGGTCGCGGCAACCCCGCCGACCGGGAACCCGTAGCCCTGGTGGACGTCGGGCATCGCGAGCGCGGCGTCGACGATGCCGGGCAGCGTGGCGACGTTCTGCAGTTGCTCGAGTGAGCGGTCGCCGGCGAGGGCCTCGAGCAGCGCCTCATCGGCGAACACCCGGGCGGGAACGTTCATGTCCGCCCGCGCGCTCGCCGGAATCTCCCAGAGGGTCTCGTCGACCTTGATCAGGTCAGACGTCGAGGACGACCCGGGCATGCCAGCTTCCCCCCTCCTCCCGCAGCTCGAGGCTGTTGAGCGTGACGGCCTTGACGAGATGGGAGGGCCGGCCGAAGTGGCCGACGACGGCTGCGCGCAACCGCCCCTCCGCGAGCGCGAGCGACGCGGCCCGGTCGGGTACGAAGCCCTCGATCTCCGCGAGGAAGACGAGCTCGCCGAGCCATGCGACGAGGAGCGACTCGCGGTCGGGGGCGGACACCTCGATGTCGCGACGGACGGTCTCACCGTCGCCGACGCCCACGATCGACCGGAAGGCGGCGAGCGCCTCTTCGAAGATCCCGGTCTCGGTCGGCGCCTGGACCACGAGCTCGAGCTCGCCGGTGTGCTCCACGAACCGATGCAGGGCGCCTGTCACGAACGACGCACGTCCTTTCCCTATCAGTATCAGGCCTCCGGCGCCTGCCTGGGTGGCGCAGCGATACGCTGTGCCTCGGAAGTCGATCCAAGACGCAACCGGCACTGGAGGCCTTCGATGCGCGCGCTGATCATCGTGGACATGCTCGACGACTTCGTCGACGGGAAGCTGGCCAACCCGAGGGCACAGGCGATCATCGGGCCGCTGCAGCGCCTGCTCGCGCATGCCCGCAGCGACGGCTGGGTGGTCGTGTTCTCGAACGACGCCCACGAGCCGGACGACCCCGAGCTGCGCGTGTGGGGCGAGCACGCGATGGCCGGCACGCCGGGGGCCGGCGTGATCCTGCAGCTCGCACCGGTGCCGGGTGAGATCGTTTCGCCGAAGCGCGTCTACAGCGCGTTCGACTTCACCGGGCTCGACGAGCAGCTGAAGGAACAGGGTGTGGACGAGGTCGTCGTGACCGGGCAGCACACGCACATCTGCGTCCGCCACACCTCGTACGGGGCGCTGATCCGCGGCTACGCGATCACCGTCCCGCGCGACGCGGTCTGCGCCTTCGAGGGCGTGGACGAGGACGAGGCGCTCGCCTATCTCGAGATGGCGTACGGCGCGCGGATCACGACGGTCGACGAGCTCGTGCGCGAGGCCGCCGCAGTCGCCTGACGATCGGGAGAGGGGATCTCCCCCGGCCGGATCGGCGCCGGGTGGGGTGCTACCCTCGCACGGTGTCACGGCGCCGTCGCGTGGTGCTCGTCGGCCTGGTGGTCGGCATCGCCCTGGCCGTCGTCCCCGCCGCGATCCCCTCGGCGCCGCCGCTCTCGATCGTCTGCAAGCTGGCCCCGGGCGAGACCGAGCTCCCGGCCGGCGTCGCCCACGGGCTCGCCCTCCACCTGCGCCAGTACCCCGACCTCTCCATCGCAACCGCCGCACAGCGGGCGTCGGCCACGCGCATCCTCGAGCTGGCACGAAGTGCGTCCGTGCGGTTCCGGGACCCGCGTGCAGCGAAACGGGCCGGCTACGACACCCACCTCGCGAAGAACCCTCCGGCCGCGGTCGGCTATCTGCACGCCGAGAGCCGCCGCAACGCCAACGACCGGCGCTACCTCGACCCGAAGCAGCCGGAGGCGCTCATCTACGCGAACCAGCCCGGCCACCCGCTCGTGCTCGTCGGCGTCATGTTCAGCATGCCGCGCGGAAAGCCGGGGCCGACGCCGATCGGAGCGGTCGGGCGCTGGCACTCGCACGTGATCTGCGTGCAGGGCACGAAGCGCGGCCTCGCACCCCCCGGCCCGGGTGGCTGCCCGAAGGGGCAGCGCATCGCCCAGGGCAGCGAGATGCTCCACCTCTGGTTCACAGAGGACCTCCGCAGCGCCTACGCGGTGCACGCCCCCGTGCCCGAGCTGTGCCGCGACGGGCTCCTGACGCCGGCCACGTGCCGCAGCGGGGCCGGTCGCACCGGCATGTGACGACCCGGCCGCGACGGCAAGGCGTAACTCAGTACCAGATCGCGACCGCGAGCCCATCCCGCGTCTCCGGCGGGTCGGGCAGCGAGACCGGGCGCGGGCGGGCCGCCGTCCAGGCGCAGGCCGCGGCGTCGAGCAGGTCGTCGAGCGGGACCGAGGCCGCAGCACCGAGCGCGCCGCGGTCGATGTTGATGTCGTGCCGGGCGAGCAGGGCCAGCCGCTCGAGCGCCCCTCCCGCGGACTTCTTTCGGTGCTTCAGGCGGCGCATGTCGTTCATCGCGGTGAAGCAGAGCTCCGGGTGCACCTCGCGGAAGCGCCGGTCGCCTACGGCGAGAGCAGTGACGCGTGCGATGCGCTCCCCGAGTGCGTAGGCCTGGGCAGAGATGCCGCCGCCCTCGACGAACGGTGCCTCGAAGCGCTCGCGCTCGGGGATAGTGAAGACCGAGCTGCCGCCGACGAGATCGCGCGCGAGGCCGTCGGCCGCGCGAGGCCCGTAGCCGATGGGAACGTCGATCGCGATCCGCGCCACGTCGGCCAGCTCAGCGAAGTCGGTGTCGACGCCCTCGAGCAGGCGCGCCTCGCGGAAGCGGCCGTCGTGCAGGACGACGGCGACCCAGCCGCGCTTGCACCCGTCGACGCCGGCGACGACGGACGTCATCCGTCGTCCCCTGGTGCGGCGCCGAAGAGCCGGTCGACCTCGTCGGGCGAGAGGGGCTCACGACGGCGGCCGAGGGCGTAGTCGGTCAGCGCACGATCGAGGGTGTCGGCGTGCACGTACCGGGCCGAGGCCTCGATCACGGGGGCTGGCGGCTCCACGAGCGCTTCGGCATCACGGGCGAGGATCTTCGCAAGCGCCGCCCAGACAGTGGCAGCGACATCGGCGGGATCGAGGCGTCCCCCCTCCAGGTCCCGATAGTGCCGCCGCACGCCGCCCCGCACATCGTCGGGCAGGCCGAGAGACCGGACGAGGGCCGCCGCGACGTCGTCGAGCTCGAGTCCTCGAGCCCGGCGCACCCGCTGCAGCGACGGCTGGTTCGGCTCGGTCATGCGGCGATCTTACGGACGCGCGTGGACGCGGGGCCTGCGGGTGCTCCGTCGCGTGCGAGAATCCGTGTGAGAGGAGCTCCCGACGATGGACGAGCCGCAGTGACCGCGATCCGCACCGAGAACCTCTCGAAGAGCTTCGGGCAGACGAAGGCGCTCGTGGCGCTCGATCTCGAGGTGCCGGAGGGCGAGGTGATCGGCTACCTGGGACCGAACGGCTCGGGCAAGACCACCACGATCCGCCTCCTTCTCGGCCTGATCCGGGCGACGACGGGAAAGGCGGAGATCTTCGGCGTCGACTGCCAGGCGGACCCTGTCGCGGCCCACCGGCGCGTCGCCTACGTCCCGGGCGAGGTGAGCCTCTGGCCCTCGCTCACCGGCGCTGAGACGCTCCACCTGCTCGGCCGCGTGCAGGGGACGGTCGACGCCGCCTACCGGGATCTGCTGGTCGAGCGCTTCGAGCTCGACGTCACGCGCAGGGTGCGCTCGTACTCGAAGGGCAATCGGCAGAAGCTGATCCTGATCGCCGGCCTGATGACGCGGGCCGACCTCCTGCTCCTCGACGAGCCCACGAGCGGGCTCGATCCGCTGATGGAGCGCGCCTTCCGCGAGTGCATCGCCGAGGCGCGCGCGCAGGGGCAGACGGTGTTCCTCTCCTCGCACATCCTGAGCGAGGTCGAGGCGGTCTGCGAGCGGGTGGCGATCCTGCGCGCAGGCCGGCTCGTGGAGTCGGGGAACTTGAAGGAGATGCGACACCTCTCCTCGCTGCAGGTCGAGGCCGAGCTGGACGGGCCCGTGCCCGAGCTCTCCGGCATCCCGGGAGTGAGCGCCGTGCAGGTGCAGGGCGCCCACATCAGCTGCCAGGTGACCGGCTCGATCGAGCCGCTCCTCGCCGCGCTCGCCGGCGCCGGGGTGCGTCACCTCACGAGCAGGGAGCCGTCGCTCGAGGAGCTCTTCCTCGCCCACTACGGTGGCGAGCGCGATGCCGAGCGAGGCGGGTGCGGCGCGCGTCGTGGCGGTCACGACGGCCCGCCGGGCCGGCGTCCCGGGCCTGCTCTGGGGCCTCGTCTTCGGGGTCACGATCGCCGCCACCGAGCAGGCGTACTTCTCCTCCTTCCCCACCGAGGCCTCGCGCCGGGCCCTGGCGCGGTCGATGCAGGGGAACACCGGCTTCGAGGCCGTCTTCGGGCCTATTCAGGGCATGGACACGGTCGCCGGATACACCCAGTACAAGTCGATGTTCTCGCTCGTCATCCTCGCCTCGATCTGGGGACTGTTGATCGCGACCCGCGTGTCCCGCGGCGAGGAGGACAACGGCCGCTGGGGACTGTTCCTCTCCGGCCTCACCACCCGGGCCCGCGCGGCGGCGCAGGCTGCGGTCGGCCTCGGCGCAGGTCTCGTCGCGCTGTGGGCCCCGACCGCGGTGATCGCGGTCGCCTCGGGATCGACGTCACGGGTCGGCATCGGCGTCGGCGACTCGCTCTTCTTCGCGACCGCCGTCGTCGCAGCCGCGGCCGTCTTCATGGCGGTAGGGCTGCTCGTCGGCCAGCTCGCGGCAACGCGCCACGACGCGAACGTCCTCGGCGCGGCCGTGCTCGCCGCCTCGTACCTGATCCGGATGGCCGCCGACTCGGACTCCGCCCTGACCCGGCTGCGTTGGTTGAGCCCTCTCGGCTGGATCGAGGAGCTCCACCCGCTCACGAACGCGAGCGCGCTCCCGCTCCTTCCCGTCGTCGTGCTCGTCGCAGTGCTCGTCGGCGCCGCCGTCGCGGTGGCCGGGCGTCGCGACCTCGGCTCGAGCGCCTTCCCGGGCCGCGACGCCCCCCGCCCGCGGACGCTCCTGCTCGGCGGTCAGGGCGGCCTCACCCTGCGGCTGACCCGGCCCGCCATCCTGGCCTGGACCGCCGCCCTGGGCGCCACCGGGGTCGTCTTCGGGCTCGTCGCCCAGGCGGCCGGCAACGCGCTCCAGGGCTCACCCGGTCTCGAGCACGTGATCGAGCGCCTCGGCGGGAAGAGCGCCGGCGCCGTCGCGTACCTCGGCTTCGTCTTCGTGATCGCGGCGGGCATCGTCGCGATCGCCATCGCAGGCCAGGTCTCCGCGATCCGCAACGAGGAGGCGTCGGGCCACCTCGACAACCTGCTCGTGCGCCCCGTGGCGCGGTGGCGGTGGCTCGCCGTGCGCCTGCTCGTCGGCCTCGGCCTGGTCGTCGGCGGCAGCGTGCTCGTCGGGCTGGCGGCCTGGCTCGGCGCCCTCAGCCAGAGCGCCGACCTCGGTCTCGGCGACCTGCTCGAGGCGGGCCTCAACGTCGCGCCTCCGGCCCTGTTCGTGCTCGGCGTCGGCGCCCTCGCCTTCGGCCTCTGGCCACGGGGCGCGATCGGCGTCACCTACGGGCTCGTCGTCTGGTCGTTCCTCGCCGAGACGATCGCCTCCGTGACCGACTCGGGCCACTGGCTGCGCTCCACCTCACCGCTCCTGCACATGACGCCGGCTCCTGCCGCTTCGCCCGACTGGACGGCGGCGGCATTGCTCGTAGGGCTCGGGCTGACGGCGGCGCTGGCCGGGGTCGCGGCGTTCGGCCGGCGGGACCTGCAGGGGGCCTGACGGCGTCAGCGCGTCTTGCGCAGGACGAGGATGCCGAAGCCGACGACGCCGGCGAAGACGACGGCGAACACGGGCGGCCACCAGGCCTCGTCGGCGGCTCCAAGCAGCGCGGCCGTCCAGAGCGCCATCAGCGCTACCGTCGCGAGGGCGAGGAGCGCGGTCGTCCAGCGAGTCTCGCGAACGCGCCGGGAGACGTCCTCTTCGGGAGGCTCCGGTGGCGGCACGATCCGGAGATGCCGCTTCTTCGAGGGCGGCGCCTGTGGGGCGTGCTCCCTTCGTCTCGCAAGGGCGGTCATGAGGTCGACCTCCTTTCGCTCACTCCCAGTCTGCCTCCGCGGACCGCTCCGGGCATCGGGGAGTCCCCCGAGATCGTTGCCGCTTAGCTGTAGACCTTGCGCTCCGTGCAGCGGATCCGGCCGGTGCCGGGCTCGCCCTCGACGCCGCCCTGCTCCATCGCCTCCTGCAGCGACGGGTCGGCCAGGAACGCGTCGACCGCAGGCTCCGAGGGGAAGTCGAGATGGATGACGACGCTCTTCTCGTCGCCCGGGTACCGGTAGATCCGATGCTCGAGTGCGCCATGGCCGCGGCGGACGCTCTCGTGCGCGTCGAAGACCGGCTTCCAGACGGCGTAGTCCCGCACCGGGTGATGGACGACCAGCGTGAGGCCGGCCTCGCCGTCTGCGTACCGCACCTGCTCGACCTGCTCCGCGATGCCGACCCCGGGCTCGCCGGTAACGCCGCCGCGCTCCATCGCCTCCGGCAGCGAGGGATCCTCCATGAATCCCCGTGCGGCCCCCTCGCCGGGGAAGTCGTTGTGGACGACGACCCGGTTTCGGTTGTGGACGTCCTGGTAGATGCGGTGCTCGATCTCGCCATGGCTGCGGCGGACGGCCTCGTGCTCGTCGAACACCGGCTTCCAGGTGTCGAAGTCCTTCACGAAGTGATGCACGACGAGTACGACCATGTCCGTCCCCTCTGCTAGGTTTAATTTGTCTTGCAAGGCAAATAAATAGCAGATGGCCGAGACACACACAACCCCCTACGCCCTCACCGCCTGGCACGCCCTCCTCCAGGTCTCGAGCCGCGTCGTCGCGGAGCTCGACCGCCGGCTCGACCTCGAGCACCGGATGAGCGTCCGTGAGTTCGACGTGCTGATCAACCTCGACAACGCCGCCGGCGGCGGGCTGCGGATGACCGACCTCGCGGACGCCGTCATGCTCTCGTCCGGCGGTCTCACGCGGCTCGTCGGCCGGCTCGAGGAGCGCGGTCTCCTGCGACGCGAGCCCGACCCGAGCGACGGCCGCGGCCACGTCGCCTCGCTCACGGGCCCCGGACGGGCGCGCCTCGCCGAGGCACGTACGACGCACAACGCCGTGATCAGTGAGTTGCTGGGTGCGAAGCTGACGGAGACGGAGCTGGCGATGCTCGAGCGGGTGTTGCTGAAGACGCTGCCTGCCGCACGCGACTAACGCCCGGCTACCCCTCGTACCGACGTGCCTGCAGCTTCGCCGCGAGAACGGTGTTCGCGAGCAGCGTCACGTCGGTGATCGGCCCCACCCCACCGGGCACCGGCGAGACGGCCTCCGCCACCTCGGCCACCGACTCGGCATGGACGTCGCCCACCATCCGCACCTTCCCGGTCTCCGGATCCTTGAGCGGGTTGATGCCGACGTCGATCACGATCGCGCCCGGCTTCACCATGTCGCCAGTGATCAGCTGCGGGACGCCGGCGGCGACGACGAGGATGTCCGCCTCGCGCGTGTGCCGCTCGAGCCGGCCCGCCTGCGCCGTGTAGTGGTGCGCGCTGATCACGGTGGCGTTCCGCGCCAGCCCGAGCCACAGGGCCGGCTTGCCGACGTTGTTGGAGCGGCCGACCAGCACGAGGTCGAGGCCGTTGTAGAACGTCTTCGGGTCCCGGCCGGTCGACTCGACGTAGCGGTCGAGCATCCAGAACACCGAGGACGGGGTGGACGGGATGAAGCGCGGCTGGCCGAGCGCGAGCAGGCCCGCGTTGTCCGGGTGCACCGCCTCGATGTCCTTGAGCGGGTCGAGCGTCCGGTAGACGTGACCCTCGTTCACCTGCTTCGGCAGCGGGCGCAGGATCAGGATCCCCGAGACGCGCGGGTCGGCGTTGAGCTTGCCGACGATCGCGAGCGCCTCCGCCTCCGCCGCGCCGGCGGGGAGCCGCTCGCTGACGTAGCGGCAGCCCAGCTCCTCCGCGAGCCGCTTCACGCGCCGCTCGTACGCCTCTGCCGCGTACTCCTCGCCGACGAGCACGGTCGCAAGGCCGGGGATCACCCCGGACGCCTCGAGCTCGGCCGCGTCGGCTTCGACCCTGGCGCGCAGCTCGGCGGCGAGTGCGTCTCCGTCGATCAGGTGGGCACTCATCGATGCGGGAGCCTACTGCAATCGGTGACCGGCTTCAGCCGGTCGCCCGGGTCTCGCGGTCTACCCTGGCCGCGTGGATCAACGCTCCCAGTTCAGCGCCGAGGAGATCGAGCGGGCGCATGTCTACCATCGCCCGCTCTACGTCGCCTGGGCGCTCGGGGTCGGAATCGACCTGGCGGTGCTGGCGCTGATCGCCTTGTCCGCCTTCGGAGCGGCGCTGCTCGATCCGCTCGAAGCCCTGCCCTGGTGGGCGCAGACACTCCTCTACGCGGCGATCGCGATCGGGATCACGACGCTCCTCACCCTGCCGCTGTCGCTCTGGGCCGGGTACCTGCGCGAGCGCGCCTGGGGCTTCTCGACCCAGTCGGCGGCCGGCTGGGCGGCCGACCGGGCCAAGGGCCTCTGCCTCGGCGTCGTGCTCGGGGGCGTCGCGCTGCTCGGGCTCGTCGGCCTCGCCCGCGCGCTGCCGCGCTGGTGGCCGGCGGCGGCGGCTACCGCGGCGGCGGCGCTGGTCGTCGCCCTGGGCTTCGTCGCCCCGCTCCTGCTCGAGCCGGTCTTCAACCGGTTCGCACCGCTGCAGGACGAGGAGCTGGCGGCGTCGCTGCTCAGCCTCGCCGCCGACGCGGGCCTGCCGGTGCAGCAGGTTCTCGTCGCCGACGCGAGCCGGCGGACGACGAAGCAGAACGCGTACGTGTCCGGCCTTGGCCGCACGCGCCGGCTCGTCCTCTACGACACGCTCCTCGCCGACGGCGACCCGCGGGAGCTGCGGCTCGTGCTCGCGCACGAGCTCGGCCACCGCCGCGCCGGGCACCTGGTCAAGGG
>Ga0302323_100003177_pt1 | contig 13360 bp, 10 predicted proteins | sample Fen_T0_3_FD_201950 | JGI IMG/M metagenome (GOLD analysis project Ga0302323, IMG submission 201950) | Peat permafrost microbial communities from Stordalen Mire near Abisko, Sweden - Fen_T0_3 | ecosystem: Environmental > Terrestrial > Soil > Wetlands > Permafrost | place: Sweden: Abisko... | reverse complement strand
TGTGTACTGCGCGTCCAGCGACCGGCTCGATCCAAAATATCCCCAAGCCGCTGCGGCGGTCGGGCGCGAGATGGTGCGACGCGGTTGGGATCTTGTTTATGGCGGAGGCAATGTTGGTTTGATGGGCGCGCTGGCTCGTGCCGTGAAAACTTCAGGCGGTCGCGTCGTCGGCGTAATCCCGGAATTTATGAAGGCGAAAGAGCTGGCTTTTCTTGAGGCCGACGAGATGCACTCCGTCGTGACGATGCGCGAACGGAAGCTCATGATGGAGACGCGGGCCGACGCTTTTCTGGCGCTGCCCGGTGGTTGGGGCACGCTGGAGGAGATCATGGAAATCCTCACGTTGCGCCAGCTGGACGTGCTGCGAAAGCCGGTGATATTCTTCAATCAGGATGGCTTCTACGACGAGCTGTTGCGTTTCTTCGACCGCATGATCGGCGAGTCTTTCAACAAGCCGTCCAATCTAAAACTATTCAGTGTCGCCAAAACGGTTGTGGAGGTATTCGACCAACTGGAAAACGGTGCCGTCGCCGCTGAAACAAAATGGTTCGTGACGAAATGAGTCCGGATCAATCAGGGTCACAGAGTATACAGAGATCGGACACAGAGAGCGCTAAGAGCGCAAGGTCTGCCGTGTCTTTCCCGCGATCGACCCCGGTCATCAGTCGACGGGTTTTCTCTGTGACCTCAACGTCCGAGCTCCGTATCCTCTGTGGCAAAATTCTGAATGTCTTATGAACGGCTCACGCGAACTCGTTTTGACACTCTTAAGGGCGCACGCGGCCAAACCACTCGATGCCCATGAAGCGGCGATGGCGGCCGACATGATCCAGTTCGTTGAGCGACACGTGGACTGCGCGGAACGTTCGCTGCAGTTCGGGCATTTGACCGGCTCAGCCTGGATCGTGGATCGCGAAAGAAAGCGCACGCTGCTCACGCATCACCGGAAACTTAACAAATGGCTTCAGCTGGGCGGACATGCCGATGGTGAGCTGAATCCGCTGGCGGTGGCGCTCCGCGAGGCCCGCGAAGAATCGGGGCTCAAAAAATTACGCGTGGTTGATGAGGTCGTGTTCGACATCGATCGACATTTGATCCCGGCACGGAAAACCGAACCAGATCATTGGCACTACGACATTCGCTTCATGATCGAGGCCGATCCGGCCGAGCCAATTGTCGCGTCGGACGAGTCGCACGATTTGGCGTGGATCGAGATCGCGCGCATGGCCGAGTACAACGGCGAGGAATCAATGTTGCGCATGGCGCGCAAGACGCTCGCGCCTCCGCTGGCTTGACGGAGAACGCGGAATTCCTTCTCTCAACACATTGCCGCTCAAGTTAGTGGCCTTAATTCCCGCCACCTGAGCTTTTCCCTTTTATGAAAAGTCTACCCACATTGTTCCTTTGCACCGTTGTCGTTTCTTTTAGCGCTTTCATCCCGTTATTCGCGGAGCCCTCGTTCAAGACGCCGGTGAGTTACGAGGAAGCGGACAAGCGCGCCGCGGAGGTTTTGGCCAAGCTATCGGTGGACGATAAGCTTCAGCTGATCAGCGGTCACAATAGTTTTTTCATCAAAGGATTTCCGCAATACGGCATGCCTGAGCTTTACCTGTCGGACGCCACCGGCGGCGTAAATATCCGGCGCAACCTGAGCCAGCAGCTCGAAAAATCGACCGCGTTTCCTGCGCCCGTCGGTCTGGCCTCCACTTGGAATCCGGCGCTCGCCTACGCTTATGCGCACAGCATCGGGGAAGAGTGCCGGGCCGGCGGCGTCGCTGTTTTGCTCGGGCCTGGGATGAACATTTATCGCATCGCCCAAGGCGGACGAAATTTCGAATACTTCGGCGAAGATCCGTATCTGGCGGCACGGATGATCGAGCGCTATGTTCCGGGAGTTTTGGACACGGGCACGATTCCGACGCTGAAACATTTTTTTGCCAACAACACCGATCATCACCGGCGGACCTCAAACTCCGTGCTCGACGAACGAGCCATGCACGAGATCTATTTACCGGCGTTCAAGGCGGGCGTCGATGCCGGTGCGATGGCGGTGATGACGTCGTATAATCAGGTTAACGGCGAGTGGGCCGGCCAAAGCGAGTTCGTCATTACTGAACTTCTTCGCAAGGAGCTAGGCTATCGCTGGCTTGTCATGACTGACTGGTGGTCAGTTTGGGACGCCGAGAAAATCATTCGCTCAGGTCAGGATTTGGAAATGCCTGGCGAAAAATTCATCAAGGCTGATGCGAAGCGGCTGCTCAAAACCGGCAAAGTAACCGAGGCGCAGATCGACCGGATGGCGAAGAGCATCATTCGTACCTGTATCGCCATGGGACTTTATGACCGGCCGGTTAAGGACGAAACGCTGCTCGCGAAGTTTCCTGAGCACGAGCAAGTTGCGCTGCAAACCGCCCGTGAAGCCATCGTTTTGCTGAAAAACAAATCAGGCGTTTTGCCGCTGAAAAAGGACGTGGCGAAGAAAATCCTTCTCACCGGCCTCTTTGCCGAAAATTTACCGCGGGGTGGTGGTTCGGCCGAGGTTGAAGGTTATAACACGATCACGATGCTGCAGGCCTTGAAGGCCGCGTATGGCGAAACGCTGGAATACGTGAAGACGCCGACCGACGCGCAGATTTCATCGGCTGACGTGGTGCTGCTCAGCACCGGCACGTTGGATACTGAAGGCTGTGACCGGCCGTTTGCTTTGCCGGAAAAGGACGAGGCTCAGGTCAAGCGCGCTGTCACGCTCAATCCGCGCACCGTCGTGATCGTGAATTCGGGCGGGGGTATCAAAATGACCGATTGGGACGAAAAGGCCGCAGCCATTCTATACTCCTGGTATCCTGGGCAGACGGGCTATCGCGCTTTGGCGGAGGTGCTCACTGGGGACGTCAACCCGTCCGGCAAACTGCCGATTACAATTGAAAAACGGTTCGAGGATTCGCCTGGCGCTGGCTATCTGCCGGCCGGAGAAAAACTCTACAGCGGTTGGGAGCAGGACAACAATATGGGGCATCCGCTCTACCAAATCGAATATAAGGAAGGCGTTTTTGTCGGTTATCGCTGGTACGAAGCGAAGAAGATCCAGCCGCTCTACGCGTTTGGTCACGGTCTTTCGTATTCGAAGTTTGAATATTCAGAGCTCAAGATTTCTCCGGCGATCGTGCGGCCGGAAGGCCGCGTGACGGTGGAATTCAAGGTGACCAATGGCAGCGCGGTCGAAGGCGCAGAAATCACACAGCTCTATGTTCGCGACACACATGCTTCCGTGCCGCGTCCCGAAAAAGAGCTGAAGGGATTTTCGAAGATTATGCTCAAGCCCGGCGAAAGCCGCGTAGTCAGAATCCGTGTGACCGGCCGCGACCTTGGCTTCTGGGACAGCGCGAATCACGATTGGAAAACCGAGCCCGGCGAGTTCCAGATTATGGTTGGCGGCGGATCCGATCAGATCGCGTTAAAAGGCAGTTTTTCAGTCGAGTAGTGGATCAGAGTCACTTTGGCTGTTTAGGCCAGTTATGGCTAATGCCCCAGCATCCACGGGCGTGGGGCTTTTTTAGAGGACTTTTGAAATTGGCCGAGCTTCGGCACCGTAGTCGTTGCGACTTTTGTGCCGCCGGTGCCTGAACCGCAGCCACAGCTGGCGCTGCATTGATGGCCGCGACTGACACGGGGTGCGTGCTGGCTGCGTTCATTTACAGTGTGGGCTTTGCGCGTGCCCGCTGCCATCAGGCAGAGATTCGGCGCGGAGATCACGCGCCGGGATGTTCGCCCGCAGTCGGGGCAAAACGACGGCCGACTGCGTTCGTCGATGCTGCTGAAAGCGACGAAAGGTCCGCACTCCTGGCATTCGAAATCGTAAAGAGGCATGGTGATCAGGACGTGCGGGCGAGATCGATTTTGCCGTCGAGGTGTTTTACCGGTCCGGCATTGGTTGGGTGGATATCAAAGTTGAAGATATCTGTCGGCAACCAGAGCGTCGCACAGGCGTTGGGAATATCGACGATGCCGCTGATGTGCCCCTGAACGGGCGCTGTGCCAAGAATCGCGTAGGCCTGCTCGCCGGTGTAGCCAAATTTCTTCAGATACTCGATGGCATTGAGGCAGGCTCGCCGGTAGGCGACGTGGGCATCGAGGTAGTACTGCTTGCCCTGTTCGTCCACCGAAATGCCCTCAAAGATTAGGTGGTTGGTGTAGGTCGGCTTGACCGGGCTGGGCTGGAAGATCGGATTAACGATGCCATATTTTTTGACGCCGTCTTTGATCAGGCTGACGCGAAGATCGACGAAGCCTGCCATCTCAATCGCACCGCAGAAGGTGATTTCGCCATCGCCCTGGGAGAAGTGGATGTCTCCCATCGAGAGGCCGCCGCCTTTCACGTAAACCGGAAAATATACCTTTGAGCCGCGGCTGAGGTCCTTGATGTCGCAGTTTCCTCCATGTTCGCGCGGAGGCACCGTGCGGGCACCTTCTTTTGCGGCGGCCTCGGCAGCAGCTCCCTTGAGCCGGCCCATGTGAGCGGTCGGTGCGTAGGGCAGGGCGGCAAGAGCTGGGACACGTGAGGGATCGGTCGCGAACAGCCCGGCCTCCCGTTTGTTCCACGTATCGAGTAGCTCGCGTGAAGGCAGACAGCCGATCAAGCCCGGATGAATGATACCCGCAAACTCCACGCCGGGGATGTGGCGCGAGTTGGCATAGACGCCGCTGAAATGCCAGGTCGCCTTGCGTGCATCTGGATAGTGATCGGTGAGAAAACCGCCGCCATTGGTTTTCGCAAAAAGTCCAGTGAAACCCCAGGCGGATTCCGGCATCACACCGACGTCGAGCAGATCGACGACAAGCAGATCGCCTGGTTCGGCTCCCTCGACGCCGATCGGGCCGCTCAAATAGTGAACCTTTGTGAGATCGACATCGCGAATATCGTTGGCGCTATCGTCGTCGATGATCTGGCCGCCGGTCCAGTCGATGCATTCGACGCGAAATTCGTCGCCAGGTTTGACGTAGGCGACCATCGGAATGTCCGGGTGCCACCGGTTGTGCAGCACATCCTGTTTCGTCGGCGGAGTGTTGAAATCAACTTTGATCAATGTTTTGGCCATGGTATTTTCTGGTTGTTGTTGAATGGTTGGGTGCAGAGGTGAACTAAACGGCGAGAATTTGTTTCACTTTGCCGGCATCGAGGTTGGCCCGCTCCGCTTCATGCACGAACTGGCCTCGATCAATCACGAGGACGCGGTCACAGACATCCATCATGAAGCTCACAACCTGTTCGCTTACGATGATGGCAATTTTCCTCATCTGGCGGATTTCACGGAGAGCGCGGGCAATGTCCTTGATGATCGACGGCTGGATGCCCTCGGTTGGTTCGTCCAGCACGAGTAATTTCGGGTTGGTCAAAAGGGCTCTGGCGATGGCGAGCTGTTGCTGCTGGCCGCCGGAGAGGTTGCCACCTTTGCGGTGGCGCATCTCCCGGAGGACCGGAAAGAGCGCGTAAATTTCATCCCACGTGCTTTGTTCGACCGGGCCGCGGGTTCCTGCCAGCATGTTTTCCACAACCGTGAGCGAGGGAAAGATCATTCTTCCCTGCGGAACATAAGCGATGCCCGAACGAACGCGCTCATAGGAATCGAGGCCGGTGAGCTCCTGTTCGCCTAATTTTATCGAACCCGATTTGGCGGGCAGCATGCCTATGATCGATTTGAGCAGCGTGGTTTTGCCCATCCCGTTCCGGCCCATGATGGCAAGGATCTCCTCCTGTTTCACTGAAAACGACATGTCGTTGATGACCGTGCTCTGTCCGTAACCAACTGAAAGGTTCGAGATGTTGAACATAATGTGAGGAAGCGGCTGCAGTTTTCAGTGTCCGAGGTAGACCTCGATGACTTTGGGATGGTGGCGGATTTCTTCCATGGTGCCTTCGGCGAGGATTTTTCCGAGGTGCAGGACCGTGACCTTGTCAGCGATGCGGGAAACAAACTCCATGTCGTGCTCGATAATGATGATGGAGCGACCCTGCGTGATGCGCTTGAGCAACTGCGCCGTTTGTTCGCGTTCGGCCGGGCTCATGCCGGCCACCGGCTCATCCAGCATGAGCAACTTCGGTTCCTGCATGAGCAGCATACCGATTTCGAGCCACTGTTTTTGTCCGTGGCTGAGGTGCGCACCCTCGACATCGAGCTGATCGGTGAGGAAAATTTCTTCGGCGACCTTTTGTATCCGCTCCGTCACTTCAGCGGTCCGGTTGAAAGCGATACATCCCAGGACGCTGCGGCCTTTGGGAAAGGAAACCTCAAGGTTTTCCAGAACCGTAAGATTTTCGTAGATCGAAGGCGTCTGAAATTTGCGGCCGACGCCAGCACGCACGATTTCGTGTTCACTCAGACCCACGAGCTCGCGATTGAAGAATTTCACGCTGCCTTCGGTCGGACGGGTTTTGCCGCAGATCATGTCGAGCACGGTGGTTTTGCCTGCGCCGTTGGGACCGATGATGACGCGCAGCTCGTTTTTCTCGATATAGAGATTTAGCGAGTCGACCGCCTTGAAGCCGTCAAACGAAACGGTCAGATCTTCGATTCCAAGGAGAAAGGATGTGTCGCTGCTCATGATTTTTCGGGTTTGGCGGTGGAAGCGAGCATGGCGTCGTCAAGGGAGACGCCCGGCGGGACACCGCTTTTTTTTTCGTTGAACCAACGGGTTAGTTTCTTGCCAGCGGAATCAACCACGCCAGCCAGGCCATCAGGGAAAAACACGACCACGGCGATAAAAAGCCCGCCCATGAAGAAGAGCCAAAGCTGCGGGAAACTTTCCGAAAACAGGCTCTTGCCTGCATTGACTATGAGTGTGCCGTAGATCGCTCCGTAAAGTGAGGCGCGACCGCCCACGGCGGCGAAAATGACCATCTCAATTGAAGGGATGATGCCGACCAGCGATGGCGAGATGAAGCCGACCTGAAGCACGAAGAGCGCGCCACCTATTCCGCTCAAAGCTGCAGCTAGACAGAAGGTGAAAACTTTAAACATCGAGACGTCGTATCCGGAAAATCTTACGCGGTCCTCGCGCTCGCGCATGGCCGGAAGTAATTTGCCCAACTTGCCGGAGAGCAGCCACTGCAGGCCAAGAATCGAAACGATGAGCAGCAGGCAGGTGACAAAATAGAGTATATACTGAGCGCTCTGACTGCGGATGTCCCAGCCCCACATCGTCCGCAGGTCCGTGATACCATTGCGACCGCCGGTCCATCCCTGGTTGCCGTCGATGCCGAGCGAGAGGATCAGCGCGAGAGCCTGTGTAATAATAGCGAAATACACGCCGCCGACGCGGCGTTTGAACATCGCGGTGCCGATCACGAAGGCGAGGATCGATGGTACGACCAACACGGCGATCAGGCTTATCGGCAGGTGTTTAAACGGTACCCAGAACGCAGGTAGTGCTTTCAACTGGTTCCAGTCCATGAAATCGGGAATTCCCGGCGTGGACTGAATCTTGGTGCTGATCGGATCAGACGCCTCCAGCTTCAGGAACATCGCCATGCAATAGCCGCCGAGGCCGAAGAAGACGCCCTGGCCGAGGCTGAGCACGCCGGCTTTGCCCCAGAGCATAACGAGACCGAGCGCCACAAATCCAAAGGTCAGATACTTGCCGACAAGATTTAAGCGGAAGACGCTCATTGTCAGGGGAAGAACGACAAGCAGAATGACCGCGAGAACAAGCAGCTTGGTGAGGCCGCTTTTGCCACCAATGAAGCGGTTGTAGAGAGTGTTCACGTGAAATAATTATTGGTTAGTTTCATGAGCGAACTTTGCCGGCAAATAGACCCTTGGGTCTGATCATCAGAATGACGATGATGGCGAGGAGCACCGCGACTTTCCCCATGGTTCCTTCCAGGAAGAATCCAGAGATCGACTGGCCCTGAGCGATGCCGAAGGCCGAAGCGATCGTCCCGAGCAGGCTCGACGTGCCACCGAAAACCACGACCAGGAAGGTATCGACAATGTAACGCGATCCGCTGTCGGGGCCGGTGGACCCGATTGTTGTAAAGGCTGCTCCGGCCACGCCTGCGATGCCGCAGCCGAGAGCAAAGGTGAAGCGGTCAACGAGCTTCGTGTTGATGCCTACCGCGCCGCTCATCGCGCGATTCTGCACCGTGGCGCGCATCTGCAGGCCGGTTTTCGATCGAAACATAAACACCCAGACGGCGAAGGTGAGCAGAAGCGTCAGCCCCATTACGAACACGCCGTTGATCGGGATATCGATTGATTCACTGGGCTTGAACGAGCCCATGAGCCATTCGGGCAATGTCGGTGTGACTTCGCGGGCGCCGAAGGTGAGGCGAAATCCCTGCTGCATGATCAGACTGAGGCCCCACGTTGCGAGCAGAGTGTCGAGCGGACGTTTATAGAGGAACCGAATTAATGCCCACTCCACAAACATTCCGGCGAGGCCGGCCACGAAGAATGCAATGACGATGGCGAAGACGAAGTACGACCCAGCCAGGCTCGGGAACTGATTGTGCGCGACGTTGGAGCAAAGATATACGGTGTAGGCACCCAAGGCCATGAATTCGCCGTGGGCGAGATTCACCACGCCCATCTGTCCGAAGATAATAGCAAGGCCCAGCGCCATGAGCAGCAGCACGCTAAAGAGGCTGAACCCTGCGAAACTCTGCATGATGAAGATGGAGTAGAGTTCTGAAGTTGAGTAGGAGGACATGGCGTGTGCGGTTAAAGATTTGGTGCAATTCGTGAAAGGGCCGGACCTTTCTTATGGCAAGGTCCGGCCGCGGTTGGATGACAGGCGTTAAACTTACTGATAGCCTTTAGGGAAAGGATTTGGTTCGATGAGGCCTGACTCGTAGAGCACTTTTGCCTGACCATCAGTCTGCCACTGGCCGATGCGCAGTTTGCTCCAGAGGTGATGGTTGGTGTCGTGGATTCGGACGTAACCCTCGGGGGCGCCGGTGAATTCCACGCCGGAGGACGCAGCGGCAACCTTGTCGATATCGAAGCTGCCAGCTTTTTCGACCGTCAGTTTCCACAACCACGGCCCGAGATAAGCGGCCTGCGTGACGTCACCGATCACTGACTTGGCGCCATACTTCTTTTTAAATGCCTCGACGAATTTTGTGTTGTTCGGGTTTTCGAGCGACTGGAAGTATTTCATCGCTGAGTAAAAGCCGGCGAGGTTTTCACCACCGATGCCGAGCACTTCGTCCTCGGTTACCGAGATGGTAAGCAGCGTCCATTTGTCGCTCGTGATTCCGGCAGCCTTGAGCTGCTTGTAGAACGAGACATTTGATCCACCCACGATGATCGCGTAGATGACGTCGGGCTTCTTTAGCTTGATCTTGTTGATCAGCGAACCGAAGTCGGTGTGGCCAAGAGCATAGTATTCCTCGCCGACGACCTTGCCGCCGAGCACGTTCTCAATGTGTTTGCGGGCGATCTTGTTCGAGGTGCGCGGCCAGATGTAGTCCGACCCGATCAGGTAGAATGTTTTCGCCTTCTTTTCCTTGGCGATCCAATCAAGACCGGCAAGAATCTGCTGCGTGGCCTCTTGTCCGGTGTAGATCACATTTTTGGACTGCTCGAGGCCCTCGTAGAAAGTGGGGTAGTACAGCATGCCGTTTTCCTTTTCAAAAACCGGCAACACGGCTTTGCGCGAGGCGGAGGTCCAACAGCCCATGACGGCCGCGACCTTGTCGTTCACCAGTAGTTTTTTAGCCTTTTCGGCAAAGGTGGGCCAGTCAGAAGCACCGTCCTCAACGATGATCTTTATCTTGCGACCAAGGACACCACCCGCTTCGTTGATCTGATCGATAGCAAGTTGTTCGGCCTGGATGGAGCCGGTTTCGCTGATGGCCATCGTGCCGGTGGCGGAATGGAGCTGACCGACGGTGACTTCGGTATCCGTGACGGCGAGCCCTGTTGTATTCACTTGCGCAGTGGGAAAGTCCGCTGCGTAGGCAAAGGCGGTGGTCAGCAGCCCGAGCAGGACGCAGCCGGAAGCGAGATACCGCTTCTTGGCGCGGTTGGTTTTAGTTGGAAGAGCTGTATTCATGCTTAGTTTTTGGTTATGTTTTCGATTTCTAGCTGGGCGGTTGGCGAGGTGTACTCACCCGTTCCGCGAAAGGATTCTAGACGCAGGCTGCAGCACCTGCCCACTGGCTGTCTTGAGGCCACGATCCGGGCAGGTGCTGAAGCGGTGTCCCGGTCAGTTCTTTTTCGAACTGCTCAAAGCGTATAGCCTGATCGTAAATGTCCTTGCGGAAGGTTTTTTCTATGACGTCCGAGGGGAGCGGAGGCAGTTTTGCCGTACGACCAAATGACCGCACCAGATCGAGGACCATCTGCCCCGCCGCTGGAGTCGGCGCGCCGACTTTTTCGGCATCATAGGTGATAAAAGTATCCAGCGATTTGATACCTCGTCCAGTATTTAACGGCCCGACCAAGGCGTTATTCAAATAGTCCTCCGGTACGTCGAGGTAACCCGGTTTCGCGAGCATGGTCGCAAGCGCGCTTCGATTCGCGGGATCATCGCAAAACCGACTGGCTTTGATAAGGGCCGCAAGGAGCCGCAGATGAACATCGTTTTTTTCCGTGGCAAATTCTTCGAGCACGAGCAGAACTTTTTCCGGCTGTGTAAGTGCTGCTTCTGCGCTGGTCGTCACGATCCAGCCTTTCCGGTTCATGACAGCGGCTGAGTTCCAAGGCTCCGCGACGCAATAACCATCAAGAAAGCCCTTGCTGAAGTTTTCATAAATCAGCGCGGATGGAATTATGACGATGTGGACATCCATCACCGGATCCACGCCGGCCGAGAGCAGCCACTGACGGAGCAGCTGGTGCTGGGTGGAAAGTTCCAGAACGACGCCGAAGACAAAAGGTCGGGTTCCCTTCCGATTTTTGATTATTTTCCCAGTCGTCGCGGCGTCGCGGGCACCAAGTTCCCAAAGCTCGTTCGAAAGCGTAATGGCACTGCCGCGGGCAGAGAGAATTAGTCCGGTGAGACAAGGACGCGGAACAACCCCGATACCACAGTGAATTGAGAGGAGCACGCTCGCGGGGGCAGCGACGGCGTCGAGTTCTTCGTGCAATAGTTTTTCACGGATTGTCGCCCAGCCCACTTCCCGCGAAAGGCAGACGTCGAGGTTTTGTTCATCAAAGAGTCCCTGCTCTTTCGCGGCGATGAGGGTCGCGCAATCTACGGTCGGGACGAATCCAACATTGAGTCGGTCGCGTGACTTAATGCCTCTCGTTCGCGTGTCGTTGCTAAGTCGTGAACGCATGTCGGATCGCATTCAGCAGCCCTTATGCCACGCAATTAAAATACTAATACAAAACAATATATGAATGATTAGAGAAGGTACTATGAGAAATAAGATAAGATCAGGAAAGTCGTTCGCACTCAGGCGCTCGAAAATATTTCACACCACAGTTTGGCTGTTTTGATCGGATTGGATTTAAATCTGCTAAGGAGCGCGGGACATGCGCCCGGATGCAAAAATGACCATCGAAAGTCAGCAGCTGCACGTGTACGTGATGCTGGCTCGTGTGTTGAATATGAGCCGTGCTGCCGAGCAACTCGGCATGACACCTTCGGGCATCAGTCATTGTTTGAAGACCCTGGAGGATGATTTGGGCTGCCGGCTTTTTGAGCGGACTTCGCGCAAGATGATGCTGACGCCAGCCGGTCGGGAGTTTTTGAGCGATGCCGCCGAAATTCTCGATCGAATGCAGGTGGTGCGCGAAAAAATCCGTTCGTGGAGCGATTGGCGGCACGGACAAATCCGGCTGGGCGCGAATTCGACGGCCTGCCGCTTGATCCTTCCTCCGGCATTGCGGGAATTTCGAGAAAGTTTTCCCGGTATAACTGTTAAGATTGCACCCTATGAACCACGGCGGGCCAACGAACTGTTGTCTGATGGACGTCTGGATCTGGTGATCGGAACCGAACCCCTCTCGACCCAGGGAATGCAGTTCGAATTGCTGGCGGAGGATGAGCTGCAATTCATCGTGCATCCGCTCCATCCGTGGGCCAGCCGCCGGTCAGTCACGAAGGAACAGATTTCAATCGGCAAATTTATCGTGGCCGAAGTCTCCAGCGATACCTTCAAGTTGATCGCAGCTCATTTCAAAAAAGAGCAGCTTGAAATCCTGCCGCTAATCGAGGTCGCGGGCGAGGACGCGGTGAAGCATTTTGTCGAGCTGGACATGGGTGTCGGCATAATGCCGCGTTGGATTGCCGCTAAGGAAATCGCTGAAGGCCGCCTGGTGGCATTGCCGCTGGGCAAGCGACCGTTGAAACGACGTTGGGGCATGCTCTGTGCACGCTCTCACCGGCTGCGTTTTGCAGAGAACCTGCTGGTGAGTATTTGCCGTAGTGTGATGCGCGATCTCGTCCCGAGTTCGCGCAAGAAATGACCCTGTGACCTTACGGCCGGATGCGATGGATTAGCTAGAAATCCAAGCCGAGCAAGAGGCGCCAGGTTGAGTAATCCTGCACATGAATATCCGGCGTGTTGAACCGTGTGTCGTAATGCAGCGAGATCAAAAGTGTTTCAGTCAATTTTTTGTTCAGCTCGATCTGACTTTCCCATCCCGCCTGTCCGTGGCGCAGGGAGAAATAGCGGCTGCCGCGACCAACGAATTTCATTTTCCACGGTAGATTGAATTCAGACTCGATAAAAAGAGAGGGCACAAATCGCGTGACCCGCGGTTCGTTGGACGTCCAGATTTCATATTCAGTGGCGGAGGTGCCCACGCGAAGTTTCCGTCGAGGCTCGTTGAGGAGGGTTACGCCAACGCCTGCCTCATTCTGGAATAATTGGTAATTTTGCCGTACGCCATTGATTTGGAAATAGCGATTCCACTCGAACGAGGGGCGATAGATGGTGAAATACCGGGCGGTCAATTCATGGCGCCAGTAGAAGTTTCCTTTTGTCACTTCGGTACTGGTTATGTTGTCCGCGCTGCCATATTCGTACCGCGCTCCCAGACGGATTTCGTCATCTGTCCATTTGCGTTCCATTTTTCCATCGACGGTATCGCTGCGTCGCAAGGTCGTGTCGTGTACCGTTTCAGACGATACGGCCACGCGTCCGTGCCATGGCCCCATGAAGCCGCGGATGACGCGTCCCAATTTCAGCAGCGCCTGTTCGTCGACCGTGGCGTTTTCGTTGGACTTGGGAGACGTTGAGTTCGCGGCCATCGTGGTCGTGACCTTGGCTTCCGCAGTTGGAACACGGATTTCACCGAAGCGGGTGGAAAAGAAAACGATTGTCTTTCCATCGTTGGAAATCAGCCGGCCCTCGAGACGGTCCCCGTTGTTATAGACCAGAACGTCCGCCGAGAAGGGATTGTTCGCT
>Ga0302323_100003175_pt1 | contig 13362 bp, 14 predicted proteins | sample Fen_T0_3_FD_201950 | JGI IMG/M metagenome (GOLD analysis project Ga0302323, IMG submission 201950) | Peat permafrost microbial communities from Stordalen Mire near Abisko, Sweden - Fen_T0_3 | ecosystem: Environmental > Terrestrial > Soil > Wetlands > Permafrost | place: Sweden: Abisko... | reverse complement strand
TCGTCAGGCGAACAAGCTCTACCCGCTCGTCATCCGAGATCTCCAGCGCTGCCTTCGGGCGTCCAGTCTTCATGTCCCTGGTAGATTATGCCCTGCCAACTTTTGCAAGACATTTATGTTCCATGGGTCTAGGTCCGGTTAATCACGAGATCGACGGCGGAGCCCTTGGGGGCCTGCTGATTCGCGGCCGGAGTCTGCTCGAGGATCAGCCCATCGCTGCGGTCGTCGTCCGAACGCGACTTCAGATTCCCGACGGCGAAGCCAGCCTTTTGCAGCTCCTCCTTGGCCCTCGTGAGCGAGCGACCCACCACGCTCGGCACCGCGATCGTCGCCACGCCTTTGGAAACCACGAGGTCGACCGAGGTGCCAGCCCGGGTCTCGCCGCCCTCGGCGATGCTCTGGGCGATGACCGACCCGGCCTTCACGTCGGCGCTGGTGTCCTCGCTGACCTTGCCGAAGGCTAGCTTCGCCGATTCAAGCCGCTGCTTGGCGTCGGTCAAGGGCAGCCCGACCAAGCTCGGCATCTTGAAGGGTACAGGTGCCTTGGCAACCACCACGTCCAGGGTATGGCCCCTCTCAATGCGGGAGCCTTCCAACGGCCTTTGCGCGACGATGTTGCCGGCCGGCGCGCGCGCGTCCTCGCGTTCTTCGGTAACCACGAACATAAGGCCACGGTTTTCCACCAGGGCTCGCGCACTTTGCACAGGCAGCCCAAGGACGGATGGCACCTCAATCGCCTCCTTCTGCAGGGCTGTGTGTTGGATCGCGAACGTCGTGCCAGCTGCAACCACGGCTGCCACAACGGCAGAACCCACGAGATCTCGAAACGCCATGGGGGCATGCTAGCACTCGGCGATTTTTTCGCAGCGGCAAACCGTCGCCGACCGCGACGCAGCAGGAGTTCTGGGTGGGCCTAGGCCACGCCGAGACCGATGATCGGCGGCGGTGTGGTTTCCGCGCCGAACACGCTGTCAGGGGTGACCACCACGCCCGATTGCTTGCCGATAGCGATGCCACCTGGCCAGATCACCGAGCGCGAGAGTTCGGCACCGGCAGCCACGCGCCCGCCACCGCACACCACGGTGAACGGGCCGACCACGGCGCCAGCTTCGATCACGGCCCCGGCCGCGATGCGTACGGGCGGACGAATCTGCGCGCTGCCGTCGACCTCGGCACCGCCGTCGACGCCGACCAGCGGGCCAGGCGCCTGGGGCAACAAGTCCGGGTTCTGAAGCAGGTCGAGGTTTCCGGCCAGGTACCGCTCGGGCGTGGAGTGCTCGGCGAAATAGCCCTTCATGGTGTACGAGCCGATGCGCTCGCCCGCCACCAGCGCAGGGATGTAAGCGTCACCGATAACGTCGGAAAGCCCCTCGGGCAGGCGATCCAAAAGCGCGGGTTCCACGACGTGGATCCCGGCAAACATGCGCGGCAACAGCGGCCCTGGTACCCGGGTGGCAGCGCTCTTGCCCCGGATGCTGACCACGGTTCCGTCTTCATGAACCCCGATGGGCGCCCATAGCTCGGGATTGGGATCTTCTCGGAGCACCATGGTCGCCACGGTGCCAGCCGGGGCATTGCGATGCGCGGCGATCACGGCGGTGAGATCGATGTCGGCGGCCACCTTGCCATTGATGACCATCACCGGGCCGGGTAAGAACATGTAGCGCGCCTTCCACAAACCGCCGCCAGTTCCTAGCAGCTCCTCTTCCACCGAGTAGCGCAGACGAACCCCAAAGCGCGAACCGTCACCCAAGGTTTGCCCGACTTTGTCGCCGTGGTGGTGGAGGTTGACGATGATGTCGGAAAGCCCGGCCCGCCGGCAGAGCTCGATGCCATAGCTAACGGCCGGGTACCCGCACACGGGCACGAGCGGCTTGGGAAGTGCGATACCAAGTGAGCCGAGACGCGAGGAGCGGCCGGCCGCGAGAATCATCGCCTGCATGCCTGCATTATCCACTACCAAAGCGACGATGGACACTTTGCCAAGCTTTGCGACGCTTGCCGCAAGCCCCACGGCACCACGGTTTCCAACTAGGGGCTCGGCTTTAGGCTCGGTTTTGTGCGAAAATGTCGACCATGCCAGGGACCCTCGGCCTGTTTTTGCGCAGTACGGACAACGACTACCAGCAGCGGCTGAAGGAAGTCGGCATCCGGGAGGCCAAGCGGCAGGGTTTCGAGCTGATCATCGAATCGGCCCAGAACGATCCGGCGCGCCAGGCCGAGCAGGTTCGCGCGGCGATCAACAACGCCTCTGCGAGCAAGCTGGTCGGAATCTTGGTCAGCGTGGTGCGCGACGATGTGATGCCGGATTTGGCGCGCGAATCCGCCAAGGCGGGGATCGACTTCGCGCTACTTAACGAAGGGTCGTATGTGGACGAGCTGCGCGCCGAGCAGCCGACCAGCCCGGTCTTCGTCGTCACCCCGGATCAAACCGACATCGGCCGCATTCACGGCCGCCAAGTTCGTGCCCTGGTCGGCGAATCGGGCGCCGTCCTGTGCGTGACGGGCCCCATGAGCACCGTCATGGCTCAGCAGCGCCTCGCCGGCCTGAAGGAGACGTTGGGCGACAAATTCACCGTGACGGAGCTGAACGCCGACTGGACCAGCGAACGAGCACGCATGGTGGTCGAACGCTGGGCGAACGAGCTGCCTTCGAACGCGCAGTTGCCGGGGATGTTCGTGGCCCACAACGACGAGATGGCCCTGGGCATTAGGCAGGCGCTGCGCGACTTCTCCTCGCGGCGTGATGTGCCGCTCGGCAATCTCTTCATCACGGGTTGCGATGGGTCGCAGACCTTTGGCCAGCGCCTGGTTCGCGAGGGTCGAATCAAGTGCACGGTCATCATGCCGCCGGCATCGGGCGTGGCCATGGAGCTCATCGCCAAACACCGAAGCAAGGATGAGTTCCCTGCGATCCGCACGGTCCAGCCGGTGGCGTCGTTCCCCGCTCTGACGGCTCTGAGGCGATAGCAGCTTCGCCAGCTCGCGGTCCTGCCAGGCCATGGGTCGTGCTTGGTGGAACCTGCCGTTTTCTTGACGTGTACACCTTTGTATACCAATATCCCACACAGAACCACACAGAGGCGTATCCATGACCACACGCACGTTATTCGAGGAAAACCGGCGATTCGACCATCGCGTTCGCGCCGAGATGTACGTCAGCGCGTATGTCCAAGACAGGCCCCACCGCGGCGTCGCCGTCGACATCAGTGAGAGCGGCCTATACCTGAATGCGCTGGCCCAGGACCCCTACCCACCCAGCACGCCCGTCGGATTGGAATTCACCCTGCCCATGATTGGCGAAACTTTGTGGGTCGCTGGCGAGACCTCGCGCGACGACGTAGACGACTTCTTCTACGGTCTCGGCGTACGTTTCACCCAAATGGCGCGTCTGCACCGTCGCATGATCCGCGAGTACTGCTGGCGCATCCGCAACCCCTACCCCGCCCGCGAAGTCCACCGCCGCGCGCCCGGCCTATTCAGGACTTGATCCGCTGACGACAGCGCAGCGTCGCGGGAGGGTTCGGAACCCGCCCCGAACTCACATTATGTTAGCTCCAGCGCGGCCTTGATTGCGTAGAGCATGCTGGTTTCGTCGGCCTTGTTCTTGCCCGCAATGTCGTACCCGCTGCCGTGATCCACGGAAGTGCGGACGACCGGCAGCCCCAAGGTCACGTTGACCGACACGCGCGGAAACGCAGGCTTCACCGCTACCAGGCCCTGGTCGTGGTACATGGCCACGATCAGTCGGTACTTCTTCACCCGGGAAATGAAGAACGAATCGGCAGGGAACGGGCCGTCGCAGGCCCATCCCGCCCGGCGTGCGGCTTCCATACCCGGCTCGATGAGCCGCTGTTCTTCCGAGCCCAACAGACCGTGCTCGCCCGCGTGCGGATTCAGACCGAGCACCGCGACCGGCAGCTTCTTGCCGTAGTACTTGCGCCCGGCTGCCGCGAGCATGGCGATGGTGGTGGCGATGCTCGCCTGGGACAGGTTCTTCGAGACCTCGGCCAACGGCACGTGGGTGGTCTGCAGAACCAGCAGGTAGTCGGGCGTGAAGAAAGCCATTCTCTCGTCGGGGGCGCCGAGCCTTTCGGCCAGGTAGCCCGTGTGGCCTACGAAGCCGGGCGCGATGGGGGCCACCGCCTCTTTGGTGATGGGGCCGGTGACGATGGCGGCGATCTCCTTGCTGCGAGCTTTCTTGATGGCGAAGTCGAGATAGCCTAGTTGTTCGCGGCCATAGTTCGGCACGCCGAATCGAAACGTGCGCTTGTCGATTTGGCTGAGGGGGAACAGTCGAATGCGACTGGGGGACTCGACCACGCTGGAGAACCGGTCGACCCTGTCGACGGGTATGGCCGTGCGGGTGACCCGGCTTGCCCGCTCGAGCACGTTGGCATCGCCCGCGACGTAAAGGCTGGTCGGGCGCGCAGCCATCAACTTGCGCACCTGTTTCGCGACCTGATTCTTGGGCCGAGAGATAGCCGCGAAGGCTTTCACTACGATCTCTCCCGAGATGCCCGCAGGATCGCCCATGGTGACGAGAATGTTCTGCACGGATTTCATGACCAGGCGAGATTATCCCCGCCGAGTGCGTCGTTTTCACGCGAATTCCGTCGGGCGCAAGCCACCCTGCCCACCTTGGTGTAAGATCGAGACAGGAGACAATCATGGAACTTGCCGACCTCAACCAGAACGAACAGATTGCGCTTGCGGGGTTGCTCGAATTCGTGGTGCTCGCCAGTGGTCACGTCAACGATGACGAACAGAACGAGATCGACGCCATCGTCGAGGCGCTCGGCGAAGAGAAGTATCGCAAGGCCGTCGACGAGGTCGACAATCGTTTTCCCGACGAGAAGGCCTTCCGAAAATTCCTCTCCACCATCGACCGGGAAGACGCGCGCGAGCTCATTTACGGCCTGGTGACCGAGGCCGCCATGACGGACACGGTAGAAGGTCGCGAATCCGCGCTGCTCGAGTGGCTGGCGGAAGAATGGAAGGTCAAGGTCACCTACGAAGAGCCGCCGTCGGAGGACGAATCGCAGGGTTGATCGAGGCAGTTCTCACCCCCCCAACCTCCGCAGCACTGCCCGATCAGCCTCGCAGCGATCGAGGGGTTCGCCGCCGATTGGATGACATAGGCCAGGCAGCGCCACGTCGGCGAGAGGAATACGGACGAACGGGCGCGACAGCAGTCGCGGATGCGGCACCTGCAAACCCGGTTCATCGATCACCTGATCGCCGTAGAGCAGCATGTCAAGATCCACGGTGCGCGAGGCTTTGTCGCCGCCAACCGGACGAACCCGGCCCTGCGCTCGCTCGACGTCGAGACAAACTGCGAGAACCTCCCGTGCTGATAGGGCGGTTTGCATTCGGACCGCGGCATTGAGGTACTTCGGCTGCAGCGCACCGCCCTCGGGCAGCGTCTCGTATAGGGAGCTCGTGGCCTCGACCTGACCGACCTTGCCAAGCGCATCCACCGCGCGCTCGATTTGGGCACGGCGATCGCCGAGGTTCGATCCGAGGCCGAGATAGACCACCATGGGGGGAGCATACTTCTAACTTCGCTGCACCCAAACCGAGTTCGCAAACGCGGGTGGCCGGCCTCGCGCATGCGTCCAAGCGGTGGTAAGAAGTGCGTCCCATGCTGCAAACCCTCATAGCCGCGGGCGTGACTGGCCTCGCCACCGGCCTGGGGGCATTTCCGTTCTTCTTCCTGCAGCGACTGCCCCGACGCGGCTACGATGGCATTTTGGGGTTGGGCGCCGGACTGATGTTGGCAGCTGCGACGCTGGGACTTCTCACGGAAGCCTTGGAAGGCGTCCAGGGACCGAGTGGCCTCGACCTTGGCCATCTCGTCAAAGTCGTGGTGGGCTTTCTCCTCGGGGTGGTGGTTGCGGCTCTGATGGACCGGATCATTCCCCACCGCCACGCCGGCGGCCACCATGACCATATTGGTGTCGACCACGATCACGATCCGGGTGAAGATCTGCGGCGCAGCTATGCCATCGTGGGTGCGCTCAGCATCCATCGCATTCCCGAGGGCCTGGCCATCGGCGCCGGTTTCGCTTCGGGACACGGATCGCGCCTGGGCTGGCTGTTGGTCCTGTCGGTGGGCTTCCAGAACATCTGCGAAGGCGTGGTCATGGGCGCGCCGCTGCGCATCTCGGGGGTCAAGCCATGGCGAGCGTTCCTGGTGATTGTCGCCAGCGGGCTGGCCATCCCCATCGGCGCTCTGCTCGGCAACCTCCTGTCGTCCGCGGCAGTGAGCGCCCTGCCCGTGGTGCTGGCCCTGGCAGGCGGAATTTTGATCTACGTCACGTCCAACGAGGTCATTCCTGAATCGCACAGCCACGGCCACGAAGGCACGGCTTCCACCGGTGTGGTGCTCGGTTTCCTGTTGACCATGGTCATCGGAGCGGTACTCCGATGATTCATGCGTTGATTCCTCACACGGTTGTGGCAAATACTGCGGCCGTGCGCATAACCCGCGTCCTCCTCGCCATCCTCATCACGTCGGCCGCCGCTTGTGGCAGAGATATCGGCGACGACTGCACCACGAATGTAGATTGCGCCCAGGACGGAACGCGAGACTGCGACCAATCGCAGCCCGGCGGGTACTGCACCGTCAACGGTTGCGACGAGAAATCGTGTCCATCGGAGGCCGTGTGCATCCGAGTTTTCCCCTACGAATTCAAAATGTCGGACAACGCGTGCGCGGCAGACACCGACTGCACGAGTGACCAGCTTTGCGTGCCCGACGCACCCAGCGGCTTCTGCGTGCCTCGGGTGTCCGAGCGCCGTTTCTGCGAGAAGAAGTGCGGGAGCAACGGCGATTGTCGTGGCGGGTACGTCTGCCACGAAGCCGGCATCGAGGGCAACCAGTCGACGGGCAACACCTACGGCAGCTTGGCCTTGGTCTCGAGCCCGAACGCGAGCACGGTGGTCAAGTTCTGCGCCCCAGCGCCGACGCCCTAGTTCTCGAGCTGGCCCACCAGCCGCAAGAGGCCATCGAGGATTGTGTATGGATGCGGCGGGCAGCCGGGTATGTAGAGGTCGACGGGTAGGGTGCTATCCACGCCGTTGTGGACCTCGGGATTGCCGGCGAAGGGCCCGCCGGATATGGCACAGGCACCGACGGCGATGACGATCTTCGGCGTGGGCAAGGCGTCGTAGCTCTTCTGGAGGGCAAGCTTCATGTTCTCGGTCACCGGCCCAGTGACGATGAGGCCGTCGGCGTGTCTGGGCGAGGCGACGACCTGGATACCGAAGCGGCCGAGGTCGAACACCAAGGTCGCAAGCACGTTGATGTCGGCCTCGCAGGCGCCGCAGCCGCCGGCGCTGACCTGGCGCAATTTTAGCGAGCGGCCGAAGAGGCGAAGCAGACGCTTCTCCAAGGCGTGGGCAGGCACCGCTGGCCCGCCCGACACCACGAGCGACTGGCGTGCGTTGGCGGCCAATCGGTATTCCTGACCGCAGGCAATGGCGCCTGTCGGGCAAGCCTGCGTACAGTCCAAGCAGAACAGGCAGCGGCCGAGATCGACCTTGGGCCCCCTGCCCTCGATGGCGATGGCGTCGGTGGGGCAGCTGTCGGCGCACGCGCGGCACCCATCGTTGCACTTGCCGGCGTCGATGACGGGCAGGCCGCGGAAACGATCCGAGAGGACCGGAGGTTGCTTGGGAAACTTCGCCGTGCGGTGACCTTGGCGAAAGCGTTCGAGGAGGATCTTCAACATCAGCGCATACCCCTAGAGATCGTGTCCACAGTAGGAAAGGTTGAAGCTCTTGTTGCAGATCGGAAAATCCGAAATCTGCTGATCGCGAAGGGCCATGGCCAGGCCCGCCCAATTGTGGAACGACGGATCGACGACCTTGTACGCGGCCAGCTTGCCCTGCCCGTCGGTCATCGCCACGTGACAGATCTCGCCGCGCCAGCCTTCCACGAGCGAGACGCAGAATTGGTCGGCCTGCAAAGGCGGACAATCCACCCGCCCGCTGCCGGTAGGCAGCTCGCTCAGTTGGGAACGGAGGAAAAACACCGAACGCTCAATCTCCAGCCAGCGAAGAAAGGCACGCGCGAAGACATCGCCCGTGTGGAAGGTAGAAATGGGGATGTGCACGAACTGGAAGATGCCCGATGGATGGTGCGTGCGCACGTCGCGACGGAGTCCGGCTGCGCGCGCCGCCGGCCCCACCATGCCGAGCTCGCGGGCCGTTTCCAGGCTGACCCTACCCACGTCTTCGAAGCGCGCCTGGACCGAGCCTGTCTGCCACAAGAGCTTCGCCGCACCCTGCACGTCGCGAAAGGTGGAATCCAAGCGTTCGAGAACCTGCGACACCCGAGACGCATCCACGTCAAAAGCCACGCCTCCGGGGCGCACGAGGCCACGGCCGAAGCGGCTTCCACACAGCAGGGCTGTGATGTTGAGAAAGTCGCCGCGCAAGCGACCGCAGTACGAAGCGGTCGGCAGATAGCCGATGTCGCCGGCCAGCGCCCCCAGGTCACCGGTGTGGTTGGCCAGCCGTTCGAGCTCGAGGGCAATGCCCCGCAAGGCAAGCGCGCGCGCCGACGGACGACAGGCGGACATGGCTTCGATCGCTTGGCAGTACGCGCTGGCGTGGCCGATGCTGGTATCGCCGGCCAGCGTCTCCATGAGGTGAATGGTTCGCTTGTTGGGACCGCCGACCAGCGTCTTCTCAATCCCCCGGTGCTGATAGCCAAGCGAGATCTCCAGATGGAAGACGTGCTCGCCGTGGCACTGGAAGCGAAAGTGACCAGGCTCGATAACCCCGGCGTGCACGGGACCTACGGCCACCTCGTGGATCTCTTCGCCTTCGATTCGGTAGAAATCGGTCACACCCACGGTGCGCGGACCGTCGGTGGGCCGGCCGAAGGCATCGGGCCCTGGTCGGTAAGCGGGATGGAAGCGAACCGGCTTTCGCCACGGGTGTCCTTCGGGGACGAGATTCCATTGCTCCGCCAGCTCGCGCTCGAACATGTGCACCTGGGGACACTCGGGCGTCATCGACGGGAAGGCGCTACCCGTCAGGTTGGTCCAGGCGACTTCGAGGAGCCCATCGCGATCGCAAGCCAGCACGGCGCAAAGATCGAGAGCCTGGCCCATCGGTCGACCGAACAACGCAGCCACGCGACGATTGCGGATAGGCGCACCGACGATGGTTTGGCGCCAGTCGGCGAAGGGAATGTGCGGTATCTGCTCCGCCGGCACCGGGACGCCATTGCGCAGGGTCAGCCAATCGGTCCTCATGGGTTCATCTCGATAAAGCCAGCGGCTTGCTGAAGGGCGTGGCTGAGCGGATACGGAAGGTACACGCCAAGCAACAGGACCAAGCCCAGAAACACGATGATGGGAGCTAGGGTGAAGAAGTTGTCCTTGTAACCGCTCTGGCTCGCCCGAGCAGACGGTTCTCCTTGTACCACTGCGAACACCGTCGAGCTCATGCCGACGAAGACCACGAAGAGCATGGCCAGAAACAAGCCCGCCACCCAGAAGCGTCCGCCCGACACGGCCGCACGAAGGATGGTGAACTCGCTAAAGAAGGGACCAAAGGGCGGCGAGCCGGTGATCGCGAAGAAGCCGGCGAGAAAGAGCGCGCCGGTGACCGGCAACCGACGGATGGCGCCGCTGACATCCTCCACCCGCTTGCTGCCGTAGGCGCGATGGATGTTGGCGGCCGCGAGGAAAAGCACGCCCTTGGTGAGCCCGTTGTTGATGAAGTGCAGGAGCGAGCCGAACACCCCGGCCCCGCCGATGCCGATGCCAAGCACGAGAATGCCCATGTGCTCGACGCTGGAATAGGCCAGCATGCGCTTGTAGTCGCGTTGCCGGACCATGAACACGGCCGCGAGCGCCATGGAGAACAGGCCGATGGTCACCATCATGCTGCGGGCGAACGCGACGTCGTGGGCGGCGTTGCAAATCTGGAAGAAGCGCAGCACCGCGAGAAACGCGGCGGTGGTGAGCCCACCCGCAAGCAACGCACCCACGAGGCCAGGTGCTTCGCCGTAGGCATCGGGCTTCCACGTGTGCATGGGCGCAAGGCCCATCTTGGTGCCGTAACCGACGAACAAAAGAATGAAGGATGCGCGCAACCACGGGTGCGAAAGGTGCGTGGCCTCGCCCACGAGATCGCGGAAGAACAGCGACGCGCTCATGCCACCGTGCAAGGCCGAGTAGGCCAGAAAGTACGAGCCGAGCAGCGCAAGCGCGATGCCGACCGAGCCTATGAGCAGGTACTTCCACGTGGCCTCGAGCGAGCGCGGATTCTGGTTGAAATAGAGCAGCGGTGCCGAGCTGAGCGTGCAGGCCTCGATGGCGACCCACATGAGCCCGAGGTGCTGCGCCAGCGTCGCGAGGGTCAGCATGCCGAGAAACGCGAACAGGCTTGCCGTGAAGATCCGGTTGGGTTGCTTCGGCCGCCCGACCAGATAGCCGCGGGCGTACACCGAGCACAGGAAGAAGAGCAGGCTCAGAAACCCGAGCACCACCTTGTTCAAGGGATCGAGCCCGAGCCACGCATCCGCCGGCGCCGGTGCCTTGCCAAAGAGGATCGCGCAGGTGAAGAGAAAGTGAATGCCGCCGCCGATGGGTAGAAGCCAGGGTCGCTTTTCGTTGGAGCGAATGACAAAGGCGAGACCGCAAAACAAAATGGGCAAGAGCACGTGCAGTAACAACATCGCCGCCTACTCCTTCAGAGCGCTGAGGTGCGCCGTATCCAGCGAGGAGAACTCGCGGCGAATGTGGTTGAGGATGATGCCCATGACGAAGATACCCACGAAAAGGTCGAGCAGGACGCCCATCTCCACCATGAAAGGCATTGCGTGCAGGAGGGTAAGACCCATGATGTAGATGCCGTTTTCGAGCACCAGATAGCCCACGACTTGGTTGATGGCCTTGCGTCGCGTGGTGAGCACGAGGAACCCGGTCCACACGGTCGCCATGGCCGCCGGAACCAGCAAGGACGCGACATGCTCCTTGGCCAGCGGCAGGGTTCTGGCGAAGATCAGCGACGCGCCGGTGCCCAGCGCTCCAAGCAGCAAGCAAGGCAGAAAGCCGATGAAGGGCTCGATCTCGCGGCGAATGGCGGCGTCGCGAATCGCGCGCAAAAGCATGCCCGGTATCAACACGCCCTTGACCAGAATCGTGACGATGGTGATGAGCACCATCCACACCCCGAACCCTTCGTGAACGCACAGGGTGAGTGCGCCGAGGATCACGCCCTGGGCGGCGGAAGCATTGATGACGGCGGTCAGTCGGCTGGTGCCAAGCAGGAACAGATTGAGCAGCAGAACGAAGACGAGCAATGGACCAACGAGAGTGTGCATCTTCCGACTACCTCGCAACCAGCACGACGCCAAAGGCAGACAGCAGGCACGCCGCTACCAGTAAGATGGGTACCTGGGCCATACGCAGCCTGGCCATCGTCGACTCGACGACGCCGATCAGCACGGCAAGCAAAACCATGCCGAGAGCAAAAACGCCCCACCCGACCCAGAGATTGCCTCCGTAGGGCACCGCGATTCGGACCACGATTGCGCCAAGCACGAACAGCTTCAGCGCGGCTGCGTAGTGAATGAGTCCGAGCGCCGGTCCGCCGTGGTCGAGCACCATGACCTCGTGGATCATGGTCAGCTCGAGGTGGGTGTTGGGATCGTCGACGGGAATGCGGCAAGTCTCGGCCAATAGAACGATGAACAGGCTGGCCGCGACGAGGACCAGCGACGCCCCGCCGTGGTACCAAGCCTGGCCGAGCCCCGAGCCAATCATGGTCGACAGGGAGAGCGAGCCGGACAGGCGCGTAAGCACGATGAGCCCGAAGAAGAGCGCAGGCTCGGTGAGACACGAGAAGGTCACCTCGCGCGCACCGCCCATGCCTTCGAAGGACGATCCGGTGTCGAGCGCCGCGACCACGGTGAAGAAGCGGCCGAGGCCGAGCAGATAGGCGAACAAGACCAGGTCGCCTTCGAACGAGATCGGCGCCAGGTGACCACCGAGAGGCATGAGCGTCGCTGCAAACAGCGCTGTCACCAGGCCAACCACGGGACCGGCCTTGAATACCCACGTGGTGGTTCGACTGAACACCGACCCTTTGCGCAGAAGCTTGATGACGTCGAAGTACGGCTGGAGCAGCGGCGGTCCTACCCGGCCGGCAAAGGCAGCCTTGGTCTTGCCGATGATTCCGAGCAGCAAGAGCGGCATCGCCAGAATCAGAGCTGCGTGGATGGTGAGGTGGATCTTGTTCAAGAGGTCCTTTATCGCCAGAAGAACAGCACGATGAGGGTGAGGAGAATGTACAGGAGGTAGGCTTGCATGCTCCCGCGCTGCACCCACTTCAGGCGCCGGGCAGCTCGGGTACCGGCCTCGGCCGCGGGAATCAGTATGCTGTCGAGGACGACGTCGTCGACGTGGCTGGTGAAGGCGTCGTGGGGCGGAAACAGCCCGCGTGTGTCAGGATTCGTTACCTTGGGCCGCAGCGCCCATGAGAAGAGGCCGACCAGGGTCTGGGCGAACGACGAAGACGAGTACTGCATGGTCGGGCCGGGCGCGACGTAGCCGCAATCCCAGGTTCCCGTCTGCGTCGGCGCCTGCCTGCGCAGGTTGCGTCGCACCAGCAGCGCACCGGCCAGCAGGCCGACCACCAGCAGTGCACCAACCAGCGATACCCAACTGAGCGGCGCGAGCACGGCCAGGCTTTGCGCGCCGGCGAATTCAGCGGCCCACGAATGAACGACCCTATCGAGCACCGGTGCAACCAGCCAGGGCAGAAGCCCAACCAAGACGCAAAGCCCAGCGAGCACTCCCATGGGGCCGAGCATCGAACCCGGCGACTCGCTCGCGCCCTGTGCGTAGTGGGTTCGCGGCTCGCCGAGAAACATGGCGCCGTAGACTTTCACGAAGCATGCCAGCGCCAAGGCGCCAATCAGTGCCAGTGCCGGTGCGCCGAGTGCGCCAGCCAGCCAGAGCCGACCCTGCGGTAGGGCAGCCGACTTGAAGAGTCCGAGATATACGAGAAGCTCGCTGACGAACCCATTGAGCGGCGGCAGACCACAGATCGCCACGGCGCCCACGAGAAAGCCGAGGGAGGACCACGGCATGCGCTTTCCGAGCCCGCCGAGCTCATCGATCTCGCGGGTGTGGGTCGCATGCAGAACCGAGCCAGCCGACAAGAAGAGCAGGCTCTTGAACAGGCCATGGTTCCACACATGCAAGAGCGCGCCGCCGAGGCCGAGAGCAACCAGCGCGCCGTTGCCGAGCGAGCGCCCGAGCAGCGCCACCCCGATCCCCATGTAGATGATGCCGATGTTTTCGACGCTGTGGTAGGCGAGCAGCCGCTTGAAAT
>Ga0302323_100003174_pt1 | contig 13367 bp, 12 predicted proteins | sample Fen_T0_3_FD_201950 | JGI IMG/M metagenome (GOLD analysis project Ga0302323, IMG submission 201950) | Peat permafrost microbial communities from Stordalen Mire near Abisko, Sweden - Fen_T0_3 | ecosystem: Environmental > Terrestrial > Soil > Wetlands > Permafrost | place: Sweden: Abisko... | reverse complement strand
ATTCGGCCGCACGTGCGCCCAACGTTGCAACGTCTCGGTAGAATCTGGCGACGCAACGTCCCAAATCCCGGTGAGGTTTTCGTAAACGAGCGGCGCAGTGATAAACGGATTGTCCCACGAATTGTGTCGTCCGACCCAGTTTCCGACGACTGTCGCAAATTTTCCGATTTGCACGTTGAAACGTCCTTCATCCCCCGTCGATAGCCGGACCGCATATTCGTCGACCCTCAACTGCCTGTATTCATCACTTGGATCGAATCCCCGATCTGCTCGCGTTTGCACAAAAGCATAAATGCGGGGGCCGAGTTGAGCGTCGAGAAACAAGCTGAGGCGCGGACTGAAAAGGTTTTTGCTCTCTGTATAGAGCAACCCAGGAGCAGGTAGTTGAAAGTGATAGCCCTCCAGATCAAGCGTGCCGCTTAAGCGCCCACGAAATTCTCCCTTGGCGTCTCCGAAAACTAGCGCGTCGTCGATCCGGTCGAGGAAGTCGTCCGCGGCGTTCGCTCCAGAAACCGACAGAGCAAGCGCGAGCGTACAAACAAAAACGTTTTTCATACGAACCCGGACACGGTCTGAGGTTTTGCGGCGAGAAAAGTCACTTCAAATTCGGTCCACCCACCTGTGGACCCCACCAGCCGTAACTCGCCATGATGTAGATGAGCAAGCTCACGCGCCAGATTTAGCCCGAGCCCGTGGCCTGGCACATTTTCCCCAACCACTCCGCGGTGGAACCGCTCAAAGATGTGTCCCTGTGCCACCAGCGGAATCGAGTGGCCGGTGTTGCCGATCACGAGGAAGACGCGTCCCACGTTATCCACGCGTGCCGTGATGCGAATACGACCTTTCGGCTGGTTGTACTTACGCGCATTCTCCAAAAGATTTTGCACGATAAGTGACGTATAGCGTTTCTCTCCGTCCACCATTAACGTAGCAGGCAAATCCGTTTCGATCGACAGACTGAACGGGTCGGGGAGAGCGCCTAAATCGTCAAGCCAGCCCTCGATCAACTGCACGAGATTGACTGGACCAAACTCAATTTGCAGGTGCCCTGCGTCGACCCGCGAAAGCAGGAGCAAGTCTTCAATGATGCTGGTGAGTTTAACCGTCTGGTAGACGAGCGCCGAAATTTCTTCGCGCACCTCTGGCTTTAGCTTCTCGTCAACGAGCAATTCCTCCAGTCCTGCCCGCAGAACGGTCACGGGTGTTTTTAACTGGTGCGAGGCGTCGGCAGAAAATCGAATAGAACGTTGTAGTTCTTCACTTGTCAGATCGAGCACCGCCTCAACGCGTTTACGTTGTTCAAGGTTTTCGGCCGAGTCGTGCTCCAGTTTTTCCACCGGCCGAGAGAGGTGGATCGACACAAAATTACTCGCGATAAAACCGCCCACTAGAAACAATAAACCAACGCCACCAATCTGCAGGCGGAGTGTTTTCTGCCGCGCTGCCAGTTCCGTCAAAGGATAGATACACACCTCGTACGCCGGTGGGAAAAGTGAACCGGGGTTCAGGCGTTTGAAAAATAAGAAACAAGGCGTGTGATCGAGCGCGATTTCAAAGGGGCGTTCTGGTGCGCTATTGGACAGCGCTTTTTCCACCGCTTCACTTACCGCCATCTGTGCAGAAGAAGAAAGTGGCGCCAACCATAGCTTACCGTCTAACCACAAGCCGCTCTTAATCTCCAGGTCGCCATGGCCAAAATTGATCGGTTTGAAACCAAGTACTATGGCGGCGATCACTTCTCCGGTTTCGCTCGAGAAAATCGGCATGGCGATCACTTCTGAAACGGTGTTGTTTGTGGGCTCAGATTGCCGGACAAGATAGCCGAACTGCATTTGCTCGGGTACCGTCGGCAACGTTAGCCGAGCTGCGTCCTCGCCCAGTAACGAACCGACCCGGTCCATATTTGGCGGTGTGATGACCGCACCGTACCGGTTCAAAAAGCGATAGAAAAGTGCCTGTAATGCATAGCGAGTCTGTGCCGCCGGCAATTCCTGCGCATCTGCCATTATATCGCGCAGTTCGTCTTCAGCATTTGGATACAGCAGGTCGAGTGCGCCGTCTTCGAGGGCGGCGTGCAGGCGCGGCTTGCGAACCAGCGTCCGGCAACGTTCAACCAGAACGGCCTGTCGGATCTCCTGCATGTTATGCAACGCATCCAACTCTGCCTGGAAACGCCGCTCAAGCTCGTGCGCGACGGTTAGGCCGGCGCTGCGCTCCGCAAAATAGATCGCGCCCGCTGTGACCGCAGAAACGACCAGCATCATCGCGATCAAAACCTTCGCACGAAAAGACAGGCCATCCCACCCCGATTGTCGATTCACGTTCACTGGAAATCAACGTGCGTAACCGAACCGGTCTGCAGATCCACCGGTTGTTCGAGCGTCGTCTTGCTGTTCAGCCACGCCTTGACCTTGTACCGGCCAGGAGGGAGACCGTTCAGACGGAAGCGGCCATCCGCCTCGGTTACCACAAAATAAGGGGTGTCGACCACGAGAATGAGTCCTCGCATGTGCTCATGGATGTCGCACCGCAACGTGACCAGACCAGCGACGTCAAAGACCTCATACGGCACCGGTCGTTCGTCCGCACGATAACGCCCCAAGTCAAATCGTTTGGGTGTCGAATAAGAAAAGATGTTATGGTAGGTGTCATCCTGGTTAGGAAACTCCACTTTTGTACCAGCTTGGACCGCAAGCAACATGGGGACGAAGGCCAGATCTTTTTGGCACATTTGCGCCACCGGTGCAGGCATTGCTCTGGGAAAAGCGCCCTCAAGATAGACGACAGCCAGCGGTGGATTCGTGGATACAATGCCTGCTTTACTGACGATCTCGTAGCGCTTGTTGACCACTGGAAGCGACATCGACTTTGGTAACGTTACCCGACCTTCAATCGAGGACTGAGCAACCAAAACCGGCGCCATCGCCAAAAATAGCAAAGCAATTTGAATTGAATTAGCCACCGATGTTAGTGATTAGAAATGGCCGCACATGCAGGACCGATTCAAGAGTTGTTGCTGGGTGGATAAATCGCGTACCCAACCGTTCGTACAGTATGGATGAGGGGGACCACAAACTCCGAGTCTATCTTCTTTCTTAACCTCGCGATAAATATTTCCACCGTCCGCGTATCGTACTCGTGGGTACGCTGCCAAACTCGCTCACACAACTCGGTACGCGAGAAGACACGGCCGGGTTCGTGCATCAATACCTGCAGCACATCGAATTCGCGGGGTGACAGAGCAATCGTCTTCCCTCCGCGGACAACCCTCCGGTGATACACATCGAGATGCAGGTCGCCCACCTCGAGCCGATCAGCGGCGGTGGGCGCATTCGCCCTCCGCCCAAGCGCTTCTACACGGGCCACAAGTTCGTCCATGGCGAATGGTTTCGCCAAATAGTCATCAGCACCAGCGTTGAGTCCTTTTATCCGGTGTTCCACCTCACCACGCGCCGTCAAAATTAGAACACGGGCTGTTGAATTGGCCTCACGCAATCGGGCTAAAACAGAAAAACCATCAAGTCCCGGTAAGTTAAGGTCGAGCACGATCAGGTCGGGCAGATCGTCGAGTGCTGCATGCAAGCCCTGGGCTCCATCGTGACACGCAGAAGGATTATGCCCACGACGGCTCAAGGCACTGGTGATGTGTCGAGCGAGCCGCGTTTCATCTTCCACAATCAGAATGCGCATCCTAGCGAAGAGATATTCAAACCCCGCCAGCAAGCAAGTAGCGCCCCCCAGAAACTGACGCTTATGCGTAACAGCGCTGTTACGCTAACCTGCTTTCCACATTCGTTTGGGATGCGGATAGTGGTCGCGCCTCCTGAGCTAGGGCGCTCAGCACCGCAAATTTTCACGGAATATACAGCCATGACTTTAGTACCTCGCTCCAATTCCCTCCCGCTTAGTTCGGTTCTAGCTGTCTGGTTGCTCCTATTAGGCCCGCGAGCGGCCCGAGCGGAAGATTCGCTGAGCTACAAATATGAAGACTACCGCGAAAGTGATGGTCGCATCGTCGTGAAGACCCAAAATGCGCTCGTCGAGCAGGACATTGGCACCGAAATGCATTTAAAGGTACAGGGCGTGATCGACGCCGTCGCCGGCGCGACGCCAAACGGCCAGCCGGCACCTGATGGCACCGACCAGGTGGTCCTCACGCAACTACACGACAGGCGTAAGGCCTGGAATACAGATTTTTCGTACCAGTTTCCAGTGACGAAAATTGACCTCGGTTTCGCCAATAGCCGTGAAAGCGATTACACCTCCAACGGCTGGTCGCTCAACACGCTCACCGATTTCAACCAGAAGAACACCACGCTGCTCGCAGGCATAGCCGGCACTGACGATAGCGTAAAGGTTTTCTACCAGCCGGCGTGGGCAAAAAAACGAACCAACGACGTGATCTTCGGGATGACCCAACTGCTCGATCCACGCACCGTGTTCACCTTCAACTTAACCTGGGGCCACTCGTCAGGATTCCTCAGCGACCAGTATAAGCTGGTGCAGAAAACGATCGAAGTGGCACCAGGTGTATTTCTTCCGTTCACGTTCGGCGAAAACCGGCCGGACCATCGCAATCGCTGGATCGCCCACGCGGCGTTGAACCACTCGTTTCGAGATCTGGGCGGAGCGATAGATGCTAGTTATAGGTTTTATCACGACAGCTATGGTACCGATGCGCACACGCTCGACCTGAAATGGCTGCAACGCCTCGGGCAAAACGTCATCCTGCAACCCGAACTGCGGCTGTATGATCAAAGCACGGCTAACTTCTATTATTACAAACTCGACAACACTACGATCATTCCCACGGCCGGCCCGCCGCACGCTCAAGGTCCCTTCTATTCATCGGACTACCGGCTCTCGTCGCTGCGGACCACCACCTATGGATTGAAGATCATCTGGACGGTCGCACCACGCCTGCAAGTCGACGCTGCGTACGAGCGCTACGACATGCGCGGGAAAGACGGAGTGACTCCGCAAAGCGCGTATCCGCACGCAACGCTCTGGACCGCTGGTGCAAAGTTTTCGTGGTAGCACGCACCTCAACAGGACTCATCCCATGCCCACGCTCAGCCAAAACATATCGACACCGACAGCCGCAACGAAACGTGTCGCGATCGCGTCGTTGCACAAGTTCGCCTTCCCTGCGCTCGGAACCACGTGCGAGGTGCAATATGTCACGCAGGGCGGAGCGCAATCGAACCTGGTATTCGAAAATGCCGTCGTCCGCTGGGTCTCTCAATTCGAGGCGAGATATTCACGCTTCAAGCCGTCCAGCTTGGTGAGCCAGATTAACGCGGCCGCCGGGCACGCTTGGGTCGACGTGGACGAGGAGACAGAGAAGTTATTGGGGCTCTGCGACGGCCTCTACACCGCCACCAAAGGTATTCTCGATCCGACAGCGTTGCCGCTGATCCGGCTTTGGAATTGGAAAGCCGAACGTCCTCAAATTCCCAGCCCTGCTCAAATCGACACCGCACGCCGCCTTGTCGGTTGGCCTAAAGTGCAAAGGATGCCCGGTAAAATATTTCTACCCGAGCCCGGCATGGCGCTTGATTTTGGCGGTTTCGGCAAAGAATACGCCGTCGATGTGATCGCACAGACCGCTTTGGACTACGGCATTTTCGATGTGTTGGTTGATTTCGGCCACGACCTTCGCGCCACCGGGACGCCTCCCGGCCGAGCGGCCTGGCACATAGGACTCGAAGATCCGAAGAATCCCGGGACGATCGCCGGCAGTATCGCCATCACTGGCAAAAGCGTTGCCTCATCCGGCGACTACGTGCGTTGTTTCAAAATCGAGGGCCGCCGCTTTGGCCACATCATTGATCCACGCACCGGCTGGCCGGTTTCAAATGGTTGTGCTCAGGCAACCGTCGTAGCCAACAGCTGTCTGCTTGCCGGAGTGTTGAGCACAACGGCGTTCGTTTTGGGGCTCACAGAAGGCATCGACTACATCAGGGAATTCCCTGGTGCCGACGGCATCGTGCTCAGCGCAGCCGCTCGAGCCCAAACCCCAGGATTCTTTCACTATGTGGTTTCATCATAAAATTTCGGCGGTAGTTCTCCTCGTCCTGGTCGGCATCTACGACGCGCGCGCTACGATCCAGGTGGGCGACAAGTTCCCCGTTCTTGACAAAAGAACGCTGGCGGGTGGATCGGTACCGGAAACGACTGGCAAAATCACCTTGATCGATTTCTGGGCCTCGTGGTGCGCGCCCTGCAAAGTATCATTTCCGATTTATGCACAACTTCACACCAGCTACTATGCACGTGGACTTATCATCGTAGCGGTAAGCGCAGATGAAAATCGGGCCGCTTTCGACGCCTTTATAAGGAAGGCGGCGCCCCCTTTTACCGCCTTGCGGGACACCGGACACGAACTCGCGAGTATCGTTAAGGTCCCTGCCATGCCGACCTGTTATCTTCTGAGCCGGGATGGCCGCGTGCGCTTCGTTCATCAAGGTTTTCACGGCGCCGCAACGGAAGATCAGATCCGCAGAGAAATCGATTCACTCCTCGCCGAACCATCACCTTCGCCATGAAAATCTCCCTTGTCAGACCATTGACCGCCGTGTTGCTCGCCATGCTCGGCCTAAGCGTGCTGGGTGGCTGCGCCAGCTCAAAACTTGTGCGTGTCCAGTCTTGGGAGCGCACCACGCTGGCCGACTACTCGATGCGCTCTGACCGGGATCTCTTGGCGGCGACCATGGCTGAGCATGTTTTTTCCTCCCGCGAAACCGCCTCCGGCGGCCGCGGAATCGGGGGCAGTGGTTGCGGCTGCAATTAGGTTTTGAGCCAAGTTCGTTACCAGGCATTTGACTGCGCGTTTCTGCACGTAGCCGCCGGTCAAGAAAATCGGATATCTGCAGGTAACGACTTTGTTACTACACGGCACTTTTTTCCGGCCGAGTCTGATATAGATTTTTCCCAACGTGAAAACCGTTTTCGCATAAACAATCAGTCTGCAATTCCCATGAAAATCTTCGCCTTCTTTCAACAGCGTTTGCATTGGATCAACATTCCCGGCGTCCTACTCGTAATGCTGCTGCAACGGATGCCTGCGTTGAGTACAGTGGCAATTGCCGATGAAATGGTCATCGCTACACCGATCGGGACGGTGCTCAAGTCCGTGTTCGCGGCCGCCGTGGCGCTCGGTGCCGTGAATACAATGGTTGGAGCTACTCCGCTCGTTCCGTCGTCTGGTTCGGTGACCGGTATAACAGTGGCGGCAGGTTCCGGCGTCTCCGTGTTTTATACCGTGACAGGCACCCAAACGCCGCCGGTATCTTGGGCAATCACCGGGATCGTGCCGCCAGGGATGAATTTCTCGGGCCTGACGAGTGCTGGTTCCGTGAATATTGGATCGTTGCATCTTACTGGCACACCAACCACTGCCGGCACTTACAATCTCACCTTGCGAACGTTTGAATTCGCCAACCTCGGTGGCATCGGTTCACCTGTTTATCCGTATACTATCACAGTCACTGGTTCGGTTGATGTCGCTCCTGTATTCACGAGCCAGCCGACCAGTCAGGCTGTGATTACAGGTAATTCCGTGACCTTCACTGCGGCTGCCACCGGCACACCCGTACCAACCTTTCAATGGAGGAAAGACAACGTAGACATTGCCGGTGCGAACTCTTCAACATTTAGCATCGCAAGTGTCGCGGTGACTGACTCCGGCTCATTTACGGTTGTCGCGTCCAACTCCGTCAGTTCTGTCACAAGCAATCCTGCTACGCTCACCGTCACCGCTCCGGTCGCACCAACGATCACTGCCCAACCAGCAAGTCAGAACGTGACGGTCGGAAGCTCCGTCACTCTTACCGCAGCGGCGAATGGTACGCCCACACCAACCTTTCAATGGAAGAAAGACGGCGTCCTGATCAGTGGCGCAAGCGCTACCACCTATTCGATTGCCAACGTCGCCATAGGTGACAACGGAACCTACACCTTCACCGCCACCAACTCTGTTGGCGCTATCACGAGCAATGCCGCTACTTTGGGGGTAAACCCTGGCCGGCTATCTAGCGAAACAGTGACTACCGGCCATGGCGTGACTTTTTCTGCCGCGGGCGCGAGCGGTAACATCCAGTGGCAGGTCTCTACCAACAATGGCGCCAACTGGACCAATCTCGCCAACAACAGCAATTATACCGGCGTGAACACCGCCAGCCTGACGATTAGCAATGCCAGTCCGGCAATGAATGGATACCAATATCGTTTCATGGCGACTGATAATAGTTCGGTCTCAAATGGACCGCCGGCTACGCTCACCGTCGCCCAAGCCTTCCTGCCGTTCCCCACCAGCATCGTAGCGGACAGTTCCGGAAACCTTTTTGTCGGCGACGCCAACGCCAATACGATTCAGAAAGTAACGACCACCGGACAAATATCCCTCTTGGCCGGAGCCATCGGTACCTCCGGTGCGACCGACGGCACTGGCTCAGCCGGGCGTTTCAACCAACCAAACGGCATCGTCCAGCTTGCAAATGGGACGATTATCGTCGCTGACACCGCCAACGCGACCATCCGCAGCATCACCACCAGCGGCAGCGTTACGACTTTGGCGGGAGCGGCTGGTAGCCGTGGCAACGCCGATGGCGCCGATACCGTTGCTACCTTTTCTTCTCCGACCGGCATCGCGCGAGGCGCAAACGGCACGCTTTTTGTAGCCGACGCAATGAATCACACGATCCGCAAGATTACTGCCGATGGCGTCGTCAGTACGCTTGCCGGCACAGCCGGGGTTTCCGGTTTCGCCGACGGTACAGCCGCTGCCGCCCGCTTCAACTTCCCCATGGGCATCGCCGTTGACGGCAATGGCATCATCTACGTCGCCGACACCACCAACAATCTCATCCGCAAAATCACTGGCGCGGGTGAAGTCACAACCTTGGCCGGTGTACAAAATGTCGCAGGCTCCGACGACGGAACGGGAAATGCCGCTCTTTTCAACCACCCCGGCGGTTTGGCCACCGATGCGGTCGGCAACCTATATCTTGCTGACACCGACAATTCGACGATACGCAAAATCACGCCTGCTGGCGTAGTCACCACCCTCGCCGGACTGCCCACCGTTGCAGGCTTCGCGGATGGCGTCGGTATGTTCGCGCTCTTTAACCATCCGCAATCGTTGACTGTCGACGCGAACGGCAACGTTCTGGTCGCCGACACCGGAAACGCCGCGTTGCGGCGGGTGGAATTGTCAGGGGCCGTCAGCACAATTGCGTTGAGCGCCGGCACAAGCAGCTCGTCGAGTTCATCCTCCAGTTCATCGAGCTCCAGCAGCAGTTCGTCTTCCTCCTCCGGTTCCAGTTCAGGCGGCTATGGCAGCGGTGGTGGTGGCGCCTTCCCCGTGTGGTCGGTAGCCGCACTGTTCCTCCTCGGAATAGGCCGCCGGTTACTGAAGCCGCAACGCTGACGGGCCGGTTCGTTTATTCTTTGAAAATGCTATTGAGGAAAATGACGTGGGGTTTTGACCCACGGCCGCAGCTGGAGTAATCGTCACGCCGCCCAATGAAACCAGCGTATCAGGATCATTTTTCAGCGGTCGCGCGTAACTATGCAGACTTTCGGCCCCAATATCCGGAAGCCATTTTTAAGAACTTGGCTTCCTTGGTGCCCAGCTCCGCGATTGTCTGGGATTGCGCGGCGGGGAACGGCCAGGCAACCGGGGCGCTGGCACGGCACTTCGAGCGAATCGTCGCGACGGATGCGAGCGAGGAGCAGATCCGCTCGGCCAGACCGTTGCCCAACGTCGAATACCGCGTGGCGCTTGCTGAAGATTCCGGGCTCGCCAACACCTCCGTCGATCTCGTGACGGTTGCGCAGGCATTGCATTGGTTCGACCTCACACGTTTTTACGCCGAAGTGCGCCGTGTACTGAGGCCTGAAGGAGTCCTCGCTGTCTGGTGCTATGGCATCAACGAAGTGGAAGGCAGTGCTGTGAACCAACTCGTGCAGGACTATTACGCCAATACGGTCGGCCCATACTGGCCGCCCTCTCGCGAACTCGTGGAATCAGGTTATCGCACGCTCCCGTTTCCTTTCCAGGAACTCCCTTCACCGAACTTTCGCATGGAGGCAAATTGGACGTTCGCGCAACTGCTCGGCTACCTCAGCACCTGGTCCGCCACGAATCAGTTCATTAAGGTCACCGGCAGCAACCCACTGAAACCGCTCGCTAATGACCTCGCCCGCGTTTGGGGCGATGCGAACTCCCATCGAGTCGTCTCATGGCCGCTCTCGTTGCGAATCGGCCGCAATGGTGGTGTTCAATGAACCGCAGAGCCTTCGGGCTCCGAACCAACGCCGCCACTGGCTGGATCTAAGGCGTGACGAACGCCAGAATTCGCCAAACACCGTCACAAATCAGCTCAGTCGGCATCAGATTTTTGACCTGTAGGCTGACCACTTGTACGCAATGAGGTCGGTCATTCTAGACTACGCCTAAATGGAACGAACAAGTGATCGGCATCACACATGAGGCCGCGCCCGAAAGGGACCGTGTCTGTATTGCCGCGTGCCATGCAGCCGGCTTTTCCCGTAAAGATTGCGAACGTGGCCGCCAACCTGCCCGAGATGATATCGGCGCGGTGCAGCTCGAATTACACGCAGAGGCCGACGAATAGGCGGGGTAGGGTTTCTTTGGCCCTAAAGCAGACCGCTCGGGAAATCTGCGCCAGCGCAGCCAAGCGGGCCGCCAAGGGCGTACGCCAGCAGGTGACGGCGCCGAAGACCGGCGTTACCGGACGAGATTCACTGCCTGAGGAGCCCTGAACGTCGGTTGAATTCGCAATTCGGCCTTTGAAACGAAATCGGGAAAGCATACCCGAATACCCTTCAAATTTACAGCCATTCTCCTGCCAGCTCTGATTTCTCAGAGTGGAGGCGCGGGCGGAATCTAGCTACGCAAAAAGCGCAAGCACAATGGAATGTGAATTTTCTTAGAGTGAAACTCAACGCAATCCGGCCTCACTTCGCCAAAACTCTGACCAACTTTCGGGTGATTTCACTGACACTTTTACTGACAGTGAACCTATGCTGGCAACGTCATCTGCAATTGGAGTAAAGGCAGCCGCGATAATTGAAATTACACTCGGTACTCGCTATTCGCGCATAGCGAATGGCGCGTGATTAAGCCACAGGACATCGTCGGCGGGCTAACACTCGCTCCCTCGGCGGGAAACGAATCCTATGCTGCGCTCGCGAAAGCGCTTGGGGTGAGCGCATCCGAAGTGCATGCCGCTGTTGGGCGGTTGGCGGATGCCAGGCTGCTTGATCCGGATTCCCGCAAGATCCGACGCAAGCCCTTGGTGGAATTCTTACTGCATGGCGTGCCCGATGCCTTTCCGTTCGCGGTCGGAGCAATGACTCGCGGTGTGCCGACCGTGTCGGCTGCGCCCGTTACGTCGGGCAGAGTGGCTACGACCGAAAACGAAACCCCGGTCTGGCCCGAACCTGACGGCCCCTGTAAAGGTCTGTTGGTCGAGCCGTTTTACCGCACTGCTCCGATTGCGGCGGCCAATGATCCTGCGCTTTATGATCTGCTGACATTGGTGGACGCGTTGCGTCTTGGCGGGCTCGCGAGCGGGCCACAGCCGCGAAGGAGATTGAGCGGAGACTGAACCATGGCTGAAATTCCGATTGCTGTGATGAAGGCCGTTGCCGAGCGCCACCGTACGCCAGACCTAATCGACGTTACCGCCTGCAGCACCAGGCGCACATGTGTAGAGAAGAATCATCTGGCATGGCCGCATATAGGAATACTTTAGCTCTATCGGACTCTATGCATTTGGTGTGAGATACAATATACAGAGCGATATATTGATATAACTAATATACGCCGCGCACAGGTTGCCGCTAACTTTTAGTTGAATATCCAAAGGGCGCCGTGGTCGACAAACCACTTATTAAAAACAGTTTTTTGATCAAACCCCTTCACTGGTACGCCAAATGAATCCCGAGAAAGCATCGCCGCCCGCATCTGACATCGCTGTGTCGGGTGGAGCTGAGCTGACGCCAAGCTTTGTTGTGGGGATTGGCGCGTCGGCCGGTGGGCTGGAGGCACTGGAGCGTTTCTTTAAGGCGATGCCTGTGGATACAGGCATGGCGTTTGTCGTGATTCAGCATCTTTCACCGGATTTCAAAAGCCTGATGGACGAGTTGCTCGCGCGGTTTACGACGATGGCGATCCATCGTGTAGAAGAGCCAGTTGGAATTCAGAAAAATACCATCTATCTACTGCCGCCGCGCAAGGAAATGACGTTGGAGGCGGGCCTTCTGCGCGTGCAGGACCGGGGACCTGATCACCAGCTGAATCTGCCGATCAATATCTTCTTCCGATCGCTGGCGCGCGATATGGCGGACAGGGCGGTGGCGATCGTGTTATCGGGAACCGGAAGTGACGGCAGTCAGGGGATTCTCGACGTACACGACATGGGCGGTTTGGTTATCGTGCAAAGCGAGGACTCTGCCAAGTTCGACGGCATGCCCCGCAGCGCCCTTGCCACGGGCAGGGCATCTGCGGTGCTGGCGCCCGAGGAGATGCCGGCGGCTTTAATGGCCTACGCGAGCAATCCCACGAAACTGATGCATGAAGACGGTACGACACAAACTTCGAGCGGGGTGGCGGCGGTTTTTGAGCGACTCAAGCACGTTTACGAACTCGATTTTAATCTTTATAAACCGGCTACGATTTCCCGCCGTCTTGATCGCAGGGTCGCGCTGGGACGCCCCGCGGTGAGTCTTGAAACGTACTGTGAGCAAGTGCTGGAGGACCCGGACGAACTCGACCGGTTGTACAAGGACTTGTTAATCGGTGTGACCCGTTTCTTCCGCGATCCCGAGGCTTTTGCGCTTCTGCGCGACCAGGTGCTTCCCGGGATATTCGATAGCAACCCTGAGGGAGAAATTCGGGTGTGGGTGCCGGGGTGTGCGACCGGAGAGGAGCCTTATTCGCTGGCGATACTTTTTCTAGAGGAGTTTGCACGTCGCGGGCGTACCCCTGCACTGAAGATTTTTGCCACAGATGTGCACCGCGATTCGCTCAAGGCTGCTGCTGATGAAATTTATTCGTTGAGCTCGTTGGACGCATTACCTGCGGATCTGCGTGATAAGTATTTTGTCCAAGCATCGTCGGGTTCGGTTCGGGTGTCTCCGCAACTGCGGAAAATGGTGGTTTTCTCCACGCATAATCTCCTGCGCGATCCACCGTTTACCCGGATCGATTTGGTGAGCTGTCGCAATTTGTTGATTTATTTTCAACCGGTGGCGCAGATGAAGGCGATTGGGACGTTTTATTTTTCGCTGAAACTGAAAGGCGCTCTTTTCCTAGGACCAAGCGAAAGTCTCGGTGA
>Ga0302323_100003173_pt1 | contig 13368 bp, 10 predicted proteins | sample Fen_T0_3_FD_201950 | JGI IMG/M metagenome (GOLD analysis project Ga0302323, IMG submission 201950) | Peat permafrost microbial communities from Stordalen Mire near Abisko, Sweden - Fen_T0_3 | ecosystem: Environmental > Terrestrial > Soil > Wetlands > Permafrost | place: Sweden: Abisko... | reverse complement strand
CGAAGATTCGCACCGAGACGTCGAGGCTCACGCGGGAGGTGTGCACCTTCGCGGCCGCGACGTGCAGCGCGATCTCGCCGCGGAGCGCCTCGCTCAAGCTCTCCGCGCAGCCGAAACCACGGTCCAGCTCACTTGCAGCGTTGTCCGCCAAGAGGCGAGCGGCCTCGAGCTCGACCCACATTTGTCCGTAGTGGCGCAGCACGTACGGATCGTCCGCTGCCTTTTCGACGCCAGAGGTCAGCCACGGCTTTCGCTGGTGCAGAGTGTACTCACGGGCGGCCTCCAGCGCGCCCTCGGCGATGCCGAGGTACACGTTGGCCAAGCTGAGCTGGGCAATGCAAGGCCGCAGCGCGGCGAACGGGCTACTGAGTGGACCGGGGTTGACGAGGAGCTCTGATTCGTCGACGGAAACGTCGTTAAACTCGACGGTTCCGCTGTCGGTTTGGCGCTGCCCCATGTTGTCCCAATCGGTTTGAAATACGAGGCCCGAACGAGACGATGGAATCGCAGCGATCACGAGGTTGCAGTCGCGATGCGCGGAGACGATCAGTCGGTCGGAATCGAGGGCGCCGGAGCAGAAGCTCTTTTTTCCCCTGAAGAGAAGTCGCGCGCCTTCTGCGACGAGCTGGGTGCCCTTGTCCAACGGGTTCAACGCGTTGCCCCAGAATAGACGTTGTGCGGCTGCCTCCCGGTATGCTCGCTCCCATTGCTCTTGCTGACCGAATAGACGGACGGTCGCGAGCAACAGGTGATGAAAGCCGAACAGGTGCGCGACCGACGGATCGACACGCGCGAAACGACGCACGAGCCCCATCACCTCACGCCAACTGGCGTCCTCCCCGCCGTATTCACGCGGAATGGACAGCGAGAGCAGACCGCTCTCACGCAGCGCGTCCCGCTCTGCTTTTGCTGTGCCGCCCGCGCGATCCCGCTCTGCGGCAGTCGCCTCGAAGCGCGCAGCCAGTCGGTCCGCGACGGCTTCTCGCTGAAGTTCTTCGGAGCTCCGTGGCATTCGAGCTCGCCTTACGCACAAGTCGTGCCAGCGGTGCGAATGCCTCCTTCGCTCGACCAGCGCTGTCTGCGCCCGGAAACTGCGCGGAACTCGCAGCATCTGCCGAGAACTGTTGATGCTCGCTCAGCCGCTGCTGGTCTACTGTTGCTACAGAAGCAGTCTTTGGACCGGATGACGGTTCGCGCCGCGCGCCACGGACGGTCCGGTCCTTGCTTAGGCGGTGCGACGGCGACTCGACCTTTCGCCGCGAGGGTACCAACACTATGGAAATCTTCTGGTTCTTGCCGACCCACGGGGACAGCCGTTTCTTGGGCACTACTTTGGGCGCTCGCGCCGTGGGCTTGCCCTATCTGCAGCAAATCGCCCAGGCCTCCGATAGCCTCGGATTTCACGGTGTGCTGCTGCCAACTGGCCGCTCCTGCGAAGACGCCTGGGTCGTCGCTGCGGCGATGGTGCCCGCCACCAAACGGCTGAAATTTCTGGTCGCACTGCGCCCGGGAATCATTGCGCCCACGGCAGGAGCCCGCATGGCTGCAACCTTGGATCGCCTATCCGGCGGGCGTTTGTTAATCAACGTGGTCACCGGAGGCGATCCCACGGAAGCAGAAGGCGATGGTATTTTTCAGGACCACGACACCCGCTACCAGCAGACCGAGGAGTTCCTGACGATATGGCGCCGCGTGCTCGCGGGCGAAACGCTGACCTTCCACGGTAAGCACTTGAGCGTAAAAGGCGCCAAGTGCCTATATCCGCCGATTCAGCGGCCGCATCCGCCCTTGTACTTCGGCGGATCGTCAGCGGCAGGTCACGAGCTGGCCGCAAAGCACGTGGATGTTTACCTGACGTGGGGTGAGCCGCCCGCGGCCGTCGCTGAAAAGGTGCGGGACATTCGCCAGCGGGCCGCGGCGCTCGGACGGACTGTACGCTTCGGAATTCGGCTGCACGTCATCGTTCGCGAAACGCGATCGGCAGCGTGGGACGCGGCGGCAAAGCTCATCAGTCACCTCGACGAATCTGCGATAAACGCAGCGCAAAAGTCATTCTCTCGCTTCGATTCCGAAGGTCAGCGCCGCATGTCGAGCTTGCACAACGGGCAACGCGACAAGCTCGAGGTAAGTCCGGATCTGTGGGCGGGGGTTGGCTTGGTCCGCGGTGGCGCCGGCACCGCGCTCGTCGGCGACGCGGACACGGTTGCGCATCGTCTGCTCGAGTACCGGGAGCTAGGCATCGAGACGTTCATCCTTTCCGGTTATCCCCATCTCGAGGAAGCCTATCGCACCGCGGAGCTGCTCTTTCCGAAGCTTCCGCTCGAACGCGCCTTGCCGGAGCCCGAAATGAACTTGACCGGCCCGTTCGGCGAAATGATCGGCAACGATATCTTGCCGAGCCAATCTCAAAGCTGAGGCTCGGGCGCCCGCCGCTCGCGATGACCGGCGCCATTCACGAGCTCGAGCAAATCAGCGGGTGGGCGAGGCTGGACCCAACGCACGTCGGTCATGCGAACCTCGCTGGAGATCAGACGATGGCGGTGAAACGCGTCAGCGACGGCTTGCTGGCCCGCCAAAAGCCCTTCGTCGACACGCCTCGGGATGCGGTGGGGGGCGATCGAAGCGGCAACGCCTACCAATTGCGAGAAGAAAAGCTCGACGACCCCCGATTCGGCTGCCGCAAAGGTGGGGTTGGCGACGTACAGCACTGCATTGTCCGCGAGTCCCGAAGCATCGCGCAACACCCTTACTTCGCCCGAACGCACGAGCTCCCCGAGCAGTGGGGCCCAAATCGCCCAGGCGTCGACCTCACCACGCTCGAAAGCGACTCGCGCCTCAGCCGGCGTTAAGTACACGACGTCGACGCTGTCATAGGCAAGTCCAGCCTCTTCCAACGCGCGGATGAGTAAATAATGTACGTTCGCGCCGCGGTTAAGTGCGACTCGGCACCCCGCCAGATCGCGGACGGTGCGGATCGCCGAGCCCTTCGGCACAATCAGCGCCTCATCCTCAGGGGCCGGCAATTCAGCAGCGAGATAGACGAGCGGCACGCGCGCCGCGCGCGCGAACACCGGCGGCCCCTCCCCTACGCTCGCGAGCGCCAGCTCCTCGCCTTGAAAGGCTTCTACGATCTGGATACCGCCGGGATATTCCAACCATTCGACGCGATAGCCGCGCGCGCCGAGTACGGCATCTAGGCCGCCCTGTGCCTTCACCAGCGGAAGCAGCCCAAAACGCTGGTATCCGATCCGGATGGTGCGGGCCGGCAGATTGGTGCCTCGCGACGCTGGCGCTTGTGTTGGAGGACTCGATTCGTTGACGGGCGGCGGGCGCACGGAGTTGCCGATCTCGCCGAATTCGATCAGGCGAGCCCGCACGATGTTGCGACTGATCCCGAGAAGCCGCGCGGTCTGGAGCTGATTGCGCTCACTGAACTCGTACGCGGTGCGGAAGAGCACGCGCTCGATGGCCTCGTACAAGTTCGGCGCGTCGCTCTCGAAGAGGCGACGGAATTCGGTCGCAAGCGCCTCGCCTGGTTCCATTGCGCTCGGAACGCCGATCGGCCCGCCACGCGCAGGTAGGGAAGTAAGGCGCATGTCCGACGGTCGAATCCGCCCGTCCTTGCACACCAAGAGCGCGTGATGGATGACGTTTTCTAGCTCCCGAATATTGCCGGGCCAAGCGTGCTGAAGCAGTTGCGCCAGGGCCTCGGGGCTCAGCGCGATCCCGCTCAGCCCCAGCCGCTGTTGATAAAAACCCACGAAATACAGGGCCAGCGCCGGAATATCGCCAGCACGCTCGCGCAGAGGCGGCAGAACGAGCGGCGCGACGCTGAGCCGATAGAACAGGTCTTCCCGAAAGTGCCCCGCTGCCACCGCTTCCTCGAGCCTCACATTGGTCGCCGCGATCAAACGTACGTCGACAGGAGTCGGCTGCCGAGCACCGACGCGGACGACCTCTCCTTCTTGCAGCACACGCAGCAGCTTGACCTGGATCGAAAGGGGTAAATCCCCGACCTCGTCCAGGAATAGCGTTCCGCCGCTCGCTGCCTCGAACCAGCCGGGTCGGCTCGAGATCGCCCCCGTGAAGGCTCCGCGTTCATGCCCGAAGAGCTCGCTCTCGATCAAAGACTCCGTGAGTGCGCCACAATTGACCGCCACGAAGGCGCGATCTCGCCGGTTGCTGAGCTCATGCACGTGCCGTGCGGCGATCTCCTTACCGGTACCGGTCTCTCCCGTAATCAGGACGGTCGCGTCGCTCGGCGCGATGAGCTGCAAACGCTCGAACGTCGCGCGAGACTTCGGATCTTCGAAAACGAGTGCTTTTGCGCGCACCGTAAGTGAGTGCGCTCCAACATCAGACAGCGTGAGCAGCGGCATTTCTGTTCATTCTCCAGCGAAACGCCGATGAATCGGCGCTTTTTGGGTTAGGTACAGCTGGCCTGGCTCATCGCTTCGACAGAGGCATTATGTCTATTTTAAGGGACGCGGCAAGAGTTTTCACGCCTGAGAAGCTTACGGCTGCTTCCCAGGCAACAAGCCGGCCGCACCGGCTGCTCGAAAAGCAACACAAGCGCGCGCCGGAACCCTGCAAATCCGTGAGGTCGGTCGATGGCACACGACGTGCTTCTCGGCGCCGGAGATGACCGACAATTCGAACCAGAGCTCGCCGAGTGCAGGTGTCCCGGCAGTCGCGCGCCCCGCGGAACCTGCCCATGTCATTCGCGACGACGCTGAAGCGATCGCAGTGGCGAACGGCTTGGCACAGAAGTTCAAGCAAGGCGCGGTAGAACGCGATCGTCTACGCAAATGGCCAGTGGAAGAGCTCAACGCGTTTTCACAGAGCGGGCTTTGGTCGATCAATGTACCGAAGAAGTTCGGCGGCCCGGAGCTGTCTTACGTCACGCTATCGCGAGTGATCGAAATTATCTCCGCGGCTGACCCGTCCCTTGGACAAATTCCGCAGAATCACCTGGGTGTGGTCGCGGCCATCCGCACGGTCTCCGACGCGGCCCAGCAAAAGTTGCTTTTCGCGGAAGTGTTACGAGGCACGCGCTTTGGCAATGCCTTCTCCGAGTATGGCTCCAAGCGTGCGGTCGACTTCGAGACTCGCTTCGAGGACGCGGGCGATCACGTAGTTGTCAACGGTCGCAAGTTCTACTCCAGCGGCGCGCTACTCGCTCACCTCGTGCCCATCGTCGCGCTCGATGGAGAGGGTCGTGCGTGGTATGCAATTGCGGATCGCGCCGCGCCGGGCTTGAGCGTGATCGACGACTGGTCGAGCTTCGGCCAGCGCACAACCCTGAGTGGAACGGTCACGCTGAAGGACGTGAAAATCCCCAAGACGCATCTCGTCCCGGGATACAAAGGCTATGACAAGCCAACCGCGGATGGCGCCATCTTCCAAATCATCCAAGCCGCTGTAGATACTGGGATCGCGCGAGCGGCCATCGAGGACACGATTGACTTCGTCAAGACCAAGTCGCGAGCATGGGTGGACAGCGGCGTGGAGCACGCCTCGCAGGACCCGTACACGATCCAGGCCGTCGGCGATCTGCGGCTGCGTCTCAGCGCAACTCAAGCACTGCTCGACAGGGCCGGACTCGCTGTAGACCGCGCGGTGGTGCAACCGACTGCCGAGAGCGTCGCCGAAGCGCAAATCGCGGTCGCGGAGGCCAAGATCTTCTCTACAGAAATCGCGATTACAGCGACGAACAAGCTGTTCGAGCTCGGAGGCACACGCTCGACCCTCGCCGAGCACGCCCTTGACCGTCACTGGCGTAATGCGCGGACGCACACCCTGCACGACCCGGTGCGATGGAAGTATGCCATACTCGGCAATTACTACTTGAACGGTGTCAACCCGCCGCTGCACGCCTGGAGCTGAGCTCGCGCAGTGCGCGAACGGCTTCCCTACCGTGTCCATCAGCTCGCTTTCGCTCAGCCACCGTGCGCCCAATCAGGGGGCTTGAAAGCGAGCGAGGTCAATTGGCGGGGAGCCGACTACCTGGCACCAAATGACTTCTACCCTCATCATCACAGGCAGCCCCTCGTCTACTTCACGTACTGACGCCTTACCCACTCGGTCGGCGAGCGACTATCACGGCACGACATCGAAATGGCTCCCGGTTCGGGGGCGGGAGTTCCAAGCGAAGCTGGAACCGGCGGCACACGGCGTGGCCGAGAAGCTCGGGGTGATTAGTGGCCGTGAGTGCGCGAACGGCTGCCCCGCAAGCCGGGAGTGACCAGCTCCCAAGTGTCGAAAGGGCGTCGAATCCACCCAGGTTGGTGTGCCTGAACGGCGCCTCTGATCGGTCAGTGTGGGTAAGCCGAACCTTCATCTGCTCCGCGCTGGGCCGACCAACCGTGGGCGTGCGCTCGACCGGCAGGCCTAGTAGCGCGCGCCAGCGCTGGCACCCAAGAAGAATCCGCCGGTTGCGCCCAAGGTACGGTCGCCCGCACGCGCCACGAAGCCCGATGCTCGCCCGACCTCCGCTGACAACGTCGGTGCGAGCACCCACTGAGGCAGGCTCGCCTCGAGCAGCAAGCGCACGTCACCATAGAAACCAGAAGCTGGGTCGACCCGCGTGCTTGGCTGCGCGGAGCTGCCGCGGAGCCAGGTCACGCCGGCGGACGCCATCGGATAAGCCGCCAGCGTCAACGGCGCGAGCCGCCAGTCGAGCAGTCGGTAGCCCACACATAACGCCGCACTGCCGAGCGAGGCCGAGCCCAGCGCGTCGCTTGCCGAGGTGGCCAGGACTTCCGCACGCAGGCGCAGCACTCGGTAATCCACACCGAGGTCGCCACCCAGTAACACGCTCTGATAGTCGACGAACCAACGCAAGCGCGCGCTCGCGGCCAGTGTGACGGCCGCTGCGCGAGGCCCAGCGACACGGGGAGCGCGTGCCTGCTCGATGTTCGGGCTATGCGCGGGGACCGCCGGAGCCGGCTTTGTGGCTGGCGTCGGTAGCGGTTGTTTGGCCTCGACGGTGGGAGGTGTCGCGCTGGGGCTCGCGACCGCCGCGTCGGCGAGTGGAGCGCTCGCGGTGGTGGTCAACGCGGGCCAATCCGCCCGCACTAGCTCGGCCAAGGCCAAGGCCAGGGCGCGGGCGCGGGCACTCGGCGCCGCGTCACCGAGTGCGATTTGCTCGTGTCGCTCGCGCCCGGTTCGATTCGCTTTCAAGCTCACCTGGGCCGTGAGTGCCACGTCGCAGTCGACACGAACGGTCAGTGCGCCGTCGCTCTCGGCGGCTGGCCCAGCGATGACGCGACCTACGCCGTCGGCTTCGAGCTCCGAACGCACGGTCTCTGCGAGCGAATTCGCATCGAGCTCGGGCGCCGGGCATGCGCTGAGTTCGAAGGACAGCGTGTCCGGAAGTGGCGAGGCGAGCGCACGCCGCTCGGCCCAAGTGGACCCTACGACGACGACCAATGCGCTCAGTGCTCGTCGAGCCATCGAGCCACATCTAGCGCGTGTCGCCCGGTTGGATAGCGGGCGCGGTACTCGCGCGCCGCAGCGGCCGCTTCAGCCGGGTTCCCGCTCTTTGCGTTCGCATCGGCGAGCCGGAACCAAGCATCTTCCGCCAGGCTCCGCGGCGGTGATAAGGCGAGGCAGCGGGCGAAAGCTCGAGCGGCTTCCGCCGGACGACCCTCGGCGTCGAGCAGCAGTTTACCCAGCGTGAACGCGGCGAGCGCCGCTTGTGGTTCAGCGACATGCTCGGCCAACGCTTGGCGAAGGCTCGCCTCCGCGGCCTGCCAATCACCAGTTCGACGTTGCTCGGTGGCGCGTGCCAGGAGCGCGTCCAGGCTGAGCCCGCCGTTCGGCTTAGCGCTGGCAGACGGCGCGACGGGTAGCAGCGTTGGGGTGCCTGGGTCTGAGTCCGCTCGGGGAACTGGGGGCGGCGCGCTAATCAACAGCTCTTGACCGGCGGTCAGACGCTGCACGTCATCTGGCAATTGGTTGCTGCGTACGAGCACGATGCCGTGTTCGACGTGCACGAGCACGCCGCGCGCCAAACGCGCAACGCTGAAGCGCGTGCCGACGACCTCCACGGTGGCAAGCCCCGCCTCGACGATCCAGTGTCGCGGCCCGCCCGGACGTACGGAGAAGCTGCCGCGACCACTGCGCAAGACGGACACGAAGGTCCGGGAGTTGTTCTCCAATACCTCCAGGCGGGACCCCGGATCGAGCGCGATGGCCGAACCATCGGAAAGCTCGTGCGTGGACGCCAGCGCTTCACCCAGCACGGACAACGATTGGCCGGCACGCGACGTGAGCGGTCCGACGCTGACTGGCGCGGGCGCATTGAACCGCGGGTCCTGCCAGTGCGACGCTAGCGCCGTGAGCACGAGCACCAGCGCTGCGCCCGCGAATCCCCATGCCCACACCAATGCTCGCTGCTGTACCGGCCGAGCGCCGGCACGCCGCGCGCCGATCCGGCCCCAAATGCGCTGCAGCGTTGCGTCGTCGACGCGAGCTTCGAGCTGCTGCGCCAGGGGTGCGCGCAGCTTAGTCATCGCTACCGCCCTCCACGTGGACGTGTCGCGCGACGATGCGCTGAGCGTCGGCGATGCGACGTTTGACGGTGGCCAGCGAGCAGTCGCACTTCTCGGCCACCTCCTCCAGCAGCAAGCCCTCGATGTAGCGCAGCATCCAGGGGATCTTGACCTTTGGCGCGAGCGACTTCAAGGCGCTGTCGAGCACTATCAGCTCTGACCGCACCTCGGCCGATACGTCGTCGCGAGCCAGCGCATCGAGCGGCAGATCGTCCGCGTTGCGATCTAGGCTCAGCAGGCGCAGCAGGCGCCGGCGACGAAATTGGCGGTGCACCTTACGCACTGCAATCTGCATCAGCCAGGACCGCGCGCGCTCCTGGTCTCGCAGCTGATTCCAGATCGCAAAGGCCGTCACGAACGTCTCTTGGGTGACGTCCTCAGCGTCCCAGGAATTGCCCAGCAAGCGCTGCGCGAGCGCCAACACATCCGCTGCGTGCCGGCGATAGAACGCCTCTTCCGCCCAGCGCTCGCCGCGGGCGATGCGGCTTGCCAGATCAGCGTCTGAAGGCTCCGGCGGTGGTTCCAACAAGATCAAGCCGCTGCCCCTCCCGAATCGAGATTTGGCCACGAACACGTGGCTCCAGGGGTTAGCGAACGGCAACATGGGGCTTCGATGGCTGTGGGCCTTCAGCTCGGGCTCTCGGCTCAACTATTTCGTTAGCAACTTTCTCGGCGAATTCGTGAGCCAAATGCTCGACCCTGAGGCCCCCTGAGTAAACACTCAGCCAGCTCAGGTCACTTTTCTCCAAACCATGCCCAGGCCCTCCTTCCGCACCCAGGTCGCCGTGTGCGTTTGCTGGCTACTGTTGCCGCTCGCAGGCTGCGTGCGCGAGCACAGCCTGCTCGAGGCGGCCGCCGCTGGCCAATTGGGCGGAGTCGACGATGCCGGCGCGGCCGGTCAAGGCCAGGCGGGGTCAAGTGGTGGCGTCGTTGGAGGCGGCGGCAATGCCGGCGTGCTGACCCCGCCGTGGACCCAGAGCAGCTGCGTGAGCTCACTCGCTTCCGGCAAGACGGGCGATCGTTGCATGGAGACCTTCAAGTGCACCGCGACCGTCGACTGCTGCGAGATCATCGCGTTTTGCGACGGCAAGGCGCTGGACATCGCGAACAACTGCAGCGTGTGCCCCATGAAGTGCAGCGCCGACCTCGACTGCGGCGCGAAGGCACTGTGCGAAAATTACCAATGCCGCAGTTGTCCCACAGACCCTTGCCCCGATACCTGGTCAGCGGTGCTGCGCAACGGCTGCTCCGTATGCATGCCTCCGAACCAATGCAAAATCGACGGTGACCCAATTTGCGGCGCGCTTAGCTGTGTGCCCGGGTTGAGCTGTTGGCCCGGCTGCAAATCAGATCCAGCTTGTTGCTTCGGCAATCGCTGTGTCGATCCCAATTGCGCTTCCTTAGAGGCGCTGGACTGCCTGGTCGTCGGTTGCGCAGCGGGCTCCTTTTGCAAAGTGAACGGCCCCGCCAACGAATGCAAATGCGAGCCCAGCTCTGGAAACTTCGTATGTAGTGGCAACAGCAACAACACCTGCGTTGCATTCTGACTGCGCTGTGGCTGAGCCGTTCGCAAGCGAGTGAGGCCCGCACTGGCACACGTTCGAGCTCAGTGGTGAGCGCGAGCGAACGCGAAAGCGAGTCACGATGTCGAAGTATTGGCTGATATTCGTAGTATGCGGAACTATCGCGGGCTGCGCCGTCTCACCGGCGGACGATGCCGGATCCACCAACGACGCAGTAAGCAGCGCCGACAAGACCGACCCGAACAAGACCGACCCGAACAAGACCGACCCGAACAAGACCGACCCGAACGAGACCGACCCGAACAAGACCGACCCGAACAAGACCGACCCGAACAAGACCGACCCGAACAAGACCGACCCGAACAAGACCGACCCGAACAAGACCGACCCGAACAAGACCGACCCGAACAAGACCGACCCGAACAAGACCGGCGACCAGGGGACGCCCCCGTCGGGTGACAAGGGCTGCACTGGCGCTGGAGACGGCTCGAAAGGCGATCCCCCAGGCGCCTGCCAGCAACTGCTTGCCAACGCTCAGGGCAACCTCGACGCCGCCATCAAGAGTGGGGACCAGAATCAGATCCTCGCCGCCAAAGAGAAGTACAACGCCGTTTGGAACGCCTGCGCCGAACCCTCGACCGATCCGGGTAAGCCGACCGATCCCGCCAAGCCCGAAGATCCATGCGCGCAAGTGTTGAGCGGTCTCCAGGCAAAAATGGACGCGGCCGCCAAGGCCGGTGACGACGCCTTGCTCACGGCTCTCAAGGAAAAATACGCCGCGCTCTCGGCGTCTTGCGTCGCGCCGACCGACCCCGGTGACCCGTGCGCGCAAGCGCTGAAGGGCTTGGAAGTCGAGATCGATGCTGCCGCCAAGTCCGGCGACTACACATTGGTCACGGCGCTCAAAGAAAAATATCTCGCGCTCTCGGCATCCTGCACGAGTTCGGGCAACGAGGTTCCTCCCTCCAACAAAAAATGAGCATCGAGCGCGCGAGGCGCGGCGCCGCAGCCTCGCGCGCTACAATCGTGCATCGTGGAACGCCAACAGCGACGCCAGGGCCTTTCTCGAGCAAAAGCCGTCGTATCGCTCGCTCGACCCCGAGAAGTCTAAGAGGCCGCGAATGGTCAAGCGCGCGGCCTCAGAGGTAGCGAATCTCTCCGATGCCCATCACCTGGTCGGCCTCGCCAACCAACAGCTTGGATTTGTTGAAGTCTGCCAAATAGTATTCGAGCGCGAGGCTCGCCTGCCCGGAGACGAGCTGGACACCAAACGAGGGATGGCGGCCCGCGTAGCGCATCGTACTACCCGCCGAGCGCATGAAAATAGGCGTGGTTTGCTGGATCGCGATCGAGTGCCGCCAGAAGAAGGCGTTGATACGCCCCAAGATCTGGTTACACAATTCACCCACCATGTCCTCCAACCGCTCGATCGGTACCGAATGCGTACCCGGGAGGAGCCGCCGGTGGAGCGCCTTCGCGTCCACCGCGCCTGTGCTCAGCATCAGATGACCGGTCGCCTCGCCGCTGAAGCCGATGATGGAGCTGAAATCGGCGAGCGACCTCTGGTTGGGGACTAGAAATGAATCCCCCTCGATTCGAAAGTCGCCAAGCGGGCCCAGAATCTCCAGCGCCGCGCTTTTGACCGCGTCGGCGATCGAGCTCGGATAAAAATACTCCGCCAACAGCATCGACACGGTCTTACGCAACGTATCTGGCTGGATTGGCTCTGGGATCAAACTATCCAGCGACGCGGCTCGTTGCCGAACGGGCACTCCGTCCGGGCGGACGCCCCAAATGATACGCAACGTCGGCCGAAGCTCCTTCACGCCGGCCAAGAATTCCGTACCGCCGGCTCGCCCGGCCTCGGCGCTCGCTACCACCAGCGACACACGCGGACTCGCTTTGACGAACTCGAGCGCTGCAACCAGGGTTGGCACCCAGATCACGCGAAACCCGAGCAAGTCGAGTTCTTCCATCACGCCCGAGATCGCGCCTTCGGCGCTGTCGACCACGAGCACTTGTCGGTCCATGCTTACTTGTCCACCCTCGGCGGAGCAGGAACTGAAGGCGACAAACCTGCTGACTGAGCGCTGGGCAGCTTGCCGAACAGCGCCTTCTCCACCGCCTTCCAAAGCGAAGCCGGGTTGACCGGTTTGACTACCCAAGCGTTGGCGCCCGCCTTCTTGCCTTCCGCAGCTCTAGCGACCGTAGCATCGGAGGTCAGCACGAAGACAGGCGTCGTCGCATACTCAGGAAGTTTGCGCAGCTGCTGGATCATCTGCAGGCCGTCCATGATCGGCATGTGGATGTCGCAAATGATCACATCCGCGTGCTCGGCGCGCGCGCGCCACAATCCCTCGCGTCCGTTCTCCGCTTCGATCACACGCGCCCCTTTGGCCTCGAAGACCTCCCGCAGTTGCGAGCGCGTGGTGAGTGAATCATCCACGAGTAGGATCAACCAAGACATACGACTCTGCAGTCCTCGAAAAAAGCGCGCCAATAGGGGAGTGCTTGTTGCATTTGGGGCCGGCTCAACCCCGAAAACGGCCGGCGACCACTCCACCTAAGCCCCCCTGGTCGCGCGTTTTCTGCAATGCCTACAATCAACACGCGGCGGCGAGCTGCTTACCTCCGACCTTCCGATCGGGCCGGTGTCCCATCTGAGACACACATCGGCCCCCCGAGTGCGCCGAACCGTCGGAGTTTTTGGCTCGCAGTGGCAAAACCTGGGCGCCAATCGCTCGACGGCTCGGTGAATTAAGGAATCAACCTGACAGGCCGTTGCACCCAAGTGGTGTCTGAAGCGCAAGGCCGAATGGGGCCGATGAGAATCGCACGTGGCCGCTTGGCGAGGACAACCTGTGCCTTGCTGGCGGCAGCCCTGCTCAGCGGTTGCCTCGACGCAACACAGATCCAGGTCGAGCTCACCACTGACGTGAACTGCGCAGATCATCCAGAGACGATGATCAACGTCGGGACTCTCGGACAACTGGAAAGCTCACCGCCGGTCGCGGTCACGAACGCTTGCGATACGCAAACGGGTCGCATCGGCTCCCTGGTCATTCTTCCGCACGACTCCAAGGAGGGACAAGTCGGGATCGAGGTCGTCGCGGGCATCGCCAAAAGCGCCGACGAGTGTCGTCGGGACAACTTCGTGGGCGGGTGCATCGTGGCTCGACGAGCGCTAAATTTCGTGAAACACCGCAGCCTCGAGCTACCGATCGAGCTCGAAGCCGCTTGTGTGGATGTGCCTTGCGGCGCCACGGAAACCTGTCGCAAAGGCTCCTGCG
>Ga0302323_100003172_pt1 | contig 13370 bp, 9 predicted proteins | sample Fen_T0_3_FD_201950 | JGI IMG/M metagenome (GOLD analysis project Ga0302323, IMG submission 201950) | Peat permafrost microbial communities from Stordalen Mire near Abisko, Sweden - Fen_T0_3 | ecosystem: Environmental > Terrestrial > Soil > Wetlands > Permafrost | place: Sweden: Abisko... | reverse complement strand
GGCCGGCGGCCGGCGACCTCGACCTCGGCGCCGCCTTCGTCGACCTCGTGCAGCCGCTCGTGTGGTCCGCGGCCGACCGGCCGAACTTCGTCGAGGACACGCAGGCGATGCGCCGCCGCGTCGAGGAGCACGTGCCCGCGAAGGACGCCGACCGGCAGCTCAAGCTCGGCGTCGGCGGACTGCGCGACGTCGAGTTCTCGGTGCAGCTGCTGCAGCTCGTGCACGGGCGCAGCGACGTGATGCTGCGCAGCGCGTCCACGATGTCGGCCCTCGAGTCGCTCGCCGTCTGGGGGTACGTCGGCCGCGACGACGCCTCGACCCTCACCACGTCGTACACGTTCCTGCGCACGCTCGAGCACCGCATCCAGGTGCACCGGCTGCGGCGCACGCACGTCGTCCCGGACTCCGACGACGACCTGCGCCGCATCGCGCGGTCGATGGGCTATCGCACGCACCCGGTGGCCGAGCTCACCGACGCGCTCAAGAGGCACCGCCGCGAGGTGCGGCGGCTGCACGAGAAGCTGTTCTACCGACCGCTGCTCAACGCCGTCGCCCGGCTCGACGCAGGGGAGGCCCGGCTCACGCCCGAGGCCGCCCGCCAGCGGCTCGAGGCGCTCGGATACGCCGACCCGGCCGGTGCGCTGCGCCACCTCGAGGCGCTCACGTCGGGCGTGTCACGGCGTGCGGCGATCCAGCGCACGCTGCTGCCGGTCATGCTCGGCTGGTTCGCGACGGCTCCCGACCCCGATGCCGGTCTGCTCGCGTTCCGCCGGATGAGCGACGCGCTCGGCGCAACCCCCTGGTACCTGCGACTGCTGCGCGACGAGTCGCTCGCGGCGCAGCGGCTTGCCACCGTGCTGGCCTCGAGCCGCTACGCCTCCGGGCTCCTGCTGCGCGCGCCCGAGGCGGTGCAGATGCTCGCCGACGACGCCGAGCTCGCGCCGCGCGGGCGCGAGGCGCTCGTCACCGAGGCGCTCGCCGCCGCGCGGCGCTACGACGAGCCCGAGGTCGCCGTGGCCGCGGTGCGCGCGCTGCGACGCCGCGAGCTGTTCCGCACGGCCGTCGCCGAGCTGCTGCACGTGGCGGCGGTCGACGACGCAGGCGTCGCGCTGTCGGACGTGGCGGCGGCGACCATCGTCGGCGGCCTCGAGATCGCCACCCGCGCGGTCGAGGCGCGACGCGGCTCCGCGCTGCCGACGACGTTCCTCGTCATGGGCATGGGCCGGTTCGGCGGCGGCGAGCTCGGCTTCGCCAGCGACGCCGACGTGATGTTCGTGCACGACCCGCACGACGGCGCCGACGACCGCGACGCGCACGACGCCGCGATGGCGGTGGCGGAGGAGCTGCGGCGGCTGCTCATGATCCCCACGCCCGATCCCGTCCTCGAGGTCGACGCCGGCCTGCGTCCGGAGGGCCGCAACGGTCCGCTCGTGCGCACGCTCGCGTCGTACGCGGCCTACTACGAGCGCTGGTCGTCGTCGTGGGAGGCGCAGGCGCTGCTGCGGGCCGAACCGGTCGCCGGCGACGTCGGGCTCGGCGAGCGCTTCCTCACGATCATCGACCCGCTGCGCTACCCCGAGGGCGGCGTCGCCGAGAACGACGTCCGCGAGATCCGCCGGCTCAAGGCGCGCATGGAGGCCGAGCGTCTCCCGCGCGGTGCCGACCCCGGCCTGCACACCAAGCTCGGGCGGGGCGGGCTCTCCGACGTGGAGTGGGCGGTCCAGCTGCTGCAGCTGCGGCACGGCCACGAGATCGCGTCGCTGCGCACCACGCGCACGGTCCCGGCGCTCGACGCCGCCACCGCGGCGGGGCTGATCGACGAGCAGGACCGCGAGGAGCTCGCCGCGGCGTGGCGGATCGCCACGAGCGTGCGCGACGCCGTCATGCTGGTCCGCGGTTCGTCGAGCGACCTCGTGCCCACCGACGCGCGCGACCTCGCCGCGGTCTCCCGCGTGCTGGGCTACGCGCCTGGTGACAGCGGGGCGCTCCTCGACGATTATCGGAGGATCACACGGCGCGCACGCGCCGTCGTCGAAAGGGTGTTCTACGCGTGAGCGACGAGCCGGGAGGTCGTCGCCAACGCGAGCAGGAGCGGGTGCGCTACCGCGAGGTGCTCGCGAACCGCGAGTTCCGCGGCGTCATCCTCGCCCAGATCGCCAGCGAGGCGGGCGACCAGATCGCGCGCGTGGCGCTCGCGCTGCTCGTGCTCGACCAGACGAACTCGCCGCTCGCCGCGGCGGCCACGTTCACCGTGTCGTTCCTGCCGCTGGTGCTCGGCGGACCGCTGCTCGGTCCGCTGGCCGACCGGTTCTCGCGTCGCAACCTCATGCTCGTCGCCGACATCGGGCGCGCGATCGGCGTCGCGGTCATCGCCGTCCTCGCCGTCCCGGGCGTGCCGCTGTGGCTGCTGCTCGTGCTGCTCGCGGTCACCGAGCTGTTCACGCCGCTGTTCGACTCGGCGAGGTCGGCCTCGATCCCCGACATTCTCGGCCAGCCGGACCACGTCAACGCGGGTCTCGGACTCTCGCGCTCGCTCAACCTGGTGAACCAGGCGCTCGGGCTGGTGTTCGGCGGCATCATCGTCCAGCTCACCGGTCCCCGCGCGGCGCTCATGGTCGACGCCGTCTCCTTCGTCGTCTCGTTCGCGATCCTCTACCTCGCGCTCAAGTCGAGGGCCGCCACGCTCGGCGCCACCGAGTCGGTGGGGATGCTCGTCGCCGACATGCGCGAGGGCGGCCGCCTGCTCTTCGCCGACCCCTCGCGTCGCGCCCTCGTGCTCCTCATGTGGGCGCTGGCGGCGCCCATCGCCGCTCCCGAGGCCGTCGCCCTCGCGTACGCGCGCGACACCGGCGAGACCGACGTCTGGGGCGGTGTGCTCATGGGCTCGGTCGTCGTCGGCGCCGCGATCGGCTCGGTCCTCGTCGGCCGCCGCCCGCTGCGCGACCAGCTCGACCTCATCCTGCCGTTGGCGATGGCGATGTCGCTTCCCCTTCTCGTCACGGGCATCGAGCCGCCGATCGTGCTCGTCGTGGCGCTGTGGTGCCTGTCGGGGATGGCGCAGGCGTTCCTCGTGCCGGTGGTGTCGTTCACGACCCAGCTGACCCCCAACGACCAGCGCGGCCGCGTGATGGGCCTGGTGGGCGCCGGGTTCATGGGTCTCACCGCGATCGGCTTCCTGGTCGCCGGTGCGATCGCGAGCATCACGAGCCCGGCGTTCGCCGTCGTGGTGATGGCGTCGGTGGCGCTGGTGATCGTGGCCGTCGCCTACCTCGTGTGGCCGGCCGACACGTTGCGCGCCGAGGTGCGGCGGCTCGATGCGGGCTGACGCTCCGACGCGCCGCGTCAGGCGTTGAGCCAGGACGACGGCCCGATGAGGATCATCGGGTGCTGCGCCGGGTTGAGCCACCTCAGCGCCGACGTCATGTGCGCGTAGCTCACTGCGACGCACCCGGCCGTGGCGCCCGTGCCGAAGGCGTGCAGGAAGATGCCCGCGCCGCGTCCGATCACGGGATGCCGCCGGTTGAAGTCGATCACCGCGACGTGGTCGTACTGCGAGCCCATGCGCGCGAGGTGCTCGGACCCGTTGTAGCCGGCCGTCGTGACGTGGAAGCCGCCGAGGCTCGCCCGTCGCATCTGGTTGTAGTAGGCCGACGTGCGGTCCTCGACCCACCACTGGTCGTCGTCGACCCTGGTATAGGGGAGCGCGGTGCCCGGGTCGGAGCGGATGCCGAAGGCGGTCGTGATCGTGTAGCTGCCCGCAGGTGTGGTGCCGGTGCCCTGCACGCGGTGGGTTCCGCGCACGAGCCCGCCGTAGCCCAGACGGGCCGACCACTTGGCGACCTGCTTCCAGTGCGAACCGCTGCGCACGAACAGTCGCGCGACGCCGCTCGTGCTGCGCCAGGACGACGCCGACACCACGATCACCTGCCGCACGTCCGACGTGATCGTGCCGTTGAACCGCCGCGCGCCCGGCACCGCGGGGGCCGACGCGGTCGTGTCGGTCGCGGACGCTCGCGGTGCGGCGAGCACGAGGGAGGGCGCCGCGACGGGTAGGGCCGTCGCCGACACCGCCGACAGCAGGGGTGCGGCCACGAAGGCCGCTGTCATGAGCGCCACGATGCTGCGTCGCACCGGCCTCCCCTTCCGTCGTCGTCCGTCCAGAGTAGATCGCGAGGTACCCGTCCGCGCCGCATGGGGTGCGCGGCGCGGCTAGGGTCGCGAACGTCCCCGACGGAACGGCAGGTGGAGCGGGTGAGCGAGGCCGTGGTCCCGTCGACTCCGGAGCCCCTGGCGCCGCCGTCCCGGGTGCACCGAGCCGCCCGCTGGGTACCGGTGCTGCGGTGGCTGCCGCAGTACGACCGCAGCCGGCTCGCACGCGACCTCCTCGCCGGCACGGTCGTCGCCGCCCTCGCGGTGCCGCAGGCCCTGGGCTACGCCGGCATCGCGGGCGTCCCTGTGCAGGTCGGGCTCTACTCGCTGCCCCTGGCCCTCATCGCCTACGCCGTTCTCGGGTCCTCGCCTCACCTCGTCGTCGGACCGGTGTCGACCGTGGCCGTGCTGTCGGGCTCGCTGGTGGCGGGGATGTCGCACGGCGACCCGGCGCGCGCGGTCGCGCTCACGTCGGCGCTGGCGATCTCCGCCGGCATCGCCATGCTCATCGGAGGCCTCGCTCGCGTGGGATGGGTGGTCGAGTTCCTGTCCCGACCCCTCGTGACCGGCTTCATCTTCGGGCTCGTCCTGCTCATCGTCCTGGGCGAGATCCCGAGCCTGCTCGGCATGCCGGCCGAGAGCGGTGACGTGGTGCGGCGAGCCGTCTCGATCCTCACCCACCTCACCGACCTGACCCCGCTGACGGCCGCGGTCGGTATCACCGCGCTGGTCGTCCTGTTCGCCGGCGCGCGCTTCGTCCCGCGCGTGCCGTGGAGCCTGGTCGTGCTGGTCGTGGCGACCTCGGTGTCGGCGTACGTCGACCTCGCGGCGCACGGGGTCGCGACGGTCGGTGACGTGCCACGCGGGCTCCCGCCGTTCGGGGTGCCGGCGATCGGCATCTCCGACCTCGAGCCCGTCCTCGTGGGCGGCGTGGCGCTCGCCCTCGTGGGTCTGGCGGAGGGCCTCGCGGCGGGGCGGCTGTTCGCGGCGCGCTACGGCTACGAGCTCGACGCCGACCAGGAGTTCCTCGCCACCGGAGCCGCCAATGTCGCCTCCGGCTTCTCCGGTGGCCTCGGTGTGGCGGGCTCGCTGTCGAAGACGGCGGCGTCGATCCGGGCGGGGGCCACGTCGCAGATCGTCGGCGTGATGGCCGCGGGGCTCGTCGTCGTCGTGATCGTCGTGCTGGCCCCCGCGCTGTCGGCGCTCCCGCGCACGGTGCTCTCGGCGATCGTGATCCAGGCGGTGTGGGGGCTGCTCGACCTCGACGCCATCCGCCGCTACCTGCACGTGCGGCGCAACGACTTCGTGGCCGCGGTCGCAGCCGCCATCGGCGTCCTGCTCCTCGGCCCGCTCTACGGGCTGCTGTTCGCGCTCGGCCTGGCCGTGCTCGGGCTCGTCTACCGCTCGAGCCGGGTCCACGTCGACGTGATGGGCAAGGTGCCCGGCGAGAAGGCCGCGTGGGGCAACCGGCGCCGGCACCCCGAGCGTCGGGCGGTCGACGGGATCCTCGTGCTGCGCCTGGACGTCCCGCTGTTCTGGGCCAACGCGCACCAGGCGGTGCAGGAGGTGCTGCACGAGCTCGACGACGCACCCGCGACGCAGATCGTCATCCTCGACCTCGAGGCCACGAGCCAGCTCGACACCACGGCGGTCGACGCGATGACCGGCCTGCTCGTGCGCCTGCGCGGTCGCGGGGTCGACCTCTATCTCGTGCGCGTCTTCTACCAGGCGCGGCGGGTGCTCGCGCGTGCCGGCTTCACGGCGCGGCTCGGGCCCGACCACATGTGGCACAGCATCTCCGCGGCCGTGCGCGCGGCCAAGGACGCCGTCGAGGCGGGGGGCGGCGTCATCGACCTGCCCGACGACGCGCTGGCGACCGACGACGCGGGCGAGGAGCGCATCGCCACCGGCGTCCGCGACCGCGAGGACGACCGCGCGCGCGAGAGACGTCGCGAACGGGCGGCCGACCACGTGCTCGAGGTCGCGCTCGACAGCGAGGTCGACGACGAGCGCGAGGTCGAGCACGACCACGACGTCGAGCCCGTGGTGACGCGGGTGGACGAGCCCGAACGGGCGGCCGCCAAGCGGCGCAAGCGTCGCCGCACCGACTAGCGTCGCACGGCGTTCCGGCATCGCGAACCGGGGTCGATCCCGTCGCGGAGGCTCGGCAGGCTCAGGGAATGAGCAGCGACGCAGCACGCCCCGAGATCGGCAGCACGGCCGTCGCGCACGGCATCGCCACCAACTACCTCACCGCGGGCGACGGCCCGCCGGTCATGCTGCTGCACGGCTCCGGCCCCGGGGTCACGGCGTACGCGAACTGGCGGCTCACCATCCCGGCGCTGTCGCAGGGTCTGCACGTGGTCGCGCCCGACCTCGTGGGCTTCGGCTACACCGAGCGACGGGCCGACGTGTCGTACGACATGGCCACGTGGGTGAGCCAGGCGGTCGGTCTGCTCGACGCGCTCGGCATCGAGAGGGCTCACCTCGTCGGGAACAGCTTCGGCGGTGCTCTGGCGCTGAGCCTGGCCGCGCACCATCCCGACCGCGTCGACCGGCTCGTGCTCATGGGCAGCGTCGGCGTGCCGTTCCCCATCACCGACGGGCTCGACCGCGTCTGGGGCTACGAGCCGTCGATCGAGGGCATGCGCGAGCTGCTCGACCTGTTCGCCTTCAACACCGAGCTGGTGAACGACGACCTCGCGAAGCTGCGCTACGAGGCGAGCATCCAGCCCGGGTTCCAGGAGTCGTTCGCCGCGATGTTCCCGGCTCCGCGCCAGCGCTGGGTCGACGCGATGGTGACGCCCGACGAGCAGATCGCGGCGCTGCCGCATCGCACCCTCGTGGTGCACGGCCGCGACGACCGGATCATCCCGCTCGACAACGCGCTGCACCTGCTGCACACCCTCTCCGACGTCCGGCTGCACGTGTTCGGCCGCTGCGGCCACTGGACCCAGATCGAGCACGCCGATGCCTTCAACTGCCTGGTGCTCGACTTCCTCACCGACTGACGCCGCCGATCACCAGGCCCGCGTCCGGCTGAGAAGGGGACGTCACCGTCCCGCGGGGAGGGCGCAGGCCGTACCCTGGCGCGCGACGCACGACACGAGGGCAGGACATGCGCATCCCGATTCCCCAGCTGACCGAGGGCCGTCGTGCCGGGCTGCTCGCCTCCGTGGCCGTCTACCCGCTGACGCGGCTGGCAGGGACGCTCCCGCGCCCGGCCCTCGACCGCGCCATCGTGAGCGGCGCGAGCATGGCGCTCACCTACGTGAGCGCGAACGTGACGAGCGGGATCGTGCGCGGCCTCGCCGCTCGCGGAGAGATGCCCGAGGGGCGGCGCGACCTGCGCCATGCCGTGGCCTCGACCGTCGTCTCCGTCGGCGCGGGCGGTGTCGCGTGGCAGCTGCGGCGCCGGGCACGGGCCCGTGCGGCCGAGCGTGAGCGTCTGAGCTGGGCCGAGGGCGCCGTCGGTTCGGGCAGCGAGGTGATCGCTCTCGTCGCCGCCTCCGGTGCCGCAGTCGCGTTCGCCGACGTCCTCGGCGGCTACCTGCCCGACGCCCTGCGGCCGCGCAACCCAGCGCTGGTGATCGGCGGCACGATCGTGGCCGGCGCCGCGCTCGCCGCGGTGTCGCGCAACCCCCGCGTGCTCGCCTTCTTCACGCTGCCCGAGCCTGACGGCGGCCCCGACCCCGAGCTGCACTTCCAGACCGGTGCGACGCTGCCCATCGCCGCGGCCCGCGCCGCCGGCGTCGCGGCGCTCACACTCGCGGCGCTCACCCTCGAGACGCACGGGGCGAACTGGCTCGGCAGCCTCATCGACGACTCGCCGGAGCCGGGGCCTGCGGCTCGGCTGGCCGGGCACGGTGTCGTGGCGCTCGTGGGCGCTGCTGTCTCGCTGGGAGGCATCGCCTTCTACTCCTCGCGCGTCGAGGTGCAGGAGAAGCTGCTCGAGTCGGCCTACGCCGCCGTGCCGTCGCGGCACGGGGTCACCGGCGGCCCGGACTCGGTGTACGAGTTCACCGACCTCGGCCGCGAGGGACGGCGCTTCATCTCGCAGACCTATCCGGCCGCGGAGCTCTCGGCCGTCCTCGGGCGCGAAGCGTCGGCCCCGGTCCGCGCGTTCCTCCCGGTATCGGCCCAGAGCGGCGACCCCGAGGCCGACGCCGCTCTGCTCGTCGCGGAGGTGGAGCGGCTCGGCGGGTTCGCGAAGGGCACGATCGTGCTGGCCGCGCCCACCGGCGACGGCTACGTCTCCTACGTCCAGACCGAGACCGTCGAACTGCTGACCGCGGGCGACTGCACCACGGCCGTCGTGCAGTACGCGAGCGTCCCGTCTGCCGTCGCCTTCCCGAAGCGGGCCATCGCCGCGGCGGCGTACGCGGTGCACGCGCGCGCCCTCGCGGCACGTGCGCGCGAGCTCAACCCGTCGGCCCGGCTCTTCACGTTCGGCGAGTCGCTCGGCTCGATCGTGGCGCTCGACGCGTTCGGGCCCGACGTGGTCGCGGATCTGGAGAGGATCGGGTTCCACGGCGGTCTCTACGTGGGCGTGCCGGTCTTCAGCCGCACCGACCGCGCGCTGCGGCCCACCACGCCGACCGTGTGCGAGAACCGCGGTCTGCAGTACGCCCCCGGCCGCGACGAGGTGCTCGAGGCGCACGCGGGCCACCTCAACCTGAGCCACCCCACAGATCCCGTGGCGCTCGCCGACCCGAGCGTGCTCGTGCGTCACCCGGTCGACTACTGGGGTCGCCCGCACGGCGCGCAGATCCCGTTCGTGTCGTTTCTCATCGAGCTCGCCGACGTCAAGAACGCGATGAGCCTGCGCCCTGGCGAGTTCACGCCGTCGCCCGGGCACGACTACCGCTACGAGACGGCCGCGGCGGTGGCCACGGCGTACGCCCTGCCGTTCGACGTCGACGCCGAGCTGATCGAGCAGGCGCTGCGCGAGCGCGAGCTCGCGTGGTCGGTGCGCCGGCTCGTGGCCCGGCGCCTCGGGGCCGCGCGCGACACGGTGGTGGCGCAGCTGCAGTCGTGGGGTGTGGATCCGGCGACCATGGGCACCCGCTTCGCGGCCCAGCGCGAGGCCCTGCCGAGCTGGCTCGACGCCCTGGTGCCGGACTCCGCGGTCGTCGACGACCCCGACCCTGACGGCGACGCCGACGTCGACGAGGCCCTCGCCGAGATCGCGGAGGCGTCGGCCGCCGCGGCCGACACGGGCGACCCCACCGGCAGCATCACGACGGAGACCGACGAGGCGTGAGCGAGCAACCGCGCGTGGGGGAGTCGCGCCTGCCCATGGCGCTGGCCGTCGTCGCCATCGCTGCGCTGTCGATGCTCATCCCGGACGACTTCCGCATCTCTGGAACCACTGCGTGGGTCTACCCCGTGTTCCTCATGGGGCTGCTCGCGGTCCTGATGATCGGCGACCCCGGCCGCATCGACCGGGAGAAGCGCTGGCTGCGAGTGGTGACCGCGATCCTCATATACGACATCATCGCCGGCACGGCGCTGTCGTCGGTGCGTCTCGTCGTCGGGATCCTGACCCACCCGTCGAACTCCGACAAGCCGTGGCTGACCGCGCCACAGCTGCTCGAGGTGGGCGCCCTCATCCTCATCACCAACATCCTGGGATTCGCGCTGCTGTTCTGGCACCACGACGCCGGCGGGCCGGCGGCCCGCGCGCACCACCGCACCGAGCCGCGGCGCGCCTTCGTCTGGCAGGAGCAGAGCCTCCCCGAGCTCGAGGGCGCGGGTTGGTACCCGCAGTTCATCGACTACCTCGCCTTGTCGTTCAACACGTGCACGGCCTTCAGCCCCACCGACGTGTCGGCGGTGAATCGCTGGGCGAAGCTCGTCATGCTGGCCGAGTCGTCGATGTCGCTCACGCTCGTCGTCCTGGTGATCGCCAAGGCCATCAACGCCCTCTAGCCCGTTGGTGTGTGCTGTGCCTGAGCCTGGGCACAGCCACAGCGCACACCAACGGGTGTTCAGGGGGCGTCGGACCAGCGGACCTCGAGGGGGACGCCGGTGAAGGCGGCCCAGGGCCGCAGCGACGCCTCGACGGCGGCGCGGTCCTTCTTCGTGAGCCTCACCAGCGGGGTCGCCGTCACCACGCCGCGCTTGCCCTTGGTGGTGCGCGTCCATGTGCCGAGCACGCGCCCGCCGCGCACGAAGGTGGAGCGGAACATCCCGTTGCCGCCGGGCACGACGGCCTCGAACTGCTGCGGGTCGAGCATGAGCGAGCGGTCCTTGAAGCCGAGCAGGTACTCGTCGAACCCGGGCAGCGCGTGCACCGAGTCGTCGTGCGGGAGCTCCGCGTGCGCGTCCATCAGCACCGGGTCGGCGTGCACCTGCGTGCCGTCGTACGTCGCCGTCGCGATGGCGTCGCCCGCAGCGGCCATGCCGCGCCGGCACTCGGCGACGGTGAGGCCGGTCCAGCCTGCGAAGTCCTTGCGCGTCGTCGGACCGTGGCTGCGGAAGTAGCGCGTGGCCAGCGTCGCGAGCGCCTCGTCGCCGTCGAGGCGCACCGGGTCCGGCACCCACTCGTCGAGGAGCACGAAGGTCTGCTCGCCGTCGACGTCGGGTGCGATCGCGCACACGCCGAGCTGGCTGGCGTACCAGAGCACGTGGTAGCCGATCTGCCCCTCGATGGGGAGGCCGGCGGCGCGCAGCTCGTCGAGCAGCGAGGCGCGGCTCAGACGCCGGCCGCCCGAGAGCGTCTCGCCGATCTTCTCGACGGCGCGCTCGGCCACGTCGTCGGTCAGGCCGATGGTGGCGCGGCGCTTGGCCGCGCCGGAGAGGGTGCGCACGCCCGTGCACGCGAGCATCCAGTGCGCGTCGCGCGCGGGCACGAGGTGCACCGTGCCGCGCATCGGCCAGGTGCGCAGGGCCTGCGGTTCCTCGAGCGCCGCCGTGACGTCGGCGAGCGTCGAGCCGGGCAGGCGCAGACCGAGCGACCACAGGCCGCTCGCGTTGTCCTGCGCCTGCATCGCGCCGAGGTGCGTCACGACGCCGCCCACGGTCGCGGGTGTGTCAGCAGCTCCCGGACGCGGGTTCACCAGCAGCGCGGCCATCCGGATCCGCCGTACGTCGTCGGCACCCATCGTCGTCACGGTGGCCCTCTCGTCGTCGCGTCCAGGCTCACGGTAGGGGTCCGCGCCGACGGCGGCTGGCACGCCCCCAGGGCGACGGTATCGAGGCGTCGGGTGCGGAAGGCCGAGCCCTCGGGCGGGCGGTGTCCGGTCAGGACGGGCCCTGCGCCGCCTTCGGGTTGGGCACCGGCGGTCCGGCGCGCGTGAGGATGCCGACGTCGTTGTGGTCGAAGCCCTCCCGGCCCCGCACCTCGAGCCGCGTGGTCTGGGTGTAGGTCCACTGGTCGCCGGGGCCGATGCGGAAGGTGATGGTCCACGTCGGGGTACGGAACGCCCAGTCGAGGAAGTCGTTGCTCGAGATGCCCGAGTGCCGGTCGTCCTCGGAGGCGCGCAGCGTGAACGTGGTGGCGTCCTCGGCAGCGCCCCCGGTCGCCATCGCCACCTGGGCCCGCGGGATCGCGAGCGTCATGATCACGCGGCTGCGCTCGGGCTCCCAGAGCAGGTAGCCGACCTGGTCGTGGAAGGCCGCCACGTCGCGGGGCTTCACCACGTGCTGGTGGTAGCGCAGGCCGTAGAACAGCTGCGGTCCGTTGGTCGCGGCATCGATCGGCTCGAAGTCCCAGGTCTCGACGTAGACCTGGCGCTTGGACCCGTCGGCGACGGGATGGACGTCGACACCCTTCTCGCCGAGCCAGCGGCCGGCCAGGGGACCTAGCGGCCCGAGGTTCGCGAGGGTGTCGGGGTCGGGCTCCGGCTCGGTGAAGATGTCGTCGGGGAACTTGAACTCGGTCACGTTCCGAACCTACCGGCCGGCGCGCAGGTGGGGGGCGGACCCGTCGGGCCCGCCCCCCACCTGCGTGTCAGGTCAGTTGAGCCAGGACGGGGTGCGCTTCTCCCACCAGCGACCCAGCCCCCAGTAGCGCCCTGCCATCACGAACATGAGCAGGAGCAGGACGACCGAGTAGATGATGTGCTCGTCGAAGAGCGGGTTGTTCGACGCGACGGTCGACCCGCCCTTGTCGACGTACTTGGCCCACGGTGCGACCGCGAGCCACATGGAGATGAACAGCAGGATGGCGCCGATGCACGAGATGCGCATGCCGATCCCGAAGACGAGCCCGACGCCGGCGCCGAGGAGCGCGAGCATGAACAGCCAGTTGATCGGGCTGCTCGCGGAGGTCGGGGCGAGCCCGTTGTAGAAGCTGGCCAGCGGGCCGTTGGGGTTGGCGCCGAACTTGAGGAATCCCGCGGTGGGGTTCCCCTTGCCGGTGCCGAACATCCAGGCCGAGGTGGTGGAGTATCCCCAGGCGAAGTTCTTGTCCAGGAACGCCCACAGGAACGTGAAGCCGAGCAGGATGCGCGTGACACCCGCGAGCTTCTGCGCGGGTGCGTTGATGATCTGGTCTGCCCCGCTGCTCGTGGTGGAACTGGTGCTCTCGAGCGTCGTCGACATGGCCCCTCCGTCTTCATCGCCGACCGCGGCCCCGGACGGGGTCGCGGTGGTGCGAGGGCTTCGCGCCGACCGCCGTCGCGGACGGCGCCCCTGGTCGCAGGGTGCGCTCACAAGTGCACAAGGTCAAGGAACCACGCGGAGTTCAGTTCGGGTACGAACGAATCCGCCGCGACGATGCGGTCAGCGGGGGACGGCAGCGAGAGCGAGGTCGAGCGCCCCGTCGACGGGCGGACGCCGGCACACCACGAGGTGTGCGTGCGGCGCTCGGGTGCGCAGCTGCGCGGTCGTCGACGTGAGCAGCAGCTCGTCTCCGCTGGCCGCGATGCCGCCGCCGAGCACGACCGGCACCTCGGCCGAGGCGAGCCCGAGACGGGCGAGCAGCGATCCGGCCAGGGCGCCGATCTCGTCGCCCTGCCGCTCGACGAGCGCACGAGCGGCGGGGTCGCCCTCATGGGCCAGCCGCATGACGTCGGGCACGCGGGACCACCACGCCGCGACGTCGAGGCGTCCGGTGTGGACGTCGGTGATCACGTCGCGGACGCTGGCGCGTCCGGTCCAGAGCAGGAGCTCGTCGCGCAGCCTGGTCGGCTCGCCGCGGCCGTCCTCCGCGCGGGCGGCGTACCAGAGCACCTCCTCCGCGATCCCGCTCGCGCCGCCCCAGTCGCCGGATCTCT
>Ga0302323_100003171_pt1 | contig 13372 bp, 10 predicted proteins | sample Fen_T0_3_FD_201950 | JGI IMG/M metagenome (GOLD analysis project Ga0302323, IMG submission 201950) | Peat permafrost microbial communities from Stordalen Mire near Abisko, Sweden - Fen_T0_3 | ecosystem: Environmental > Terrestrial > Soil > Wetlands > Permafrost | place: Sweden: Abisko... | reverse complement strand
TGATGCGCATCGCGTCGCGCTCGGGGTCGTAGCCGTTCACGAGCAGGATGTCGCGTCCGATCTCGTGCAGCGCGGACTTGTCGACGCCGCTCGCGCTCATCCAGTACTGCGTGGGCGACGCACCGTTGGCGCCTCCCTCCACGGGCTGTCGACGCGCGCTCACGTTGCCGTAGCTGAGGCCACCGATGCCGTAGAGGAGCTTGACGTGGCGCAGGTCGCGCGGCTCGAGGATCTCTTCGATCGGGAACGCTGCGGGCAACAGGTCGAGCGCGTCGAGACGCTTGCCCGCGCGGGTGATCTGGCGCGTGACGTCGTCACCGTCCCAGAGTGCTTCGGGGAGATCGTCACTGAACTCGTTGCCGATCACGAGCCGTGACGACGCGAGCGGTTCGATGCGCTCGAACACGCCCTTGAAGAACGTCGCGTCGTCGCCGCCGTTGGTGGCGATCGTGTAGGTGCCCTGTTCGAGCGTGACGAACTGCGCGATCGAGTCGCGGCCCGCTCCGTCGGAGTTCCCTGCGTTCCCGGCGTGCGCGGCGTGCGCGGCGTCGGGCGCGGCGTCGGGACTCACCATCACGCACAGGTTGGCGAGCCCGCGCACGAGGAGGGGATAGCCGGTGCGCAGCATGTCGCCGGGAGTGGCGTCGAACTCGGCGAGCGCGACCACGAACGTGGGCGCGTTCTTGCGGCGATACGGCCGCGCGTTGTCGGGGTCGAGGAAGTGGAGGACGACCGCGACCTCAGGCCCGGGCGTGGCGACCTCGGTGTAGCCATGGTCGAGCATCACGGTCCGCAGGCCCTCGGCGAGCCAGCGCAGTCGCGGTCGGGCGGGTTCGCCACTCCACGCGAAGGTGCGCGGGACGACGGAATTGGCCGCCGCGACGCCGATTGCAGTGATCTGGCCCATGTGCCCTCCCCGGGTCTCCCCGGTGTGACTGCCCCTCGGCCCGTCTTCATCGCAACGGTCGAGTCCGCAGGCTACGCCACCGCCACCGCGCGTATCCCGGACATCGCCTCGGCCGCGAGCGTCCACTCGTCGTGGTCGGCCGGTGAGGCCCACACGTTGCCGGCACTGTCGGCGAGCGCGATCTGTTTCGCGTTCGCCGCGAGGCACCCGGTGTCGACATTGCCGTCGAGCCACTCCGGGAGGCCACCCGTCACCTGCACCGCGGGCCCGCCCGCGACGGGCGCGCGATAGATCGCGCTCCGTGTCGTGGACGGGCCGTCGGATGCGCTCACGAGGACGTCGTCGCCCAAGAACGCGACCGCACGGGCGTACGACGCGTGCAACCCGTCGCTCGACGCGGTCCACGTCGCGCCGCCGTCGGTGCTGCGGCACAGGCCGACGGACGCGGCCGCCACCACCGTCGCGGGATCGGCGGGGTGGGCGAGCACCTGGTGGACGTCGTCGTCGACCGCGATCGTCGGCTGCCACGTCGCGCCGCCGTCGGTGGAGCGCGGGATCCCGCCCACGTGCACGTTGACGAGGACCGCGCCGCCGTCGCACGTGGCCGTCATCGACCGCACGCACAACGGGCTGCCGACCGGGTGCCACTCGTCGCGCCCGGGTGCATCGTCGAAGCCGGTGAGCGGCGTGAACGCGCCGTCGCGCAGCCGCAGCACGCGAGCATCGGCGGTGCCCACGAGCACGTCGTCGCCGACCGCCAGCGGCCAGGTGAGGCCCGATTCCCAGGTGGCGAGCGGCGACCACGTGCCATCGGGCGCGTGCTGCCACAGCTCGTGCCCGTCGACGACCCCGAGCCAGCTCCCGCCCACGCCGGGGGCGAACGCGGTGAGCGCGTGGCCCTCGAGCGAGGTCAGGTGCTGACCCTTCGACGTGAAGATGTGATACCCGTCGGTCGTTGCCACCAGCACACTCACGGCGCCTCCACGGTTTGGGCAGATCTCGTCGGCGGTCGGAATCGAAGGAAAGCGGATCCTCGCCCCAAGGTACGCTGCGCCCCGTTCCCAGCGCCGTGTGACGGAGGCCGAGTGTGAGTGACGTGTCGCGTGAATTCGTGTCGGGGAATCCCGGCCGTGATGTCCAGCGCGTCGGGACCGCTCGTTTCCTCGGGCAGGACGTCGCCAAGGTCCACGACCCCGTGTGGGGCGTCATCGGCACGCTCGGTGACAGTCAGTGCTATCTGGGCGTGCGGTCGAAGGTCGATGCGGTGCACGCCGCGCTGGCGAAGCGCATCGACGACGACGACCTGCCGGTCCGTCTCATTGCGCCGGCGTTCACCCTGGGTGTCTCCGACGGCCAGCTCAACGGCACCGACCGGATGCGCTACTCGCTGACGACCCGTGAGCTGGTGAACGACAGCACCGAGGTGCACCTCAAGGCCAACGACATGGCGGGCGTCATCACCGTCGTCGCGTGCGACAAGCCGCCGGTCGGCACCCTCGCCGCCCTGCTCGAGCACAACGCGCCGGCGCTGATGCTCTCCGACGGGTCGATCCACCCCGGCGTCGACCCCGTGACCGGCGACGCCATCGATCTCGTGACCGCGTTCCAGTTCGCCGCCGACCCGGATCCCGAGGTGCGGGCACGCCTCGCCCTGCACGCGTGTCCCGGCAAGGGCAGCTGCGGCGGCATGTTCACCTACAACACCATGCAGACGTTCATCGGCGTGCTCGGCATGGAGCCGCTGCACATGGTCTCGCCCGCCTCCGACGACGATCGCCGCACCGCGTCGTTCCCCGACGAGCTCGCGGCACTGCTCGCCACGATCAGCGCCACCGGTATCCGCCCGCGCGACATCGTCACCCCGGCCGCGATCCGCAACGCGTTCGTGGTCGTGATGGCGATGGGCGGGTCCACCAATGTCGCGCTGCACGGGCCGGAGATCGCCCGCGCCGCGGGGCTCGACCTCTGGGCCGACGTCATCAGCCAGCAGGAGTTCAACCAGCTCTCGCGCGACCTCCCGGTGCTGGTCAACATGCGACCGTTCGGTGCCTACTCGATGGTCGACGTCGAGAAGATCGGCGGCGTCCCCGTGATCGTTCGGGAGCTGCTCCGCGCCGGCGTGCTCGACGGCTCCGCGCTCACCTGCACGGGCGAGACCCTGGCCGAGCAGATCGACCGCATCGACCCCGCGGCGCCCGACGGCGACATCGTGCACACGGTGGCGAATCCGTTCAAGCCCACCGGCGGCCTCCGCCTGCTGCAGGGCAACCTGGCACCGGAGGGTGGCGCGATCCTGAAGGTCGCGGGCGTCGAGAGCGGCATCGTCGACGGCACGTTCACGGGGAGGGCGCGCGTGTTCGAGACCGAAGCGTCGCTCATTGCCGCGCTCGAGGACGCGCCCGAGCAGTTCTCCGACGGTGACATGGTCGTCGTGCGTTACGAGGGTCCGCGGGGTGCGCCGGGCATGCCCGAGATGCTCGACCCGACGTCGCGGATCACCGCGCTCTGCCGCGCGCGCGGTATCACGATCGCGCTCATGACCGACGGCCGGTTCTCCGGTGGTTCGGTCGGCCTCGTCATCGGGCACGTCTCGCCCGAGGCGTTCGTGGGCGGCCCCATCGCGCTGATCGAGGACGGCGACACGATCGTCGTCGACCTCAACGGCGATCGGCTCGAGTGCCGCGAGCTCGACGACCCCGAGACCATGCGCCGGCGCACCCAGAAGTGGAAGGCGGCGGTGGCCGCGAACGACGGTGTCCACCCTGACGCCCCCGCGGCCGACACGCGCGTGCTCAAGCGGATCCGCGCCACGGCGAGCAACGCCCTCCGCGGCGCCGGCGTCACGAACTGATCTTCGACGCGTGCCTGAGATCCTCGAGGCGGAGGCCGCGCGCGCGCTGATCGACGCGCGGGCACTCGACCGTGAGATCGCGGCGGTGCACGCGCCCGACGCGTGGTTCCTCAAGCGGGGGCTCACCCCGCGCGGGGTGAAGGCCGCGCTGCGCGGGCAGTCGTTCGTCGAGGCGCGCCGTCGCGGCAAGCTGCTGCTGGTCGACGTGAGCAGCGGCGCGACGCTCGGGTTGCACCTCGGGATGAGCGGTCGCGTGCTGATCGACGGGGAGGCCGCGGGCGACCCGCTCGTGTACGCCAGCAACAAGGCCGATCCGGCGTGGCACCGGTTCGGCGTGCAGTTCGGCGACGGCGGTTCCCTCTACCTGCGCGACCCCCGCCGCCTCGGTGCCGTGGAGCTGGATCCCGACGAGGACCGCCTCGGCCCCGACGCGTTCTCGCTGACCCTCGCGCACCTCCGGGTGGTGTTGGCGAAGAGCAACGCGCCGGTGAAGGCCGTGATCATGGACCAGTCGCGGATTGCGGGGCTCGGTAACCTGCTCTGCGACGAGGCGCTCTGGCGCGCGGGCATCGACCCGGCGCGTGCGGCGTCGAGCCTGCGTGACGACGAAGTCAAGCGCCTGCACCGCGCCATCCGCGACACGCTGCGGGTGCTCGGCAAGCGGGGCGGCTCGCACACCGGCGACCTCACCTCGGCGCGCGGTCCCGGTCTGCCGTGCCCGCGTGACGGCGTCACCCTCGTGCGCCGAACGATCGGCGGCCGCACCACCTTCAGCTGTCCACTGCACCAGCGCTGACCGCGCCCTCGCCGTTCTCATCCGTCGCTCTCATCCGTCGCTCATCGTCGCGGTGTTCTCCTGCGGGCATGACCACGTTGACGCAGCGTCGCATCGACGGGAGAGTCGGCGACTGGTGGGCGCCGGTGCGGGCGTCGCTGGGCCGCGACCGCGCGCCCGTCTTCCCGTGGGTTGCCCTCGGCCTCGCCGGAGCGGTGATCGCGACCGCGGTCCTGACCGGCGCGTACGTCCACGAGGTCCCGGCGCGACTCGGCGCGTGGGCCGGCACCGGATGGCCGACGCTCCTCGCCGGCCGCTGGTGGACGCTGGGCACGTCGTTCGTGGTGACGCGGGACTGGTTCATGGCGTCGACCATGCCGTTGTGCCTGCTGCTCGGTCTCGTGCCGTACGAGCGGCGAGCGGGGCACGGCCGCACCTTTCTGGTGGCAGTCGTCGGGCACGTCACCGGCACGGTGATCGTCGCGCTCGTGTTCGCGCCGCTCGCGCTCACCCACGTGGGCATGCTCGAACGCGCCGCGAACAACGTCGACTACGGCGGGTCGATGGCGATCGCCGCGGGCCTCGGTGCGCTCGTCGGCTTCGTGCACGACCGCCGGCTCACTCGGGTGGCGATCGCGCTCGCGGTCGGTGGGTTGGTGCTGCACCACCAGATGGCCGACTGGGGGCACGTCGTGGCGCTGCCGCTCGGTTACGCGATCGCCCGCCTGCGCACGGGTCGCGACGTCGAGCGGCTGGTGCTCGTGCTCGTGGGGCTGACGGTCCTCGCGGTCATCGTGGTGGCGGGGTTCGGGACGTGAATCGCGACCGCGCGCGATTGGCAGCGGTTCGCGTCGCGGGCGTCGCGGGCGTGCTCGCGCTTGCCACCGCGGTCACCTTCTCGTCGCATTCTGCGGCCACCGCTGGTGTCACCGGCTTCCTCGCGAAGTACTCGCCGGCGCGCTTGGCCGCGGGCCGCGTGTGGACCGTGCCCGCGTCGGCGTTCCTGCTCGGGCACCCGCACATGCTCGGGCCCACCAGCGCGATGCTCGCGCTCGTGTTCCTGCCCTATGCGTTGTGGTGCGGCATCGGGCGCGCGGGGATCACGGCGATGTCGGGGCACGTCGTGGCCACGCTCGTCGTCGCGGCCGTGGTGCTGCCCGGCTCCTGGCTCGGCTGGACGACGGGGACGACGATCGCCCACACGCTGGACTACGGCTCGTCCGCCGCGCTGGCTGCGTGCGCCGGAGGTCTCGCCGTGCTGATCGGACGCCGGCTGCCGGTCGTGGGTCCGGTCACGGGCACGGTCCTGCTCGCGCTCGTCGCCGGCTTCTTCGCCTTCCACCTGTTCTCGGTGCCCAAGCTCGACGCCAACGTGGCCGACCTCGAACACCTCGTCGCGCTGTTCACGGGCGTGGCCGTGGAGTGGAGCCTGGTCGGGCGCAAGCCACCACGGCCCACGGCGGGAACCCCTGCCACGACGGTCGCCGGGACGGTCGCCGGATCGCTCGCCTGAGCCGGCGGTGGCCGGTGCTCATCGAACGCTCATCTTGCGGTCCTAGCATCGCACTGTGCGCGTGCTGGTCGTGGAGGACGAGGTCAAGATGGCCTCGCTGGTGAAGCGGGCGTTGGAACGCGAGGGTTACTCGGTCGACGTCGCCGGGAACGGCGAAGACGGTCTCTGGATGGCGACGGAGAACGACTACGACGCCATCGTCCTCGACGTGATGATCCCGGCCCCGAACGGCTTCGAAGTGTGCCGGGAGTTGCGCCGCCGGGGACGCTGGGCGCCGGTCCTGCTGCTCACCGCCCGCGACGGCGTCGACGACCGCGTCACCGGGCTCGACGCCGGGGCCGATGACTACCTGGCCAAGCCGTTTTCGTTCGCGGAACTCGCGGCGCGTCTGCGCGCGCTCACGCGTCGCGGCATCGTCGCCCGCCCACCGGTGCTGGCAGCGGGCGATCTCGTCCTGGACCCGGCGACGCACCGCGTCAACCGCGGCGACGCCGAGATCGACCTGAGCCCGAAGGAGTTCGCGTTGCTCGAACTCTTCCTCCGTCATCCCGACGAAGTGCTCACACGCACGGCGATCCTCGAACACGCCTGGGACTTCGCGTACGACGGCACGTCGAACGTCGTCGACGTGTACGTGCGCTATCTGCGTGAGAAGATCGACCGCCCGTTCGAACGCGAGACGATCGAGACCGTCCGCGGCGTCGGGTACCGCCTGCGCAGCGCGGCCTGATCTCGTGCGGTTCCGTCCGCGGACGCTCCGGGGTCGGCTCACGCTGCTGTTCGCCGTCGTCACGCTGCTCCTCTCGTTGCTGGTCGGTCTCCTCGTCGAGGTGCAGTACCGATCCGCGCTCACGTCGGCGGTCGACCAGGGCCTCGAGACGCGGTACGTCGCCGCGGTCCAACAAGTGGAGCACGCGTCCTCGGCGAGCTCCTTGCAGCCCCCGATTCCCGATGCCGAGGCGTTCGCCCAGGTGCTCGACGCGCAGGGCGACATCGTGGCCGGCTCGCCGCGCAAGCTCCGCCGCCAGACGGTCCTCACCCGGGCGCAGTTCGAGGAGGCACTGGGGAAACGCATCCTCGTGACCGCCGACACCGGTCCGCGCGGCGAGCACGTCCGCCTGCTGGCCGGACCGTCGAAGACGGGCGGCGTGGTGGTGGTGGGCACCGCGCTGGAAGAGGTGAAGAGCGCACAGCATCGCCTCGAGCTGTCACTCGGACTGGGTCTGCCGCTGCTCGCGGCCTTGGTGACGTTCATGGGGTGGTTCATTGCCGGCGCGGCGCTGCGCCCGGTGCGGGAGATGATCGAAGACGCCGACGTGATCTCGGCCCGTTCGGCGCGCGAGCTCCGGCGTCGCATCACCGTGCCCGACGGCGCGGGCGCGGAGCTGATCGAACTCGCGCACACGTTGAACCAGATGCTGGAGCGGATCGAGAACGCCTTCGAGCACGAGCGCGAATTCCTCGACGACGCGAGCCACGAATTGCGCACACCGATCGCGATCGCGCACGGTGAGCTCGAACTCGCGCGCATGCAGGTGCCCGATGACAGCGACACCGCGATTGCACTCGACTCCGCGCTCGAGGAGGTCGACCGGCTCCAGCACCTCTCGTCGCGACTGCTCGTCCTCGCCCGTACGCGTGCCGCCGGCCCCGCGCCCGACCGTGCCTTCGAACTGCGGGAGAGTGCCGCGCGCGCCGTGCAGGACGCGGTCGCGGTGCAGGACGACTCGGCGAGCCGTCATCTCGGATCGGATCCGGCACCACGGGTGCGGCTCGAGGGTGACGCGACGGCACGCGGCGATGCCGAGGCCATGGAGCGTGCGGTGCGCAACCTCGTGGAGAACGCGCTGCGCCACGCGCGCTCCGAGGTCGTGGTGACGATCACGCGCGACGGGGACTGGGCGTCGCTCGTGGTGGCCGACGACGGCCCGGGGTTCCGAGCCGACCTGCTCGATCAGGGGGTCGATCGGTTCACTCCGGGTGACAGCCCCGAGGCCCACGGTGGCGCGGGCCTGGGCCTGGCCATCGTGAACGCGATCGTGCGCGCCCACGACGGCACCCTGGTGCTCCGCAACGGCGAGCGCCCGGGGGCATCCGGCCCGTCCGGCCCGTCCGGCGCCGTCGTGGAGATCCGGCTGCCCGCCGCGCCGCCCGCATCCCCCGAGTCCAGGGCCTGATCCGGGGCCTGATCGAGCGGCCGGCGCGCTCATCCTGCTCTCACGAACGCGGGCGCATGATGGCGATCGGCGGGACGGTCCAAAGGTGGTCGTCCGGATCCGACGGTGGTGCCCGAGTCGATGCCCTCCCACGCAACGGCGTTCCCCGGAGGATCCGACCGATCCCCGCGGACCTCCCGCCTCCTCTTTGGCCGCCTCTCTTTCGGCCGCCTGCGCGCCGGGCGTCGCCGCCTGCTCGCATTGACGTTGCGGCCCCCCGTACTCGGGGCGGCCGTGGCGCTGGTCGGCGCGGTGAGCGTGGTGTCTGCCCTGACACCGTCGCTCCCGCGTCGGCTCGGCCTCGTCGAAGGGATCGTCGACTCCGAGGTCGTCCACCTCGCGACGGGCACCACCGTCCTGCTCGGCCTGGTGCTGTTGTTGCTCGGGCGGGGTGTCGCCCGCCGGCACCACAGTGCATACGTCGCGGCGGTCGCGGTCCTCGTGATGTCCGCCTGCACCCACCTCGTGAAGGGGCTCGACGTCGAGGAGACGTTGCTCACCATCGGCGTGGCGGTGCTCCTGGTGCGGGCCCGGGCGCAGTTCACCGTGCGCACCCCACCCGGACGGGTGCGACGCGTGCTGGTGTTCGCCGGTGCCCTCCTCCTCGCCGATGTCGCGGTCGGGGTGCTCCTCCTGGTGGTCGGGGACCGGACCAACCTCTACGTGCCGGTGAAGCCGGGGCGGGCGCTGTACGACACCGTGCGACTGCTCGGCGGCGTCGGCGGCAGCGCCCACTTCCGCGGCGTCGGTCTCATCGTGCCGCCGGTGCTCGTGCTGCTCGGGTTGGCCAGCGCGGCCGCGGTGTTGCTCGTGGCCCTCGCGCCGGCGTCCGACACCGCGACCGACACCGCGTCCGATCGCGCCAACGGCGACGCACCTCCCGACGTCGCCGATCTCGCGGCGCTGACCAACCGGCTGGATGGGGACACGCTCGATCCGTTCGCCCGCCGCGCCGACAAGCGCCTCGTGTGGTCGAGCGACCGTCGCGCCGCGGTGGCCTATCGGTACCTCGCCGGAGTCGGTCTGGCCTCGGGTGATCCCGTCGGCGACCCCGCGTCGTTTGCCGACGCGATCACGCGTTTCGTCGCGCGCTGCGACGCACGCGGCTGGCGTCCCGCGTTCATGGGCGTGCGCGACGACCGGATCGCGCTCTACGAGGCCGCAGGGTTCCGTACGGAGTACCTCGGCGACGAGGCGATCGTGGCGGTCGACGGCTTCACCCTCGAGGGTCGCACGATGCGCGGCGTACGCCAGGCGGTCAATCGCACGCACAAGTACGGCATCACCACCGAGGTGATCCGCGAAGGCGACCTCGACCCGGCGCTGCAGGACGAGCTGCTCGTGATCGCGGAGCGCGGTCGCGACGGCGCGCCCGAGCGGGGCTTCTCGATGGCGCTCGACGGCCTCTTGTCGGGCCGAGACCGCGACTGCGTGCTCGTCGTCGCGCGCGGGCCCGACGGTCGGCCGTTCGCCTTCCAGCGCTACGTCCCGTGCCGCGCCGGTGCGGGCCTCTCACTCGACGCCATGCGGCGCGACCTCGACATCGAGGTCCCCAACGGGGTGAACGAACGCCTCATCGTGGACACCATCGAGTGGGCGCGGGCCGAGGGTGTGGGTGAGGTGTCGCTGAACTTCGCCTTCTGCCGGGCGCTGGTCGACGAGGACGCCGAGGTGACCGGCGCCCGCCGGGTGCAGGCGTGGTTCGTGCGCCGCCTGAGCCCGTGGTTCCAGATCGAGTCGCTGCTGCGCTTCAACGCCAAATTCTCGCCCCGGTGGGTGCCCCGGCACGTGGCCTACCGGTCGCTCGCCGACCTTCCCGCCGTGGCCACCGCCGCCGCCGGCGCCGAGGGATTTCTCCCACTTCCCGGAAGTGGCTTGAAAAACGCGGCGTGATCGGTAAGAATGGCCGTCTCATGCGTTCCCACCGCACGATTCTCGTAGTTCCCTAGCGCCCGTCGCCCCGGCCCCGGCCGGGAGGTCGGCGTGCGCTTCCACCCTCGCCCCGGCGGGGGTTTTTTTCTGCCCCGATCCGTTCTCCGAGCAAGCCCCCCCATTCGTCCCCGGCCAGTCCCCGCACCACGAGCACCACGAAGGACCCACGATGCAGCTCACCGGAGCCCAGGCACTGATCAAGAGCCTCGAGATGGAACAGGTGGAGGTCATGTTCGGCCTCCCCGGCGGCGCCATCCTGCCGGTCTACGACCCGCTCATCGATTCGTCGATCCGCCACATCCTCGTGCGTCACGAGCAGGGCGCCGGTCACATGGCCGAGGGCTATGCCCACGCCACGGGCCGTCCCGGTGTGGCCATGGTGACGAGTGGCCCGGCCGCCACCAACGTGGTCACGCCGCTCGCCGACGCCTACATGGACTCCGTGCCCTTCGTCTGCATCACCGGCCAGGTGCCCTACTCGGTCATCGGCACCGACGCCTTCCAGGAGGTCGACACCGTCGGCATCACCATGCCGATCACCAAGCACAACTGGTTGATCACCGACGCCAACGACATCCCGCGCGTCATCCGTGAGGCCTTCCACGTCGCGACCACTGGCCGCCCCGGCCCGGTGCTCGTCGACCTGCCGAAGGACGTCGCCAACCAGACCATGACGTGGCACTGGCCCGACTCCGTCGACCTGCCCGGCTTCAAGCCCCACACCTCGGGCCACCCGAAGCAGATCAAGGACGCGGCGCGCCTCATGGGCGAGGCGAAGCGTCCGGTGATCTACGCCGGCGGCGGCATCCTCAAGGCCCGCGCCGCGGAGGCGCTGCGAGAGCTGGTGGAGTGCACCGGCATCCCGGTGGTGACCACGCTGATGGCGCGGGGTGCGTTCCCCGACGATCACCCGCTGTGCCTCGGCATGCCCGGTATGCACGGGAACTACACCGCGATCACCGCCATGCAGGAGAGCGACCTCCTCATCGCGCTGGGCTCGCGCTTCGACGACCGCGTGACCGGCAAGCTCGACGGCTTCGCCCCCGACGCCAAGATCATCCACGTCGACATCGACCCGGCCGAGCTCGGCAAGGTCCGCCGCCCCGACGTGCCGATCGTCGGCGACTGCCGCCTCGTGATCGAGGAGCTGATCAAGGCGGTGCGCGCGGAGAAGAACAAGGCCGAGAAGGGCGGGGCCGCGTGGCCGTCGCTCGACCCGTGGATCGCGCAGCTGCGGGAGTGGCAGGAGCGCTATCCGCTGGTCTACGAGCAGCTCGAGGACGGCCCCCTGAAGCCGCAGTTCGTGATCGACTCGTTGCGCGACAACACGCCCGACGACACGATCCTCGCGAGCGGCGTGGGTCAACACCAGATGTGGGCCGCGCAGCGGTGGCAGTTCAACCACCCGTACACGTGGATCAACTCCGGCGGTCTGGGCACGATGGGCTTCGCGGTGCCCGCGGCCATCGGCGCCAAGGTGGGTCGCCCCGACCGCATGGTGTGGGCGGTCGACGGTGACGGTTGTTTCCAGATGACTGCACAGGAGCTCGTGACCGCGAGCGCCGAGCGCATCCCGGTGAAGATCGCGATCCTGAACAACGCGTACCTCGGCATGGTGCGCCAGTGGCAGGAGCTCTTCTACGAGGAGCGTTACAGCGAGGTGTATCTGTCGCCCGATCTGCCCGACTACGTGAAGTGGGCCGAGGCGATGGGCTGCGTGGCGTTCCGCGTGGACACGCCCGAGGACGTCGAGACGACGATCCAGAAGGCGAACGAGGTCGACGACCGTCCGGTGGTCATCGACTTCCGCACCGACTACCGCGAGAAGGTGTACCCGATGGTCGCCGCCGGTACGACCAACAGCGAGGTCATCCTCGACCCCGCACACGACCGTCCGGGAGGGCGTGACTGATGGCGACTTCCGAGATGAGCGGCAAGCACCACATCCTGAGCGTGCTGGTGGAGAACAAGTTCGGTGTGCTCACTCGCGTCGCGGGGTTGTTCGCGCGGCGCGGGTTCAACATCGTGTCGCTCGCGGTGAGCCCCACCGAGGACGAGCGCTTCAGCCGGATGACGATCGTCGTCGACGCCGAGTCGGCGCCGCTCGAGCAGATCACCAAGCAGCTCAACAAGCTGATCCCGGTGATCAAGATCGCCGAGCTGCACCCCGACGAGGCGGTCGAGCGCGAGCTCATGCTGGTCACGGTGAAGGCGGCCCCCGAGGTGCGCAGCCAGATCACCGAGCTGGCCTCGATCTTCCAGTCCCGCATCGACGACGTCGGCCACGACGCCCTGACCATCCAGGTGGCGGGCGCCCCCCAGAAGCTCGATGCCTTCATCGACCTGCTCCAGCCCTTCGGGATCGTGGAGCTCCAGCGGACCGGGCTCATCGCCCTGCCCAAGCTGGCCCGGCGCCCGGCGAAGCTGCGTGCCGTCAAGAACCGGGCCGTCTGACAGACTGTCCCGCTGCACATTCCGGCACATCGACGTGTCGACGAATCCAACAGGGAGATCCTCGTGCCCGCCACGATCTATTACGACAAGGACGCCGACCTCGGCCTGCTGCAGGGCAAGAAGGTGGCCGTCCTCGGCTACGGCTCGCAGGGTCACGCCCACGCGCTGAACCTGCGTGACTCCGGCGTCGACGTCCGCATCGGCCTGCGCGAGGGCTCGTCCTCGAAGGCCAAGGCGGAGGCCGCGGGCCTGAAGGTGCTCTCCACCGCCGACGCGGTGCAGGAAGCCGACATCGTGATGGTGCTGCTCCCCGACACGGAGCAGGCGCGCGTCTACCGCGAGGAGATCGCGCCGAACCTCGAGCCGGGCAACTCGCTCGCGTTCGCGCACGGGTTCAACATCCACTTCGGCCAGATCGTCCCGCCGGCCGGCATCGACGTGTGGATGATCGCGCCGAAGGGCCCGGGTCACCTCGTGCGCCGCACCTACGAGGAGGGCGGCGGCGTGCCGTCGCTCGTGGCCGTGCACCAGGACGCCACCGGCAAGGCGAAGGAGATCGCGCTCGCGTACGCGAAGGGCAACGGCGGCACCCGCGCCGGCGTGCTCAACACCACGTTCGAGGAAGAGACCGAGACCGACCTCTTCGGTGAGCAGGTCGTGCTCTGCGGTGGTCTCGTCGAGCTCATCACCGCGGGCTTCGAGACGCTGGTGAACGCGGGCTACC
>Ga0302323_100003170_pt1 | contig 13372 bp, 16 predicted proteins | sample Fen_T0_3_FD_201950 | JGI IMG/M metagenome (GOLD analysis project Ga0302323, IMG submission 201950) | Peat permafrost microbial communities from Stordalen Mire near Abisko, Sweden - Fen_T0_3 | ecosystem: Environmental > Terrestrial > Soil > Wetlands > Permafrost | place: Sweden: Abisko... | reverse complement strand
GCAAGGGGCAGGCTTACGCGTGCGACCATCCTGGAGTCTCCGGGCACCTTGGTGGCCGCGTAGAGCATGCGCTGGTGGGTGGTGGTTGAGTAGCGGATGTTGTCCGTCGTGCGCCCGTCGAAGGCGGCCGCGACCTCGGGCCGCTCGCGGTGATTTTCGAGGGCGCCGAGAGCCTGTGCCGGCACATCCGAGTCGCCCACCACCCGGCCGTCCTCTTGGATGAAGGTCACGCGAGCTTGCGCAATCGTGCCGAGCCTGTCCGCCAAGTGATCCCAGTCAGAGGAGGCATCCGGGGATCGCGCACAGGTAGCCGCTCGCTCGGCCACCAGGTGCAAGCGCACGCTCAGATCCTCTCGGATGCGCCCGGTCAAGTCGCGCTCGATGGACGGCAGCAAGTAGATCTCGGCCGCAGCCAGCGACACGACCAGCAATGCAAGGGTGACAAGAAACAGTTTTCCGCGCGCGCCTATCCGCATGAATAAGGTCCAGGTTCGAAGAATGTCGTTCGGGTGCGCATTCGTCTACCGGGAAAAGAACCCGCCCCATCCTTTGGGCAACGCCGCGATGAAATTGCGGCGCTGTACATGGCCGTCACGGACGCCGCGTAGCTCGTTGCCCATGACAAGGAACAAAGCACACATTCTGTTCATCAAGAAGGACGTGGAGAGGCCGGCGGTCGAGGCCAATCTTGCCAATGTGCAAAACGGCAGCTACCCGCTATCGCGCCCGCTCTTCTTCTACTTGCGCAACAAAGCGGCTGGTGACATCAAAGCGTTCATCGACTGCGTGCTCTCGGCCGAGGGCCAGAGATCGTCACCAAAGTTGGCTACTTCCCGGTCAAGTAGACCCAGCCACGGGCGAACCTTCTAACGACGATGGACAGTCGTAAAAAGCTTGGCCGGGCAGCGGACCTATTGCACACAGTGCGGGGCATTGGCTTTCGCCTGGTTGCGCTGAACGGCCAGGACGGGCCTTTTTCGTCCCCGCCCTGAGCGCGGCCAGGTAGTCCGGTACCTGTTTCTTCGGCTTGCGCATGAGCGAGCCAAGCAGGCTGACGGGACTTTCGGTCAGGCCGGTGTGCTCGACGAATCTCCCGTGCAGGTTTTGCCAGATGGCGATGGTGTGATTGACGTCGGCCACTGAACGGTGGAACTGCCGCGCATTCGGGTCGCGCACATTCAGCGCATCCAATAAGGCATCCAGCCGGTAGCTGGGCAGCCCGGGCGCCAGCCGGCGCGCCAGGCGCATGGTGCACAGGAATTCACTCTCGGCCTTCAGCCCAGCGCGCGTCAGCTCGGCATGCAGGAATCCGCGATCGAAAGCCGCGTTGTGGGCCACGATGGGCAGGCCGCGTACGAACTGCTGCAATCGCGGCATCACCTGTTCCGGTTTCGGTTGTCCGCTCAACATTGCATCGGTGATGCCGGTCAGCGCGGTGATGAAGGACGGCAGCCGCATCCCGGGGTGCATGAGCTGGTGAAACGTCTCCACCGGCCGGTGATCGACCAGCAACGTGGCGGCCACCTCGATGGTGCGATCGAACGCAGGCGTCAGCCCGGTGGTCTCAAAGTCGAGCACCACCAGCTCGCGCGTGGTGGAAGCGGTCAGCGGAAGCATCATGGACGGACGCTAGCGAGGTGTGGGCAATCTGTCCACGGTTGGCGGAGTTATGTGCATACTGGTACGACACCGATGACCACCCCGCAGGCCCGAAACCCGCTTCATGGGATCACCCTCGAAACGATCGTGACCGAACTGGTTGGGTATTTCGGTTGGCCGGAACTTGGCCAGCAGGTCAACATTCGCTGCTTCACCAGCGACCCCAGCATCGGCTCCAGTCTGAAGTTTTTGCGCAAAACACCGTGGGCGCGGGAAAAGGTCGAAAGCCTCTACCTATTCATGTTGCGTGAACGGGCACGCGCGGCCCGGCGAGGACCAACCTAAGGTCTCTTCGGATCGCCCTGCTTGAGCTTCGACGTCGTCGCTGTTCCGCGCGCCTCAGCACGAGCTGGCTACGTGTACGTGGTCGATGAGGGTTGGTTGCGTCATCAAGAACGGTCTTGGCCGTGCGGACTTCCAGGTGGACGCGCAGTGCCTACGCCAGGGCCTCCTCCTCCACGGTTACGAAGAGCTCGCGATCACCGGTGCGCACGCGGTGGCAGTTCGTGAACTTCCGGCCCTCCACAAGGATCCTTTCGACCGAATTCTCCTCGCCCAAGCCCAGTGTGAAAGGGTCACCCTCTTGACCGGGAACGCCGTTTTCCGCCCGACCGGCGGCGGCGTGGTCTCGCACGCGGTGGAGGGCGCGGCCTACCCGGTAGACGCCCAACACGCCGCCCGCGCCCCTCATGGGCGCCATGAGCGTGCCGGCGATGGCACCCAAGACAGCCACCAAGGACATGTCAAAGGGCAAGAAGGGCAAGAAGGACAAGAAGTCCTGGGTGAAGTTCGTGGTCGTGGACAAGCAGGGCCTCCCGGTGGCGTGGGTCAAGCATGCGGCCAGTTCAGTCGAGGTCGTCTATCCGTTCATATTCGAACCGGCCAAGGAGGCATCCCCTTGATGCAGCTGCTTGCGACGTGGCTTGAGTCCGGTGGGTTGGTCATGGACCTGCTTCTCTTTGGTTTGGCGCCACTCGTTGCGGTCTCTAGACGTGTCCATAAATGGACCCGTCTAGAAGGGTTTTCAGGGAAGGGCCGCTGCCCTCCCCTCGTCCGCGAAGTGAATTCGCGGACTTCACCCCACCTGCGGCCGAGCCTTTGGCTCGGCTCCAGAAGAATCGTCCAATTTCTGGACAGTTCTTCTGGGCTGCTGCACCTCATCCTTGCCAGCCGGAATTTCTTCCGGCAGTTCTGCCTGTGTCTCGCGCTGACCCTGGGCGTTGGTGTTCTAACAACGGGCGTGTACCGCTCCCGCGTTGCCGGCATCGTCACCGTTGGGATACAGGGGCGATCGTTGCTGGTGTCCTAGGTCAGAATAAGGTGCGAGCCATGGTGAGTGTTTCTGTGGCAGCCCGGGATGCTCGTGGTGGCGGCATCGGCACGACGCTGCTGAATTGCATCGCGCTCGTTCCCATCCAAGGTTGTCTGGGCGATCTCCTTGCAGAAGTCCGCGCGCAGTTCGAGGGCCTTCTCCATGGCATCTGCGCTCGCATCGCGATCGCTTACGTCGAGTGGCCTCGGCGGGCAGAAGCCGCTCTATCGTTGGCGCTTGAGCGCGGATCCCAGCGCCGCGATCACGACGATGGCGGCAGAGCCGATGAGCAACCCTCGGTAGGCGTGGTGAATGGCTTCCGGGACAGAGGGGAGGAGTCCGCTTTTGCCCGCGAGGTACCAGACGGCGAAGCCGAGGCCTAAGCCAACCAAGCCGACGCGCCAGAACAGCGCCACGCCTCCGGGCTTGGGGTTTCCTCGGGCGAGTATGCCGAAGAGGGTAATGAGCACGATCGCCCCAGGAAGTGTCATCGCCAAGATAGTCGTCATGGGTTCTTTCAGCCCTTCGTCTCAGCCCTTTGTGGCCATGCGCTTGTCGCGGTAGTCGGCAAGGTGGTGCAGTTCGGCCAGCGCATTGCCGGTCTCGTTTTCGAGCTGTTCGACCGAATCGACGCCCATGACCAGGCCATCGAGTTCGCTGGCCAGCTCTTCGTGGCTGCCGATGGCCACGATGTGCGACTTGAGGTAGCCGAGAGCCTTCTCAAGGGTTTCCATCTGGACGGAGAGCGCCTTGGCCGAGTTGGAAATTTGTTCGTGCTGGCGCAGGCGCTTCTCCGCCAGCGAGAGGGCCTGCTTGAGGCTGGCTTGCACGCGGGGATCCTGTTCGCGGCGCAGTTCAGAGGTGGATTCGGATACGTCGGCCTTGATCTCGCCGACAGGATTTTCGGCCAGAAAGTGGGCCAGGCGCTGGTGGGCGCGCGCCATGCGCAGAAAGGAAAATAGGACTTGGCCGATCTTCTGCAGTTCGTCCTCTACCAGCTGCGTCTCCAGGGACTGGTTCTCCTTGGAAAGGGCCAGCACCTCGTCGGCCACCTGCTGCAGTTCGAGAAATCGCTGGGAGTAGCTCGTGTCCAGATGCTGCAGAATCGTCTCGGTTTCTCGCTTGATGCGCTCCTGGCCTTCTTTCGACTTCTGCATGCCGACCCAGCGCCGAAAGAAGCTGCTGTCGGGCACGAATGTCATCCACAGAACTTCGAGGCCCGCGCCCACGGCCAGGGGTAGCCACGAAAATGTGGCCAGCGCAAAAAGCGCCGCAGCGCCGAGGAGGATGCCGTTGTACTGGTTGAAGAAGGCGCGCCGGTACGGGCTGTCTTTTTCTGTCGATGGCTCTGTCATGACCCGGTTCCAGGCGCGTCAAGCCCTGTGCCGGTCATGTTACCATGCTCCGCTCTGACCTTGACGCGAGTTGAGTTTGAGGTGACGCTACAGCAACTCTTCAACTAACGTAACGCCCTGGAGAACATTCATCGTGGCCAAACTCACCCCGCTCTCGAAGACACTCATCACCTTGCTGGTTCTTGGCGCGGTCGGCGCTGCAGTTTACAAGAATCGCGACAAGCTTGCGCCCGAGGCCGAGCACCAGAAATCGGCAGTACCCCCCAAGGCAGAGCTGCCCTCGGATCCGACGCTGGCGGTCCCGGTGGCTGCCGCACCCGGGTGCGCGGACAAGCCTGAAGTGCGCTTCTACCACTGGGCGTGGAACGCCCAGATGGGGCTCATCTATGCCACCGGCGGCAAGCAAGCCGCCGAGGGGAGCTTGATGTGCAAGAACGGCGTGAATCTGAAGCTGATCCGCGAGGACAACACCGATCAGATGGCGAGTCTGATGGCCACGTTCGCGGAGGGTTTGAAGAAAGGCGAAGCCAACCCTGGGCAAGGCGCCCACTTCGTCGCCATCATGGGCGACGGCTCCGCGCCCTTCCTCAAGGGGCTCAACGATCGGCTGCGCAAGCTCGGTCCCGATTACGTCGCCCAGGTGGTCGGCTCGGCCGGCTACAGCCGCGGCGAAGACAAGTTCATGGGGCCTGCCGCCTGGAAGCAGAGCCCGCAGGCCGCGCGCGGTGGCCTGGTGGCCGGCGTGTTGCGCGACGGCGACTGGAACATCGCCCTCAAGTGGCTGGGCGACAACGGCATCGCCAACAACCCGGACGAGACGACGTACGATCCCGACGCGCTTAACTGGGTCAATGCCTCGGATTACATCGACGCTGCCCAGAAGTACGTCAGTGGCTTCTGCACCGAACTCAAGAACGTGAAGACCGGCAAGAAGGAAAAGCACTGCGTGGACGCAGTGGTAACGTGGACGCCGGGCGATGTGACAGTAGCCGAGAAGAAGGGTGGACTTGTCTCCATCGTTTCGACCAAGGAATACCGCTCGCAGATGCCCAACGTCATCATCGGAAGCAAGAGGTGGATGGCGGCGAATCGCAAGCTGGTGACGGGCATGCTCGACGCCATCTTCGACGGTGGCGACCTGCTGAAGAAGGATGAAGAAGCATTACGGAAAGCTGCCGCGCTGTCGGCTCTCGTCTACAACGAGAAGGATGGCCCCTACTGGTACAAGTACTTCCGTGTGACCAACCAGGCCGACAAGAAGGGCCAGCAGGTCGAACTGGGCGGCTCGGCGGTGAACAACCTGGCTGACAACCTGCAACTCTTCGGCATGGTCCCGGGCTCGACGAATATTTTCGCAGCCACGTACACGGTCTTTGCCGAGATCGTGAAGTCCCAGTATCCCAAGCTCATGCCTGCGTACTACCCAGTCGCGGACATCCTTGACACCAGCTACGTCAAGGAACTCGCCGGCGGTGCACGGAAGTCTGGTGCTGTGCAGGCCGATCTTGCCACCTTCACCGGGGATCGGGTCAAGCAGGTGGTCAGCCGCCGCTCGTGGGACATCAAGTTCGCCACGGGCAGCGACAAGTTCTTGCCCGAAACCCAAACCCAGCTGCGCGCCATGTTCAAGGACCTGGTCGTGGCCAGCGGCACCGTGGTGGAGGTTCACGGCCACACCGACAACGTCGGGTCGGTCGACAAGAACCAGAAGCTGTCCGAGTCGCGCGCCTTCGCCGTCAAGAAGTGGCTGGAAGAGCAGTCCTCCGCCAACTTCCCCGAGGGCCGCGTGAAGGTCTTTGCCCACGGCGCGACCGAGCCGCTGGTCGCCAACAACAGCGCCGAGGGGCGCGCCAAGAATCGACGGGTCGAGATCGTCCTCGGTCTTTCCCAGTAGTTCGATCGATTCCTACATGGCGGCCTCAACCTCTCAGCCTGTGCCCAAAGCAGGCCAAGAGAATTCCAATCGCAGCCTGCTAGGTCGGGTGTTTCTTCCCAACCAGGTGTTGCAGAGGCCGTTCCTGCTTATGGTGACCGCCTTCTGGGCGGCGATAGCACTCGTCCTCTGGTCGGCGTCTCCCTGGGCCAGTCTGCCCGGCCCGGGAGAAGTTCTGCGCGCCTTCGGTAGCCTGTGGTGGCAGCAAGGAATGGGGCCAGAGCTCTTTTCCACCCTCAAGCTCATCTGCCACGCGACCATCTTGACGGTCGCCATTTCCATGGTCCTGTCCTACGCCAGCATCATCGCGTTCTTCCGGCCCTTGGTCGAGGCGATCAGCAAGCTGCGCTTTTTGGGACTGACCGGACTGGTGTTCCCGTTCACCTTGCTCACCGGCGGTGGGTATTCGCTCAAGGTCTGGTTGCTCACCTTCGGCATGTCGACCTTCTTCGTCACCGCCATGGCGCAGGCGGTGCTCGAGATCCCGCGCGAGCAGTACGACTACATGCGCGTGCTGGGCGCAAGCGAAGGGCGCATCTTCTGGGAAGTCGTGGTGCGTGGCACCCTCGACAAGGCCCTCGATACCCTACGACAGAACCTGGCCATGGGATGGGCCATGATCACGATGGTCGAAGGGATCTCTCGCGCCGAGGGCGGCGTCGGCGCGCTCATCCTCAACCAGAACAAGCATTTTCACCTGGCCGAGGTCTATGCCGTGCTCATCGCTATCTTGGTGCTCGGACTGCTGCTCGACTACCTCATGGCTGTGTCCGTTCGGATCCTGTGTCCGCATGTCCTCTTGCAAAGGGTGAGGCGCTGATGGCCGCCGGGGAGATCCTGCTTTCGGTCAGCGACCTCTGGCAGAAGCTTGGCGACGCTCAGATCCTGCAGGGCTTGAGTTTCGACGTCCGTGATCGCGTTCGGCCGGACGTCGTGACCGGGCAGGTGGTGGGTATGCTCGGTCCTTCGGGCGTGGGTAAGACGCGGCTTCTGCGCCTCATCGCTGGGCTCGACGATCCTGACCGCGGCACCGTGCGCGGGCCGGGCGGCGCGACCTTGCCAGTCGGTTCGGTGGGGCTCGTATTTCAAAGCTATCCTTTGCTTGCCCATCGCACGGTGCTGGACAATCTCATTGTCGCGGGCGAGGCCAACGGTCTTTCCTCTTCCGTCGCGCGCACCAAGGCGCTCGCCCTGCTCGAGCGTTTTCGTATGAGCGAGCGCGCCCGCTATTTCCCGGCGCAGCTGTCGGGTGGCCAGCGCCAGCGTGTGGCTATCGCGCAACAGCTCGTGGCGCAGAAGACCTTCCTGCTCATGGACGAGCCGTTCTCCGGCCTCGATCCCTCTGCCCTGGAAGACGTGACCAAGCTTATCGTCGAGGTCGCCAACATGGACGAGCTGAACACGGTCGTGCTGGTGACGCACGATATTCGATCGGCTTTGCTCATCAGCGATACCCTCTTCATGCTCGGCCGTGATCGCGACGCCAGCGGAAAGGTCGTGAGCGGTGCGCACATCCAGAAGACCTACGATCTGGTCGATATGGGCCTGGCCTGGCGACCGGATCTAGACCTCGACCCGAGCTTCCCGACCATCGAGCGCGAAGTGAAACAGGCCTTCAAGGCACTCTGAAATGGGAACCCTGAGAGGGTTCCCAAGCCCTCCCGCGCTCTGGCTCCGCCAGGCATAGCCCGGCTACGCCAACGCGGACCCACTACTGCCCGAGCTTCTTTGCGACCTTGTTGACGGCTTCGGTGTTTGCCAGGCGGGTCAGCGGTTGCATCATGTGGTCGCGCACCGATGCTTCGAGGGCCGTCTGCCGGTCTGCCGTAACGCCCAGGGCAGCGCCGTAGGCCGCAATCTGCGCGCGTTCGGCGGTGGTCACCTTGCCGTCGATGTACGCGAGCAAGATGGCCGCCTTGACGAAGAGCTGGCGCAGTTCGTCGCCTGCCAGCGCAGACGCCAGATCCGCGGGCGAAAGCGGTCCAAGGCGCCCGAGTTCTGCGAGGCTGGTCACCGGACGCGATTCGCTGTCAGTCGCGGTGCCATAGAAGTTCGCGATGAGCGCGGCTTCACGTTCGTGGACGCCATCGACGGCGGCCACGGTGAAAAGGCCGCGGGCGATGGCCTGGGCCTGGTTCTCGTTCATTGGGATCTCGGGAAAGAACTCCATGGCATCGTCTCCTTGGTCAGCGCCGCTGTCCGCACTCCAGGCGCAAGACATCAAGTCGCGCCTGCAGTTCCTGGGCAGTCATGTCTTGGTATTTCTTGGGAAGCATTTGGCGATTGGATGCCTCGAACACGGCCAGAAGTTCCATGTATTCGAGCATCTTGCTGTCGCGCGAGGGCAGGTAGTCCGCCTGGGCCTGCAGCATGTGGGCCTTGCTGATGCGGCCAACGAGATCCATCTCGGCGCCGGCGGCATATTCTGCGGCCAGGAGCATGATGGCCTCGAAGTCGGCGTTGGACAGTCCGAGCATGGGCTGCGAAACCTCGGCGCGATCGGCTGGAAAGCTCACGTCCCAGGACAGCTTGTGCTTGCGCACCTGGGCCAGCAGGACGGCTTCGATTTCCTCGGCGGTTTGGGCGTAGAGCAGGGGAACCTTGCGATCAAGGCGCCCCGCGCGCTTGATGTCCACGTCGAGCTTGTCGGGGCGGTTGGTCATCAAGATGAAGAGAATGCGGCCACGATTGCTCGTGTCCGACATGAATTCCTTCAGCCGCGCGATGACCCGAGACGAAGTGCCACCGTCGCCTTCGCCGTCGCCCTGGTTGCCGAACGAGCGGTCGCCTTCGTCGATGATGACCACCACCTGCCCGATGGCCTGGATGACCTGCAGGATGCGTTCGAGGTTGGCCTCGGTGGCGCCGACCCATTTCGACCTGAAACTCTTGAGCTTGATGGTGGTCAGCCCGGATTCCTTGGCGAACGCCTCGGCGACGAAAGTCTTGCCTGCACCCATGGGACCCGTGAACAGGATGCCCATGGGCACGCGCTCGGTGTGGCCTTCGCGAATGGCCTTGGCGATGCGCACGAGTTCCTTCTTCACACCCTCGATGCCGCCCACCACGCGAAAATCGTGGCTGGACTCGACAAATTCGATGAGGCCGTAGCATTCACGCTCGATGATCTCGCGCTTGCGCCTGGTGATGATGCGATCGACTTCCTCGCGCTCGCGCTTGGCCGAATCGTCGGTCGTGCCCGGGGCGGCGTCGGGCGCCACCACGACGCGGATCTCGTCGCGCCCCATGCCCTTGGTGATGGCGGCCAGCTTGCGCGCCCTTTCGGTGGCCGCGGGCGCGCCGCCCAGCAAACCATGAATGAACTTGAAGCGATCTTCTTCGCCCTGCTCGGCTCCGGCGGGCGGGGGTTGCAGAATGGTTTGGATCTGCACCGCGCGCAGGCCGGCGGTGACGTTGGCCAGGCGCGCGGCGTAGGCGGCCTCGGCACCCGGCATGGTCAAGTCCACGACGGTCCGGCGTGTGGCCTCGTCGGGCATGGGGATGCGCACGGTGGCGATGCGTGGGTTGGACACCAGCTTGGGATGAAGCTCGGACAGGTTTTCCGCCACCAGCAGCACCACGTTGTCCGAGTCCGCGATCTCGGGGGAAAGCGACCAGCGATGCAGCGTCACCACCGCGGTGCGATCTTCGTCGCTCATCATGGCCGGATCGGCGGCCGGTGCCAGGGTCTCGGCGTACTCGATCACCAGCGCGACCTTGGAACGCGTCTTAAGGATGCGCTCCATGGCGGGCAAGAACTTGCTGGGCTGTCGCTGTACCACCAGATCTTCGAAGCCGCCCAGGTCGGCCTTGCGCCTGACCAGGGTGCCTCCGCTGGCTAGGTTGAAGACCACCACAACGTCCTTGGTTTCACCCAGGAGGTGTTCAGCCAGGTACACGCCGAGAGGGATGAGCTTGCCGTCCCAGGCAACGACATCGAAGACGTTGCCGTGCAGAATGAACTGGCTGGCCTCGCCACGTAGGTAGCGCTGTCGAAGTTCATCGGCCCAAGTTGGGTGCATGCACGGCTCCTGTGAATTTTGGCGTGGTGCTATCGGGCACTACAGGGTTTTGACGGCAGCTTTCTTCGCCGCCATCTTCACCTTCATCTCATCGAGCTGGCTACGCGCAGTCACGTCGCCAGTCTGCGCGCGCAAGGCCTTGAGCTTCTGGTCCAACGAAGACTCTGAGAGTTCCTTGCCCAGGTTGGCCTCGGCGATGGTGTTCTTGATGTGGCCGCGCACGTTTTCGAGGGCTTTGACTTCGGCATCCACGCTCAGACCATCCAGCTGCTCTTGGATGCGAATGCGCGCCTTGGCGCTTTCCATCTTGGCCAGCATGTTGTCCTTCTCGGCCTGCAGCTTCCTGATCTCTGCCTGGACCTGCAGCAAGGAAGCCTTCGCGCTGCCGGCATCGGTTCCAGCGGTTTCGAGGTCGGTCTTGAGATCGGCGACTTCCTTTTCCAGTTGGTTCTTCTTCTGGATCAGAATGAGAGCGAGGTCGTCCTTGGCGGTCTGTACGGCGATGTCGAGATCCGAAGTGACCTCCGCCAGCTCTTTGGACTGGGTCGAGTAGCGTTCGTTGACCTCATCGCGGCGGCGAATGATGGCGGCGGTGGCGCGCTTGAGCTTGGCGTATTTCTCGACCATGCCGTTGATGGCGTTCTCGTACGCGATCTCCGGGTGCTCCTTCTCGACATCGGAGATCCACAGGCTCATGAAGCCGCTCAGCAGGTTGGAGAGCCGCTTGAAAAATCCACCGCCTTCGGACATATCTCGCTCCTTGTTCGCTCGGACTGGGTTAAAGCGTAACTCTAACCTATAATCGGCCGCCCAGGCGAGGCTCACATGGCATGGAATAAACTCAAGTCCCTGTTCGTAGAAACCGACACCACCCAGGATGCCGCGAGCGCGGCCATGGCCGAGCTGGAGAAATACCAGGTTCCGACCGACACTGACCCCGACGCGACAGCCCTCGCACCCGCCCCGCTCGTCGCGCAGGGGGAGCTGGATTTCCAGGCCCTCTACGATCAGGCCGGCATACCCAATACCGATGAGGTCGAGGCGCTCGAGCGGTTTCTGCATGGCCTCGACGAGAGCCTGCCTCAGGCCTCGAAATTGGTCGCAGCCAAGGCGTTCCTGGGCGCCATCGGCAAGGCACCCGCCGACGTGCTTCGGGACGCGGGTCGCAAGATCACCGTGGTACGTGCCGTGGCGGATGCCAAGCGTGGCGACGTCGAGAAGGCTTCGGCCGAGCGCCAGGCCGCCATCAACGACTTGCAGCGCCAGATCGATGAACATCGCTCGGCCGTGGAAGCGCTGAAGCGCGATCTGGAAGCTGTGCGCACCAAGTGCGCGGCCGAGGAGGGCCGCTTGCAAGGCGCACGCGTCTTCTTCGGCGCCATCGGCGAGGTCAAGTCCGGAGCCGGCTGAATCCCGCCCGCGTCTTCGCGATAGCAAGGATAGGGTGCCAGCATGGTAGTGGTCTGTCCTCGAAAGAATCAAGCAGGCAAGATGTCAGCGGTCGTTGCGCTCGGCGCGGCCGCTGCTTTGGCAAGCTTGGGATGCGCCCACCCCGCTGCCGCGCCAGGGGCGGCGAGCGTGGCCGGGCCGGCCCAACACGCGACAGTGCCGCTCGAGGCAATCACCGGAGACTGGGTGTTGCTGGGCTGGCCGACCGAACTGCGAGTATCCAACGGCGGGGCAATCGTCTACGCAGCCGATGAGCGACATCTCAGCCTTCACCGCTACCGCGTCGCGGGGGCACGCGGTCCGGTCGTAGATCTCGATGACGCCGAGGAGGAGATCCTGGGGGGCCGGCGCAAACCAACTCCACTGTTTACCCGGCGTGCCCATTTCCTCGTCGTCTCCGATGCGGTAGGCCTGTTCATCCCGCCGGACCGGCCATCCGTGCTCGCGTTTCGCGCGGGTCCCGTGCCTTCTTCCATGGTGGGGCGGTATGCGCTCGCCAAGGCGATTGACGACGTTGATGTTCTGGAGGTTGAAGCGCGCGCTGTCAGGATGGCGTCAGCGAAGGAAAACGCGCGGGACTACCTGCCGATTCTCTCGGCGAGCGAGCACTCGGATGCGGCTGCGTCCGTCGTGCTTGTCCACGGAACGCAGCGGGGATTGGCGCAATTCTTTGCTGCCGCTGGCGGTAAACCCCAGATCGAGTTTGGGAACGAGGATCGCGTGGTCGGTCCTGTCGATGTGCACTTCACCCCAGCTGTTCCTGCGGTTGCATCGTCGCCAGCGAAGGGAGAGGCGGGCGCCTCGGTCGCATTGCCCTTCTCGGGCGCGTACCGGATTGAAGATCTGGGCGGTTTTCTCAGCGGTCGCGTGCAGATCGAAGGAGATCGCTGGCAGGTCGCAATCTCGAATGGCACCACAGATTTCACGGCGACGGCGAGCGTGGTGGGCCAGATAGGCGCACGCCTGTCCCACGTGCACCTGGATCTGGGGCCATTGAAGGGAGTTTGGCACCTCGACCTCCGGCCCATCGACGGCGGCGGGGGGGCGCTTCTGGTCTCCGCCAGTGGAGGGCGAGACAGGAACTACGCGCGTCGCATGGGGCTGATGTTCCGAGCGGACGCGGTTCCGGCGTGGGCACCCTCGGTTGGGTTGGAGAAGGATATGGCTATGCTGTGCGCGGAACTCGACGCCTTGAGCGTTCCCGCTCGCAGCGAACAGATCGAGGCGGCCTTTTCGCGCGTGGGTGGGCGAGCGACGTCGGAGAACATGCGCAAGCTTTGCACGAGCGTGATCGGCGTCGATCCCTCGATGCGGTTGAACATGCTCAGGCATGTCCTGCGGGATATGGGTGGCGCCATTCCGAGCTGCGCGAGCGCCGATAAACTGGGCGACAAACTGGGCCACATCGAGCCGACTCGCTCTTCTCAGACGGAGACCTCGCCATGATGTTCGGGATTTCGAAGCTCGCTGCGATCGTGCTGACGCTCGGAGCTGGACCGCAAGCCCAGCAAGCTGCACAGTCGGCGACCGTACCCGCGGCGATGCAGGGGGACTGGGTTCTGGCAGGACCGAAAGCGTCGGGGCGGCTGCGAATCACCGGGAACGGCGTCGTGGCGACGTTCGAGGCTCGCGAGGTTGACTC
>Ga0302323_100003169_pt1 | contig 13373 bp, 9 predicted proteins | sample Fen_T0_3_FD_201950 | JGI IMG/M metagenome (GOLD analysis project Ga0302323, IMG submission 201950) | Peat permafrost microbial communities from Stordalen Mire near Abisko, Sweden - Fen_T0_3 | ecosystem: Environmental > Terrestrial > Soil > Wetlands > Permafrost | place: Sweden: Abisko... | reverse complement strand
GGAATTCGAGAAGCAGATGGAAGAGCAGCAGCGGGAGTGGGAGAAGAATTTCGAGTGGAGTACGCCAAAGCAGTTGTAGGCCAGACAGCAGAAGAAGAGCGCACCTGGGGAGCCGCGAGGCTCCCCGATTTTTTTGGTTTGTGACTAGAAAGAACAAAAGCGGCCACAGATTTACACGGATGGCACGGATAGAATTCAGGCAATAGAGCAAAGGCAACCGAACCAGCACACTTCAATCGCTCTGTCGTGACCCCGGCAATAGGAAGAAGTTAAACGCGAGGAGGACTGACATCAGGAATGCTGCAGATATCGTGAGGCCCTTTGCGTATTGGATTGAGACCGCGGCGTCCACCGAGACAAAGGGTTGAAAAAGGCCAAGCAGTACAGTAATTGCGACGCCCACCGTAATAGCGCGCTCTTTTCCGCAGCCCATTTTCATGGTTGCGAAACACAGCCAAATGAGACTCGTATACAAAAAACAAGTTCAAAGCAATGGTCGCCCATTGAGGTAATGGATCAAAGGGGACAATGATCCACGTCGAGTGCGACACGCGGTGATGCAACGTGCGACGGACAGTCTGGTATGCAATCCATCCTGTGACCACTACGCTGAACGCGGCTCCAGCACGGGATTGAATCAAGCGAGCATCACTCATCAAAGCGAATTATAGCTCCGCTCCCAAAGGAGCTTGTCCCACCCTATCGCCAAAGGCGGGCGATAGGATGGGGAACCCACTTCTCTGATTTACCCCTCGCGCTGATTTACCATCGCACTGTGCTGGAACTGTCAACTAACGTGCAGTATGTGAAGGGCATTGGGCCACGCATTGCCGAGATGCTGCTGGAGAAGGGCATCACGACGGTCGAAGACCTGCTCTACTACCTGCCATTTCGTTATGAAGACCGGCTGAATCCGCGGGGGATCGGCGAGTTGCGTGCCGGAGAGATGGCGAGCGTGATCGCCGAGGTGCGCACGTCGGGACTGTTTCGCACGCGACGCATGCCGCTGTTTGAGTTGACGGTGGGCGAGGGACGCAACACACTGCAGTGCATCTGGTTCAACGCGGCCTATCTGAAAGATAAGTTTCGGCCGGGACAAATTGTGTCGTTGTACGGAAAGGTGGAGGCGACGACGCGAGGAGTTGACAGGTTGCAGATCATGCAGCCGCAGTTTGAAATTCTGGATGACCCGATCGGGCGCGGCGCGACGGCAGATGAAGAGCAACGAAAGTGGCAGACGCTGGAGACGGGGCGCATTGTTCCCATTTATGAGTCGGCCGGAAAAGGGAAGCTGACGGCGCGATGGTTCCGGCGCATCATTCACGGGATGCTGGAAGGGTTGGACCAGGATTTGCCGGATGCGATTCCGGCGGTGGTACGCGGGCAGATGGGGCTCGTGGATCGCAAGGCCGCGTTCTGGCAGGCGCATTGGCCCGTGGTGGGCGAGAGCCTGGCGAAGTTGCAGTCGGCGCGGACTCCAGCGCTGTTTCGTCTGATCTTTGAGGAATTGTTTTTTCTCGAACTTGGCTTGGAGTTGAAACGGCGCAAGATGCGGGCGCAGACGGGCGTGAGCTTCGCGATCAACGACCAGGCGCGCGCGGCAGTGAAGAAGATTCTGCCGTTTCATCCGACGGCGGCGCAGAAGCGCGTGCTGAAAGAGATTGTCGATGACATGAAGCAGTCGGCACCTATGCGTCGGTTGTTGCAGGGTGACGTGGGGTCGGGGAAGACCATCGTGGCGTTCGAGGCGGCGGTGATTGCCATCGAGAACGGGTACCAGGTGGCGCTGATGGCTCCGACGGAGATTCTGGCAACGCAACATTATTTGTCGGCGCGGAAGATCTTGGAGCACGCAGGATATCGCATTGTGCTGCTGACGGGATCGCAGGAGGCGGGTCGCAAGAAGCAAACGCGGAGGCACATCGCGCAGGGCAATGCCCAATTGGTGATTGGGACACACGCGCTGATCCAGGAGTCGGTGGAATTCGACAAGCTGGGACTGGTGATTGTGGATGAGCAGCACCGGTTCGGCGTAATGCAGCGCTTCCGGCTGATGAAGAAACCCGGAGACGCGGAGCCCGACGTGCTGGTGATGACGGCGACGCCGATTCCGCGAACGTTGGCACTGACGTTGTATGGCGATCTCGATACCAGCGTGCTGGATGAATTGCCGCCGGGACGCAATCCGATCAAGACGACGCGCGTGGGCGACGATGCAGCGGAAAAGGTTTGGGAGTTCGTACGCAGGCAGGTGAAGGCGGGACGGCATGCGTACGTGGTGTATCCCGTGATTGAAGAAGTCGGCACAGAAGGTGAGCTGAAGGCCGCAATCAAGATGCACGATCAGCTGCGAAAGCGCGAGTTGGCTGGGCTGCGCGTGGGGTTGCTGCACGGACGGATGAGCGCCGATGAGAAAGACGCGACCATGGCGGCGTTCCAGCGGGGCGCGATTGATGTGCTGGTGGCGACCACAGTGATTGAAGTGGGTGTGGATGTTCCGAATGCGACGGTGATGGTGGTGGAACACGCGGAGCGGTTCGGGTTGTCGCAACTGCATCAGTTGCGCGGGAGGATTGGGCGCGGGGCGGCGCAGTCGTATTGCGTGTTGATGACGGGCGGGAAAGTTTCGCCTGAAGCGGAAGAGCGTTTGCAGGCGATGGTGCGCACGCAGAACGGCTTCGAGATTGCGGAGCTAGATTTGCAATTGCGCGGGCCGGGAGAATTTTTCGGGACCAAGCAGGCTGGCATGCCGAACTTTCGGGTAGCGAATTTGCTGCGCGATCGGGACGTGTTGGAGATGGCGCGGAAGGAAGCGCGGTGTGTGCTGGAAGGCCCGAACGAGCAGATATCTCAGGAGGAGATGACGAATGCGGTAACGCATTTGCGGAGCCACTGGAACAGGCGGTATGGGCTGGTGGAGGTAGGGTAGCTGGTGACTGGTTGCTGGTAACTGGGAAGAGCAGCGACTAGCGACTAGCAACTAGCGACTGGAACGTCAAAGTCCCCACTCAAGCTTCGCTTGAATGGGGCACCCGACGACTACGCGGATTCGAATAAGAAGTAGTGCCAGAGCTTACCTTCCTTTTCGACGACGACGGATTCGGTCTTCTTTCGGGTAAATGTCGCGATTGCGCGATGCCAAAAACGGTGAGCTCCGCGATTCGACTGCATCACGCGGACCTGCCAAAGCCCCGGAAAGTCAGTCCACACCCGATGGGCTGCCTCCATTCCAGCGCGCATGCGCCGGTACCTGCGAAGAACAAAAAACTCCGCCATGTCCCAGACAGGCCCGTCGTGGGAAGCCTCGGGGATGCTCTTTATCAAGATGAAGCCGGCCAACTTGCCATCGATCCGAAGGAGAAACGCATGGCGGTTGGGATCACTCCAATAGAGCGGGAGGTCGTTGTAGCCGAACCGGCCGTCAGGGCCCGGCTCGATTTCGTGAAACTCGCTGAAGTCATGGGCGTACAACTCCAGGAGATTCGCGAGAATCGGCTGTTGTTCCGGGCCGGCGGGAAGAACCTCGACGATCGCCGGTAGTTTGTCTGTGAGTTCCACGTTGCAGAATACGCCCAGCGGTATGGAAGGTCGAGCGGGATTGCTGGGCGACGGCTTGCAAGACAGCCGCGCAAACAGCAAACTGAATAGCCGTGAATACTTCTGAGAACTCTGGGTTGTTTCGGCTGTTGCCGTCGGTGGATGAGTTGCTGCGCGGCGAGGGGATACAAGCGCTCGCGGCGTGTGAGGGTCATGCAGCTACGCTGGCGTCGGCGCGAGGGTTTCTCAATTCATTGCGTGGACGAATCGCGAAGGGCGAGATGACGGAAGAGTTAGTTGCGAGTGCGATTGCGAGTGCTTCGCACGAGATTGAGCAGCGGCTCCAGGCGGCGATGGCGTATTCGCTGCGACCGGTGATCAATGCGACAGGGGTGATTTTGCACACGAACCTGGGACGGGCTCCGTTGAGCGGCGAGGCGCTGCGACATGTGGTGGAAGTGGCTCAGGGGTACTCGAATGTTGAGCTGGACCTGGCGACTGGGGAGCGCGGGGAACGGGATGTGCATGTGAGTCGGTTGTTTGCGAGAGTGTTGAACATCCCCACCCCGCCAAAAGAAGGCGGAGTGGGCCACCCGCCGATTGAGAGTGCGGAACGCCACATTTCCCAACGGAAGGGAAATGTGGGCCACCCAGCTTCATCGCGTGAAGTCGCGACCATCGTGGTGAACAACAATGCGGCGGCGGTGCTGCTTACGCTGAATGCGCTGGCCGAGGGAGGCGAGGTCATCGTGTCGCGTGGCGAGCTGGTGGAAATTGGCGGGTCGTTTCGGATTCCGGACGTGATGGCGAAGTCGGGGGCGGTGCTGCGCGAGGTGGGAACGACGAACCGCACGCGCGTTGCGGACTACGAGCAGGCGATCACCGAGCGGACGAAACTGCTGCTGCGGGTACATCGGTCGAACTTCGAGATCACTGGGTTCACGGAGCAGCCGTCGCTGGAAGAGCTGGCGGCGCTGGGGAAGCGGCGCGGGATTCCGGTGATGGAGGATTTGGGCAGCGGGGACATTTTCGATTTGCCGTCGGTGGGTGTGCGCGGCGAGCCGACGATTGCGGCCAGCTTGCGCGCGGGCGTGGACGTGGTAACGTTCAGCGGCGATAAGTTGCTGGGCGGTCCGCAGGCGGGGCTGATCAGTGGCACGCCGGAGCTGGTGGCGAAGGTGAGGAAGAATCCGTTGTTTCGCGCGCTGCGGGTGGACAAGATGTTCTACGCTGCGCTTGAGGCGACGCTGCTGGCGTACGTGCGCGAGGACTACGACGCAATTCCGGCGCTGCGGATGATGCGAGTGACGGAGGAGCGGCTCGACGAGCGCGCTCAACATATTATGCGCAAGCTGCGTATTAGCGCTCCGCGGTTGAAGGTGGAAGTGGCGGAGACGCGGTCGGTGATTGGGGGCGGGTCGGCCCCGGGGGCGACGCTGGCGAGCCGGGCGGTGACGGTGTCGTCGGATGAGATCGGAGCGGATGAGATCGCGCGAAAGCTGCGAGAGTGGGAGACGCCAGTGATTGCGCGAGTGGAAAACGGGCGAGTGGTAATGGATTTGCGGACGGTGGAGCCGGAAAGGGATGCGGTAGTGGTGGCGGCGGTAGAGAGTATCGGTCGGTAGAGTTCCATATCGCGCCCTATCGCCCAAGGACGGCGATAGGATGGGGTAGCCGTCTGTAAGCGGCGCAGGACCAATCAGCCCGAGGTTCGCGAAGAGTCCATTCAGAACCAACGTGTGCGAATCGGTATATAGTTGCAGGGCTGTTGCGAGATAAACGAGAATTCCAAGCCAAGTGCTTATGAAGAGAGAGGGAAGTGAGTGCGAAAAATAGTGATCGTCAGTCTGCTCGTGCTGCTCGTCGCGGTGACCGCCAGCGCGGGAACCGTTGTGGTTAACTTTGATGACCTCACAGGCGCGGGCCTGGTGCCGGATGGATATGGCGGCATCAATTGGAGTGGAAACTGGACGTACTACGATTCGGCGCAACCACCCTATAACCCCAGTTCGCCGCCGAGCCGAGTGTATGACTCAAATGTCGCGGTATTTCCCCAGGACACCTTCAGCTTCGTGAATCCGGCGGGCGAGGTCTTTCTGGGAGCTTGGTTTGCGGGATACCCGGAGGCCACCATTACGTTCAATCTCTTCAACGGCGCAAACCTGGTATGGACGTCGAACACGCTGGCGCCGACGGATGTGCCTGCCTTCCTGACGTCCGGTTATTCCGGATTGGTTACATCGGTGCAGGTGTTGTCTCCGGAACCTGACACCTTCATCATGGACGATGTGACCTACAGCACCGTCCCGGAACCAAGCTCACTGATGTTGCTCGGTACCGGACTGATGGCGGGTATCGGGGCGATTCGGCGCAAACAGCGGGCGTAGCCTCCCTTATCGCAGAAGAAGCAGAGCGCGGAACTGAAGACAACGTCGTTCGCCGCGCAGGCATGTGCGCGGCGCGTCGGATTCGGTCAATGGTCGGCGATGTTTCATCGCGATCTTCCATCTTCCCTGATGGCGGGACATTATGTTTGCGCTGTGCGCTCCGCTCCCGCTATTCTCGAAAACATACCTATGAAACAAGCTGTTTTTCGCGAGAAGAATAAGGGGTATTACCGCGTTTTGCATACGCCCATCTGGATATGGGTGTTCTGGGTGCTGCCCGGATGGCCGCTGACGTTTGACCTGTACACGCATGGGCCGGACCGGCGGCATTGGATATGGCTGGCCGTGGTCATGGCGGCGGTGTTCTGGCGCGGGTGGCTGGGGCGGATGCCGGGTTGTGAGGATAGGCCGTACATCCATTATTACGGCGTGCATCAGCCGAACCTGTGGTATCGCGTGGTGTGTTACACCGCGGCATGGGTGGATATCATTGTTCCGTTTGCGCTGAATTTCATCGGCATGGCAGTGGCGGCGGTTACGGGCCAGTGGATGTTGAAGCAGATGTATCAGTACGGCTACTATCCGCTGGCGCTGGCGGTGGTGCTGGGGACAGTAATGAACCTGACTCCGCGGGCCAAGCGCGATACGTTTGGCGAAGGCGCGGAGCGGGCGTGGTTCTATATTGCGATCTGGACGGTGGTTCCGACGCAGGTGGTGAACTGGGGCGCATGGAGGCTGGGAAAGTTCATGAGCCTGGCTCCGCTGCCATTGGCGCGGACCCGCCTGGTGATCTGCCTGCTGTCGACGGCGTTCTTCTTCCTGCTGGGCGTTGCCGCGAAGTTGCCGAGGACACAGCGCTATTACACCGGGGTTGCGGCCGCGGGGGTATGAGAAGCAGCTGTTAGCCATTAGCTGTCAGCCGTCACCTAATGGCAAAAGCTGAGAGCTAGAAACTAAGAGCTGAGAGCTAACGGCTGAAAGCTAGTGCTCAAAGAAAAGCGGCCCGCCGGAGCGGACCGCTTGTTCATGAACTTGCGCTCGAGTTGTTAGACAGCCTGAACGTTCTCGGCCTGCCAGCCCTTGGGGCCTTTGACTACGTTGAACTGAACGGTCTGACCTTCCTGTAGGCTGCGGAAACCGCCGGCCTGGATGGCAGAGTAGTGTACGAAAACGTCTTCGCCGTTCTGACGGCTGATGAAGCCGTAGCCCTTCGCGTCATTGAACCACTTAACTGTTCCTTGTTCCATGGTGTTACATGTTCCTTCGAAATTGATGTAGCGCGATTCGAACGGATTGTGAAGCAGGCAGGGATACTGCAAGGCAGGAACTGCTGCGTACAACGTCGATCAATCGAGCAACTGTATGATAGCAGTGTACCTGCTAAACCCCAAGCACTTTTGTGGGTTACGAAGTGCAGCGGCGTAACTCTATTAGAATCAATTTGGTAGCCGGTTCGTAAAGTAGGAGCGCGCAGGAAATTTCTAGGGCCAATTGGAGCCAAGCCTGTTGTATGGTGGTAAACATGATCGTGGGGACGGGCATCGATATCGCGGAAACCGACCGAATCCAGCACAGCATTGAGCGATTCGGGCGACGGTTTACCGAGCGGATTTTCACGGCCGAGGAGATTCGCTACTGCGAATCGAAGGTCAATAAGTCAGAACGCTACGCCGCGCGTTTCGCAGCTAAAGAAGCCGGGATGAAGGCAATCGGGACGGGATGGAGCCGCGGAGTGCGCTGGCAAGACTTCGAAGTGAGTCGTATGCCGGGGGGAAGGCCGACGTTGCTTTTTCACGGGCGAGCAGGAGAGTTCTTTGCCAAGCTCGGAGCGACGAAGGCGCACTTGTCGCTGACGCATACGAAAGCGATGGCGATGGCTGTGGTGGTGTTGGAGAGCAGTGACTAGTGGCTGGTGGCTAGCAAATAGTTCCCAGTTTCCGGTTTCGAGTTTCAAAACCTGCGCAACCCCTTTTTTCCATTGTGAGGCGCAGGCGAAATTCATATTGCAGAGGGCGCTTGCGAAGGCAAGCGAGTCACCAGTCATCGGCCAATGCCTTTTTGAAACTCGAAACCAGAAATTTGAAACCGTATTTCGTTGAGAATTTCAACAAAAGCTGCATCATTTGCGGTGCGATTTGCAAATGTGGAAAGTATTCCACGCTCAACGTGAAATGTTGCTTGCAAAGCAGTTAGCCCAACTTGTTATAATCACCAACTTGGGTGACATGTATCACACCCGATCAGTTAGATAGCTCACAAATGGCGCCGAACGGGGTTGTCGGCACCATACCCGCAAAACTGGATAGCTTCGTACATGGCACAAATTTTTCATCGTAGTGCGAACAGCTTTTCGCGTCTGTCGATACTCGGGGTGCTGATTATAGTGACGGTTCTGCTAGGGGCTGCGTGGGAAATGCAGCGGGCACCGTACGTGACTCACCAAGGCGTGCGCCAGGCGCAACCGGTCCCATTCAGCCATCAGCACCACAATGCCGGATTAGGGATCGACTGCCGCTACTGCCACACCTCAGTGGAAGAGTCGAGCTTTGCCGGCATACCCCCCACCAAGACGTGTATGAACTGCCACTCGCAGATCTGGACGAACGCCGCGATGCTGGAGCCGGTGCGGGAGAGTTACCGGACGGGAGAGTCGCTGAGGTGGACGCGGGTCAATTACCTGCCGGATTACGTTTATTTCAATCACAGCATTCACTTGAACAAGGGCGTGGGCTGCGCCACCTGTCACGGTGCGGTCAACAGGATGCCCCTGATGTACCAGGACTCATCGATGCGGATGGAGTGGTGCCTGGAGTGCCATCGGGCGCCGGAGAGATTCTTACGGCCGCGCGACCAGGTGTTCAACATGAATTACGAGCAGCCGACTGCGGCGCATCCGGTGCTGCTGGCGGATGGCGCGAAGTTCACCGAACAGGTTGAACTGGGCACGGCGTTGAAGGCGCAGTACAAGGTTCGTACGGTGCAAGACATTACGAGTTGCAATACGTGCCACCGATAGCAACTAGCTTTTAGTAGCGGCTGAAGCCGCATTTTGAAGCAAAGTTGGAAATGCACCGCTGAAGCGGTGCTCCACCCAAGCGAGTTTCGGGACCGACGAGAAGATGGAAAAAGAGACGGAACAGCAGTCCGAGGCGGTATGCCCCAGCAAACTGGAGCTGGCAGAGGTGCGCGACAAGTTGGCGCGCGCCAAGAGCGGCCCCCAGTACTGGCGGAGCCTGGAAGAACTAGCCCAGACCGAGGGCTTTTTCGAGATGGTGCACCGGGAGTTTCCGCGGCAGGCGTCGGTGTGGCCCGAAGGAGCGTCGCGCCGCGACTTCATGAAGCTGATGACGGCTTCAATGGCCCTAGCCGGACTTTCGGCGTGCGTCAAGCAGCCCATCGAGCCTATCGTTCCCTACGTACGGCAGCCCGAGCCGATCGTGCTGGGCATTCCGCTGTATTTCGCCAGCGCGATGCCGTTCGGAGGCTATGCCGCGCCGGTACTGGTCGAAAGCCACGAAGGGCGTCCTACCAAAGTAGAAGGCAATCCTGATCACCCAGCAGGCGTGGGCAGCGACGTGTTCGCGCAGGCATCGATTCTCGACATGTACGATCCCGACCGCTCACAGTCGGTGACGTACACGGGATTCATCCGGTCGTGGAGCCATTTTGCGACCACGATCGCGGGGCAGCTGAATTCGCAAAAGGCGGTGCAGGGCGAGGGTATGCGCGTGCTGACCCGGACGGTGAGTTCGCCGACGATGGCGGCGCAGATGAGCGCGTTGCAGGCGCAGTATCCGAAGGCGAAGTGGGTGCAGTATGACCCGATCAGCCGGGACAACGTGCGCGCAGGCTCGCAAATGGCGTTCGGGCAGTACGTAGAGACGCGCTATAACTTCGAGAAAGCCGAAACGATTCTTTCGCTCGACGGCGATTTTCTTTCCAGCGGGTATCCGGGATTTCTGTTGTATGCGCGACAGTTTGCTTCGCGGCGCAATCCTGAGCTGAAAGAGAAAATGTCGCGGTTCTACATGGTGGAGAGCACTCCCACCAATACCGGCGGTAAGGCAGACCACCGCTTGCCGGTGCGCGCATCGGACGTGGAGCAGGTCGCGCAGGCCATCGCAGCTGGACTCGGCGTGGGTGGCGGCACAGCCAGGCCGGAGCAGCAGAGATTTGTGGCTGCGCTGGTGAAAGATTTGCAAGCGCACAAGGGTGCGGCGTTGGTGATCGCAGGCGATAACCAGCCTGCCGCTGTCCATGCCTTGGCGCACGCAATGAACCAGGCTCTGGGTGCTGTGGGCAACACCGTGATCTATACCGATCCGGTGGAAGCGAAGCCGCAAGACCAGGCGGCGGCGCTGAAAGAATTAGTGGGGGAGATGAACGCCGGGAAGGTGGACCTGCTGCTGATCGTTGGCGGCAACCCGGTGTACGACGCTCCCGCGGACTTGAAGTTTGCCGAAGCGATGGACAAGGTGCAGCTGCGGGTGCAGCACAGCGCTTACCAGAACGAAACGACCGATCACGTTCACTGGCACATTAACGCGACGCATTACCTGGAGCAGTGGGGCGATGTGCGAACGATTGACGGTACCGCGACCCTGATTCAGCCGCTGATCGCTCCGTTGTACGACGGCAAGAGCGAATACGAATTTGTCGAGGCGCTAATTGGATCGTCGGCAACGCCAGGTTACGAGATTGTCCGCAAGTACTGGCAGGGCAAGCTGACGGGCGACTTCGAGGCGGCATGGCGCAAGGCGCTTCACGACGGATTTGTGGCGGGAACGGCGTATCCGGCGAAAGCAGTCGCGGCGAAGGGTAGCGTACCGGCGGCAACCGCGAGCAACACGGGAGCGCTGGAGGTGATGTTCCGGCGTGATCCAACGGTTTACGACGGAACGTATGCGAACAACGCATGGCTGCAGGAAACTCCCAAGCCGATGACGCAAGTCTGCTGGGACAACGCAGTGGAGATCAGTCCGAAGACCGCAACTGCACTTGGCCTGAAAACGGAAGACATTGTCGAGATCGAAGTGAATGGCCGCAAGGTCAGAGGCGGCATCTGGCATACACCGGGACATCCTGACAACTCAGTGACCGTGTTCCTCGGCTACGGACGAACTAAAGCCGGACGAGTAGGGAACGAAGTCGGATTTAACGGGTACGCGTTGCGCGCCAGCGATGGCATGTACTATGCCGCTGGAAAGATGACCAAGGTTGGCGACGGCTACGGCTTTGCGAATCCGCAGGGCTGGCAGTTCATCGACCAGTCTGGAATTCCAGGCGCGGAAGACATGAGCGACCGGCACATCGTGCGCAAGGCCACGCTTGAAGATTTCATCAAGCATCCCGACTTTGCGAGGGAGCAGAGCGAAGCACCAGCGCCAGAGTTTTCGCTGTACACCACGAACGCGGGATTGCCCATTTTCAACTACACGGAAGCCAAGTGGGGCATGGCCATCGACATGAACTCTTGCATCGGTTGCAAGACGTGCGTGGTGGCGTGCCAGGCGGAGAACAATATTCCGGTGGTGGGCAGAGAACAGGTAAGGCGCGGCCGCCACATGAACTGGCTGCGCGTGGATGTGTATTACGAGGGCGGCGCGGAGAATCCGTCAGCGTATTACCAGCCGATTCCCTGCCAGCAGTGCGAGAACGCTCCATGCGAAGTGGTTTGTCCGGTGGGTGCGACGGTGCACTCGACCGAAGGGCTGAACGACATGGTGTACAACCGCTGCGTCGGAACGCGCTACTGCTCGAACAATTGTCCTTATAAGGTACGCCGGTTCAACTTCCTGCTGTGGCAGGACTGGGACACGCCGCAGTACAAGATGATGAGGAATCCGGAAGTGAGCGTGCGCAGCCGCGGCGTGATGGAGAAATGTACGTATTGCGTGCAGCGCATCACGTCGGGACGCATTGCGGCGGAGAAGGAGAACCGCGCAGTGAAAGATGGCGATGTAATTACGGCTTGCCAGCAGGCGTGTCCGGCGGGCGCAATCACATTCGGCAACTTGAATGACAAGAACAGCAAGGTAGCGAAGTTGAGAGCGGATGGCCGCAACTACGGATTGCTGGAAGATTTGAATACGCGTCCTCGCACCACATATATGGCGGTGGTGTTGAATCCGAATCCTGAACTCGAGAAGTCGGAGCAGAGCTAGATGGCGGGAGTAGAGGAAAAGAACGTGGCGTTGCTGGACGAGCCGCCGGTAATCAGTCCGGGTCAGACGTTTGACTCGGTGACCGATACGATTACCGATGTCGTCTTGAAGCGGCCGATTGGCCTGGCTTGGCTGGGAGGGTTGGCGATCGGTATGACCCTGCTAGGCATCCTGGGCATGGCCGTGACCTGGCTGTTGCTGCGCGGCGTCGGCATCTGGGGCATCAACGTCCCGGTGGCCTGGGGCTTTGCCATCATCAACTTCGTTTGGTGGATTGGTATCGGCCACGCCGGCACGCTGATCTCGGCCATCCTGCTGCTGTTCAAGCAGACGTGGCGCAACTCGATCAACCGGTTTGCCGAAGCGATGACGCTGTTTGCCGTGGCTTGCGCCGGCATGTTCCCGCTGCTGCACATGGGCCGTCCGTGGCTGGGCTACTGGATGTTTCCGTATCCCAACACGATGGGCGTGTGGCCACAGTTCCGCAGTCCGCTGGTGTGGGACGTGTTCGCGGTTTCAACGTACGCGACGATTTCCGCAGTGTTCTGGTTCGTGGGCCTGGTGCCGGACTTTGCCACGATGCGCGAGGAAGCAACGAATCCCTTTGCGCGAAAGGTTTACGGCGCGCTGTCGCTAGGCTGGCGAGGATCAGCGAGGCATTGGACGCGCTACGAGGCGCTTTACATCCTGCTGGCCGGTATTTCGACGCCGCTGGTGCTCTCCGTACATACGGTGGTCAGCTTCGATTTTGCGGTTGCCATCGTTCCCGGTTGGCACACCACGATTTTTCCGCCGTACTTTGTGGCGGGCGCGATTTACTCGGGCTTTGCGATGGTGTTGGTACTGGCGATTCCGATCCGCAAGTACTACGGGCTGGAAGGCATGATCACGATGCGCCATCTGCAGAACGCGGCGAAGATCATGCTGGCGACCGGGTTGATTGTGGGCTACGGCTACTTCTTCGAGACGTTCGTGGCGATGTATAGCGGTTCCACGTATGAGCGATTCATGATTCACAACCGCTGGTTCGGACCATACGCGTGGGCGTACTGGTCGCTGATCCTCTTCAACATTCTGATTCCGCAAGTGCTGTGGTGGCCGAAGATCCGGCAGAGCACTACCTGGCTGTTCTTCATTTCACTGGTTGTGCTGGTAGGCATGTGGCTGGAGAGATTCGTCATCATCGTGACCAGCCTGCACCGCGACTACCTGCCTTCGTCGTGGGGACATTACACGCCGACCCGCTGGGACTGGGCGACTTACATGGGGACTATAGGGTTGTTCA
>Ga0302323_100003167_pt1 | contig 13378 bp, 12 predicted proteins | sample Fen_T0_3_FD_201950 | JGI IMG/M metagenome (GOLD analysis project Ga0302323, IMG submission 201950) | Peat permafrost microbial communities from Stordalen Mire near Abisko, Sweden - Fen_T0_3 | ecosystem: Environmental > Terrestrial > Soil > Wetlands > Permafrost | place: Sweden: Abisko... | reverse complement strand
CGGAAGCGGGCCTTCCTCTTGGGCGACACCACCTACGGAAAGGGCTCGGTCCAGCAGGTCATTCCCTTTGACAAAACCGGTTTCAAGTTGACCATGGCCCGGTACTACACGCCCTCGGGCGTCAACATCGACAAGGTGGGAATTGCCCCCCACGAGACACTCAAGGAGAAGGAACTCACCGACGCTGAGCTCGGCGAGTACCGCAAACTCCTCGACGCCAAGACTTTCCAGACCTTTACTCAGAAGAACCCCAACGCCGATCCGGCCGCCATCGAAGCCTTCGTGAAGCAGTTGAAGAGCCAAGGAGTCTCCCTGGAACCCCGGTTGCTGGCCCGGCTCACCCGCCAGGAGCTCGACCGCACGAACAACCGTAGCTCGCCGGTGGTCGACCTCGATTTCGACCTCGTCCTTCGGGAGGCGGTCAAACTCATGAAAGGCGAAAGCTTGGTCATTCCATGAAGCAACTGGTCCTCCCTCCGGGATCACGGTTGGGAGACCGCGTCGAACTCTGGGACAAGGAACACCATTATCTGGCCAGAGTGCGCCGGATCGTCGTCGGTGACAGAGTGGCCTCCCTCGACGGCTCCAGTCGCCTGGTCCTCGAAGTGACCGGCGTAACCCCCGATCACACAGTCTTGCGGGTCGTCGAAGACCTTTCCATTGCCCCCCCGCCTTCCACCCGCATCGTCCTGTTTCCCTTTTTACTCAAGGCCCGCAAGCTCGACGACGTGGTCCGCCAGGCCGCCGAGGCTGGTGTTTGGTCCATTGTCCCTGTAGTCGGCGACCACTGCGTGTCCCGGGCGGATGAAGAAGACGGGGCTCGCAAGGCCCTCCGGTGGGCCACGATTGCCAAGGAAGCCGCCCAGCAGTCCGGAAACCCCAGGGTCACCGAGGTGCTGGCCCCCGTGGCCTCCCGAAAAGTGCCCGATTTCTGGAACGACGCCGGTCCTCTCTTGGTTTTTCATGAAGCGACCCTGGACAAGGGAAGCCTGCACCGATATCTTTTCCCCCGGCCTGAAACTGTGGGCCTGATCGTCGGTCCCGAGGGAGGTTTATCCCCTGCCGAGGTGGAGACCTTCCTGGCCAGGGAAGCCCTTCCCGTCTGGTTGGGTCCCTTCGTGTTGCGGGCCGAGACAGCCTCGCTCTACGCCGTCGCGGCCGTGAACACCATCCTCCAGGAGACCCCGGAATGGACCATCCCTACGTAACTAACTTGCAACGGATCACCCTACTCAAGGTTCCCATCGATGTGGTGCCCGAGGACCAGATTCCTCGGATTGCTCGGGAGTTTGCCGACGGTTCGGCCCACAACACCATTGTTTTTTTGACCTACGCCAAATTCATGAAGGCCCGGAGGGACCCGGAATTCCTGGCCCAGCTTACCAAGGCAGCCCTGGTTATCCCTGTTTCCAAGAGCCTTGAACACGGTTGCCGATTCCTGAAGCTCCCCGAGGTCGTTCGACACTACCCCTTCGATTTCGCCATCCGCTTCCTGGGCGCCCTTGAGGAAAAACGCCGAACCCTTTACCTGCTGGGTGACCGTCACCAGGCGGTCCAAACCATTGCAGCCAACATCCGCACCTCGTTTCCCGGCCTGACGCTGGTCGGCCGTCATACAGGCCACTACGGCCGCGACAAGGAGGAGCCCATCCTCCAAGCCATCCAAAAGGCCTCCCCCACGGTACTGCTGGTCGGTCCCGGTATCCCAGGCAAAGAGAAGTGGCCTTTCCGCCAGGGCGCCTCTCTCCCCGTCAAGGTCACGCTTTACTCCGAGGAGACCTTCCGAATCATGGCTGGCCGGAAACGGCGACCATCGAAAGCGGCGTTCCGAAAAGGAACTTATGGCATGCATAGGGCCCTTTTCAACCCGATCAGGATCGTCAGGGTGTTCTCGTACACCTGGTACGGGCTGATGCTTCTGATCCAAAGACTTCTAAAGGCCTCTTGACCAGAAATTAAGGCATGCTAATATCCTCTATCTTTCCGTTCGAATAGGAACGTTTGGATGAGGAAGCAACCCTTTTGTTTGGCCTTTATTGGTCCGGCACCCAAGGCCCTGGCGGCCCTGTTGTCTCATTTGTCCCCGGTCTTCTCGCCCGAAGCCTTCCGGAGTTGGGCCGACTACGGTTCGAGGGCCTCCAAGCTCTCACCTGAGCTGATCGTGATCCTCCCCGGCATCGCCCCCCAACCGCCGTTTTCCGTGGAAACCCCTGTCTTGGCGCTGGTCCCCGCGGATTTGAAGAAAACCACGGCTGAAATCGAAGCGATGATCCTCGGTGATGCCGGAAAAATTCCCGTTCCGGCCCCCCAATCCCGGCTCCTGGGGCGCTCGGAAGCCATCGCCCGGGTCAGGGGTACCCTGGATTCCACAGCCCGGAACTCCCTCCCTCTTTTGCTGACTGGCGAGAACGGAACTGGAAAGGACCTGGCCGCCACGGTGGCCCATGAACTTTCTCCCCGAGCCGGGCACCCCTTTGTGCCGGTGAACTGTGGTGCCATACCCCAGGGCCTCGCCGAAACCGAGTTCTTCGGGTGTGTCCGAGGCGCCTTCACCGGAGCGGAAAACCGAACAGGATATTGCCAGCAGGCCATGGGAGGAACGCTGTTCCTCGACGAAATCGGCGAACTGCCCCCCGAGATCCAATCAAAGCTGTTGCGGGTTTTAGAAAACAACGAGATCCGCCGGGTAGGATCCCCCCGGACAGAGACCGCAGATTTTCGCCTCATTTGCGCCACCAACCGCGACCTCAGCGCCGAGGTGAAGGCCGGGAGGTTCCGCGAAGACTTGTTCTACCGAATCAATGTGCTTCCGTTGAAGATGCCGGCCCTCAGAGAACGCCTCGACGACCTCGCCATCTTGGCTGACCATTTCTTGAGCGGCGGGGCCTTGGACCTACCACGGCCCGTCACGGTGGGGACCAAGGCCATAGCCAAGATGGCCGACTACCACTGGCCGGGCAACCTTCGCCAACTGAGGAACGTCGTGCTCAGGGCGGCCGTCCTCCACGAAGGAATCACGGAGTTGCAACCCCATCAAATCGAATGGGATTTCTGACAGATTTAGAACAGCAAGGGGACGGCCAGGACTCGAAACCCGCCCGAGGCCGCCACCGCAGCCACCTGAATCTTCCGATACGGATAAACCAAGTTGTCCGCATCCTGGCGAGGCTTCCGCGTAACAACGGTGTGGGCCCAACCGGCGCCTTCGAACCGCAACAGGGTCTTGTGGGCGAGCAAGTCACCCTCGTCCTTCCACTCCCCCTGGACGAAGTCGACTTCGGCGAGAAAGGGATTCTGGCTGACGATTCGGATGCTGGCGGCGGCCCCTGTCAGCAAATACAGCGTGCCCGAAACCGGGGGGTTGGTCTCAAATGAGGCCAAATCCTTTCCCAAGTCGACGCGCCCCTGGAAGACTTGCTGCTGTGCCCCGGCGAAGGTGGAGAAAATGAAGAGAAACCAGAGCGAAAAAAGGCGCGTCATCTTGCTTTCCTCGGTATGAAGTGTAAAATCTAGGGAGGACTGGGGTCAAGGTTCCAATTTGACAAATACTTTGTCACTGCCTATTATAACGTACAAAGTCGGCCTGCCCTAGTCCCGATCCGGCCTGCCAATAGATTGAGGGAGTTATGAGCGCAAACAACGAAATCGTCAGCGGCTTCGACGACGAAAAGGACGACAGCCTGAAGATCCGCCTGCAGCGGACCGACGGGGTGGACAACGGCATCGTCCTTTACCTGACAGGCTACATTGACACCTACAACTCGAACTTCTTCCAAAAGAGGGTCTCGAAAGCGATCGACGCCGGGTTTACCCGGATCATTTTCCATTGCGCCGGTTTGAATTACGTGTCGTCGACGGGCATCGGCTCCTTCACGGCGTTCCTCAAAGCGGTGAGGCCGAAGGGTGGCGAGGTGGTTCTTCTCGAAATCCAGCCGAAGGTCTACGAGGTCTTCCAATTGCTGGGGTTCAGCCAGTTCTTCAACATCAAGGACAGCCTTGAGGACGCCATCAAGTTCTTTCAGGGAGGCGGGAGTTCGGACGCGTCGGACAACGGCATCTTCCCCAAGACCTTCAACTGCCCCATCTGTTCCAAACGGCTCAAAGCCTCCCGGGCTGGCAGGTTTCGCTGTTCCGAGTGCAAGACTATCCTGGCCATCGACAATTCGGGCCAAGTCTTCTTGGGTTGAGGTCCTGCTATGGACGCTAAGGAAAAACTGGAAGGGTTCTTCACGAAACTGGGCCTGACCTTCCAGCAGATCGCCGATAGCACCTGGGTGGTCACCGACGACGACGCCGGTGTCCACCAGGTGGTGGTCATGGTGGACGACCCCATAGTCGTGGTCCGGGTGACAGTCATGCCGCTTCCCCACAAGAATCGGGAGCCGTTCTTCGAGACTGTGTTGCGGATGAACGCCAGCGACCTGGTTCACATCGCCTACGCCGTGGAGGGGGAACACCTCATCCTCTCCAACTCTTTCCTTTTGGAGTCCCTCGACATCGAGGAGATCCAAGCAGCCGTCGACGAGTTTGGGCTGGCCCTGATCCAGCATTATTCGATTCTTTCCAAGTATAGGAACTAAGGAGCACCAGCATGGGCATTTGGGACAACCTCAAGCGGGTCTTCAAGTCCAACATCAACGCCGCGATCAGCAAGGCCGAAGATCCCCAGAAGATTCTCGAGCAGACGCTCATCGACATGAACGAGCAGTTGATTGAGAACAAGAAGGCCGTGGCCAGCGCCATCGCCGACGAAAAGCGACTCGAACGCCAATACAACGACAACCTAGCGTTGGCCCAGGATTGGGAAAACAAGGCTGTTCTGGCGGTAAAGAGCAACAGGGACGACCTCGCCCGAGAGGCTCTCCTCCGCCAAAAAGAATACGCCGACTACGCCGTGCAGTTCAAACAGCAATTTGAAGCCCAGCACGCAGCCGTGGAAAAGCTCAAGGATTCCCTGAGGCAACTCCAGTCAAAGATTGAAGAAGCCGGTCGCAAAAAGAACATTCTCATCGCCCGGGCCAAACGGGCCGAGGCCCAGAAGAAAATTTCCGAGACCATGGGCAGTATGTCGAACAATTCGGCCTTCGAGGCCTTCGACCGGATGGCGAATAAAGTTGATCAACTTGAGGCCGAAGCAAGTGCCGCGGTCGAACTCGAAGATCTGAGCGGCAACCAGAGCCTGGAAAAGCAGTTCAAAGAGCTCGAGAAAGGCACGGTGGGTGCCGATTTGATGCTCGAGGACTTGAAAGCAAAAATGAAGGCTCAGGAAGCCGGGGGCGTGACGGTCCGTCAGGAAGTCGGAGGCAAACCCTCCTGAACCTGCTGTTCGTCGGTGAAGACGACCGGACCGAACTCCTCCGGTCGACCACACCCCCAGGGGCACACTTGACGTGTGCCCCTTCGTTTTTTCCCGGCAACTGGGATGCTATCGTGATTCCTGCCTCTCATTTCTTTTCCACCCCCGCCTTGCGTCAGACAGTCAACTTCGTGGTCTACGGTCCAGCTCATTTGTTTCGGGCGGCCTGGCTGGCGGGGGCCCAGGACTACCTCAAGGAACCCTGGCAACCCGACGAACTCTTCCTCCGGCTACGGGGGCCCCAGCCGCCCTTTCTGGAATGGAACTGGATGGAGAGGCGGCTTCGCTTGGAGGGTGGTTCGCTGGGGCTGGAAGACGGTACCAGGGCCAAACTTTCGCCCGCTGAGTCTGAACTACTGAGAATTCTGGTTCAGAGACGGGGCACCGTCGTGTCCCGCGGGGTGATGGGATGGGCTGCCTCGTGTTCCCAGGGGAGGGTGGTCGACACCTTGGTCGCCCGCCTGCGCCACAAAGTTCAGAGCCTCGTTGGGGTAGACGTCGATCCCATTCCGGGGGTCAGGGGACTCGGTTACCGCCTTCCTTGAACGTTCCCCTACCCCGTGGTATCTTGACCCCACCGTGAAAGACTCCGTCCTCAACCTCCTTGTCTTCCTCTTGGTCTTTGCCGTCATGGCCCTTGTATTTCTCGCCACCTACGGGCTTTCGCTCATTTTGGTCCCCGGAGGCAAGGGGCTGATCTTTTCCAGCCCCTACGCGGCGGCACTTTTCCCCGGGTTGCTGGCCGGCTTGGTCGCTGCCCAATACCGAGCTGTCCGCCGACCGGGCCGATTCTCTGTCACTTGGGCCCTTCTGGCCGTGGCCTTCCTTCTCCTGTTGACCCTTTCCATTCCCCTGATCCAGCGAATGCCACCGGTGAGGGTCGCCGACGAGTCCCCCCTCGTCCCCGACAGATTCCTTCCCTTGGCCGACGGCTCGCTGATGCTAACCTCGGGAAAGGCGACGGTACTCATCCCGCAAACGGGACTGATGTCCGTGGCGGCTGACACCCAGTTTGATGCAATGAACCAGAGGTTCGTGTTTTCATCGGGAGAACCCAAGAACCTGGGGAGTACGGACCCCGAGCGGGTCTACTTCCAATACACCCCGGTTCTCGCTTCCCTCCAATCGGATCTCCTGGCCCTCTACACTGTGCTTCGAGACAGTTCCACAGCCCAGCCCTTTGTCTTCTGGTTCCAGGCATCGGGCATCACCTGGCTATTCCTGGGACTTTTTTTCTTCTTCTCCCTTCGCACCTGGCCGCTTGTCCACGTTGTTTTGGTGCTCCTTTTGGTCCGCCTGGGTTTGGTGTTCCTGACCTACGCTTTTTGGTCCCTCCCCGCCCTTGTCGACCTGTGGGTTCCCCAGGGCGGCGAATGGCTCCGAACCTGGGGTCCTATTGTGCTCATTGACGCCGCCGCCTCATCACTGTTTTTTATGACGTGGTTGTCAAAACCCTGGCGACAAGAGGCGCTGGCGTGAGTCGGCTCGGACGCCGGTTCCTCACTGTTTTGGGCGTGTTGCTTGGCCTCGCTTCCTGCCTTCTGCTTTTGAGGTTTCTGGGGGGGTGGTTATCTCCCAAGGTTTTTGGCCAGCTTCCCGCCTGGCTCCCCGAGGATGCTCTGGCCGGTCTCGGGTACCAATTTATTGCCGACCTTTTGCTTTGGGCTCCTGCCTTGGTCTTCAGCGCCTTGTTGCTGACCTGCTCCTACTGGCTGAAACCCGACGATCTGCCCAAGGGAGAGACCCAGGCCCTGGCCCGTTTCTCGATGTTGGCTACCATCACCTCGGTCGTCTTTGCCATGTTGGCGCTGTTGGCCCAGCCTTGGGTCGGCGCGAGACTCGACGATCTTTCCTTCCGATGGAACCAGACCCAACAACTGGAAGACCAGTACCTGAAGCTCAAGAATCTGGGTCCCGATATGCAGACCCCTGCCGACATGGAAGCGAGGATGAGCCTCATTAAGCGCCTGGGTCTGCTTCGCCCCCTCCAAGGGCAAAGGGCCGGAAACGATCGATTCGACTACGATTTTGAGTTGGCCATCCTCAAGGCCCATTCCGACCTCGATGAGTTCTTCAAACTGAGGACGGTTTCGGGCGCCGTGGCGCTGGGGGACGAGGGACGAGCGACGATCGAGGAGCTGCTGACCCGAGCCGAGGGGGCCCTGGCCGACCAAAAAACCGATAGAGAGTTCCAAGCCAACCTTTGGGGTTTGACTGCCTACCGCCGGATCATGAACAACGCCGACCAAGGAAAGCCCCTCGACACGAAGGCCGTGGCCCGGGCCAAGGCGGTAGTGGACCAGTCTTGGGACCTCATTTACCAGAAGACTCTGGCCGCCGACGAACGGCTCAAGGCGAGTTATTTTTTTCGGAAAGGCAAGAGCCTCGGCGATTTTCAGTTCCAGAATTACCTTGAGGCCTATTACGGCTTTCAGGAACTCCACAAAGAAAACCCCCGGGACCAGGAAGTCACCCAGCACTGGGAGCTATCCAGGGCGAAGGTCGATGGCCTTGTGTTGTTCAAACAGGAGATGGAGGTGCTTTTCGCCGTTCCCGGGAGCGAAAATCTCGTCTTCCTGAACCGCGAGACGCCCCCCGAAATCGTCAGAATAGGCAAGCTTCTCAACACTTCCCAGGGTGTGTTCGTCAAGGACTTCGAGTTTCTGCGGTTCGACGACAGAGGCAATGTTCTGTTGCACTGGACCGCTCCCTACGGTCGATGGGGCGAAGAAGGCATCGACTTTAGAGTCTGGGACAAGGAAGAGCCCAAACCACAATTTCCCGTCGTCCTAGCCGAGACACCCGGCGACGAGTTCAATCCGCAGGCAACAGTTGACCCACCCCATTTCCTGCCCCGGGTCTCGGTGCGGGATCTCGAGGTGGTGAACGCGGACCAGCCGAGACCCCAAACCCTGGGGACCTGGGACCTGCTCGTCCACAGCCAGGCCATCGAAGCCCTGGGTTACAGTTCCCGGGTGTTCCAGACCGAGTTCGTTGTCCGTTTGGCCGCGCCGTTCGGGTTCTTCGTGGTCTTTCTGTTTGTGTTCGCCTTGGCCTGGAGCAACCGGGCCCACGAGCCCGGCCGTACCTGGTGGTTCCTCGTGCCGCTACTGCCGCTGGTGGCCGAGTTCCTGGTCCAGACCGGGGCCTGGGCCTCACGCCTCGGAGTGGGGGGATTGTTGGCGTTTTTCGGTCTCCAAACCACCGCCGTCATCCTCATCGTCGCTTTCCTCGGCACGAGCGTCGTGGGGACCGTACTCATCCAACGTTCTTTCCACAAGAGCTTGTTGTAGGTTCCTACGAAAGGGCCTGAACGATCAGGTCGCCCATCTGTTTGGTGTTCACGAGCTTGGTACCTTCGGTGAAGATGTCCCGGGTGCGGTGGCCTTGGTCCAAGACAACTTGGACGGCTTGGTGAACTTGGGTCGAGACTTCGGGCATCCCGAAGGCATACTGGAACAGCATTCCCAGGGAAAGGATTTGGGCGATGGGATTCGCGATGCCCTGGCCTGCGATGTCGGGGGCCGAGCCGCCCGAGGGTTCGAAAAGACCAAACGCGCCTTCCTTACCCGGGGCACCTGCCAAGCTGGCGCTGGGGAGCATACCCAGGGAACCGGTGATCATCGAAGCCTCGTCGGAAAGGATGTCACCGAACATATTCTCGGCGAGGATGACGTCGAACTGCCGGGGGTTGCGGACCAGTTGCATGGCAGCGTTGTCGACGTACATATGGCTGAGGGCCACGTCGGGGTATTGCTTGCCGACCTCGGTCACGACCTCCCGCCAAAAAACCATGGTTGTCAACACGTTGGCCTTGTCGATGGAGCAGAGTTTCTTGGCCCTCTGCCGGGCGGACTGGAACGCGATGTGGGCGATGCGTTCGATCTCGGCCCGGGTGTAGACCATGTTGTCGCTGGCCCAATCGGCCTGGCGTTCCTTCTTTCCGAAATAGAGACCGCCGGTGAGTTCCCGAACGACGAGCACGTTCAACTCGTCGCCAATGATTTCGGCCCTGAGGGGCGAAGCTCCAGCCAACCCCTTGAAGACGATGGCGGGACGCAGGTTCGCGTAAAGGTTGAAGTGTTTGCGGAGGGGAAGAAGGGCACCCCGTTCTGGCTGCTCGGCCGGCGGTAGCTTCTCCCATTTGGGGCCACCGACCGATCCGAACAGGATGGCGTCGGATGCCTCGCAGATCTTGAGCGTGCTTTCGGGAAGGGCCTTACCGTGGTTGTCGATAGCGATGCCGCCGACATCGGCGTGGGTTTTCTGCACCATCAGCCCAGTTTTCTTTTCGAGAATTTCGAGGACCTTCAACGCCTCGGTCATGACTTCAGGGCCGATTCCGTCGCCCGCCAGAACGGCGATATTCTTGCTCGTTTTCATGGGACAGAGCCTAGCCGGGCGGACAACCTTTGATCAAGGGGCCTGGGTCTGGTCGAGCTCCAGAGGGATGCGGGCAAAGATTTCCAACTGTTCGGCCAACGCGGCCCTCCGCGATGGGGACGCCGCCTCTAGCAGAGAAAGGACCTGGAGGTTGGCTTCGACCAACCCCTTTTCCTGCCTCGTCTTGGCCACGATCTTGACCTCGTCGTCCCGGATCGCCTGGAGTTTGGTCGCATCAACGCTGGTGACATCGAGTTCGGACTTATCCTCAAACAGATCGCGACCCAGGATTTGCGCCTGGGCCCGGGCGGTGGTCAGCGCCGCCAGTGACTCACGGAACTCGGGGGTACCGGCTCGGAAGGAATTCGACGCTCGATATTCGGCTGCCGCGAGGTTGTTCCAGGTTTCATATAGGCGTTGGGCCAATGCCCTATGCGCCGATCGACCGGAGGGGTCCCAATCGGTGATCTTCGCCCTCTTTTCCCGGAGAAGCGCGAGGAGTTCGCGGTAATACCCTTCGGAGGAGGCGTAGTTGCCGCTACGGAACAAGGCGTTGCCCATAGCGTAGAGCAGGTTGGGATTCTCTCGGCCCGACGATTCTCCACGGTTGCCCGGTCTGTCGAGGGGAAAGAATCGTTTCACGGCGAGGCCAAACTGTTGCTTTTCGTACTGGATCACCCCGAGACGGTACGAAACCTCGGGCTCCTCCCCGTGACCCTGTTCGGCGGTTTCAAAGAGCTTGAGGGCCTGTTCCCACCCTCCGGGAATCATCCCGCGCCCCGTGGCTTCCACCCCCGGCGTTTGCCGGTAGTACAGATTGCCTAGGTTCCTGTACAACTGGGCGGCCTGGGCGTCCAACTGGACCAGGCCTTGGTCTCGGTAGGCCTCGAAGGTCTTTTGGGCATCAAGGTAGTATTTTTCTGCCTGGAGAGGCTGACCCATCTCGTCGAAGAGCTCACCGATGCGATTGCTGGTGGCCACCCGCAAGGCGGGTCGACCGTTCAACCGGGCCTTCCGGGGCTCGAGACGCTGGAAATACGCGTCGGCGGCACCCAGGGCCCGGCGCTCGTCCTCCTTGCCTTTGTTGTGCCGGTAGAACCTCGAAAGCTCATAGTGGAGCTCGGGCAGATTCTTCTCAGTATCCATGGCTCGGAGCAGCAACGTGTCGACCTTATCGAGGTAGGCGGCCCGGAACGGCTGGGACGAATATGGATACTTGTAGGGTGGTGGCAGCTCGATCTTCTTTTTCTCGCCTTCGGTGGCGCCTCCACCCCCGGAAGCCTCGCCCTCGGTCTTGGGAAGCGGTTTAGAGGTTGCTTTCGGCTGTGGGGACTCGGGTGGTTCGGTCAGCTTTGGTCGGAGGCCATACTCTTCCTCCATCGTCTTCTGGGTCGGGGGTATGACCCTCTCCCGCTCGGCGACGGTTTCTTCTCTGTCGATGAGCCAACTCGCCAAGTGGGCCATGGTTTCGCCATCCATGGTCATTTTTTTGTCGGCGTCTATCCTGTCTCTCAGCTTAAGAAGCTCTGCCTCTTCGTCTTCGAGAATGAACACCCTGACGAAACGCCAGGTTACGGGTGAGTCGTAACCATAGAGCCTCAAATATTCGCTGAGAGAAGAGTTGGCCTTGTCGAGGCTCTCCTTGCTGGAGAGCGCCTGGGTCCAAGCCAAGAAATTGTCGGCTTGTCGGAGCAGGCCCTCCTTGGACCCCGGTGACCGAGCCAAAAGGGGGCGCAACGCCGCCTCGGCCCTCCGGAACTGGGCCGCCCTGTCGATGCCGTCGAACCCGAAGTCGGTCTCGAAGCGGCTATAGTCGAGGATGGCCTTCGTGTCAGGGTTGCCAAAAATGACCTCACCAGGGATTTGATCCATGACGTCGGCCCCTGCATTCTCCGTCGACAGAAGGGCCGTGACGTAGGCGTAGTACGCTTCGAGAGCAGACCTCTTTGATGCTAGGCGGTCGGCTAGTGCCTTGCCCTCAAGACCTTCAGGGAGGGGTGCCAATGGTTTGCCGAACCTTTCAGCCAACTTTGGCTTGTCCTCATCACGGTACGGTCTGACCGAAGGCTGGAGGAGTTCAAGGTATTTTCTCCTGGCGCGGTCGTAGTCGCCGGTGTCTTGGTAGGCTTCGGCGTACTGGAAGAATCTGTCTTGGGCGGGCCAGTAATACCGGGCCTGAGCAAACAAATCGTCCCCCAAGGCACCGTCGTTCTGCCTGACGGCCACCAAGCCCCGGTCGTAAAGGTCGTTGGCCTTCCAAGGTCGGAGCAGGAAATTCCAGCCAAGAAGGACGAGGATGGCGGCAATCACCGAAGCCACCGCCGCCACCCGGAGCACCGGGAACATGATGGTCCGCAGGTTGTACCAAAGGGTGCCGTGCCGTGCCTCAATTTCGGCTCCAGTGCCTTTCTCGAACCCCGATGGGATGGTAATCTTTCGACCTAGGATCTTGCCGACGGTGGAGGCGAGGGACCGAACCGGGGCCCGGGCGATGAGGAGGCGGACCACCTTGTCCAGGTCGTCGAACACCACCTCTTTTTCACCGATCAGCTCCTCAACGGCCAGCCTCAGGTTGAGCGGCAGGAAGCCCAAGGCGCGCTGAATGGTGCGGAATTCTTCGTCAGAGAGTGAGATGGTCCCTTGGGCGGCCTCCACATCGAGATCCACGGACTGGGCCGGGTTCAGGAGTTCGGCGTCGGTGTGGTCGTCGGCCGTGATGCCAAATTGGGATTCAAAATCCCCCAATTGGAATTCGTCGGCTTCCTTGTTGGCGTCGAAGGCCTCGACGTCCTCTTCTCTGGTGTCGGCAAATCCAGCCAGCTCGGGAAAGTCGGCGTCTCCCATGGGCTCGCCGAACTCAAAGTCGTCCCCAGCACCGGGCGCATCGAAAGACTGATCCGAGGGGGTCTTGAAAAAGCTGTCGTCCAGATCCTCGGGAGGGAGGACAGCCTCGTCTGCGGCGAAGGGATCTGGACCGAGAAGGTCGTCCAGGGCACCGAACTCGTCCAGGGATTCTGGTTCGGCAGGGGCATCGAACGAGGCCTCGGGTTCGGGTGGGGACAGGAAGTCGTCAGCAGACACCTCGTCCAAGGCTCCGAAAGCATCGGGGGTCGGAAAATCCTCCGGATCCGGCAACGATTCAGCATCGAAGTTCGGTTCGTCCACGAGAGCCGGGCCCAGAAGATCGTCGAGGCTGGGCCCCGCCGCCTCATCGTCGGGAGCAGGAATGGGTGCTGAAAAGAGGTCGTCGAGGTCGGGGGCCAAGGGCTCGGAAGCGAGTTCCGAGTCTTCTTCCCCCACCAGCCGCTCTTGCGCTGGCTCGTCCGAAGTCCCTGGCATGCCGCCAAAGAGATCGGCCAAATCGTCCAGTTGAGACTTGGGTGGGAGGATTTCTTCGGCGGGAAGGCCCAACTGAGCCCGAATCTCGGGTTCCTTGGCCAGGCCTTGGACGATGGTCTTGAACTGTTCGACCGATTCTATTGAGGGCATCTCTCACCATTATCGGAGAATCAGGATTAAACCCCTGCCGGAATTCTCCGAAAAGTATAACAGAATGAAACGTTTCATGAAATTCACCACCTCGCTCGTTTTTATACTCTCTTCCCTCGCCTTACTCCCCCTCACCGCCTTTGCGGCGGA
>Ga0302323_100003166_pt1 | contig 13378 bp, 15 predicted proteins | sample Fen_T0_3_FD_201950 | JGI IMG/M metagenome (GOLD analysis project Ga0302323, IMG submission 201950) | Peat permafrost microbial communities from Stordalen Mire near Abisko, Sweden - Fen_T0_3 | ecosystem: Environmental > Terrestrial > Soil > Wetlands > Permafrost | place: Sweden: Abisko... | reverse complement strand
ACGGAAGTTCCAGGCTGCCACTCGAATGTCTGGGAATGAGCCGAGAACATCCTGGTTGTCTCCGCCGAAAGGCTCGACAATCACCTTGGTGTTGGCGAAGCGCGGATCGAGATTCAGCGCCCAAACAATCGGCGGATAGTCGAGTCGCTGCCCGTCTTCGCCGAGCGTTAGGACCGCCGCCAGGTCGAAGCGAAATCCGTCGACGTGCATCTCAGAAACCCAGTACGCCAGGCTATCAGCGAGCATCTGAACGCAAAACGGATGACTGCATCGGAGCGCGTTTCCACAACCAGTCAAGTCTCCTCGATACCAAGACTTGTCACCTGCAGCGAGCCAGTAAAAGACGCTGTTGTCGATGCCCTTCAGGTTGATCGTAGGCCCATTCTGATCGCCTTCACCCGTGTGGTTGAACACGACGTCGAGAATGATCTCGAGGCCGTGCCGGTGCGCGGCCTTCACGAGGTCACGGAACTCCCGCACGTGTGTTGCGGCATTGGGTGAAACGCAGTAGCCCGCTTGCGGTGCAAAGAATGAGATCGGATCGTAGCCCCAGAAGTTAGTGAGCGGCAGCCCGGTCACCGGGCTCAGTCGCTTCACGGTCACTTCATCGAAGTCGAATACGGGCATCAATTCGAGCGCGGTGATTCCGAGGCCCTTGAGATGCGGGAGCTTCTCGATCAAACCCGCGAACGTGCCGGGCCACTTGACACCGGAGGTTGGAGAGCGCGTAAAACCCCGCACGTGCAGCTCATAGAGCACCGAATCCGACAGCGGAATGTTCGGTGCGGCGTCGCCTTCCCAGTCGTAGTCGCGGTCATCGGTCACCAAACTACGCATCGAGGTAGCGACGTTATCGCTGGTATCGGTGGCCGAGCTCGCGACCCACAGCTTCCTCAAATTCGCTCGTCCGTACGGGTCGATCAGCACCTTGTTCGAGTTGAAACGATGCCCGAAGCGTCGCGTATCTGCGTCGCTACCTGGCCCGTGGAACCGGAAGGCGTAGCTCGTGTTCTTCGGCAAGCCGTCGACTTGCACGTGCCAAAAGTAGAGAGTACGTGCCGTGAGCCGTACTACTTGCGCAGGCTCCGCATGCGCCGGATCGGCGAACAGTAGCAGGTCAACGTCGGTGGCGTGCTGGGAGAAGATGGCGAAATTAACGCCGTCGTCGTTGACCGTCGCGCCGAGTGGCTTCGGTTCACCGGGTCTCGTTGCATAGGACATGATTTTATGTTTCCCCGATGCGTCGTCGATCAGCGGTCATAGCGCCCAGCGCGCCCAGGAACCCGTGCTAGAATTTCGTCGCGTCGCGCAAACGTTGCGCGTGACGGCAGGCTTCTGTCTGAACGCCTGCGTTTTCTACGTGGCTCGGTAGTTGCTGAGGGGCATTGTTCCGTAGGGGCGCTGCACTCGAAAGAAATCACATGCCAAACAATTCGATCTATCTGGAGAGCGGCCTCTGGCGCCGAGAACAGTCGCACGAGAGGGACCCTTTGCGCGTGTTCCCCGAGCTGTTCAACGCGAACGCGACGGGTCGTAGCGTCGCGACAGAAATGCCCGGGGTTGCGCCCGAGTTCGAAGTTGCAGAAACCACGGACTGCTTCGTGCTGAGCGCGCACGTTCCGGGCATCACAGCGGCTCAACTCGAGGTGCGAGTGACGGCCCAGCTCGTGATCGTCGTCCGAAAAGGGGGGGCGGCAACTGCAACAAGGACCGCGGGTGAACCCAACGCGACGCTTCCACACGCGGCATTCAGACGAGCCTTCGTGCTTCCCACGGCGGTAGACGCTCGTCGGCTGAAAGTCGCTATCGAAGGCGATCTGCTCACGATCAAGCTGCCGAAGCGAACTCCGGGTCAGGCGCAGTTGGCCATGCAAAAGACCCGATGAGCAGAGCTCGCACGTCCCGCTTGGCCGCCGGCCTTTCGCGGGACGCGAGCGGCCTTGCGCTCGCGCTGGCGTAGCGAGCGCTGGCAACAATCAGCTCGCAGCGAGGATCGCTGCGCTGAGCGTCTCCAGGTCCGGCGTGCCATTGAAGCGCGCTCCATTGATGAAGAACGTGGGCGTCGTGATGATGCTGCTATGCGCACCGCCGACTTCGTCGTCGCGCACGTGCTTGGCCACGGCAGGCGAATGGAGATCCGCTGAGAACTTTTGCGCGTCGAGCCCGAGCGTGACCGCGTAGTGGACGAGGTCGGCTTCTTCCAGCGCCTTCGGGCGCGCATACAGCAGGTCGTGCATGCCCCAGAACTTGCCTTGGAGTGCGGCCGCTTCGCTGGCTTCCGCCGCCAGTCGGGCGTGCGCGTGCAGCTCACCGCGCGGATTGTGGCGGAATACGAAGCGCAGGCTTTGACCAAATCGGGCCTGTAGCGATTTCACCACTGCGAAAGCTTCGTCGCAGAATCGGCAACCGAAGTCCCCGTACTCCACGAGGGTTACTGCTGCCGTTGGCGAACCCACGACGTGCTCACTTTCCGATACGGCAACCTTCAGATCGGGAGCAGCGGCATCGAGATCGGTAGCTTGGTGTTCTTGCGCCATGTTCTATTCTCCAGCGCGCACGAAACACCGGTTGAATCCGGGGCACGCTGGCACCCCTACGTTGGCCGATATTGGGGAAGGAGTCGAACGGTTTAGCGACGTGTCGTTGTGCAGCGCATCGAGGCGGAGGGCCACACGGCGCCGGTCGGGTAGCCCTCTTCATCGGCGCTTCGATCTGCGCGCGCGCCGAATTCGCAATGCGGCGCGCTAGTTGCAGGCAATGTTGTCAGATTGGTTCACCGTGTAGGCATGCTTCGCCGTTTGTGAGGCGAATTTGTGCGTGTCGGCCGCGCGTAGAATTAACGAAAAGGATCTCGATGTTTGAGGAGACGCCACAGGCTTCGCAAAGCTCTTCGCTTGCGGGTTCGAGCAGCGGACGAGTGCGGATGCTCACCAGTGCGCTATTCGACTCATTGGTCTTGCAAGGCAAAGGCCCAATTGCAGTTGAATTCATGTCATACGGCTGCGCGCACTGCCGTGCGATCGAACCGATTCTCCAGCGGGTAGCGGAGATGGTGAAGGGCAAAGAGAAAATATTCCAAGTCAATGTCGCGGTCGAACCGGGACTCGCAGAGAGCTTCGAGATTCAGGGCACCCCGACATTCGTCATGTTTCTGAACGGACAGGAGGCTGGGCGAGCCGAAGGGGCACCCCCGAACGTTTCGAGCGTACTGACAGCTGTTACCCAACCGTTCGAGTGATACCATGATCCCCAGTCCTACGAGCCCGAAGCAGAACAAGCCCGTCCTGCTCTTCGACAACGAATGCGGCGTATGCCGCCGCATCGCGGCATGGGTGAAGAAGTCGGCACAGTTGAAGTCCGAGGAACCGAGCCTAATTGTGCGCCCGATCGGTGACGACCCTGAGGCGCTTCGGGCGCTCAATCCGGCCCTCGACATCTGGGAGGCCTACGCGACGATCCACCTCGTGATGCCCGACGGTTCGATGAAGCGCGGAGGCGAAGCAGTGGCTGAGGTACTGAGGAAACTACCGCCCACGAGGTGGCTCGCGCGCAGTTTCTCGATCAGCATCTTCGGCTTTCGGCCGTTCCAAGCCCTATTGAATGTGGGCTACTTCATCCTGGCTGACGTGCGCCCGCTATTCGGTTGTGAAAGCTGCGGCACGCCGAGCCTTTGGGTGAGATCGATCAAGTGGTTGATTAATTTGCCGAAGCTCGTGTTTGGTCGGCAACCTCGGCCGAGCGTGACCCCTCATTTCACGGCGATCTCGAAAGCAGCTCACCCCAAATAGCCGAGGCGTCCATGCCAGCGCGGCTCGTCCGAAACCAGCGAGGTCGGTGATGACTGCCAGGAAGCGCTTCGGCCGCACGCGGAGTAAATGGTCGGCAGATGCTGATCGAACAAGACAACCACGCCGCCGCGCACGGAAACGACTGCGCTCCGTCTCGCTGCATCGGCCGCGCTCGTCAATGGCGTTCCCTCAAGGCCTGGCTGACGCTAAGCTCCAGGTCGGAATCGTATTGTCCGCGCCTTGCCGCCCGATCACACATAGCCCGATGAAACAGCGCGCGGTGTGCGGCCTCCACGTTCGCTTCATCACCGTGCCAAATCTGCATTGCGGGCTCCTGAATGGCTCGAGCGAAGGAGAACGAGAGCGCCCATGGCAGCGACTTGAATCTCGAGTTCATGGCATTCAACCGCGCCGAGGCCAGCTCTCCCGTTTGACCGCCGGACAAGAATACGATCCCGGGAACGGCAGCCGGCACGAATCGGACCAGGCACTTCACCGTCGCTTCGGCGACCTCTTCCACGGATTCTTGTTCGGCGCAGCGCAAGCCAGGAAGGACCATGTTGGGCTTCAGGAGCATGCCTTCCAAGGTCACGCTCTGAGCGTATAGTTGCTCGAACACCGCGTGCAGCACTTGCTCCGTCGCGGCCTTGCAGCGCGCCAGCGTATGCTCCCCTTCCATCAGTACCTCCGGCTCGACGACAGGGACCAAGGACGCCTCCTGGCACAACGCAGCGTAGCGAGCCAGGGCGTGCGCGTTGGCCTCGATGCAAGCGCGGCTGGGACGACCGCCGCCTAGCGCAATCACGGCACGCCACTTGGCGAACCGCGCGCCCATGCCAGCGTATTCAACGAGGCGCTCACGCAGTCCGTCCAGCCCCTCGGTTACCTTCTCACCAACATGCCGGCAAGGGGCTTTGCGCCGGTATCGACTTTGATGCCGACGATCATGCCTGCGTCAACGATCGCTTTGGCGAAAGGCGTGCCGTCCTTCTTGTGCTGCCGAATCGTTTCGTCGCAAAGGATGGTTCCGCTGATGCATTCCGACAGACCTGGAGTCGTCACGATCAGCTCGCGATAGGCGCGCCGAGTGTCTGCATTTTGCAAAATGCCCAATTTTGCAAAGCGCTCGTTGCAAGTGGGATTGCTCTCGTCCATCGCGAGCAGGCCTTTGTGGCCGGCAACCAGGGCGCTTGCTGTGCTTACCAGTTCACGCATGCTCATTTCTGGCTCCTCCATTTCCAATTGCGAATCTCCGGCAGATCTTCTCCGTACTCCGCGATGTAGATTTTGTGCTCGACTAGCTGACTCACGGCGACCAGTGCACGAACCGAGCCGCGAATAGTGCTGGGCCAGGCGATGGGTCGCACGCGCGTGAGACGCGGGGCGCAGCCCGACGTTCGACTGCAGGTCCAGCGAGAACGCCACGAAGCGAGGCGCAAGCGTGTCGCATCACTCTCGGCGCTAGAACTTGCATTCGGCGCAAGCGATGTCGTCACGTCGCTGGCATGTATCGTGCGTGGGGCGGTGCATGACAAAAACCGACGACCAGCTGAAGCGAGACATCGAAGCAGAGCTTTCATGGGATCCGAAAGTCCAGGCGGCTGAGATCGGAGTGAGCGTGAATGAGGGCGCGGTTTCACTATTGGGTACCGTCGATACCTACGCGCAAAAGTGGGCGGCTGAAGACGCGACCAAGCGCGTGGCCGGCGTTCGCAGCGTGGCTCAGGATCTCAAGGTCAAGATTCAGAACGAGCACAAGCGCAGCGATACGGACATCGCTGAAGCCATCCAGAGTGCGCTCAAGTGGGATGTGCTGGTACCGAACGAGGTCACCGCCAAGGTGAGCAACGGCATGGTCACGCTCGAAGGTCAGGTTTCCTGGCACTTCCAGAGCGAATCCGCCGAGCGCGCCGTTCGCAATCTCACCGGCGTGATCAGCGTCTGGAACACGATCACCATCAAGCCCCAGACGTCCGCGGCCCAGGTCAAAGAAAAGGTCGAAGCTGCGTTGCAACGGCAGGCAACAGCGGACGCTAAGTCGATTCGCGTTGACCTGTCAGGCGGCCTGGTCACGCTCACCGGCTATGCCTCGTCCTGGCAATCGATCGAAGACGCAGCGAACGCTGCTTGGGCAGCCCCCGGTGTGACCGAGGTCATCGATCAAGTGAAAATGCAGATGACGCTCTGATTCTGGGCTCCTATTGGGGCGGAGAGCGTGCGCGGCTGACGCAGCCCGTTCTCCTGGCCTCGGCGCTGCGTCGTACAAAAAGGTAGATTCGAATGTTGTTTTCCTGGTGGCTTTTGTGGCTGCTCTTCATGGTCCTGTGTTTTGCGACTCCAGTCAGTTACGGTTGGGGCTACCGCGGATGGGGTCCACCATATCCGAGTTATGTTCAGCGACGTCGGATGGAGCGGGCTGCACTGGCCAGCGATTCCACGTTCAATCACCAGGCTTGGGGCAGGTCTGGTGACGCGGTCTGGCTGCTGTTCGCCGTCGGCATGTTCTGGGCTTCAACGGCAATCTGGTGGCGTTGGTGATCGGAGGGGTCCTACGTGTGCTCGGCCGGCTGCTCCCATTTCAGGGGAGCTGCAGCTCGTTTCTGCGCCGCGGCTAGTTTCATCAATCAGGAGATCCGCAATGCTCGAGAAGCTGAACGATATGCCTGCTGGAATAGACGGCCTCAAGGCCAGCGGTAGGCTATCGAAGGAGGACTACGAGCTCGTCGTCGAGCCGCTGCTGGACCGCGCGCGCAGGGATGGCCGGCGCGTGCGGTTGTTGTTTGAGGTCGGACCGCAGTTCGAAGGCTTTGCAGCAAGCGAAGGTTGGGAAGACGCAAGGATGGGGCTGCGATACATGCGGCTCTTCGACGCCTGCGCGATCGTCACCGACCTCGGTTGGGTTCGTGAGTCGACGCGGCTGGCGCGCTTCATGATGCCGTGCCCAGTTCGTGCATTTGGCGATCAAGAGCGAGGGAAGGCGATTGAATGGTTATCGTCGGTTCCTGAAGGCGCCGCCATCTCCTTTCACCTTCAGGCTGATTCTGGGGTGATAGTCGTCGAGCTCAAAGAAGCACTGCGCGCGCACGACTTCGACGCGCTGGCGTTCACGACCGACACTTGGTTCGAAGCGCACGGTAAGCTTCGCGGCGTCGTCATCCATTGTCGTGAATTTCCGGGCTGGGAAAACCTGCGCAGCGTGATCAGGCATCTACGATTCATGCGTGACCATCATCGCAAAGTCGAACGGGTTGCGCTTGCAGCCGGTAGCAAGCTGGCGAGCCTCATCCCTCACATCGCGGAACACTTCGTCGAAGCGGAAATCAAGAGCTTCCGATTCGACGAGCTCGATGCGGCGATCGCCTGGGCACGAGGCTCGGGCGACCAAAAGGCGGCGGGGCGCGTGTCGGCGGTGGAAACGCGAGCGTGAGTTGCCTCTCTCGGTCGCATGGGTTCCAAGTTGATTCGAAGCCATGAAAGCCGTTGATCTGCGGATCTTGGTCGTCAACGGCGGCTCATCGAGCATCAAGTTCGCCCTGTTCGAAGCCGGCGACCCGCCGCAGCGCATCTTCGAGGGTGCGATCGAAGGGATCGGTCGCCCGGGATCGGCCTTGCAAGTGAAAGGGCCGAGCTCATCGGACAACCTCTCGCGCCCGCTGTTCGCATCCGATCACCCGGCGGCAGTGACTGCCTTGATCGGCTGGCTCGAAGAACGCTTGGGGCGGGAGGGCTTGGCGGCGGTGGGGCATCGCGTCGTGCATGGCGGTCCGAGCTTCAGCGAACCGCGACCAATTACGGCGGACCTGGTGAAGGAGCTCCGCCGTTTGAGTCCATTCGACCCCGAGCACCTGCCCGGGGAAATTCTATTGGTCGAGGCGTTTCAGCGCTGGCTTCCGTCGGTGCCCCAAGTTGCCTGTTTCGATACCGCGTTTCACCGAGACTTGCCGCGCGTCGCGCGCTTATTGCCGATCCCGCGTCGGTACGAGGCAGAGGGCGTGCGCCGCTACGGGTTTCATGGGTTATCCTATGAGTTTCTGATGGGGGAGCTCGCTCGCGTGGGTGACCCGGCCGCGGCCTCTGGCCGCATCATTCTGGCTCACCTCGGCAGCGGCGCGAGCCTTTGCGCGGTTCTTGACGGAAAGTCGATCGACACCAGCATGAGCTTCACACCGACTGCCGGGGTGCCCATGAGCACCCGGTCGGGCGACCTCGATCCTGGTTTGGTTGGGTATCTCGCGCGCACCGAAAATATGAGCGCGAAGCAATTCCACGAGCTGGTCAACTTCAAGTCCGGCCTGCTCGGTATATCCGAGACTAGCTCAGACATTCGGGACTTGCTCGGCTGCGAAGCACGCGACGAACGCGCCGCAGAGGCTGTTGCGCTGTTTTGTTACCAGGTAAAGAAGTGGATCGGCGCATTCGCAGCGGCCCTCGGTGGCCTAGACACATTGGTGTTCTCCGGCGGCATCGGCGAGAACTCACCCATTATTCGTGCGCGCATTTGCGCTGGGCTAGCATTCCTCGGTGTCGAGCTCGAGCTCGAGCACGAGTCGAACGCGAAGAGCGAGAAGCTGATCTCTACAAGGGCTAGCCAGGTCGCGGTGCGCGTCATCGCAACGGATGAAGAATACATGATTGCGAAGGCGGCTTGCAGAGTCCTAGGCTCCACATGGAACCTGGACAATTGAAAATGGGTAACGTTCGTGTTTCGCCATGCTTGCCATTTCACGGGGCGAAAGGTCTATTTGAGACGCGCTTGCGTCACGCCGAGAGGCGTTCCTGTGAGCAAAGCGTGGCATGTTCCCTGCGTCGATTTCAACACGCTCCGGTGCGAGTAGTCGACGTTTTGACGATAGGGCACGTCGCGTCGAGGTCATCTTGGGACGGCACGATCTCTGCACCCTCTTGCCACGTGCCGAGAATTGATGGGTTGCCGGTTGACGAATTCGAGCGCGCAATTGATGATCCGCCGTGTGATTTTGTCGTCCACCTTGCGCAGCGATTGGGACTGGACCGTGAGACGGCACAGGCCACGCTTTGCAACTGGCTCCTTCAATGTAACCGATGCACCAAGCCCATCTTTATGGCCGCAGGGCCGAGGTCGTAGCCGGTTCTGCGGAGCTTACGGGTGCGGGATCGTGAACGAACAGAGCGGCGCGTCGAGCTCGTCAGGGGCGAGCTTCGCCCGCGTGTCATTCCAATGCAGGGGCGCGAGCTAAAGGTACCTATCCTGCGGCCAACACGGCAGGACGCGCAGTAGCTCTTCGAGATACTGCTGGGGGTCGATGCGGTGCAACCTGCAGGATGCGATCAAGGAGAGGATGGCCGCTGCGCTCTCGGCATGAGTGTCGCTGCCATAAAACATCCGATTTTGCGCCCTAACAATCGCGGCGGAAGCACCACGAGAGTGAGGCGGAAATGTGCCCTCAGCGTGGAGCACACCTGCCTGGCATGTGTACGGGCGAGGCGTTAGCCTCGGTTATGTTGCACGAATTTCTAGCCGAGAATCACGAAGAGCTCGCCGCTCGCTGTAAAATCAAAGTTGCACAGAGAGCCTCTCCGAAACCGACGGCTGACGAGATTGAGTTCGGCATTCCCCTTTTGATCGAGCAATTGGTCGCAACGCTTCGCTCCGAGGGAGCCGGAGCACAGCACGTCGAGAAGGCCGAGGTGCCATCTGACATCGGCGCTGCTGCATTACGGCATGGCAACGAGTTGCTTAGGAAGGGGTTTACCGTCGATCAGGTCGTTCACGACTACGGGGATTTGTGCCAAGCACTCACCGAGTTGGCGCACGAGAAAAACGTACTGATTAGTGTAGACGAGTTTCACACGTTCAACCGCTGCCTCGACAATGCCATCGCTGGCGCTGTCAGCGAATTCGGACGACAACGTGACCGCTTGATTTCGGACGAAGGCGTGGAGACCATGAATGAACGCCTGGGCTCCCTGGCTCACGAGCTTCGCAATCTGTTAAACACCGCCATGCTGGCCTTTCAGGCGGTCAAGGGCGGCAACGTGACGCTCACAGGTGCGACCGGCGCAGTCCTCGGTCGCAGCCTGATAGGGTTACGAGATCTGATTGATCGCTCGCTTGCGGATGTGCGCCTGACGGATGGACTTCAGGCGCGGCGGGAACTGATCAACATTCACGAGATCGTCGACGAAATTCGAATCTCTGCCGCCTTGGAGGCAAGTGCCAAAGGCATCACATTCGCGGTCGCTCCGGTCGACAAGACACTGGCTGTCGACGCCGATCGGCAGATGCTATCAGCGGCGATCGCAAACTTGTTGCAAAATGCATTCAAGTTCACACGGGCCGCCGGCCATGTTTCGCTGGCGGCGCACGCAGAGTCGGACCGCATCTTCAAGGACGTTCAAGACGAATGCGGAGGGCTTCCTCCCGGCAAGACTGAAGAGCTCTTTCTCCCGTTCAAGCAGCGGAGTAGCGATCGCAGTGGAGTTGGGCTCGGGCTGTCCATCAGTCGCCGCTGCGTCGAGGCGAACGGCGGAAAGTTACGTGCTCGCGACCTCCCGGGCACGGGTTGCATTTTCACTATTGATCTGCCGCGACCGACGCCGACCGCGTGAGTGGGGCGAGACCACACGTCGGGGTGTACAGCGAACCAGGCCGCGGATTCCGAATGAAGCTGCTCGCCGGCGTCATTGCGCTGGGCGCTGCTACGCCCGAGATCGTGTGGGCGCGCTCGGCTAGCTCAGGCGCGCCAGTATGCCGCGCGCCCGTGATACTCGTGCAGGCGAGCTTCGTATTCGCGATCGATTGCCGCCATGTTCCACTCCGGGCTGTTCTTTACGAAGTCTCGGGAAACATCGACGTAGACCTTGCGTTCGTTCCAGCTGACCGTGCTTGCCCACTGCGGCGCCAAGAGGACTTTTTTGCCGAACCACCAGTTGCTGGTGTCGACGACCAGATAGCGTAGGGCCCAGATCTCGTCCTCGACGATGAAGTCTTCGAGGTGACCGATGGCTTTGTCGCTTCCCTGAATATCGTATCCGCGCACCTCTCTGGCGCTACGCAAGTGAACGTCCCCTGACGTGTCATCAGGACGCTGGATCGCTGCCTCGTTGTATTGGCCAGCCGCGAGCAAGTTCGGATACGCGGCGATCCCCCACAGCCCTACGTCCCCCCAATAGGACGGGTACCCGTAGTAGCGGTAGAAGTCCCGCTCGTGCTGACGGGAAACGGGCCTATCTGTCTCGACGCTTGGGCTGTTCTTGATCTTTTCGACCGTCAACGCCAGATGAACCCGACGACCCACCCAGTCGACGGTTCGCAACGAGATAGGCGAGATTAATACCCGTCGACCATCGAGGAAGCCGCCGGTCTCGGCGACCAAATAGCGAATAGCCCACCGCTCGTCGTCCAAGAGGAAATCCACGACGCGCCCGATATCGCCATCAGTCGCCGCAATGGTGTAGCCCTCTAGATCTTTCAAACTTCTCAGCATTTTATTTCTCGTCTCGCGACTCAACGGTCTCGTACAGGTTCAACGATCGCGCGTAGGGCTTGAGGTAGATTGGCTCGGTTGGGCGCATTTCAAGGCGGCGCGTGATGAGATTTGTGCTCGCCGTCGGAGGGTGCAGCGTCGTGCTGATGTCCCATCATGCCGCACTCGCCTTGTTGCATGCGATTGCTGCACGCTCCCGCGTGCTCACGGAGCGCCTGCAGCTGTGCGGGGTTCGTTGCCGTGAGTACGAGCCGCGCACCGTCGTTGACGTCGTTGACCGACGCCGTTGCCGGCGGCATCATCGTTCCACCCGACATTCCCATTCCGCCGCACTCGCCGGACTTGGTGGAGTCTGTCGAACCGGACATGCCCACGTCGTCGTGTCGCGCCCCCATTTGCATAGTTGATGCACGGTTGTGCATCTCACTCATTTTGTGGACGCGCGTGCGCAGCTCTGGCACTTCACCTGTCGCGGTGGTGAAGGTCATTGCGACACCACCCGCAGTGTCGCTGGTCGCGACGGCCGTGCCAGGGACGGCCATTGGACACATCCCGGCCATCATCCCGCCGTTGCCCATCATCCCTCCCGGATGAACTGGACTCGCACTGGCATCTCGAGTCACTTCGCCATTGGAATTCGGCGGTGGATGCGTCGATCCACATGCTACGAGCGCGGCGACGGCGATGGCTGAGGGCAAACCCCTGCGCAGGTCAATCACGGAAACCGCCAGACTTTTGCGCCGAGTCTCGAGCCGTGGGTAGTGCGAGAAACTTTTGCCGACACCCAGCGCTGCAAAAGTAGAATGTCTTGCCATCACGTTCCGCGTGAACTGCTGAAGCCTTGTCCACACTCATTCCGCAAATCGGGTCTTTCGTCATAATATCGAGCCTTTCATTCCTAGTGTTGACTGGCCTACTGAGCCGGTGGCTATTGGGCTCCGGTTTAATCGGCTTACGGTCGCCTGAGAGCGTCGGGCCCAGTGAACCGCCCTCCCAACCGTTCCGGCTGCGCTAGCGCAGCTATTTGAAGGCCTTGATCACTGCTTCCAGTTGCGTTCGAAGCGATTTGTCGTGGCGCGTGACAGGAGGGACCTTGCGGTCGACGCTAAGCAGCTCATAGACGGCCATCTGCGCTGCGCGCACCGAGTACTCGACCGTAAAAACCACATCGTCCGGAATCTCGACGAACTGGCTGATGAACGCGAAGTTCTTCGAATTGAGCGGCACTGGCAGTGGTCGGTCGCCGCGCTTGCGAGGCATGAACATACTCGTGATGTAGGGCATTCGACAGGGGATGCAGTTTGCGTCCTCAACTGTCTCGAGGTCGAAGCGTAAGTGCCCGCACAGCTCTTGGAGAATCTGCGCGCCGTTGCAGTCGGCCATGGGCCTCGAGACGAAGTTGCCGACACGGTCGGGATGCAAAGCGTAACCCCAAAAGACCTGGATGCCGGAGGGCTGGCTCGGGAAATGCGGTTGGTGCGCCAGTACCACCGACATGAGCCAATTAGAGTCCTTGAAGGTCACGAGGCCGCCCGTGCCGGCCGGGTTTCCGCTGAACTGCTGCATCTGATCGAAAAATGAGGGAGTGTCGAGCGTCACCGTGAAGGATTCCCAATACGACTGGGCGATACAGCTGTTGAACGCCGCAGGGTTGCCGAATTCTGGTCTGCCCTCGGCGAGCTTCTCCCAGAGCGCCCAACTCCGGCTGTCTGCCTTCGCCAGCTTACTGGGGGCCTGGCTCATCGAGCCCAAGCTTGAAGCGTCAGTCATCGATCCGTTCTGAACGAACACGAGGTCGCCGTCGTCGACCGTGATCACATCCTTTCCGCCTGATCTCAGACAATGGATACCGGTGACCACGAACTTGCCGTCTACTTGGCGGTGATCGAGGTCGGTGACGGTGCAGTTCCTGATCAAGTGCACCCCTTTCGTGTCCAGCCACCTTTCCAGCGGCAATACCAGCGAGTCGTATTGGTTGTAGATCGTTCGTTTGACGCCGCCGAGGGTCTCTATCCGAGAAAACTCCAGCATGAAGCGGTGAAGGTAGCGTTTGAATTCGACCGCACTGTGCCAACATCGGCGCTAGCCAGAAATGACCCGGGTCTGCTTGCCAGAATGGGTCCG
>Ga0302323_100003164_pt1 | contig 13381 bp, 11 predicted proteins | sample Fen_T0_3_FD_201950 | JGI IMG/M metagenome (GOLD analysis project Ga0302323, IMG submission 201950) | Peat permafrost microbial communities from Stordalen Mire near Abisko, Sweden - Fen_T0_3 | ecosystem: Environmental > Terrestrial > Soil > Wetlands > Permafrost | place: Sweden: Abisko... | reverse complement strand
GAAAATGTCCGACACGAATAAGTTCGTGCCGTCGAAGGCGATGCCTGTAGCCCCAAAGCCGGTCGCCGGAATGAAAGCTGGCGTCAGCAACGTGCCGGCCGTCGAATACAGGTCATACCCTGCAGTGTCTGCATCACCGCGATTCGATATCAGCTTGCCGTTGAAGAACTCCAAGCCGTCGCAGTTTCCAGTGCAGTTGGCCAACGTGACCGTATTCAGGAGCACTCCCGACGGCGAAACGTAAAACGCCTTGTTCGAACCGGCGTAATCCCCTATCCAGAAATTCGTGCCATCGAATGCAATCGTCGACAGACTGCTCGCGCCAGGTACGGCGAAAGCGATACCATCGTCCGAGCAGGTATTGAAGTTGGTCTTGTAGATGTTGCCGCTGCTGGTAACGGTGAAGTACACGACATTACTCACGACGACCATGCCACGCCCATTCCCCTTGCTTTGAGGACAGGTCTTCACGACCACCCCAGTGGCGGCGTCGATCTTGTACATGGCACCGGGAATCGACGACGCCGAATTGCCGTAGATGAAATTCTGTGCCTGCGCGCCGCAAGCAAAGAAGGACGCGGCAACCGTGACCAGCGCGGCTAAAAACCGGAGATTCACTTTAGCAATCATTTTTTCTCCATCTTTGATGTAGTTACTGAAATTGCGGAATTGCCGTTCCTGATTTAGCCGCGTCGCCCTAAAATTCGCAGGCCGCGCCTGCCAGATTTCTCACAAGTCTAGAGTACAGATTCGCCGGAGGCAATTCGTAGGGCAGGGCTTACGACGATTCCACGGTTTCAAACATGGGTAAGCCATTCCGGCAACATGGATGTAGTGTACATAATACGGAGCTTGCCGGATTTCTCATGGCGACGGGACTTCGAGTTCGCAACATTTATCGCGGTTTTTGGCGGCTATTACTGTGATCGATTGTGCTTCTTGCCAAGCCGATTACAAAAGTTTCGTCCTTATTTTGTCGTATACAACTAGTGAGGCCGGATGTTGTATTTGTGTTCACCGGAACGCGCGGCAATTGGGACGTCCCAACTGCTGCGAACGTCGTCGATTCCGTACGAATCGACCACTTGCGCCGCACCGATTCAATCCTGTGCGCCCACGGCAAGAGACTCTCTATACCGAGCCCCGGAGCAGCCTGCGGCCCCGTCGCGCAAAGTACGCTAGCGCTTCGGCACGCGGGTAGCCGAGCAGGCGGGACGCCAATCGGAGCGAGCGCGGCGTTTCCGGAAGATATTTCGGGTCGAGCGTTTGTATTCGCCGGCATACCGTCCAGAAGGCCGGCCGGTCGAGTTCGTAGAGCACGCGAGTGGTCTTGCCCAGTCGGCGGAGCAGGGCGTCCTTCCTTGCCGAAGTGAGCTCGCCCTCCCGGCGCCAGATCGCCTCGACCTGGAAGGCGTCCTCAGCCCAATCGCGCATGAAGGCGGCGGGATCACGCTTGGACAAGCTCCGCTCGCCCTGTTCGATGCGGTAGTCGGCGCCGATTCCGGGTACGTGCCGAAGCCGTCCGCCGCAGTGCACTGCGTCGAACAGGAAGCGACCATCCTGGACGATCGGCAGGCTCGTGTTCCAGCCCCCGACGCGGTCGACGATCTCCCGGCGATACAACAGCGCGGCTGGAGGTGACCAGAAATCCAGGAAGATGGCGATTTCCAGCCCCGGTTGCACTTCGTCGCACTTGCGCGAGTGAATCTCGCCCGGGACAAAGTGGCCGCGCGGCGACTCGATCAATTTCTGCCAGTCGGTGCATGCGATATCCGCGCCCGAGGATTCCAGCGACTCGAATTTTACCTGGAGCGCATGCGGTCGCAGCAGGTCATCGGCGTCGAGATATTGCAAATACCTGCCGCGTGCGAGTTCCGTCCCGCGGTTCCGCGCCGCGCTGACACCGCGATTCGGGCCTGAATCGCACTTTAGCCGTCCGTCCAGGCGGCGATAGCGGTCGATGACATCCGCGGTCCCGTCGGTCGAGCCGTCGTCGACGACGATAAGCTCGAACGCCGGGAATGTCTGCGCCAGCACGCTGTCGATCGTCTCGCCTAGAAAGCGCGCGGCGTTGTGGCAGGGGACGATGATGGAGACCGGCGGAGCGTTCGACATATTCATGCGTACGGTAAGCTTCGGCGGATGCGAAGGCCGTTCGGCACGATAACAGGAAGGGACCCGTAACGTCATGCGAGACCTGTTGCGCAAGCGGGTTCTGGTCACCGGCGGGGCCGGGTTCCTCGGGTCGCACCTGTGCGAGCGGCTGGTGCAGGACGGCCACGAAGTGATCTGCGCCGACAACTTCTACACCGGCACCCGCGACAACACGCTTGCACTGCTTGGCAATCCGCGTTTCGAATTGCTTCGCCACGACGTCACTTTCCCGCTGTACGTCGAGGTCGACGAAATCTACAACCTCGCCTGCCCGGCATCGCCGATCCGCTACCAGCACGACCCGGTGCAAACCACCAAGACGAGCGTGCACGGGGCGATCAACATGCTGGGGCTCGCCAAGCGGCTGAAGGCGAGGATCCTGCAGGCCTCGACCAGCGAGGTGTACGGCGATCCGGCAATGCACCCGCAGCGCGAGGAATACTGGGGCAACGTGAATCCGATCGGACCGCGCGCCTGCTACGACGAAGGCAAACGTTGCGCCGAGACGCTGTTCTTCGACTACTGGCGCCAGCATCGGCTCGAGATCAAGGTCGCGCGCATTTTCAACACCTATGGCCCGCGCATGCACCCCAACGACGGACGCGTCGTGTCGAACTTCATCGTGCAGGCGTTGAAAGGCGAGCCGATCACGATATTCGGCGATGGCCATCAGACGCGGTCGTTCTGCTACGTGTCCGACCTCGTCGACGCGCTCGTGCGGCTGATGGGGACGCCCGACGCCGTCACGGGCCCGATGAACCTGGGCAACCCGGTCGAGTTCACCATCGGCCAACTGGCCAATCGAATCGTCGCGCTGACGGGTTCACGCTCGACTATCCAGTACCAACCGGCGCCGGCGGACGATCCGCGACAGCGCCAGCCGGACATTTCGCTGGCCACCACGACGATCGGCTGGAAACCGGTCGTGGAACTCGATGAGGGATTGGCGCTGACTATCGCCTACTTCGACACGCTGCTGACGGGGCGCGGACATTGACGGACACGACTTCAACCGTACTCAGCGCCGCCCGGCCTTCCTGTCCCGCCGCCACCTACCGAAGCGCGCCAGGATCTCACCGGGTAGATCGCGCGCGCGCGGCTGACCCAGCGTGACCTGAAGATAGCGAACGAAGCCGGGCAGCGCGGTGATGGCGTTCTTGTCGCGACTGCGCAGCCGATAACGATGCCACGGACGCGCGAGATAGTCGGCGGCGCCGGGCTGGCGTCCCAGGACGGCGTAGGCCCGGCGATCCACCGAGGACACCTCTGCATCCGCCAACCGTGCGAACACCGGCGCCGGCACGTCGACGCGCCAGCGTTCCCGCAAATAGCCGAGCGTGTCGATCAGATGCGGCACCACATGCCAGCGCGCGGCCTGCGCGCCGACGCGCGTCCAGTCGAACGCGTCGCATTCGGTCCTCAGGATTGCCAGCGCATCCGCCACCCACCGCACCGACGCGATCGGCGACCACTGCGCGGCATGCGCGCATACGACGACGAACAGGTCCTCGGCGCCCAGTGCGAGCGATGTCGCATTGTCGGCGCCCGCAGGCACTGCCGCGTTCCATAGATCAGTGAGCGCTGCGCGATCGTCGTACGACGGGACGACGTGCCAGTGCAGGTCGAAGTCGAGGCCATCGCGCGAACTGAAGCCGGCGCTGTGATAGGCCTCCGGCAGCAATTCGGGATGGGGCAGCGCCGAGCGCCAGCCGTGATCGAGCAGCACGCGAATCGCATCGACGGCGCGCTCGCGCGGCACCAGCACGTCGAAGTCGTTCATCGGGCGCAGCGCGGGATTGCCGTCGTAGTAGCGAAGCAGCGCGCCACCTTTCAGCGCCAGCGTGGCGATGCCGGCATCGGCGAACAGCGCCAGCGCGTCCTTTGCCCGCGCGCGCAGCAGCTGTCCGTGAAAGTATGCGCGGCGATAACAGCCGCGAATCACCGGCCAGGCGGGATCGTCTGCGGGGAAGAGATGTGCGCGCGGCACCAGCAGCGGCAGCAGACGCGACGAACCGTCGTCGATCAGCGCGAGGTCCTGCGCCTCGCGCCAGCGGACGAAGGCGGCGCGGGCGCCTGCGGCTTCGCCTACCGTCGCGTCGAGAAGCAATTCCTGCGTCGCCGTCGGGCGCCAGCTCCCGCCGATCACCCGTTGCCCCCCGTGGCCCGCTGGCGGAGGAGGTGGCGACGCGCAGCCCGCAGGTAGTCAAGGCGCGCCGCCTCTGCGAGCCGCGTCGTGTTGTTCCGGTGCATCCGGCGCTCGACCAGCACTTTCGGTACGGCCACGTGTCCATAGGCGCGGACGCGCGAGAACCAGTCGATCGTCTCGCCGAGGCGCAGGTCTTCGGCAAACGTGCCCGCTTGCAGGAACAGCGAACGGCGTGCGAGGAGCGCGCTCGGCAACCAGCCTTCGTATTCCGCGGGCTGCTGGGCAAGGAGTGCGGCGCGCTCGGCATCCGGCAACGCGGGGTCCGCGAACGGACGGACCAGGCAAATGGCAAGCGCGGCTTCCTGCGCCGTCGTCAGGGCGGCAATCTGGGCTTCGAGCTTTCCCGGCAGCCAGCGATCGTCGGCGTCCAGGAAGGCGACGAAGTCGGCATCGCAGCGCGCCAGACCGGCATTGCGCGCGGCGGAAATTCCGCGGTTTCGAGGCAACTGGACCAATTCGACAGGGGCGCCGCGCGCCGCGGCGATTGCGGCAGTCGCGTCGCTCGAGCCATCGTCGACGACAACGACCTTGCCTGCCAGCGAACCCTGCCCAAGCACGCTGTCCAGCGCCTCGCCCAGATACGTCTGCGCGTTGTAGGCTGGAATGACGACATCGACCCGCGTCACGAAATCTCTCCCGACGCGCGCCGCCGCTTGAGCGACGCATGGAGGATTCGCGCCATTGCCGGGCCCATCGCCGGCGTTCCGCGCAGCGTGCCGGTCAGGTTGCGCTCGTGGATGCGCCGGCGCACGAGCACATCGTTGAGATGGACATGCCGCGTGCCGACGTCGAGCGCGCGCACCAGCCATTCGGAATCGTCGATGGGCACCTTCGTGGGGTCGAAGGGACCTACGACGTCAAATGTCGCGCGGCGGACCATCAGCGCGCAGGTGGCGAAGCCATGCTGGGGAACATCGAGCATCCTCGGATCGAGCCAATCCGGCGCCGCGTCCAACCCCGGCGTGAGGAACATCTCCGTCGCGCATACGACGAAGCCAATGGTCGGGTCCTTCGCGAGGACCCCGGCGCTTCGTTCCAGCCGTTCCGGATTCAAGACGTCGTCCTGGTCCAGGAATGCGATGGTCTCGTGAGTGGCGAGCGCGACGCCGCGATTGCGCGCGACGGCGCAACCGGCATTGGGCTGACGCACGATCCGCACTTCAGGAAAGGCCGCAAGCACGGCTGCGCTTCCGTCGGTTGAACCATCGTCGATCGCGATGACCTCGGCGGCAGGCAGCGACTGCCTGCGCAACGAAAGAAGCGCCTCGGTGAGAAAGCGTTCGCCGTTGTAGACCGGCAAGACAACGCTGATTTTCACTCGGCTGCCCTCGCACTGACCGCTTGGGTATTCGCCAGCAATCCGCGCAAAGCGGTAGCGACATCGACGGGATCGTCGGCGAGCTCCGCGCGGAAGCACGGCAATTCGCGGCACACGTCGGCCATCCGCCGGAAGGCCGCGTCGCCGGCAAGAGGAAAGAGCAGGACCGAGCTCGGCGCCAGCGCGCGCAGCATCTCCGCCGGATGAATGCGTACGAGCCGGGTCGTCGTGCGATGTGCCACGAACGGCAGGACCACCGCCTTCAGCGCCAGCGGAGAACCGACCCGGCCGGGAGCGACATCCTGGACGAACAGCATCGGCTTCTCGTCGTCGCGCCCCAGATTGCGGAAGTGACGCCGATGATGCTGATGGCGGTCGAGGCTCGAGCGCACGACCTTGGCCGTCGCATACGCGAGGTGCGCATGCGGCGGATGGGTTGCGTCTATCAGCACGTAATCGTCGCTGGCAAAGGCGAATCCGGCATCGACGCACGCGAGCGCCGTGGACGACTTGCCGCTGCCACTCGGCCCGGCGATCAGGATTCCCGCGCCGTCGATTCCCACCGCCGCGCTGTGCAGGAGCGCGCCGCCGCGATCGGCTATCCACCATTGCAGGATGTGCTTGAACGGTGCCGCGCGCTCGTAGTAGGGCGTGGTCGCCACGTCGCGCAGCCACCAATGTCCGCGGCGGCAGCCGGTATCCAGCAATGACAGCACACCGGCATTCGGCTGATAGAACGCGCGCAGCGAGTCGCCCGCGTAACCGCCGAGGCCAGCCTCGGGCGCGTCATCGCGGCGAAGCACCGGCGATTCGGGCAGGGTTACGCCATCGCGCTGGCCATCCCAGATGTACAGCGACAACAGCGGCGGGGAGTTGTCGTCGGGACATTCCAGCGGCGCAATCGCATGCAGCATCTCCTGCGCTGCTCCACCGGCGCCGACATGCAGCGCAACGGGCGCACCGGCGATGCGGTACCGGCGAACGATCGACGGCCGCGAATCCGCAGCACGCTCCAACGCCGCGACCAGGTCGCGCAGTGTGTCGCGCGCCTGTTCAGAAGTGATCACTGCGGGATCACTGCGCGGTCACGCCGGCTTGCGCGGTTCTGCGGGCGGCGGCCATCCGAAGTCGCCGACTTCGTGCACCGGATCGATGACCAGCAGCGCTCGCAGGTCGTCGTAGCGGCTGATCGCGAATCCCGTGTAGGTCGCCGGCGCCATGGCGGGAAGCCCCGCCGGCGCGCTCGCGCATCCGGTCGCACGCACGATGTCTTCGGCCGTGAGACCGGCGACGAAGCCCGTCAGATCTCTTGTAACGACAGCGGTGTCGATGCCGCACGCGTGGCTCACTGCCGTGGCAATCGCATCCAACGGGATTCCGGCAGAGAGCATCGGCCACGCGGCCGCGGCGGTCCCGGTCAGGTTGTAGTAGATGCCGCTGACCAGGTTGATGACCATGACTTCGCCATCGATGGCCTCGCCGATCACCGTCGGCGAATTGACTTCAAAACATGCACTGTCCACTGCCAAGGCCCCCCTTTGCAGCGGTGGATTGTACCGCGCCGCTGCCGACGGCTGCGGCTGCGGCATCAGATCATCAGTTTCTTCAGCGCCTCGGGGTCCTTGATCACCGCCTTCTGCCGCGACAACGGCGCGCCATACAGCGCCGCGGGCGGATTGGTCTCAAGGCGCGACAGTACGGCGGCATCGCCGCACTTCGGATCGAACAGCACCAGCACCTTGTCGCCCGTGACGGTGCCGAGCGAGAAGCACGCCTGGCCCAGTTGCGCGTTGAGCGGCTTCAATACACCGGTGGCGACGAGATCACCCACCGGGCCGGTTCCGGCAAGCTGCATGTCGTAGACGCGCGGCCGTCCCGGCGATCGCGCCGTGACGTTGACGACCGTCGGCAACGCTGCCAGCTGCCGCGTGAACGTCTTGTCGGCGGCGGCGTCGGGCAGTGCCTCGATGACGAGCGAGACCTTCTGGCCGGTGCCGTAGACGTGCTGCAGGAAGAAATCGCGCGAAAATTCGCCGCCGATCTGCGTGCCGATGGCCTTGAGCGCTTCGTCTTCGGTGGCCCAGCTGCCCATGCCTGTCGGCAGTGTCGTGTTGTAGTAGATTTCCTCGCCCGTTTCGCGATCGATGGCCTTGATCGTCCACGAATTGAGCGCGTATTTGGTGACGACGAGGCCCGATGCCGGCAAGCGCGCCGACAGCCGCTTGACCGCAACTTCGCCTTCCACGCTGAAGTCGGGGTTCTTGTCCGCGTCGCTGGTGCGCGCTCCGCCTTCGGACCAGGTCCGAAAGCCGAACGACTTGATCCGCTCCTTGAGGATGTTCTCCGCGACGGGCGAGAACTGCGGCGGCGCCCCCGGCTGGTCGGCGTCGCGCGTGGCGATGTGCACGGCCACCTTGGGGTCGCCGCTCGCGCGGATGAACTCAATGCGCTCGTCGCGGGACATCTGGTTCAGCGACTTCTGCACGGCCTTGACGTCGACGACGGCCTCGGTCGTCACGTACATGAGGCCGTCCTTGCCGATCTGCGGTTCGCTTTCGCTGACCACCGTCGACACGTACTTGCCGCTGTTGGCCAGCAGCTTGTCCCGGAGCACGTCGTAGTTCTTCGCCAGAGATGCCTTGTCGACGAACAGTCCCAGCGCCTTTTCGACGAGCTGGCTGCGCGAGTCCGCCCGGACGTCGCTTTGCGCCAGCGCCTTGTCGCCCTTGTAGCGCGCGTCGCTGGGGTCGATCATCCCCACCGCGGAGATGACGATCTTGCCCGGATCGATCTTCGGCGCCGCTGCCGTGGTGACGGCGGGTGCCGATGCGCCTGACGGCGACGAAGTTGAGGTTGCCGGCGCGGCGGCCGATTGCGCTGCCTTGCCGTCGGCATCGCCCGATTGGCCGCGAAGCGCATACCACGCGCCGCCCAATGCCAGAACGCCGGCGGCCACGACCGCGGCAATGACCGGAACATTCATATTGCTGGCCGGCGGGGCCGGAGTTTCGGCAGCAGGTTCGACCCGCATTGGCCGCGCATCCGCCATCACGCGCGTGAGACCCGCGAGCGTGGCGCCGGGCTTGCCGGGGACCACCGCCGCGGGCGGCGGCGGAGCGATCAGCGTCGGATCGCTCGACCCCGCGTTGGGAGCCTTGGCCGCAACCTGCAGAGCCGCCACGAATTCGTCGGCCGTCTGATAGCGATCGTCGGCACGCTTCTCGAGCGCCTTGCGCACCACGGCGTCCATCGCACCGGGGAGCTGGACGTTGAACCGCGACGGCGGCAGCGGATTTTCCTCCAGCACCTTGCGCATCGTGATCGTCGACGAGCCGGTGAAAGGACGCTCGCCGGTCAGGAACTGATAGAGGATCACGCCGACCGAGAAGAGATCGGAGCGGCCATCGATGGGCAACCCCTGGATCTGCTCCGGCGACATGTAGCTCGGCGTGCCGAGCACCGCTCCGACCTGCGTCAGCTCGGAGGACTCGATGTGCGCGATGCCGAAATCGGCGACCTTCACCGAGCCGTCGGCCAGGATGATGATGTTCGCAGGCTTGATGTCGCGGTGGATCACGCCCAGCTTGTGCGAATAGCCGAGTGCGGACAGGATCTGCGTCAGGATGCGGACGGCGTCCGCCGTGGCGAAGCGCTCGTGTGCCTCGAAGTATTCCTTGAGTTCGCGGCCCTTGATGAACTCCATCGCGATATACCAGACACCGGCGTCCTCGCCGAAGTCGTAGATCGAGACGATGTTGGGATGGGACAACCGCCCGGCCGCCTGCGCCTCGCGGCGGAAGCGCGCGACGATGTCGCGGGCGTTCTCGCCGACCAGCTGGTCCGCGCGGATGGTCTTGAGCGCGACGACGCGCTCGATATTCGGGTCAAAGCCCTCGTAGACGACACCCATCGCGCCGCGGCCGAGCTCGCCGCGGACCTCGTACTTGCCCAGCTTGGTGAACTCGGCCATCAGCGGATCACTTGTACTTGTTGTCGATTTCCCACACCGACTTCTGGACCAGGCGCTGGACCATCGTGTCGAGCGAGACGCCGCCCTGCTGGGATTCGGAAATCCCGAGGACCGACGTGGACTTGGCGCCCACTTCCATCTTTTCCTCGGTGTAGCCCTGGGCCACCTGTTCCGTGGTCTCCGCATTGATGATCTTGTAGCGCATGCCGATGATCCACACGCCGCTCGACTCGCCGGTCTTGACGGATCCCACGCCTTCGCCGACGACGGTGCCCGCCTGCGCGCCGCCACGCGAGCCGCTGAAGATGCCGGCCAGCGCTGCCATGTTGCCGATGGTGCGGCCGTCGAAGCCGGATTGCGCCGCGGCGACCTGTTCCGTCTTCAGGATGTCGAACTTGACGACGTACTTGGTGGACTTCAGCTTGCCCATCCGGAGGAGCTTGCGCGCCGCGTCCGGGTCGCCCAGGTTGTAGGCCAGCGCGAACTCGTTCAGCACCGGACCCAGGTTGGAGCGCTCGAGCACCTGGAAGTTGGCGGCGGAAAGCTCGATCTCGCCGAAGTCCGCGATGTTGTTCGTCGTGAATTTCTGCAGGAACGTCGCGTTGTTGCTCTTGATTTCCCCGGGAATGACGACCAGCGCCGGACCTTTCTTGTTGACGTTGGTGTACTCGACCGGCTTGTACAGCGCCTGGTCGGCCGAGGCGTTCGCCTTCTGCGACGTCGCGCTGCCCGCGGTGGGGGACGGATTGCCGAACGTGGGTTGGGCGACCGCCAGCGTGGCCCCGAGCAGCAGGGCGGCGCCGGACGCCAGGTTCGTCAGGAGGATCGATGTGCGCTTGCTCATTGCTTTCTCCGCGTTCTGATACGAATACGAATGGATGCGACCCGAGTTGGCGCCTGCTACTTCGGTTGAGACTTGGCCGGCGTGTTCAGCCCGGCGTTGCGGCAATAGTCGCTGTAGAGCCGGGCCACCACTTCGTCGGCGTTCTCGTTGAGGAGCGTCAGCGCCATGCGCGAGACATCGGCGCCCGCGTACGACGCCGAGTTGGCTTCGGCGCGGGAAATGATCCTGCTGTTGGCGCCCGTCAGCGTGAAATCCATGTTCACCGAGACCTGGTTGACCGGCATCATCGGATTGCGCACGGCCTGGGACGTGATGAGCCCCTTGAGCACGAAGCTCGCGCCCAGCTTCTTCGACGCGTTCAGCGCGGCGTCGGGATCGTTGCGGAAATAGGCGTCGATCTCCGCCTGCGCGATCTGCGCGCGAATCTGCTCCGGCGTGAACGTGTGCAAGCCGAAAGAGCGCAGCCGGGCGTTGATCGCCTGGTAATGGGGGCCGTAATTCTGCTGCTGCGCGGCGATGACGCCGTTGGACTGGACCTCGCCGATGATGAGCATGATTTTCTTGCCCTTCAGGTCGGCGCGGCAGGGCGTGCCCAGATCCGCGGCGATGCGGCCCTGGCGCGCATCCGCCTCGGCCTTGTCGGCGGCCTTGTCCATCGCGTCCTGCGTCGAGAACTTGAAGTCCTGCGCCCCGACCGGGCCGGCGGCCAGCGGCAGCAGCAGGGCGAGCATTGAAAATGCGTGCCGCAGGTTCATTGGGAGACGATTCCCTGTTTATCCAATTGAGAGGCCAAGATTATTCCATTGTCGTAGGAAAATCCACCCGAACAATCCGCTTGCGAATATTCGCGGCGGCCGCCACTTTGTGAACGACAATTTCCCGCAGTGCGATTCCGGTCGTCAACTGCAGCCCGTCTTGCCGCCGTCGCCGTTGAGCAGCGGCGTGACCGTGCCCATCGCGCCCCTGCATGCGACCAACGCGACACCGCTGTTGCTGCCGCGCCTGTACTCCAGCAGGTTGCGCGTGGCGCCGGCGTCGAGGCGGTCCACACGCTTCATCCGCGGAGGCGACGGACAATCGAATGCGCCGCCGCGGCCGCCCTTGTAGCAGTAGGCGACTTCGACCGCGAACTTGCAGGTATTGGTGATCGTGGCATCTCCAAACTGGGATACGCTTTTTTCCGCGAAACGGATGCAACCGTCGACGCGACGGTCGTCGCCGCGGCTGGCCGGCGGCGACGCTGCGGCATTGCCTGCGGGTGCGGCGGTTGCAGCCGGCGCCGGCGGTTGCGGCTGCGCAGGGACGCGCGCTGTAACCGCGGGTGGCGAAGGCACGGCCGCGCGGGCTGCCGATGTGCCATCCATGCGCGCGATGCGCTCGGGCAGCGAAGCCGCACGCGTGCCGTGGCAACCGGCGCGCCAGACCTCGTAAACCGGGTCGCCTTCCTCGATGCGGTCGAACGGATCCTTCGAATCCGCCCGGCGATAGGTCCGCGAATCGCAGCGGATGATCGCGACAAACGCGCGCTCCTGGTTCAATTCCAGGTTGCGTGCATGCATCTGCGCGACGAAGCCGCTGCCGGACCCGTCGAGCTGGAATAAATCGGGGTTCCAATACCAGTAGACATGCCGGCCCTCGGACACGATGCGGCTGCCTACATACCGGTAGCCCAGCGGTACCGCGAAAACAGCGTGGGAGAGGCACAGGAAAGCCAGGAGCGCAGCAAGCCGCCGCATCATCGTCAATCGTCGTCTCAGGGCGGAAACCCAAAATATGCGCGAAGTGGACACCGTCGTCAAAAGGCGTTGTGTGTAACAAGCGGGCAGCGCGCGCGCCACGCCGCGGCTTGCGTCCTGCCCCGCGACCACGGATGATCCCGGCTTCGCGCATCGAAACGGAATCGCACTTGAACGCCACGACACTCCAAACTACCGTCGACGCCCGCTGGGACGAGGAAATCGTCCCGCAACTGATCGACTACATCAGGATTCCCGCCAAGTCGCCGCATTTCGACCCTATGTGGGCCGCGAGCGGTCACATCGAGCGCGTGATCCGCTTGGCGGAGGCGTGGGCCAGGCGGCAGCCGGTACGCGGGCTCGTCGTGGAAATCATCCGCCTGCCGGGGCGCACGCCGCTCCTGTATTTCGACGTGCCGGGCACCGGGGACCGGACGGTGCTCTTGTACGGCCATCTGGACAAGCAACCGGAAATGACCGGATGGCGCGACGGTTTCGGCCCGTGGGACCCGCTGCTGGAGGACGGAAAGCTGTACGGGCGGGGCGGCGCCGACGACGGGTATGCAGTGTTCGCGGCACTGGCGGCCATCGGCGCGCTGCAGGCACAGGGCATCGCACATTCGCGCTGCGCGGGAATGATCGAAACCTGCGAGGAAAGCGGCAGCTACGACCTTCCCGCTTACCTCGACGCGCTGGCGCCGCGCCTGGGCAAGGTTGACTTCGTCGTCGGGCTCGATTCGGGTTGCGGCGACTATGAACGCCTGTGGGCCACGACGTCGCTGCGCGGCATGTCCGGCGGCACGCTGACCGTCGACGTGCTGACCGAAGGCGTGCATTCAGGCGATGCGAGCGGCGTCGTGCCGTCGTCGTTCCGCATCGCACGCCGGATCCTCGACCGGCTCGAGGATGCGGCCACCGGTCGCATCCTGCCTCCCGAGTTCCACGCGGTCATTCCCGCCGAACGCGCCGAACAGGCGCGCGAGGCCGCGGCGATACTGGGCGACGGCATCGTCGCCAAATTCCCGTTCATCGGCACCACGCAGCCGATGGTGGCCGACCGTGCGGAGGCGTGCCTCAACCGCACGTGGCGCCCGGCGTTGTCCGTCATCGGCGCCGATGGCCTCCCGTCGATTGCCGACGCCGGCAACGTGCT